>Ga0316206_1000022_pt1 | contig 388588 bp, 405 predicted proteins | sample 6monthpyrite_MG_FD_204942 | JGI IMG/M metagenome (GOLD analysis project Ga0316206, IMG submission 204942) | Microbial mat bacterial communities from mineral coupon in-situ incubated in ocean water Damariscotta River, Maine, United States -... | ecosystem: Environmental > Aquatic > Marine >...
CATAGTGTAGTTTCCTTATACTAAATTCGACACTTAATATAAGATCAAAAAATACTATGCATGTCTACTTTAACTTTTTTATACCTAAATCATTGTTTTTGATCGCTTTTTTGTGGGGATACCTCAGGCTTTGCCCCCCTTTAATTGAAGTTATTAAATTTAATGACCAGAACAAACAAAGTGCGTTAAGGGAATGCTGACGAAACGCGTAGTGGTTCATTAAGTGCACTCCGTCTCCTTTTACATTCCCTCCCCTTAGCCCCCTCCCGTAAAGGGAGGGGGAACTTATATTTTTCCCTCCCCCACTTCGGGGGAGGGTTAGGGTGGGGGGAGGGTTAGGGTGGGGGGAGGGTTAGGGTGGGGGGAGGATTAGTGTGCGGGTAACTTCACACCGCCCCCTTTTATTGCTTTAATTATTTGCAGCAGTTAACTCTCTCAGTAAACACCAGGAATCAACTGATAGCGCACGCGTTGTGCATAATCTTGATAGCCCGGTAACTCTTCCTGTAAAGTCCGGTCTTCAAGTACGGTTCTAATGACCGAAATGATTGTTGCCACCGCCGCAGGTATCAATGTCCATACCGAGCTCAACGCAAGAGCAATACCGAACAGTGCAAGAACATTTCCGGCATAACCCGGATGCCGAACAAACCGGTATGGGCCGGTATCACACACAACATGCCCTCGTTCCGTTTGAATACGCACCACGCTGGAGAAAAAACGGTTCTCTGCCAATGCCCATACAGCAAAAGCGTATCCGAGCGAGATCAAAATGAAGCCAATCACGATGAGCCATAGCGGAAATTCGTATGACCAGTTATAGCGGTGGTCCAGCCCCGCCACAATGACCATGGGGAACCCGATACTCACCGCCATCAGTGGTGCAAGCACTTTATCCCAGGGTTTTGCGTTTTGGATACTTTCAATATTTTGTCGTTCGGCCAACAATCCGGGATGTCGTTGTTCCGCCCACATGCGTCCCCCTATACCAGTGACAAAGAGCAGTAGGGAATAGAGCCACGCCGGCCACCAATCGAGGTCCCCACCGCATATCAATAAAACCAGCGGAATAAGGAGGTACACCACAATTAATCTTAACCACTGGCGAGGGGATACTGTTTGAGCTGCTTCTTTAGAAACCGTCTTTGCTGACATGTCATTCTCCAAAATAAAATGGATTTGAGCGTGAGCCTAACATATTAGTAGACGCTCAATGGCGTATATTCTTTTTCAAATTAAAGGGGGGATGCCTCCTATTATCTCGCTACTTAACTATAATACAAATCAATTCAGACCCAATTGATTCACTGAGAATTTAGTCCCTCCGTCTCCTTATACATTCCCTCCCCCACTTCGGGGGAGGGTTAGGGTGGGGGGAGGATGGGTGCAGGATTAGTATGGGGGTAACTTCACACCACCCCCTTTAATTCTATTACTTTGATGCGCGACTTAACTATAATATAAATCGAATCTGCCCCTAATAATTTCTGCTGATTCTACAACTTGAGGCCCTATCATGAAACAATCTATAAAACCCAACCCACTGCAACCATTGCAGCGAATAATGTGTGCTTATAATGCGTGAACCAATACGACTGGATAAACGTTGTGTTGAACTGTTTGATTGTTCACGTGGCTCAGCAGTGAAGTACATTCAAGGTGGCTGGGTACTAGTAGATAGTAAAGTGGAAGAACGCCCTCAGTTTAAAGTGCAAGATCAAAAGATAGAGCTGCTCGAAGGTGCGTCTTTAGAGCCAATTAAGCCGGTGACACTAATATTCAATTTTCCGGAAGGGTTAAGTACTAATGATTCAACAGCAATACAGAAATTAATCACGCCCGAAAGCCATTGTGAAAAAGATTACTCCGGCATACAAATACTCAACAAACATTTTCATGATCTAAAACCCGCTTCACCTCTACAAAATGGGGCTTCAGGGCTAGTGGTATTTAGCAAAGACTACAACGTACTACGCGTACTGCTTGAAAATGACAGAAATAAGGAAGAGGAATACATCATAGAGTTCAGTGACGAGTATACGCCCGAGGCACTAGAACAGCTCAATGAGCTTGCGTATAGTAATGACGAATCACATCTTAAATACAAAGTCAGCATGCAAAACGAAACACGCATGCGCTTTGTCACTAAGTTTACACACCCAGATCAAATTGAAACGTTGTGCAAGCGAGTTGGCTTAAAGACGGTAGCCATTAAACGGATTCGAATTGGGAAAGTGTCTATGAAAGATTTACCGCCAGGGGAATGGCGTTATTTATCTGAAAATACTATGTTTTAAGGTGAAAAATTGGGAGGAGTGAATAAAATTTAATCACTCCTCCCCCTTTAATGGACAACGTATTATTCTAAATTTTTAACAATCATACTTATCTTTAATATATTGATGATAATATCGGCCTACAGAACTAGATGTTATAAAATCTTGAAAAATCGATTCAGGTACTCCACAAAATGTATAATACGGATCACTATCTTCAAAATCTATATACATATTATGGCTTTCAGAATCATATCCAATTTTCCTAATAGCCGTTGAGTTAACATTATTCCAATTAATCATAATACTTCCTAAATTTATTGCCTTACTCAATATTTATAAAATATTTACCACTTGAAGCAGTACATATCTTTTTCTTTTTATCTACAATAAAACATTCAATATAATGTACACCCTCATACAATGTCTCTTCTGTTCTAATTGGGCCATCCTTATAAAAACCACCACGTAGACCATCTTTTCGACTAGCAGCATCTTTTCCAGTATTCACTACTTGCCAATGTATCTCATGTGTATGAGATACTTGCCCTAAATACTCCATTCTCACTTTACATCGTTTTGGCACTTTGGGCCCAATATTTTCTCTACTTATTGTTGAAACTATATTACTTTCATCACCATCAACATGCACAGTTACACGTATTTCAGCCCTTGAAAATTTCAATATACTCCATGGTGGTTTAGCTGCATGATCAGGTACGGGAAAGTGAGAAGCACTTAACTTTGCTGAAGATGATTTTTCTTCTGTCGATTTGCTAAAGTCATCACCAAATATTTTCTTCCATTTAGTTACTGAGTCAGATTGCTCTTCTTCATCAAACGCTTCATTCAACCAAAGATTATATTTGTTAATTTGATTCCTAAAATTATCATACTTCTCTTGCGTCCAGTGTCTATTAAAATCTTCTTCTTCGTTAACCGGATTTTCAATGATTGGCATTTCTTCATTATCTTGTAGATAATCATCTAAACGGTTAAACAATGTTTTTAATGTTGTTGGAAGATCGTCATATGGAGAAATCATGTCTCTTAGTCCTCCAGTTTGTTCAGCTATTAGTGTTGCCAACAATATTGACTTGCAACTGAATGTTTGTTTAATATCACGTAAAAATTTAAAAAGTCGTATCGATTTAATTAGATTATTATTGCCAACAGACTTATTTTTATCTCTTAACCATCCGGTATAACCTTGCGGATCTGTTTGTTCTTCGGCATTTTCATTTCTATTACAAATATGAAATGTTTCACCACTCCAAAATTCATCTCGATTTATACATGGCACGATATCCAAATGAAATTCACCTGAATAATCTAATGTGACACAACGTGTTCCCCTACCCACTATGTTTTTATAGTTTGAATTATTCCTTAGCTGAGCATATAAATTTTCTATATAATCTTTAGGTTCCCAATCATCATTTTCTTTTACATGAAAAACTAAATCCGCATCAAATTCAGGCTTTTTTAATGAAGGCTTTATAATTGTTCTATGCGAATAAGAACCTTGTGAAATTGTTTCGATATATAAATCTCCAAACACAGGATCGTCTTTTAAAAACCTATCAATTACATCAACTCTATTTGTTAATGTATCGATTCTTGACTGATTAATGTTTACAGTGTTTTTCATAAACTCATTAAATTTATTTAAATGTTTCATTCTAACTAACCCTTGAAGAATTCCTTTATATTTTTAAATTCATCGGCAAACAAACCTTCAGCAATGCTTTTTAGATCAGGCAGAATAGCAACATCATCAAGGCTCAATTTATAATCACGTTTAAAATTAAGCCTTAGATAATCTCCTTTAGGAAGGTGAAACAACATATTTCCAGCTGTCTTTGATTGAAGATTAAAAATTAAATCTACAATTTGAGCACCGCCCCAACCAGTAATTGCACCCCATTTTGCATCGGCATTTTCATGAGAATAATAATGTTCACCTACGCCTGAGCCTATCGAAAAAATACGCACCTCATCAGCAGGCACCTTTAATTTTCCAGTAGCTTCCACATAGGCTACTAATGATGGGTCATTTGCCCATAAACCACCATCAGCTAATAGAAAAGGGTCGATACCAGTTGGTTTAAAATACGTTGGTGCTGAACATGATGCCAAAACGGCCTCTTTAATAGGCACATTTACATCACGAACAAATTCTTCTAAATAGTTAGATTTGAATACGTGAACCTGAGAATTAATTAAATCTATTGCCGGTATTAGCAATTTTGTACTAGTGTTTGATAATGTCTTATCTTTAAATACTTTTTCTAACTCTTCAATCAAACACTTATTTGAATACTTTGCCTTCCAAATTCCACCAAAACTAAAACGCTGTGGTTTGAATATATCCTTTCCTTTTTCTTTATATATCTTTGTTACTTCATTAAGCGGGTAATCAGTAGCTAGGGCTGCAGCTATTATCGAACCAGTACTTGTACCTGCAATTAAATCAAAATAGTCAGAAAAATTTATATCTAATTCCTGTTGGATACGTTCAAGAAGGTATGAAGAGAAATACCCCCTTATACCACCACCATCAATCGTTAATATATTCATTTATTATTGTCATCTTAAAATGTAGTTATTAGTGACCCAAATTAACGTCACTTGACCCTTAAAATTCTATACTACTCTGGTTTAACAACATTAAAAGGGGCTGCCCCTTTTAATTACTTGTTCTAAATTTTTTAACATACCTAGTAAATACCCAGCCACTAATAACTTCCTTATTTTCATATTGAATCATTACATTAGTCCAATTTTTATGTTTTCCTAAAAAAACAACAACTTGACCCAACCGAAACATATCCACCACTTCACTTTTAATAGTAGGTTCAGATCTAAGACGAATATTATTCCCTGAAATAAATCGCAAACTTTTTAATGGAACATCTATTTCCTTGAGGTCTATTTTTTTTAAAACTCCTACTTTATCTCGATCAGAAATCTCTGATATAACCTCATCTACATAAGGAGTCATGAGGTTGGCAGATATATTATTTATCAAAGGAAGAATGATTTGCATAATCATAAAAATAAGAATAATTTTTACTGAAAATGGAATGCGTGAAAATAAAGTTTCGAACGATTCAAAATTATTGTTTTCGGATATAGAATCTAGACTAACGATTATTATTTCTTCGCTAGCATCATCCTCAGAAATTAAAGCCTCGTAATCTTGCCTAACTAATTCTTGTTCAATCAAACTTATAGCGGAAGTAAAATTTTCAGGCATTACCAAAGTAATTAGTGATTGATTAAAAGCGCTCGACATCAATATTGACTCAGTGATGGCACTATTTAAACCCACCATTTTCTGGAGTCGTTCGGCTGAATTTATTGCTTTTGCGAATGCGCCACTCGAGTTCATTACTTCCTGAAGTCGATTAGTTGTGTTCATTGCTTTTGCTATAGCACTATTGGAACCCATCATTTCCTGAAGTCGTTCGGCTGAATTTATTGCTTTTGCGAATGCGCCACTCGAGTTCATTACTTCCTGAAGTCGATTAGTTGTGTTCATTGCTTTTGCTATAGCACTATTGGAACCCATCATTTCCTGAAGTCGTTTGGCTGAATTTATTGATTGTGCGATTGCGCCACTCGAGTTCATTACTTCCTGAAGTCGATTAGTTGTGTTCATTGCTTTTGCTATAGCACTATTGGAACCCATCATTTCCTGAAGTCGTTCGGCTGAATTTATTGCTTTTGCGAATGCGCCACTCGAGTTCATTACTTCCTGAAGTCGATTAGTTGTGTTCATTGCTTTTGCTATAGCACTATTGGAATCTATCACAGAGCTCACCTTCATATTTGCTTGGTACTAAACGCGGTCAGAGCACAATTGTTTCGTATATTAGAGAAAACTGCGCTCTGCCCCACTTATTTTTATATCAAAAACAAATTGCAAATGATTATCAGTTGTCACCGACAACTTTTATTCATTATTCATTATTCATTGTTCTAATTTTTACAACCATTCTTGTCACAAGTAATTCTTGCAGATGTCGTCACCCAATGTTCAGAGTTCTTTTTGGTATCAACGCCACATCCGGTATGACCTCCTTTAGCTCCATTGTGTACTATTCCTGTTGGTGTATGTTTTACCGCCATTTTCAAATCCTCCTTAATGGATTTATTGTTTAATTAATAGTAAGCATTACTTCTTTTTCTTAGCTCTTGCTTTTGCTTCTCTTGCAGTTTTGTCAGCATGTTGCTTAACTGTTAGAAGCTGTAAATTACGAACCGTATCTGAACCACCATCTACAAGTGGCACTTTATGATCGACTTATTTACCTTTAGGTGTCTTAGTTAATCCTTTATTTTCCAAGAATCGTTCCACAACTTTAGGATCTCGTTTAACCATATTCATAGTTCTCCATAACATATTTTAAAAAATATTGATGACATATGATTTTCGGAGGGGCTAGATCTGAGGAAAGCATTTTGCTGAGATGGCCCTGACTGGGCGGTAATCAGTACAGCTTAAGTCGAATTTCTAGTTACTCTGGCTTCAAAATATCGAACAATACAACATAAACACTACATATAGTGCTCCGCAAAGCATATCCCTAAAGAATATGCTTGTCAATTATTTATATATGGGTATAAAAAATATATTTTAGTTATTAATAACAATAGGTTACTATTGAAAATTAAATAAAATCAAAAATATTCAGAAAATATATTTTGCATTCAACACTATATGTTGTGTTTCACAATATAGCGGTCTAGGAGGTTATGAACAACTTACATTAAGTTAAATACAGTGTAATAATTAATACTGAAAACATAACAACCAGCCATAAAAAAAGAGCTTAATAGCCCCTTTTCACTGTATTTATTAGCAATTGTTACTTTTTCATCCGCTTCTAAGCCTGTTTTAACCGTGAAGACAAACATCTTGCCATATCACCAAACACAATAAAAAAGGCGCTTATAGAAGCGCCTTTTTTGAGATTGCCGCGCCTATAAAAACAAGGCTCGCAATGACAAAGTATTATTTCTTTTTGGGCACATAAATATCAGTACATGACCTTTCTGCAACTTCAGTTGCAAAATTAAGTGTTTCTGACAAGGTTGGATGAGGATGAATGGTTAAGGCTACATCGTCCATGGTGGTACTCATTTCAATTGCTAGTGCTGCTTTGGTAATTAGCTTGCCTGTATTTTTGCCTGGAATGCCTGCGCCAATCATTTGATGTGTTTCTACCCTCCCCTAGCCCCCTCCCGAAATGGGAGGGGGAATTTTTATCACCCTCCCCCTAGCCCCCTCCTGTAAAGGGAGGGGGAACTTATATTTTTACTCCCTCCCCCATTTCGGGGGAGGGTTGGGGTGGGGGAATTTTTTATTACCCTCCCCCTGGCCCCCTCCCGTAAAGGGAGGGGGCATTTTTATCACCCTCCCCCTAATCCCCTCCCGTAAAGGGAGAGGGAACTCACTATCAGGGGGAACTTACCATCAAGGCCAAGTCTTACATTCCGCTCTCATTCATTAAGAAGCAATCAACTGACGAATACTTTCTTGATCACCATCGCTTACCTGGTTTAATTCTTTTACAAGATTAAATTTCTTATTAATATTAGCAACATCAAATAACGTATCTTCTACTTTGACTTTATTATTTTCTTTTAGCCACACAAGTATGTTTGCAAGGTGCCATATCGAGGGCTTACCTTCATGTACGGGTGAGGGAAATGTTGTTCCACTGTTTAACATTAACTTACGCATATATTGACGTGAAAAACCTAAAAGATCAGCGACATCAGTTAAACCCACAAAGTCAGGCGTTGCTTCAACCAGTGCTGCGTTTGGTATCGCTTTTTTTACATCTGCGACTGCACTTATAATTGCCTCATAAGCTGATTTTGATTCACGCGTAAAATCGAATGCCATTGTTCCAGCCTGGCCAGTACCCACCATTGCGTCAGAACAAGAAATTTCTAATGCTGCAAAATATTGATCGGGGTCTTGTCCTTGAGGGAGCTTGAATGTTAATTCAAATTCATACTCATTCATTATTGTTCTCCTCTTGGTTTTTTATACAACGATCAACTATTTTCTTTATGTTTCTAGCGTGGTTGCCGGTATGAACAGGCGTACTCCAAATACCAACTCTGCACCACTTACCATTACCTTCACAGGGTTCAGTGGAATCCTTAAATGGGCAATACATTTGCCCAAAAGGATGACCTTTACTATTTTCAATACGCCATTGCTTACTCTCAGCATATTTTAAAGCTTCTTCAATCTCTTTATTTGGGTGTTTATTTCTGTGTTTAATTATGGCCATCCTTAACCTATTTTGTAACCGCTATTCCCTAGCAAGTACCTACAGTAAATATTAGGTAACAAACCCAAGGGTGTCAAGTGACAACCTTGGGTTATATCAAAGGCTAACTGTGTTTCTGATAAAAGATATTTCTTATGTCAGAAACTCTAATAAACTAGTGAGCACTTACTGCGTAAGTCATTTTATTAAATTCAAGCTAATTAGTTTATATTTTTTCTATTTAGTCCTATTATGATTGACAAATTTACACTTTTTTAAACCCATCTATTGAATTAGTTTATTTTTAAGCTAAAATGACCAGTATGGGTAGACAAAATGAGAGAAAATTAAACCGACTTCTTGCTGAGTGGCCGTCTGATACCGTGGCCGTGTTACCATGGCTGGAAAAGCGAGGCATATACCGCCAACTTGTTGATTCTTATTTTAGAAATGGTTGGCTCAAAAAACTGGGACATGGCGCCTACGTAAAAACCGGTGACATGGTAACGTGGTTAGGTGGCCTATATGCAGTACAAAAAGAATTAAACTTATCAATACATATAGCTGCTCAAACTGCATTGGCTATAAAAGGTTATTCACATTATCTCTCACTCGGTGAAGATCGCACTGTAATATTATTTGGTGCGCCCAATGAAAAGTTACCTTCGTGGTTTATCAAAGCTCCTTGGCAGATAAATGTTGTATATGCCAGCACGAACCTCTTTCGGAATAACAAAACACTAGGTCTAACCGAATCAAAAGATAAATCTTTTAGCGTTACTCTATCAACACCAGAGCGCGCCGTAATGGAGCTTCTGTATCTCATACCTAAGCAGGCACATTTTGAAGATGCTCAACTGGCCATGGAAAGTCTTACCACATTACGGCCTTCTGTAGTACAGGCGCTTCTTGAAGACTGCAACTCAGTAAAAGTAAAACGCTTTTTTATGTGGCTAGCTGAATACAACAAACACAAATGGGTCGATCGGTTAGATCTCAGCAACGTTAATTTTGGAAAAGGCAAACGTAGCATATTCAAAGGGGGTTATTTTGATAAAAAATATCAAATAACTGTACCTGAATATTTTGGACGAGAAGGATAAACATGGAAGAAATTTATAGAAAACACGTTGGGTTATTAATTCGCTGTTTACCTGAAGTTCAAAAACAAAGCTGCTTTGCTTTAAAAGGTGGTACAGCTATTAATTTATTTATACGTGACATGCCACGTTTATCTGTCGATATTGACCTTGTTTATATTCCAATTGAACCTCGGGCTGAAACACTTACGAATATTGAAGATGCATTAAATAAGATGGCCAATGATATTGAGAAATCGATACCTGGATCAACCATTACAAAACTATCAAAACAAAACCATATAAATAAATTATTTATTGAACATGATGGAGTCACAGTAAAAATTGAGCCAAATATTGTGCAGCGTGGATTAATTTTTGAAACTGAAGAAAGAGTTCTCTGTGAATGTGCAGAAAATGAATTCGAAGCCAGTGCCACAGTCACAACGATTGCAAAAGCTGAACTTTATGGTAGCAAAATCACCGCTGCATTAGATCGTCAACATCCTCGCGATCTGTTCGATGTAAAATTACTTTTAGAAAATGAAGGTATTACTGATGATGTTAGAAAATCTTTAATCATCTATCTTGCGAGCCACCCTCGCCCTATGAGTGAACTACTAAATCCTAATTTGAAGAATATTGAACAGGAATTTCGTACACAGTTTCAGGGTATGAGTGTCGAACCTATTAAACTTACCGAGCTACTTGCTGCACGAGAACAACTTATTCATCAGATTAATAATGATTTAACAGAGAATGAACGTAAATTTTTGTTATCTTTGAAAATGGGTAAACCCGAATATTCATTGATTGATACTCCTAACATCGAAAAATTACCCGCTATTCAATGGAAGTTACAGAATATTACTAAAATGGAGAAGCTTAAACACCAGGATGCTGTCGAGAAATTAAGAAAAGTACTTAAGTTATAAGATTAATATTTAAAATCACAGCTACAAAAAAAGAACCTTAAGGGCAATGCCGTTCACATAAGAGTTAAATTATATTCCCCCTCCCTCAGGGAGGGGGTTAGGGGGAGGGGATCAGCATAAAACACCCCACCCTACGCCCTCCCCTTGAAAGGGAGGGAACTAATTTTTAGATTTTATTCTCTAAACTGAACGTCATTAACCTTAAGGTTCCTTTTTTAATAAAATATTTTCAACCAAGCTTATGACTAATTAAACTATTTTTTCCTAAATTATTTCTTTCCAAATTATTTTTTATTAAATTATTTTTTCTTGGGCATATAAATATCAGTACAGGTGCCTTCTGCAACCTCGGTTGCAAAATTAAGTGTTTCTGACAAGGTTGGATGTGGATGAATCGTTAAGCTCACGTCCTCCATGGTTGCACCCATTTCAATAGCCAGTGCCGCTTCTGCAATCAATTCACCTGCATTCTTGCCCAGGATACCTGCGCCAATCATACGATGTGTTTCTGCATCATAAAGCACCTTGGTCAACCCGGTTGTTGCACCAACGGAAAGGGCTCGACCACTTGCGGCCCATGGGAAGGCACCCTTCTCGTACTTCACCCCTTCTTCTTTCAACTGTTCTTCTGTTTTACCTACCCAGGCCACTTCTGGATCAGTGTAAGCGACCGAAGGTATAACCCGAGCATCAAAGAAACGTTTCATACCTGAGATAACTTCTGCTGCTATTTTAGCTTCATGTGTTGCTTTATGCGCAAGCATTGGCTGGCCCACAACATCACCAATTGCAAAAATATTATTAACGTTGGTACACATCTGGTTATCAACCGGAATAAAGCCTTGTTCGTTTACATTAACACCGGCTTTATCTGCATCAATTAACTTACCATTTGGTGAACGACCAATTGCGACTAATACGTTATCGAATGTATCTTCTTCCGGTGCCTTTCCTTTTTTATTACCTTCAGGGCCTTCAAACTTACACACAATACCTTTTTTAGTAGGCGTTAATTCAGTTACCTTGGTACTGGTGTAAATATTTTCGTAACGTGTTTTAAGGGATCTTTCGAATAGACGTATCAAGTCACGATCCGCACCCGGAATTAAACCGGGGCTTAATTCTACAACGGTGACTTTTGCACCCAGTGCTGAGTAGACCGTTGCCATTTCTAAACCAATAATGCCACCACCAACAACGAGTAAACGTTTTGGAATAGTGTGTAGTTCAAGTGCGTCGGTTGAATCCCATACGCGTTCATCTTCCCATGGAATGAAAGGTAACTTGGTTACCGATGATCCGGCTGCGATGATACAGTTTTCAAAACCGACCGTTGTCCTGGAACCATCTGCTGCTTCTACTTCGATTGTATTGGCCGAGGTGAATTTTCCATAACCATGAACCGTTGTTACTTTACGCTGTTTGGCCATGGCTGTAAGGCCATTAGTCAGTTTGCTTATTACACCGTTTTTATGCGCACGCAACTTGTCAGTATCAATATTGGGCTTATTAAATTTAACACCGAGTTCTTCAAATTCGGGGACTTCACTCATCACTTCTGCTACATGCAATAAAGCCTTAGAAGGAATACAGCCAACGTTCAAACAAACACCGCCGAGTACTTCTTCTTTTTCGATAAGAATAACTTTTTTACCTAAATCTGCTGCACGGAATGCCGCGGTATAACCACCAGGGCCTGAACCCAGCACAACGAGTTCCGCTTCAATATCGACATCACCTGAATAGGCAGCCGCTTTTGGTGCTTCAGCAACGGGGGCAGGCGCTTCCGCTTTAGGTGCTTCTGCTTTAGGTGTTTCTGAAAGGACTTCCTGTTTGTCTTCAACAGGTGCTGCCGCTGCACCACCTTGATTTTCTCCAGCAACAACAACGGTACAAAGCAATGTACCTTGTGAAATCGTATCGCCTACAGAAATCTTAAACGATTGAACAATACCGCTTACAGGTGATGGAATTTCCATCGTAGCCTTGTCTGACTCAACAGTAATCAGCGAATCTTCTACTGCTATCTGATCACCCGCTGCAACCAACACTTCTATAACTTCTACGGTATCAAAGTCGCCGATATCAGGAACATAAACTTCTACTGTGCTCATAAAAACACTCCAACTAATTAAGCTCCCTCCCCCGAAGTGGGGGAGGGATCAGATCTTTATCCCCTCCCCCCATTTCGGGGGAGGGTTAGGGTGGGGGAAGTATTTTTCACCCTCCCCCTAGCCCCCTCCCGAAATGGGAGGGGGAACATATTTACTCTAAATTTTTTACAATAACTTCAAGCACCGAATCTATTTCGTTCAACACCTGATTATTCCAAAACCTTAAAACTTTAAAGTTTTGACTTTTCAGCCATTCATCACGTTGCAAATCGTAGTTAACATTATCCATATGCTGCCCACCATCCACTTCAACAATCAAACGTTTGTCTAAACAAATAAAATCAACAATGTAATTTCCAAGTATAAATTGCCTGCGAAATTTATTACCGTGTATTTGTTTACTTCTCAACCTCTGCCAGAGTTTTTGCTCTGCGTTTGTAAGATTTTTTCTAAGGTCACGTGACCTTTCTTTTAAATGCTTATTCATAAAATCCTTCCTTGGATTTTTATTCCCTCCCCCATTTCGGGGGAGGGCTAGGGTGGGGGTGTTTTTTATTACCCTCCCCCTAACCCCCTCCCGTAAAGGGAGGGGGAACTATGAATTTTTATCCCCCTCCCATGAAGGGAGGAGGAACCAGATCTTTATCCCCTCCCCCATTTCGGGGGAGGGCTAGGGTGGGGGAGTTTTTTTCACCCTCCCCCTAACCCCCTCCCGAAATGGGAGGGGGAACTAAGAATTTTTATTCCTTCCCCTCAAGGCAGGGGAAACTATATTTCATTCCAACTATTACAATAACAAACGTCGCGCATCTGCTAATAGGTGCCCGATGTATGTAATAAAGCGGGCACCTTCTGCACCATCAACTACACGATGGTCATACGATAAAGACAGAGGACACATCAGCTTTGGCTCAAACTCTGTACCGTTCCACACGGGTTTCATCTCTGCTTTTGAGACACCCATAATAGCAACTTCAGGCGCATTAACAATTGGTGTAAATTTAGTGCCTCCAATACCACCGAGGCTAGAAATCGACATGCAACCACCTTGCATATCCGATGGCATTAATTTTTTCTCACGTGCTTTAATAGAAATGTCACGTAGCTCAATTGAAATATCTACGATTGATTTTTTATCGACATCGCGAACAACAGGAACAACTAATCCATCAGGGGTATCAACGGCAATACCAATATGAAAATAGTTTTTCATAATCAGGTTTTCACCTGACGCATCCAGTGAGGAATTAAATCGGGGATATTTTTTAAGACCTGCAGCCAATGCTTTCATAATAAAAGATAGCAAGGTAAATTTAATACCTTCTTTTTCATAATCTTTATTTGATTGCTTACGGAAGGCTTCGAGTGATGTAATGTCTGCTTCATCAAACTGCGTTACATGGGGGATTGTCACCCAGTTACGGTGCAGGAACTTACCGGTTAACTTATTAATTTTACTTAGCGGCTTCGTTTCAACTTCACCCCATTTACTAAAATCAATTTCTGGCATAGGCTCAACACCCAGTGCTGCACCATTACCCGAGCCACCTCCGGTTTTCATTACCTTCTTAACGAAGGACTGTATATCTTCTTTTACAATTCTGGAATTACGACCCGTTCCGCTGACTTTTGTTAAATCAACACCCAGTTCACGTGCAAACTTTCGTAATGCCGGTGACGCATGCGCACTCTTGAAACGATCAGGATTAATGTTTGCTGTAGGTGAAGGTTTATATTCAACCTCTGATACGGGCGCAGGGAGTTGATTAGATCTAGGTTCAGATTCAGATTCAGGAGCAGATTTAGGCGCAGGTTTAGGTGCTTCTGCTCCAGCAGCTACTTCAGGTTCCAGTTCAACTGCCGGGGTTGGCACCTTAGCAGTTTCAGCCTCAGGTTTAGGCGTTTCTTCTTTTACTTCTGCTGCCGCTGACTCAAGCACGACAACCAGGTCACCTTTTGAAATTGTATCGCCCACTTTTACGTTTACTTCTTTAACAGTGCCCGAATGACTACTTGGAATTTCCATAGTCGCTTTGTCTGTTTCAACTGTAATTAACGAGTCTTCTTCAGCGACCACATCACCCACGGCGACAAGGACCTCAATGATTTCGACTTCATCAAAATCGCCGATGTCAGGAACTTTTATTTCGACCATTTCACTCATGGTTCACTCCAACTAATTAAGCGCCCTCCCCCACATCGGGGGAGGATTCAAATTTTATCCCCTCTTCCATTTCGGGGGAGGGCTAGGGTGGGGGGAAGCATTTTTCACCCTCCCCCTAACCCCCTCCCGAAATGGGAGGGGGAATTAATACTTTTATCCCCTCCCATCAAGGCAGGGGAAATTAATATTTTTATCCCCTCCCCCACATCGGAGGAGGATTCAAATCTTATCCTCTCCCCCATTTCGGGGGAGGGCTAGGGTAGGGGAGTTTTTTATTACCCTCCCCCTAACCCCCTCCCGTAAAGGGAGGGGGAACTGAAAATTTTATCCCTCCCCTATTTCGGAGGAGGAACCAGATCTTTATCCCCTCCCCCATTTCGGAGGAGGGTTAGGGTGGGGGAAGGATTTTTCACCCTCCCCTAACCCCCTCCCGTAAAGGGAGGGGGAACTGAAAATCTTATCCCCTCCCCAAATGGGAGGGGAACTTATTTACTCTAATTTTTTATGCAATTGCAGGATTCATTTTTTCAGGATCAATACCATATTTCTCGATTGCTTCCTGAACTTTACCTGCCGGGAACTGACCATCATCTGCCAGTGCCATTAATGCAGCAACCGTTACATAGTGCGCATTGACTTCAAAGTGTTTACGTAATTGCGCACGTGTATCTGAGCGACCAAAACCATCTGTACCTAAAGTTGTATAACTTACTGGTATCCACTTGCGAATCTGATCGGAGTAATTATGCACATAGTCAGTCGCCGCAATCACTGGGCCACGTTTGTCTTTCAGACATTTTTCTACGTAACTAACACGTTTAACTTCTAATGGATGCAGCCTATTCCAGCGGTCAACATCCTGTGCTTCACGCTTCAATTCATTGAAGCTGGTGACACTCCAGATATCCGCATCTATAGACCAGTCTTTATCTAACAATTCAGCTGCGGCAATCACTTCACGCAAAATTGTACCCGAGCCCATCAACTGTACTTTCTTACGGCGCTTACCACCACCCTGTAATAAGTACATACCTTTAACAATGCCTTCTTCGACACCTTTAGGCATGGCAGGTTGCTGGTAGTTTTCATTCATTACCGCGATGTAGTAGAAGACGTTTTCCTGTTCCTTATACATGCGACGTAAACCATCCTGAATGATGACCGCTAGTTCGTATGCAAAGGTGGGATCATAAGAAACACAATTTGGAATTGTGCCAGACACCATAAAGCTATGGCCATCCTGGTGCTGTAAACCTTCACCGGCGAGTGTGGTTCTACCGGCCGTACCGCCCAGTAAGAAACCACGCGCTTGCATATCGCCGGCCATCCACGCAAGGTCACCAATACGCTGGAAACCAAACATAGAATAGTAAATATAGAATGGCACCATGTTGACTGCGTGTGTGCTGTAAGACGTCGCAGCGGCAATCCACGATGACATTGCACCGGCTTCGTTAATACCTTCTTCTAAAATCTGGCCGGTTTTATCTTCCTTGTAAAACATCACCTGTTCTTTATCTTGTGGCGTATATAACTGCCCCACTGAAGAATAAATACCTAATTGGCGGAACATGCCTTCCATACCGAAAGTACGTGCTTCGTCTGGCACGATAGGCACAACATATTTACCCATTTTTTTGTCACGGGTAATCAGTGTAAGCAAACGTACAAATGCCATTGTTGTCGACATTTCACGATCACCTGAGCCTTTGGTAATCGGTTCAAATACAGAAAGATCAGGCACTTCTAACGGTGCAGCCAGGCGCTGACGGGTTGGCATTGGGCCGCCCAACTTGTCACGCTGTGCTTTCATGTACTTCATTTCTTCAGAGTTTGCATCCGGGTGATAATACTCACACTTCGCTGCTTGCTCATCAGAAATTGGAATATTGAAACGATTCTTGTAAGCAATCATTTCATCTTCATCTAACTTCTTCTGCGAGTGAGTACGCATCTGCCCCTCACCTGCTGCACCCATTCCGTAACCCTTAACACTGTGTGCCAAAATTACGGTGGGTTGACCATCGCGCTTCGCTGCTTCTGCATAAGCCGCATACACTTTGAATGGGTCATGACCACCACGGTTTAAACGCCAGATGTCGTCATCCGACATATCCGCTACCATGGCTTTTAATTCAGGGTATTTACCAAAGAAGTGTTCACGTACGTAAGCACCGTCTTTGGATTTGTAATTCATAAAGTCGCCGTCAACGGCTTCCATCATGCGTTTTTGCAGAAGACCATTCGTGTCTTTGGCTAACAATGGATCCCAGTAGCTACCCCAAAGTACTTTAATGACTTTCCAGCCAGCACCACGGAATATCGCTTCCAGTTCCTGAATAATTTTGCCATTACCACGCACCGGGCCGTCCAGGCGTTGCAGGTTACAGTTAATAACAAAGGTCAGGTTATCCAGCTTCTCACGTGTTGCCAGTGAGATAGCACCTAACGATTCGGGCTCATCCGTTTCACCGTCACCCATAAAGCACCACACATCACGATCACGGGTATCTGCTAAACCACGATCCTGTAAATACTTCATAAAGCGAGCCTGGTAGATCGCAGAAATGGGACCCAGGCCCATTGATACCGTTGGGAACTGCCAGAAGTCTGGCATTAACCAGGGGTGAGGATAAGATGACAAGCCCTTACCATCGACTTCCTGGCGGAAATTATCTAACTGTTCTTCATTTAAGCGGCCTTCCATAAAGGCACGGGAATACATACCCGGTGCAGAGTGTCCCTGGAAGAAAACCAGATCACCACCATGTTGGTGGGTCGGTGCGCGCCAGAAATGATTGAAACCCACGTCATATAAGGTAGCTGCAGATGCAAAACTCGCAATGTGACCGCCAAGCTCTGACGCCTTACGATTTGCTTTTACTACCATCGCCGCTGCATTCCAGCGGATCAAAGCACCAATACGACGTTCTACACTTCTATCACCCGGCATGATTGGCTGTAGATGGGTAGGAATGGTATTAACGTATGCGGTGTTTGGTTTGTGTGGCAAGTTAGCGCCTGAACGACGTAATTTATCGATCATTTGCTCTAATAAGAAATGTGCGCGATCTGCGCCATCTGCTTGCATTACCCCTTCGATGGCTTCTAACCATTCAAGGGTTTCCTGCTGATCAACATCCTGATCATGACTCTCTGTAGACATACTCTTCCCCACTTTGTGGCTTATTCTTGCATCTGACTTCTGGCAGTTGGCTATTAGATGAACGACTTCATCTAATTCTTTAAATATTTGACTGCTACTTTAATAACTCACCACATAAAAGCAAGTGTTTTTTACACCCTTAAAAATATAAACTTATTTTTCAATAAGTTACAAGCATGAAATAATTTCATGGCACTAAATATAGCTCAAATCGACTAAATATACAAAAATAAACAACTTATTTAGTGTGTCAGCTGGCTGTAACTTTAATTAATCACCACTCAATAGTACGCATATTTTACATGATGAAAAATATAACTTAATTTTCAATATGTTATAGGCACCAAATGATTTTATGACTATTAAATATAGTCCAAAACCACAAAATAAACAAAAGTAAACAACTGTACAGACAAGCAGACTGTGCGTTTTGTCTAATTGGAGATAGCATGGTCTTCAAAGCGCCGCGGAAAAATTGTTTTGCGCAGCCGCCGTTTTTGTCCCCTGTTTTTATGTTCAACCTTAAAAAAGTGTAAAAATGAATGACTTACCGTAAACTTTACGACTAAAATTTAAGCTGTAAGAGGCGCGTATAAAGGCATTGCCGTTCAGTTAAAAGAATAAAAGTTAGTTCCCTCCCCTTCAAGGGGAGGGCTAGGGTGGGGGGTGTTTTTTACTACCCTCCCCCTAGCCCCCTCCCGTAAAGGGAGGGGGAACTGATATTTTTATTCCCTCCCCCACTTCGGGGGAGGGCTAGGGTAGGGGTGTTTTTTACTACCCTCCCCCTAGCCCCCTCCCAAAATGGGAGGGGAACTGATATTTTTATTCCCTCCCCCCACTTCGGGGGAGGGCTAGGGTGGGGGGTGTTTTTTACTACCCTCCCCCTAGCCCCCCTCCCGTAAAGGGAGGGAGAACTATTATTTTTATTCCATGCCCCATTTCGGGGGAGGGCTAGGGTGGAGGGTCTTTTTTATTACCCTCCCCTAACCCCCTCCCTGAGGGAGGGGGAATAATCTAGCTCTTATGTGAACGGCATTGCGTATAAAGGGCTTTTTAGCACCCAGGTCAAGTCATCCGGGTAAAATATTCCTTGTAGAAACTCAGAGAACATTGGTAAATCAAATACTTAGCCTGATTCAAAAAATTAACCCGTGTACCGCAAATAAGCCTATATAATAGTGTAGAGGTTACTGCTTCACATCCTAACTGAAAATATATCAAGAAAAGTTGAAAATGAACGATTATAAGAACATGGCTCTACATATTGCAGAAGATTGGCTTAATGCACTTAGCGAATCGGTTCTAAACAAAGACATTAATGCGCACATGCGACTCGTCTCTAAAAACGTCCAGGTCTATGGCATACCGAATATGGACACACTCAATTATCAGCAGTGGTTATATCGCCGTGATAACGAATTTTTAAATAATAAATTACTGAGTCTAAAATATAAAATTATTCGAATTAAAAATGATCAACTGCGCCGACTCGGTTTTGAAGTGGAAGAACAAATGATAGCAGCCGATGGTAGTGCCGTCATTATCAGTAAAGATATTTTGCTTGAACGCGAAGAAGATGAAAACTGGCGCGTAGTCGAAGAAAAAATTCATAGCTGGCAAAAAATGGACACAGGACAACAATCGAATGGCTAAAAGAAATTCAGATCCTACTAAAAAAGTTGTTAGCGACAGCATGGGGGAACTTGAGGTTCCTATTGACGCGCTTTATGGTGCCCAAACTCAACGCGCGGTTGATAATTTCCCAATCAGTGGCATGTCCATGCCAAAAGAATTTATTCATGCGCTGGGTTTAGTTAAACATGCTTGCGCCGCGGCCAATTTTAAACTGGATTTAATGAGCGAAGAAATTTATCTGGCAATTAAACATACCGCTGATGATGTTGCCGATGGTATTTACGATGATCAATTCCCTATTGATATTTTCCAGACGGGTTCAGGCACCAGTACCAACATGAATGCCAATGAAGTTATTGCAACTGCAGCAACACGTGATTCGGGTTTGGAAATCCACCCAAATGATCATGTAAATATGAGCCAAAGTTCTAACGATGTTATTCCAACCACTATTCACGTTAGCGCAACGATTGAAATTTCAGAACGTTTGTTACCCGCACTGCGTTATTTAACTGAAACGTTAGATCGTAAAGCACAGCAAGTTGCCCACATAGTCAAAACTGGCCGCACTCATTTAATGGATGCCATGCCGATTACGATGGGACAGGAAATTACAGTGTGGTCGGATCAGATCCGTATTTGCACCGAACGTATCGAAGACAGTTTAGAAAGGCTCCACGCTTTACCGCAAGGCGGCACGGCTGTCGGTACCGGGATTAATTGTCATGCAGGTTTTGGCGAACTGGTTGCGGAGGTTTTATATTCTGAAACCGGTGTTACCTTTACTTCCATGCCAAATAAATTTGTGGGCCTGGCAACGCAAGATAGTGCCGTTGAAATGAGTGGCCAACTCAATACACTCGCTGTCGCATTGATGAAAATTTCAAATGATTTACGCTGGATGAATTCAGGACCACTGGCAGGTATTGGTGAAATTGCCCTACCGGCATTACAACCTGGCAGTTCAATCATGCCTGGCAAAGTTAATCCGGTTATACCCGAAGCGGTCGCCATGGTGTGCGCACAAGTCATGGGTAACCATACAGCTATTACTATTGCCGGACAGTCGGGCACTTTTCAATTAAATGTCATGCTCCCCGTGATCGCATATAACCTGTTACAAAGCATTCAACTACTTTCAAGTTCTGCTCGCGTACTGGCAGATAAAGCTATAACAGACTTTACTGTTAACCAGGAAAACATCGAAAGCGCACTCGATAAAAACCCTATATTGGTTACTGCACTTAACCGTGTTATTGGTTATGAAAAAGGTGCGGCTATTGCTAAAAAAGCCTATAAAGAAAAACGTGCTATCTTTGAAGTAGCGTTGGAAGAGACAGACTTAGCTGAAGAGGAATTGGAGCGCTTGCTTAACCCGACCACATTGACGCAAGGTGGAATTAACGAGTAGTATTATACATATAGAATAGTTTCAGGCTTCACTCTTAGCTTGCAACAGTACGCAAGTTCAGGTTAGAGTTTTATATCAATATAACAACAGGGGATAAAGATATGACCGCACAACGCATGTTATTTTTAACCATGGCGATTCTCATTGCACTCGGTATTTACTTGTCGGGCTATAAATCAGTTCATTGGGTTTTATATATTCCCGCCGCAGCACTTTTTTTTGCGGCAATCACAGGAGTCTGCCCTGGCATCATGCTCTTTAAAAAATTAGGTTTTAAATAATCTGATTAGAGACTGAAACAAACCTGAGGTTGTATTCAGTCTCTTTTTCATAACCTGTCTAGAAACTAAATATGGCTTCTGCTTTCGCACATGCTTTTACTGCTTACACTTTAAAAAATCTCACGACTAATCCCTTACTCAATAATAAATTTCTATTTTTTGTTATCATTTCATCCATCATTCCGGATTTGGATGTTTTAGGGTTTCGCTTTGACATTGCTTATGGCGACCTGTGGGGGCATAGAGGAATGACGCATTCACTCTTGTTTGCATTTATCTGGTCGATATTTTTATGGTTTATTATTTGGCGCTCATCCGATTACAGGCACCAGCGCTTCATTTCAAAAACAAGCATAACCGCAATTACAATATTATTTTTAAGTACAAGTTCACACGGTATACTGGATGCAATGACCAATGGGGGTTTAGGTGTCGCATTCTTTTCTCCCTTTGACACCACGCGCTACTTTTTACCCTGGCAACCTATACAAGTTTCACCGATTGGGGTGGGTGCATTTTTCAGCTCCAACGGATTGCGCGTTCTTATCAGTGAACTGATCTGGGTTGGTATCCCCTTGCTTGTATTGCTGACGCTCTTAAAATTAAAAAACAGAATACAATGACTACTGCTAGAATAACTGCGATAATCACCACACAATGAAATCAATTACTCTAATAAGACCCGACGACTGGCATTTACATGTGCGAGATGACGATGTATTAAAAGACATTATTCCTCACACTGCGACACGCTTTGGCCGTGCGATTATCATGCCCAATTTAAAACCGCCCGTGACAACAACAGCGCAAGCACTCGCTTATCAGGAACGCATCCAGGCAGCGGTTCCCGATGGCGTTAACTTCAGTCCGTTAATGACCTTGTATCTTACAGATAATATGAAGCCCTCTGAAATTGCTACCGCCAAGCAAAGTGGTGTTATACACGCAGTTAAATATTATCCAGCAGGCGCCACGACCAATTCTGATGCCGGTGTAACCGACCTGAAAAAAACCTACCCCGTTTTAGAGCGTATGCAAGTACAAGGTATACCATTACTTTTGCATGGCGAAGTGACGGATTCAAACATTGATATATTCGATCGCGAAGCTGTTTTTATTGATACTATTTTACAACCACTGCAAAAAGAATTTCCAGAACTGAAAATTGTGCTTGAACACATCACCACCTCACAGGCCGTTGATTTTGTTCTTTCCGCACCAGACAATGTAGCCGCTACGATTACACCGCAACATTTATTGTTTAATCGTAACGATATTTTCAAAGGCGGCATTCGCCCGCATTATTATTGCCTGCCTATATTAAAACGTGAACAGCATCGTGAAGCCTTAGTAAAAGCGGCAACAAGCGGCAATGCTAAATTCTTTTTAGGGACTGATAGCGCCCCACATTCACATTCAGCCAAAGAAAGTGCCTGCGGTTGTGCGGGAATCTACAGTGCACATGCGGCTATTGAATTATATGCTGAAGCATTTGAGAAAAATAATGCATTGGATATGCTGGAAGGTTTTGCCAGTCAATTCGGTCCGGAATTTTATCGCCTGCCCGTTAATACCGATAAAATAACCTTGATACAAGAGCCACACCAAATACCAGATTACTATGAATTTGGCAGTGAAAGACTCATTCCACTGAAAGCCGGCGAAACTATTCAGTGGAAACTTCAGTAATTAGTAGGTATATAAAATAGCAATTGATACCAGATTAATTAAAACAAGACTGCCTATAAGCATTAATTGATGAAAGGCTTTTAGTTCCATTTACATATCTCCCCAATTAGTAATAACTTAATCTTCCACCCGGCCCCTTTTTTTATAAAAGAGCTTCAGAACTAACCCTGTTTTTTCGAACAGTTTAATGTGAAATTTCGGATACTTTAAAGCATAATTATTATTAAAAATGTAAAAAATGCACACTTTTCAGTTGTAAACCTCCACAGAAGTTAGTTGACATCATCAGTATTATGCTTATTTCCAATGCAAAATGGACTTTGCATCGCTAATTCGAGATATGTTAATGATTAATATTTCTATAAATGGTGAACATCTTTTGTATGTAGAGGCTATTGCTCGCCTTTTGCATGAAGAACCTGAATTCAATATCCATTTACTTAATGTAAAGACACTATCTCCCTCTATACAAAGCAAACAAGATGTCTTCGTATATTGTGCTAACGGTTACTCCAATTCCCTGATTAAAGAAATTCAAAAATTACACCGTATCGATCCTGATATAAAAAAAGTACTCATCATTTCTATGGCTCACAGGCATTTCCTGGAAAAATTATTCGACACGGGCATTAACTCAATTATCAGTTATAAAGCATCTGCAGAAGAACTCACACAAGCCGTCAAATATGCAAGCCTAAAGCAACAATTTCTTAGTGCTGATTTAAGTAAAATGGTTATCAAATCTAAATATCCTTCTTGTTTTAACTCATTGTCTCAACGCGAACTTGAGATAACCTATCTACTGGCAAATGGGATGAGCGTCAAACGTGTATCCGCTGAATTGGATATTAGTCCAAAAACCGTCAACACTTATCGATATCGAATTTTTAGTAAGCTGGTAATCGCACATGATGTCGATTTATTTAAAAGGGTAAGCCAGGAAGCAGCTTACATGCTAAATGGGTAAGACTAAAAATATATGAAACTATTTACATTAATAATGTGAAGGCAGGCGCTCGTTAATTGTAATTCGTTTATGATCTATACTGATATAACCACCGGTACATAAATCTTTCAGTATCTTTGCTACCATTTCACGTGATGCACCCACTCTATTCGCAATATCCTGTTGCGTTAACTTCATATCAATAACGAGCTCGTCGCCGTTCTCCGTTGCTAATGACAGCAATGTTTTTGCAACCCGGCCGTATACATCCAATAATGCGAGACTACGTACATTATCCGTTAAATGCCGTACCCGATGTGTTAATCCCCGAATAAGATTAAAGGCCAACTCAGGGTGCAAGGATAGAACTTTCTTAAAGTCGGCTTTGCTAATCACAAAAAAACTGGATTTTTCAGCGGTGACCACTGACGCTGAACGTTTATCGTCGTCAACCAGTGCCAGCTCACCAAAATAATCGCCCTCACTTTGTGAGTTCAATATCACTTCTTTGCCGTTTTCATCACTCAGGTATACAGTGACTCGACCTTTTACAATAATATAGAGACTATCCGAACTATCCCCTTCATTAATAATAATACTGTTTTTCGGGAAATTGCGCGTAACGGCGCATACTTTGATCGCTTCAAGCTCTGCATCGCTCAGATTGTTAAAGATAGGGACATTTCTGAGTACTGCTACCATTTTGGCCTCGGTAGTAATCTGTTTGGGTCTACTCTTAAGAGATTCCATAATATTATCTTTCTTCTCTAATTTGTTTTAAGGTAATTCGACTAGTATCTTTATTATAAAAAAACTTATACTAAAACGAGATTACTTAAATTCCTTGTACAATACTATGCCTTCCATACCAAAATTAACAGTATATAAAAGCTTAATTCTAGGCATTTTAATTGTTTTTATCGGCCTAGGTGTCCAGATATTTACTGTATCCACTTCAATCGAAGCAAGAATAGGCCTGGACACACTATTTCGACTACGTGGAGCGGTAAAGCCACCCCCTGAAACCGTCATTGTTGCCATTGATAAGGTTGCCTCTTCACACTATGGTTTTGAGAATGAACCTCTGGCATGGAGTCGTAACTACCATGCCAAACTCATAAATCAACTTAAACAAGCCGGTGCTCGAACAATTGTATTCGATATCTTTTTCAAACGACCTAGAGAGAAAGAGAATGATATCGCAATGGCAAGAGCAATTAAAGACGCCGGCAATGTCATACTCTTTGCCAAATTAAAACGCCAATTATTAAACACAGCCGGTGATACACCTCGAACACTTAATATAGAAAATGTTTTGAGTATTGAAACCATTCAGATGCCGCTGACCTTATTTTCTGAATCAGCACTCTCCGTTGCACCATTCACATTGCCTAAATTCCCGGCTCAAGTGACTCGTTTTTGGACCTTTCGCTCAACCGCTGGAGATACACCAACCTTACCCTTTGTTGCACTCCAGCATTATCTTAGCCCGGTACTCGCGCCCTATTTACAAGAAGCATCTCTGGCAAAAAATGCTGACTCCACTACCCCTATAAATATTCAGATTAAACAACTTAGAGAAAATTTCCTGTATAACACTGAACATTATGTAAAATTTAAACACCTAATCACCCATCAAAATAACACTGGACTCAAGAATTTACTCGCAGCGTATCTAGACACGCCACAACCTTACTTAAACTTTTATGGACCACCACGCAGCATTACCACGTTCACCTACGACCAGGTATTAGAAAATAATCTGCCTAATAATTTTACTTTTAAAGATAAAGTTGTGTTTATTGGTTTTTCAGAAAAATTAGAACCCGAACAAAAAGATAACTTCCACACCATTTTTTCTCAACAAAATGGATTAGATCTTAGTGGGATAGAAATAGCTGCCACAGCGTTCTCTAACCTATTGCATAACAGCACAATCAAACGGGTCTCAAAGCGTACAGAATTACTTATCATTATTGGTTTCGGTTTTATTATTGCTTTCGCGTCACGGATATGTCGAGAGTATATAGCGATACTATTATGGATTGGCTTGTCGGCAAGTTACTTAACTATCGCAACCTATCAATTTAACAATCATTATTTGTGGTTGCCATTATTTATTCCATTAATAATCCAGGCACCCATAGCTTTAATTTTGGGTATTAGTTGGTATGCATTGGACGGTTACAGAGCTCGAAAAAAAATGCGTCGCGCATTTAGTTACTATGTTCCAGAAACCATGGTTGATTTTCTTACCGAGCAAAAACAGTCCATACAGCATTCTCAAGATTTGCAATATGGAATTTGTATGGCGACAGATGCCGAGCAATATACTCAACTCTCAGAACGGTTAGCACCCGAAGATCTGGCTCGACTAATGAATCTATACTATGAAACATTATTTTCAACTGTATCGAAAAACAATGGCATTGTTTCGGATATCATCGGCGACGCGATGCTCGCATTATGGCTTCCAGAAACTATTCACACCAAACGTAAAGCAAATATAAATATCAGTTCGGAAGAAAAAGTCCGCGTAAAGATGAACCTTGATGCACAAATAAAAGCCTGTCTTACTGGTATAGAAATTACAAAAAATCACAATAAAAAGTATCTAATCAACAATGAGTCGATAACTCTCCCCACGCGAATTGGTTTACATGCAGGTGAGATGATGGTTGGTAATATTGGCGCAGTCGATCACTATGAATACCGAGCCGTCGGTGATGTTATTAATACCGCCACACGTATTGAAAATCTAAATAAGTACTTCAGTACTTACTTGTTAGCATCTGAAGAGGTTATGAATAACACTAACGAGTTTCTGGCGCGCAATATTGGACATTTCATTCTCGCAGGAAAACAACATGCCATCACACTCTATGAAATTTTAAAACTTAAAGAGCTTGCCTCGGAAAAAGATCAACAGCAAGTTCATACTTTTCATCAGGCTCTCGCTTTTTTTAAGCAGGGGTTATTTAAAGAAGCTGAAATAACGCTATTGAGCATCTGTAAGTCGAACCCTGCAGATGGCGTTTCACGATTTTATTTACAACAGTGTCGACATCAACGTACAATAGAACCCAGTGAAGACTGGGATGGCACAATAAAATTTACTCTCAAATAATAATGCCACAAAAAATAAAGACTTAGAAAATAAATATAATTAAGCAGCAATCTTAAATAATTAAATTATATTACTTAGCTGTTCTAAATCCCAACTCACTGTATAAGTAAAAGCTTCTTTAGGTAGTTTTAAGAAGGACTTGATAGGACATCACGAAAGATAAGGAAGTATGTGTGTTTTCAACACATCGTCTAACGCAAAGGATAATCATGCGGCAAGTAAATACAGTAAAGTACAGTTTAATTATCAGCTTCCTTTTTGTAGGTTTAACTACAAAATCAGCGTATGCCTATAACTGTGAAAATTGGGTTGCTAAATTACAGTCGACTCAAGGTAGCGTACAGGTAAGACAAGCCACTAAGAATATGGCTGGCAAACACTGGGTTACCGTACAACGCAATGCCACTTTTTGCAAAGGTGATGTACTGCGCGTACAGGAAAACAGTCGTGCCGCCCTGCTACTCAGAAACGATACTCTACTGCGATTAAACCAGAATACTACTATCACCTTTACAGACCTGTCACCTGACAAGCCTTCAGTTGTTTCAGTTAGCACCGGTTTCGCACATTTTATCAGTCGCGTAAAAGCCGCCTTTGAAGTTATAACCCCGTTCATCAACGCGGCAATAGAAGGTACAGAATTTGTTGTTGCCGTGAATGCAGGCCAGACTGAAGTCACCGTATTCGAAGGAACCGTACGTGCATACAACCACTATGGTGAAGTACGTTTAACCGCTAATCAGACAGCACAGGCAAAAGATGGCCAGGCGCCGATAATAATTTTAAACGTGACTCCCAGGGATGCGGTGAATTGGTCCTTATATTATCCTGTAATAATTGATTCCGATGCTAACTCGCTTAACGCAAAAGCATCGCAAGCACTCAGCGCCGGACAAGTAGAAATGGCAACTGAGTTATTAAATCAATCGATTAAGGAAAACCCTAATGATAGCGACGCCCTGGCGATGCAATCCATCATCGCCATCGTACAAAACCAGAAAGATAAAGGGCTCAAACTCGCTCAACAAGCTGTAGCAACGAACAGTAAAAATACTACTGCAAAGCTTGCTTTAAGTTATGCACAACAAGCTCACTTTAAAGTTGGTGAAGCACTAAAAACATTACAAAGCGCAACACAAAACACTGATGGCACCGAAACAGATAATTCACTTGTTTGGTCTCGACTCGCAGAAGTTTATTTAATGCACGGTGAACTGGATAAAGCATTAAGAGCAGCTAAAAAAGCGAATACTCTAAACCCAAACATAGGCCGCACCCACACCGCACTCGGCTTTGCTTATTTAACACGAATTGAAATTAAACAAGCTATCGAAGCCTTTAACAATGCAATTGAAGAAGACCAAACCGACCCACTCGCACGATTAGGTTTAGGCCTCGCCATAATTCGCCAAGGTAACTTAGCCAGTGGACGCCGTGAAATTGAATACGCCACCACACTCGACCCAAACAATGCTCTTATTCGTAGTTACTTAGGTAAAGCCTACTACGAAGAAAAAAGAAATACATTAGCGGCTACTCAATTTAAAATGGCTAAAGAGTTAGATCCTAATGATCCAACCGCTTATTTTTATAATGCGATTAGACTGCAAAGTGAAAACAAGCCCGGAGAGGCACTACAAGAAATTCAACTAGCCACTAACTTAAACAAGCAACGTGCAGTTTACCGTTCAAAATTATTACTCGACCAAGACCAAGCAGTACGTAACAGCAGTACCGCGAAAATATATGCTGAACTGGGCTTTGACGAAACCGCACTTCTTGAAGCAACCAGCGCATTGCAAAAAGATTTTACTAATCATTCTGCGCATCGATTCATGGCAGAAGCTTATACAAAAAAAGACCGCAATGAAATTGCAAGAGTCAGTGAAGCCTACCAAAGTATTATGTACTCACCATTAAACACTAACCCTATTCCACCCCATATTGGTGAAACAGATTTAGGAACAGTCAATAATGCCGGCCCAACCGATGCAAGCCTAAACGAATACGACGCGCTGTTTGCGCGTAACGGCACTAACTGGCGAGTAACCGCATTAGGCGGCAACCATCAAACTGCCGGTGACGAGCTTATATACTCAGCCGTAGAAGACAACTTTGCACTTAGCTTAGGCCAATATCATTATCAAACCGAAGGCTTCCGCCCCAATAACGATTTAAAACAAGATATTGTGAATATGTTTTTCCAATGGGCTATCGATCCAAAACAAAGCATACAACTTGAATACAATGACAACCGCAAAGAAAATGGCGACCTACGTTTAAAATTTGACCCAACAGACTATGTTGCCAACCGTCGAGAAACCGATGATAAAAAATCAATACGCTTAGGTTACTTGTTTAAGCCGACTTCGAATTTAGACTTTGTTGCTTCGTTTAACTTGCAAGAAAATCATAAAACGCGTGAATCGGTATCGGCGGCTACGGCAACGATTGATTTAATCGATGGATTTGATGATGATCATGATACTCATAATTCTGAATTACAGCTAATATACAAAACCTATAAAACTCAAACAATTTTAGGTGCTAGCAGCTATGTTGACGATATTAATAATAATGCCATATTTCAACTTAAAATAGGCACAACCGTAATATCAGATAGCTCAACAATTATAGATGATAAAAGCACCCACAAAAATATGTATATATATGAATTTCTTAATTTAGATGAAAATGTCATTTTATTTGGCATTAGTAACAATGATCATGATGATAGTATTGATAAAATTCATGTTAACCAAATAAATCCAAAATTAGGTTTTGCGTCAATTATGAATAATACAACTTTGAAAATAGCTTATTTTAGTACAGTTAAACGTCCCTTACTTAATGATCAAACATTGGAACCAACTAATATTCTTGGTTTTAACCAATTTTATGATGAACTTAATGGTACTAAAGCAAATAATATTGCGATTGGCATGAGCATAATTGGTAACCACCGTATAAAAAGTGGAGTGGAGTTTATAAAGCGGAAGTTACTTGTACCAGGGCTTCGTAATGGAAACCAAATAGAAGAAGGTCAAAAGGAAATTATTGGTAAAGTCTATATCAACTGGTTACCAATCAATACAATGACCATCAACTTTGGAATTGAATATTTAGAGCAATTACGTGAGTATGATAGTGCTAACCTATCAACGACCGAACCACTACAAATGACGACTATAAAGTATCCTCTTAATTTTACTTTTAACCATTTTCGAATGAGTTATCAACTAACATCCACTTACTATGATCAAGATATAACACAACCCGTATCGGTGAACCTAAACAATGAGTTCCATGATAGTTTCATTATATCTGACGCAACGATTAGTTATGATTTACCTAAACGCAAAGGTAAATTAAGTCTCATTATAAATAATCTTTTTAACCAAGAATTTAAATACCAAGATACGACTTTTCGAAGTGTGTCTGCACAAGAACCAACGATCCAACATGAACGTGGTGTAGTTTTAAGAGCCACATTTAATTTTTAACAATAATAAATATCAAAAGTAAAAGGGAGAAAACAATGAAAAACATACCGGTACTCTATGGCATTATCATTATACTTATAGCACTACTCGTTTTCAGTTATTCAGGCGTATGCACAAAAGGTTCTGACTTAAAACCAACTGCAGATATATTGAAAAAACTAGACACAAACAGTGCACATGGTGCCATTTTATTTAATACCAACGGTGATATCAGTTTGATTGACGTAAAAGGTAATCCTGCTACAACATGCCGATTTCCCGATCAAAAAGGAAAAGATAAAGTCTGCCGCGGTTTTGTCGGTGGTAAAGTACTAAACTTTCAATCCATTGGAATACTCAAAACCGAAGGATCGATATGCTTTAGTACAGTTACAAGCTCAGGTTCTTTGAAACAAATCTGTTACTAGCTCATAATAAAAAACCGGCACTGAATGTATTCAGTGCCGATATTAAAGCACTCATCAAACAAAATAATTTTTCATCACAAGGAGAAAACCCAATGAATAAAGTCCTACTCACGACTCTTGCCTTCGCTTTTAGCGCATCTATTTGTGCCAGTGAATCAACCAGTACCAAAAAACAAACTGATCCTTCTATTTTCAAAAAAGTGGCACAGGTTCAAGTGCTTAATGCCAAAGAAATGACACAAACACAAGCTGGGGCTATTTGTTTTAGTGTCACAAGTAGCGCTGGTGGACTAAGACAAATCTGTTACTAACCTACAATAAAAAACCGTCACAGAATTCTCATTCAGTGACGGTTTTTTTCATAAATACACAAACTATATTACTTATGCAATCATTCATTAAGATAATTTTATTCTTCTTAATTATAGCTTTGCCAGTACATGCGGACAATCTTCAACAACGATTTAATCCTAAACTCGAATATAAAAATAAAGTTATTAGTTGGAAAGAGTTACACAACCAAGGCGTTATTCGCCAAAAATTAGACGCCTCTTGTGGTGCGGCTGCTTTGGGCACGATTCTAAAGTACTACTATGGGCTTGATGTGACTGAAGAAGATATGATGCGCTCGGCTGCCAAGAAAGAATGGTTTTCTTTTGCCGACATGGTAACGGTGCTTGAAAAATATAACTTTAAAGGTATCGGACTTGCTCTAAATTTCGAACAGCTTAGGCAAATTAAAGTTCCGGCCGTTGTCTTTATTAAAACTCGTTCACTGCCACACTTTGCAGTGTTAAGAAGCATTACGGATAACTATGTGGTATTGGCCGACCCTGCTCACGGCAATAACCGATACCCAGTGGATAAATTTTTAGAAAAATGGAATACCCGGGACGACCCAAACTACAGCGGTAAAATTCTTGTACCATTACCTTTAGAAACGGCGAATAAACTCAACATACAAAAAAATTATTTTAATAATGTTGCCGAAATAAATGATTTGGCAAAAAAATTCGTTAACGTGCGTAGAACATTGTTATTTTATTAACAATAAACTTGTACCGCAGTGTTATTTTTCAAATTCATAAACCATTGAGACCCCAATACTTGCACCATCACCACCACTAATATTGGTTGATACACTGGTAAATATCGATAAAGGGTCTGACCAGGCATAAGCAAACCCCAAATTGAGGCTTGTACTGGTGCGTCGAATAGATGTTTTATTCCCGTCTAGCTTGCTACTCTGTCGATTCGTCCAACTGAAACCAATATTTAAATTTGTATCACGGTTTGGAGCAAAACTTACCCCAGGACTAAAGGTAAGCGCATCACCCGGTTCTAAACTTTGCCCGTTACTATCACGAGACAAGTTCATTTGGTAAGCCACAACATTGGTCATTACAATAGGGTCATAAACGCGATACATCGACAAACCAATACTGTAGGCTCGGCCATGCACAAGGTTACTGCCTTGCGTTTTAGTATTTTCAGCTAAAGCAACATCTGCAAATACAGAATAATTTATTTTATTACGATCTTTGGTTAAACGATAATCAAAACCTAACCAACTGTCTGCGAAACGACTGTACGATTCAGACGTATTCCCATTATTGTTTTCGCTACGTATGCTCGTATGTGAAAAGCTCATCCTCCATGCAACTTCCAGATTTTCACTAATACCATAACGAACCGTTGGCACCAACACGACAGAGTCAGTATTTATACGTGTACTACTAACACTTGCAGGTATGCTTACATATTGACCAGGCCCGGTTTGTACCTGAATACTATCGCCGATATTGACAGCCGAGGTTTCTGAGTTTGCATAAACTGTATTCAATCCCAATCGCCACTTACCTTGCTCTGAAGTTAATTGTTCAATGGCTAAAGATTCAGCAGATAATACATTAAAACTATAAAATATAGCCAAAATTGTGAACAAAAAATAAACAATGCGCATTAAACACCTTAATAAAATTTAAAACAATACTACCATTTAGCCTTGTAATACGATATATAACATTGCTAGTACCCGATAATTATTTACTAATAAGGAGATTTAAAATGAAAAAGTTACTACTCACTGCTCTTGCCTTCACTTTTAGCGCCTCAATTAGCGCGAGTGAATCAATCGATAATCATACACAAACAAATCAATCCATTTTTAAAGAAGCAGCGCATGTTAAAGTACTTAATGCCAAAGAAATGAAACAAACGCAAGCTGGAGCAATTTGTTTTAGTATAGTAAGTGGTTCAGGGCAACTAAGACAAATCTGCTACTAATTAGTTATAAATAAGACTGGCACTGAAGAAGTTAAATGCCAAGTTTTATCAAACTTTTATATATTTTTTTTCACAACAAGGAGAACACAATGAAAAAATTCCTACTCACTGCCCTTGCCTTCGCTTTTAGCGCCTCCATTTGCGCCAGTGAATCGACAAGTAATAAAACACAAACCGATCCTTCTATTTTTAAGGAAGCGGCACAGGTTAAAGTTCTCAATGCCAAAGAAATGTCACAGACGCAAGCTGGAGCAATTTGCTTTAGTACGGTAGATAGTGCCGGTGGTATAAAACAAATCTGTTACTAACTTAAACTGTAACACTATCGACACTGAAATGATTCAGTGTCGAATTTACTCTTTCTTTTTGGGATTGCAGAGATTAGGGTAAAAGTGAAAATCATTTAGATTTATACTCTGACCATCTTTAAAATAAAAACAGCACTGTTAATCAGTGCTGTTTTTCATCTCTCAAAAATTTTATTATATAAAATAGGCTAACTAGTAATTTGGGGTTGAGGAGATTAAACTCTACAGTAAAACAATGGGTCAACGAAATAGTTTTACTTGTGTAGGAAGCAGGATAAAAACTAACTATGCTTTTTTCTTCAGCTTAATAAAGATACTAAGCAGCATGATATTTTGCATAACGAATTTTAACTTGAATATCTTTAACCGAGTGCGGTATTAGATGTTTAAGACTGTCGGGCTGACAGCTAATAACGACAACAACTTCGTTAGTGTCAGGACGTGGAATAATCATGTCTACACCTTCAATCTCTAACCACTGTCCTGCAACGTCCATTGCGTGGGATAATTTTGTCATTGTCTTTCCCTTCTTTGAGTTTTAGTAATTCTAGACAAAATTTGAACAAATTCATGTGAACTACGCACATTTGGACTGTGCATTAATCACAGTTCGACTAAACAATAACCATACAAAATAATATGTTACAGTCTAATATACTCAGAAATCTTTTTAGAAGGCTCCTAATTCCCGAGTAATTTACTGTGATATTCCATTTTTCTATTATTTATATTAGAATAACCTTATTATCATGCTATTATCTTAAATAATTTAGAGGTTATCCCTATGGACGTATTAGAACGAATTGGTAAAATTGTTAATGACAACGATGTTGTTATTTTTATGAAAGGCACTCCACAACTTCCTCAATGTGGTTTTTCAAGCAGAACGTCTGAAGCTTTAATGGCTTGCGGTAAAGAATTTGCTCACGTGAATGTGTTAGCCGACCCTGAAATATTCCAAAACCTGCCACGTTATGCTGATTGGCCTACATTTCCACAGGTTTACATTAAAGGCGAACTTATTGGTGGCTGCGACATTACATTAGAAATGTTCCAAAAAGGTGACTTACAAAAGATGATTACGGAAACGGCAGCTTAAGTTTCTTTTTTAGTGCGCGTCTGTTTGTACGCGCACTTATGCCTGAGAGAGCAACGCGAAGAGCCTGCCCCACGAAGTGCTTTGGGTGCGCGTCTGCAAAGGTTATAATTTCCAACGCAACCCTCACAAACCCACAATATTACTTAATTTAATTCTCAGGAATTTCTGGTTTAAAAGCACTGTCCCAGGTATTTACAATTTTACAAAATAACTCGGCTGTTTTTTCTGTATCATAAATAGCCGAATGGGCGTCGTCATTATTCCACTTAATCCCCGCAGCTTTACCCGCTTTGGCTAATACGGTTTGACCATAGGCTAAGCCACCCAAGGTCGCTGTATCAAATGAACTAAACTGGTGAAAGGGATTTTTCTTGATTTTACACCGGTCTGAGGCCGCTTTAATAAAGCCCAAATCAAAAAATGAGTTATGACCCACTAGAATTGCACGCGTGCATTTGGTGACTTTGATTAATTCACGAATGGGTGCAAAAATATGCTCAAGTGCATCCTTCTCGTCCATTGCCATCCGAAAAGGATTATACGGGTCGATACCAGTGAATTGTAGCGCCTCTTCTTCCATCGCTGAACCAGGAAAAGGCTCGACGTGACAGGAAATGGTTTTACCCATCCCCACCGTACCATCCGCTTTAACCAGAATGGGAACAGCGGCAACTTCGAGTAAAGCATGCTTATTACAATTGAATCCGCCTGTTTCAACATCAACAACAACCGGTAAAAAACCACGAAAGCGCTTATTTATTGGATTATTTTCTTCTTCTATCATCCGCGACAGGATACTAAAACATTGAATCAATTGCGATGCTTAATCCATAAAGTTTAAGCTCTTCTGCAAAAATCCCTTCAAGATTAACGCTAGAATATTGAATCTAAATCAGTATTTATCTGAAACAAGACGTTTAATTGACATTGTTACCCTGTTCGCCAATAAAGCTATTCAACATAGGGATCAAAGAAACAAATATATTTATTCTATTATAAGAACGTTTCACATCTCGATATCAATCTAAATCTAATTAAGAATGATTTGCATTTAGAATAATACTCACGTATAGTCCTCGAAAATATCAATTCTTAACCAATGATTAATGAGGAAAACTACATGCGTATCTTTAAACTTCCGGCTTTGTTCACCGCTGCCGCCCTAAGCCTGCCAATGAGTGTTCATGCTTCAGAAGCTGATTTACAGAAACAAATCAATGAACTTAAATCCCGTATAGAAGCTACTAGCGAGATTGTTGAATCATCAACCGGAAATAGTAAATCCCATACAGGAAACGGTAAAACCCAAATAGGTGGGTACGGTGAAATGCACTACAACAATCTAAGCGGCAAAGGTGGTGCTTCGGATAAAACAGAACTCGATTTTCACCGTTTTGTATTATTCTTTGGTCACGAATTTAGTGATAGCATTCGGTTCTTCTCTGAACTGGAAGTCGAACATGTTATTGCTGGCGAAGGCCAAAAAGGAGAAGTCGAGCTCGAACAGGCTTATATTGAATTTGATATAAACCAGGACCACTATGCTAAAGCAGGTTTATTCCTCGTTCCCGTTGGTATCGTTAATGAAACACACGAGCCTCCTACATTTTATGGTGTGGAGCGTAACCCGATTGAAAAAAACATTATTCCCGCTACCTGGTGGGAAGGCGGCGCTAGCGTAAGTGGAGAATTTGCAAAAGGCTGGAGTTACGATGTAGCGCTAACTTCAGGGCTTGACCTCGGTACGAGCGGCACAGCTAAAGTTCGTGATGGCCGAAATAAGGTTGCTAGTGCAAGTGCAGAGAGTTTAATGACGACTGGCCGCATAAAGTGGACTGGCATACCGGGTTTGGAAATTGCCGCTACACTGATTAACCAGGATGATTACACTCAAGGTCTCGGCACAAAAAATGCCGCCCGCTTAATTGAAACTCATGCTATCTGGCACACCGGTTCGTTTGCACTACGCGCACTTTATGCCAGCTGGGATATTAAAGGCCAAACTAGCGGCTACGATAAACAAAGCGGTTTCTATATTGAACCTTCATTTAAACTAAGTGAAAAAGTTGGTGTGTTTGCACGTTACAACCAATACGACAACCAGGCCGGTGACTCCAGCCAGAAGGGTGAAAAGACTCAAACAGATGTTGGTATTAATTACTGGCCACATCCAGACGTTGTCATCAAGGCCGATTACCAAAACCAGAGTAATGACAATAATCAAGATCAGAACGGATTTAATATTGGTGTTGGTTACCAGTTCTAAATCAATGACTAAACAGAAGTAATAACCGATTCCAAATTATGGAATCGGTTTTCCTGTATTTATAGGCGAGATATGTACAAACTTTTATTCATACTAATAATGTTTACGATAGCATTACCCGGTTGGTCGCGAGGCACTTATCAGGAACCCGCTGACTTTTTGTTAGAAATTTTTCAGCAAAAGGTTCCTAAAGCCAAAGTTATTTGGCTTAGTGGCGAGGTGCGTGATAAGGCGACTGAGATACTCACTCACAAGCCACGCAGTTTACGTGTACGTTACTGGGCAAACAATGAAAAAAGTATTTGGGTCCTGGATGAAATTGGTAAAACTGAACCGATTACAGTTGGGTTTGTTATAAGCGATAATAAAATTACACGAGTCAAAGTGCTTATTTTTCGTGAAAGTCGCGGTAGTGAAATACGCCATAATTTTTTCACCCGACAGTTTAATAACGCAAAGTTAACTCAACAGAATAAACTAGACAGACACATCGACGGAATAACAGGAGCGACTTTATCTGTCCGTGCTTTAACCCGCCTTTCCCGACTAGCTTTATACCTTAATCAACAACGTTTAAAAAAATAATGACTCGCCATAAACGCCACACTATAAAACTTAAATCGATGTATCAGTGGCATCGTTATATCGGCATCACTATTGCCTTTTTTGTCATCATACTTTCTATAACCGGTATTCTTTTAAACCACACTACTGAATTTAAGCTTAGTACCCGCCACATCAAAAATGAAGCACTATTAAAGCATTATGGTATTCGTGCGCCAGACAATGTAAGGAGTCATGTTTCTAATAACATATGGGTGAGCCAATGGGGTAGCCGCTTGTATTTAGATAAAAAAGATTTAGGGGAAATAAACAGTCAACTCATCGGGATTATGTATTATAAAGAAATGATAGTAATCGGCCTTAGTGATAATTTACTGCTCTACACGGCTGACGGTGAATTGATTGAAAAATTAAGTAGTGAGGGAGGTATCCCACCTGTCGTTACTGCAATAGGCATTACCGACAATCACTTACTCGCAGTAAATTCTACACAGGGTACTTATGTCGCAGATATTGATCTCACGAGTTGGCATAAGGAACCTCAAGCTAAAACCATTTGGAATAGTCCGGAAAACTTACCCAAACCTTTGCATGATATTTTACTTATTGAATATCGCGGCAAAGGTTTAAATATGGAGCGTGTTCTTTTAGATATACACAGTGGACGCCTACTCGGTACGGGGGGCGTGTATTTTATGGATGTTGTCGCATTGTTACTTATATTCCTTGCTTGCAGTGGTTTATGGATATGGACTATGCGACTGATAAAGCAAAGCCGACATAAAACATAATATACCGTTACGCTGTATTATTTTTATAGGATGCCTTAAATCGATATCTTCAATATTAAAAAAGGAAACATACTATGTTTAAGAATATATTTAGGCTTACATGCATACTTACCCTGACTTCATCTAATGTTGTTGCTGGCAACAGCAATGACTGGCGTAAAACGGGAAGTGATGTAGAAAAATTAACTAATGTGGTGAAAGTTATTCCCAGCACATCCGATCTTATGTTTCAGATGGGGGAACGTTATCGAAACTTATACTGGGCAGGCAAACAAAAAAAATGGGCGTTCGCAGAGTATCAGGTAGAGGAAATGGAAGGGCTTATGAAAAAACTGAAAATTACCCGCCCGCAACGTGCCGCAAGTATTGAAAAATATTTTTCTACTGCATTTAAACCCATTGAAGCTGCAATCCAAAGCAAAAACTGGCAACAGTTTAGTCTCGGTTTTGAATCAATGCGCAAGCAATGTATGCTTTGCCACAAAGCCAACGACCATGCGTTTATTATTCTTAAACCCGTTCCTGGAAAAGGTAATAGCCCGGTTATTGATTAAATATCAACATGCATTTGTAGCCAATATTCTAACAGCGCTAAATGCCATAACTTACTGCCTTGCAGGCGTGTAAAGTATTCATCGGGATTTTGTAATAATTTATCCACATATGTTCGGTTATAAATACCACGGTTAATACAAGCACTACTGTTTAAAATATCTTGCATAAACTCAAGAAAATCGCCGCGCACATATTTAAGCGCCGGCATGGGGAAATACCCTTTCGGTCGGTCGATAACCGCATCAGGCACAATACCGCGAGCAATGTTTTTCAACACATGCTTTCCACCCGATTGTAATTTCATTTCAGGCGGCATCTTTGCCGCTAGTTCAACGAGATGATGATCTAAAAATGGAACTCGTGCTTCCAGGCCAAAGGCCATGGTCATGTTATCAACCCGCTTGACCGGATCATCAACAATCAGGGTGTTCACATCCATATGCAAAACACGATCAATAAAGGTATCCGCTTTTGGCCGTGCTAATAAGTCCTGAATAATTTTAGAGGTATAATCTTCACCACGATAATCCTCGCTGACGGTTTCCAGGAATTCAGCATGATCCCGATCAAAATAATATTTTGAGAAACGTTCTACGCCTTGAGTCTTTTCATCGCCATGTATTTGATCAAACCAGAAATAACCTGCAAAAACTTCATCGGCACCCTGGCCACTCTGCACAACTTTTACGTGTTTAGACACTTGCTCGGATAATAAATAAAATGCCACCGCATCCTGACCCACCATCGGTTCTGACATTGCTGCAACGGCTTCGGGCAAACGTTTCAATACTTCTGCGTTAGGTATTAATATTTTCTGGTGTTTGGTTTTGTAACGTTCAACGACCTGGTCTGAAAATTCAAATTCACTGCCCTTTTCTTCGGGTTGATCTTCAAAACCAATTGAAAAGGTTAAAATATCTTTTACGCCTGCTTCGGCTAACAAACCAACCAGTAAACTGGAATCTAATCCACCCGATAACAACACACCCACGGGAACGTCGGCAATGTCTAAACGCTTTTTAACTGCCGCGCGTAAACTATCATGAATGGCTTCGGTCCATTCTTTTTCGCTCATTACCGTATCGCCGCGTGTTGCATCTAACTGCCAGTACCGCTGCATGATAGGTGCTGTATTATTGCTAATGGTTAATGTTGTGCCAGGTTCTAATTTTTGAATGCCACTTAAAATTGTATTGGGTGCGGGAATGACGGCATGTAATGTAAACTGGTTATGTAAGCCAACCGGATTAATACTGGTATCAATCGTATTGTCGATTTTATTACTGGCCAGTAAGGCTTGCATATTCGAGGCAAAACGCAATTGATTATCTGTTAAAGAAAAATACAGAGGCTTTATTCCCATGCGATCGCGAGCTAGAAATAAACTTTGTTTTTTCCAGTCCCAAATGGCAAAGGCAAACATGCCATGCAAATGTTCAGGGCATTTATCGCCCCATTTATGGTAGGCCTTTAAAATCACTTCGGTATCGCCGTGGGATTTGAATTTATAACCTTCTTGTATAAATTGTGCGCGTAGCTCGGGATAATTATAAATTGCACCATTAAAAACCAGAGTCAGTTCAAGTTCTTCATCCACCATCGGTTGATTGGAATCTTCGGATAAATCAATAACCGATAAACGACGATGACCAAAACCCACTTGAGGTTTTATCCAGGTTCCTTCCGAATCAGGTCCGCGCCGTTCAAGTTTGGAGAGCATCGCTTGAATAATATCTTGTCTTATCGGTTGTCCGTCAAAACGAACTTCACCACAAATTCCACACATGTATTTTTTCCGTTGTTGATTTTCTAATTGCTCTCGTTAACTTTTTATACTTTCAAGCCGATGATAAAAATAAAACCGTCATTGCGAGCGATAGCGCGGCAATCTACTATTTGTGGGGCATGTACATTTAGATTGCCGCGCTATCGCTCGCAATGACAAATCCTTATTAAGACTTGCCCCAACCACCACCACCGGGCGTTTCTATTTTTAATCTATCACCTTTACTCACTTGCACACTGACTTTTGCCGGCAAAGTTTCACTATTCAAACTATTAAGGCCCACCTCAGCCTCTTCACCTCCTTCTACACTCCAGGGAGCACGTTGCCGGCGTTCGGTGAGTAAGGTCACCGTTGCTGCATGGGTAAATTCATACTCACGGATAATGCCATTACCGCCATGGTGTTTGCCAGCGCCACCAGAATGTTTACGCAGTGCGTATTGTTTTATACGCAAAGGATAATTGGTTTCCAATACTTCAACCGGTGTATTCAAAGTATTGGTCATATGTGTTTGCACACCACTAAGCCCGTCTGATTTAGGACTTGCTCCCATACCACCACCAATGGTTTCGTAATAATCCCACGCGGGTTGCCCTGCACCATTACAGCCGTCACCGGCAAAACCCATAGCAACATTGTTCATACTGCCATGGCTCGCAGCTGCGAGTTGCTCGGGAATAGCCTGAAGTAAGGCTCCGATGATCACATCAACGATACGGGTGCTGGTTTCAACATTTCCTGCCGCCACAGCGGCCGGCCGACTGGCATTAACCAAACAGGATTCTGGTGCGAGCAAACTTATGGCGCGAAAGGTACCGGCACAGGCTGGGGTATATTCAGGCAACAAACATCGAAACACATAATAAACAGCAGCCGCAGCCACCGATAAAGGACAATTAATATTGCCTGGGACTTGTTTGGATGTCCCGGCGAAATCAACCTGTATAAGGTTTTCTTTTACTCTGATACAGGCGGTTATCGGAATCTGTGTCGTACCCTGCCCGTCATCATCCATATAGTCGGTGAAGCAGTATTCTCCATTCGGGATGTTTTGGTACACTGGCTGCGCCAGCCGTTCGCCGTAATCATTCAGCTCGGCTAAAGCTGAAGTAAAACGAGCAGAAGTGAATGATTGCTTACCACTAGTATTTTGTAATTCCTTTATCATTGCCGATACACGCTGGCAACCTGTTCGGTTGGCACTCATTTGAGCCGCGACATCACCTTGCATCGTTTGCGGCTGGCGCGTTGCGTTGAGCAGCATATCCATCATGTCTTTTTGTACTATTCCCTGGCGGCAAATATAGATCGGAGGAATAATCAAACCCTCCTCTTCCAAACTGGATGAAATCGGCATAGAACCAGGTGAATCAGCACCAATGTCCGCGTGATGAGCTCTGTTAGCGACAAATGCAAGCATGTTACCATCTATTATCACTGGGGAAATAAAGGTCACATCCGGTAAATGCGTTCCTCCCAGATAAGGGTCATTCACTATCACCATATCATCGGCCTGCCAGTCGAAGCGACTAACAATGCTCTGCATCGCGTACGCCATGCTGCCTAAGTGAACCGGAATATGGGCTGCTTGAGCGCATAAACTTCCTTGTGCATCGAATACGGCACAAGAGAAATCAAGCCGGTCACGGATATTCGGAGAGAATGCAGCACGCTGAAGTATTGCGCCCATTTCATCACAAACGGCGGCGAGACGGTTAGAAAACAGACTTAATTCGATAACATCCATAGGCGCAATATAACGTGATAGCCTCTGATATCAAAATTTTGATCACCCATACATTAGATAACATCATTATTTTGTTAGAGTCTAATACCAGGAAATTAGCGTCATATCTCTATTGGGGGTGCCGCCGTTTCGAATACTGTAGTAAACTAGTCAAACTTTTTTAGAGCAACAAACTTACAATTTTTCATAACAACAAACCTAAATAGGGGAAACAATATGAATCCATTAAAATCGGTAACTGGCACAATTGTCAGCGGTTTTATCTTAGCCGTCATTATCTTTATTGCGCTAGGCACATCCAAACTAAGCATACTTGGCCTGGAAGTTTGGTTACACGTTATCGCTGGTGTTACCTGGATTGGTTTACTTTACTACTTCAACTTCGTACAAGTTCCTGGCGTTGGTGCAGCACTGGCTGATTCTGATGGCCCTGGTCCTGCTGCAATCAACAAGTATGTTGCTCCACGTGCATTACTTTGGTTCCGTTGGGCTGCAGTGGCAACCTGGCTAACAGGTGTTGGCGCATTACAAAACTTACCTGGCGTTCCTGAAGGCGCTAGCGGTGCACATTTAGCATTCACTTTTGCTGATAACTTCCAGGTAATTGGCCTTGGCGCATGGTTAGGCACTATTATGTTATTTAACGTTTGGGTTTTCATTTGGCCAAACCAGAAGAAAATCCTGGGTATTGTGGATGCTACAGCTGAACAAATTGCTGGTGCTAAAGTGGTTGCTTTAATGGCTTCACGTACAAATACTCTTCTATCCGTTCCTATGTTAATGACAATGGTTGGCTACGGTCACGGTCTTACATTCTAATTAATTTAGAATAAACCACAAAAACCGGCCACTGGTATTTACTGGCCGGTTTTTTTATTTCTCAAAATAACCAATTAATACGTTAGATATTTGCCTAAATTATTCGAAAAGACTAGTATTGATGACTTTCTCCATCAAAATATGGGGGAAACTACGCACGGCGGTCGAATTCCAATTAACGAAGATATATCTTCACTCAAATTGGAGTGACTGCTTTTTTGCTTTAAGGGATCTGTACGAAAGAATATAAACATTATGTCTGATTATTTGATGAAAAATTATGCCCCACTTCCTGTTACCTTTATAAAAGGTGAAGGCGCAAACTTGTGGGATACTGAAGGTAAACAATATCTTGATGTTCTCAGTGGTGTTGCAGTTTGTAGCTTAGGCCATGCCCACCCGGACGTTGCGAAAGCGATTGCCAAACAAGCCAAGCAACTAATCCATACCTCAAACTGGTATCACATTGCGCATCAGGAAGAACTTGCTGCCGAACTTTGCAATTTAAGCGGTCTGGAGAATGTTTTTTTTAGCAACTCTGGTGCTGAAGCGAATGAAGCGGCAATTAAACTGTCGCGTTTATATGGCCACAGTAAAGGAATTGATAAACCCGCTATTATCGTAATGGATGGGAGTTTTCATGGCCGTACCCTTGCAACGCTTTCTGCAACGGGTAACCGAAAAGTGCATGCCGGCTTCGAACCCTTAGTCCAGGGCTTTGTACGAGCACCGTATAATGATTTAGAAGCTATCGAAAATATTGCCAAGAATAATAACAATGTCGTTGCGGTGCTTGTTGAACCGATTATTGGTGAAGGTGGCATTATCATTCCTGATACTCATTACCTCACTGGTATTCGCAAACTGTGTGATGACAATGGCTGGTTAATGATTCTCGATGAAATTCAAACCGGCATGTGCCGTACCGGTGAATGGTTTGCTTTCCAGTATACGGATATAACACCCGATATTATGACACTGGCGAAGGCCTTGGGTAATGGCGTGCCGATTGGTGCCTGCCTTGCTAAAGGTATCGCCGCTGAATTATTTCACCCGGGCAACCATGGCACTACCTATGGTGGTAGCCCACTGGTCTGTGCAGCGGCCTTAGCGGTTGTTAATACTATGAAAGCACAAAAATTAGCGGCACGTAGTAAAGTATTAGGTAACACCATGTTAGCGCAACTCAAAACCGAGCTGGGAGAAAATTCAGCGGTTGTTGATATTCGAGGAATAGGTTTAATGCTCGCGGTTGAACTTGATCGCCCTTGCGGTGAATTAATGCAGCGCGCATTGGAACAAGGTTTACTTATTAATGTAACCGCTGAAAAAGTAGTACGTTTATTGCCACCACTTATTATAAGCGATGATCAGGCAACTGAAATCACTCAAAAAGTCTCGGCACTTATTAAAGACTTTGTTAAATAATTTATATTGAAATCATCAAGACTAAAACAACATGAAACATTTTTTAACCTTATTAGACATTCCAGCTAACGATTTAGATCGTTTAATTCAACGTGCTACCGAATTAAAAGAAATGCAACATCGTGGCGAAATTTTTGAACCTTTAAAAAATAAAGTTATGTCGATGATATTTGACAAATCGTCAACCCGAACACGTGTATCATTTGAAACAGCGATGCACCAGTTTGGTGGCCATGCGATCTTTTTATCACCACGCGATACACAGCTTGGTCGTGGCGAACCCGTTGGAGATAGTGCAAGGGTATTATCGAGCATGGTGGACATCATCATGATTCGTACCTTTTCACATGAAATGGTTGAAGCGTTCGCCGCTAACTCAAGTGTACCTGTCATAAATGCATTAACGGATCAATATCATCCCTGCCAGTTACTGGCAGATATGCAGGCGTATCGTGAACATCGTGGCAGTATCCAGGGCAAAACCGTTACCTGGATAGGTGATGGTAACAACATGTGCCATTCTTATATTAATGCAGCGCGCCAATTTGATTTTAAATTAAATATTGCAACACCCGCTGGTTATGAACCAGATGCAAATATTATGAAAGCTGCTGGCGATCGTGTTTTCCTCACCACGAAACCCGAAGAAGCCATGGAAAAGTCCGATCTCATTGCAACGGATGTATGGGCGAGTATGGGGCAAGAAGAAGAACAAAAACTGCGTGAAAAAGCCTTCTCTGGTTTTCAGGTTACGTCTAAATTAATGCAACTTGCTAACAAAGATGCAGTCTTTACTCATTGTTTGCCAGCACATCGAGGCGAAGAAGTAACGGCTGAAGTCATAGACGGTCCACAAGGTATTGTCTGGGATGCAGCAGAGAATCGTTTACATAGTCAAAAAGCCCTCTTAGAATATTTATTTACTGATTAACAGTAATCTCAAAATCACAATGACTTCATTTATCCTTGTGGCATTCCCATCCACAAGCTGGCATCTATTGATGCTATTACGGGCTTCTCAACAATTAAAAACATCCTAAAGCATTCGTCATTTTGGACGCTATAAGTAATGCAATAAACAAATTACCTACTCTGCCTATAGCATTAAATGAAGTGAATCATGCGACTGATATTCATAAAAATCATACTGTTACTCTCTCTTTATAGCGTTAGTTCATATGCCAATACGACTCCCTTACAAGATGGTTTTGATGCCTACCGCGCCGGTAGATATGGTGTTGCCCTGAAATTTTGGCTGCCTTTGGCTCAAAGTAACGAGATAACGAAGGACAATGCAGATGCCATGTATAACCTTGGCCTCCTCTATATGAATGGTCAGGGCGTTAAGCAAGATTATAAACTGGCAAAACAATGGTTTAAACGCGCAGCCTTTTATGGCAGTGCCGATGCAGCTTACAATTTAGGTACCATGTATATGGGCCAAAAATTTGGCTTCCCGAGTAAAAAGGATGCCTTGTACTGGTGGAAGGAAGCCGCTGAACATGGGCACATTGATTCCCAGTATAATCTCGGTGTGTTACTCGCTTTTGGCCATGCGACCAGGATTGATAACAAAGGGGCGCTCTCATGGTGGTACAAAGCCGCAACAAAAGGTCATAAACAATCGGCTCAAGCTTTAGCTGAAGCCTATGAAAAAGGTTTATTCGGTCTTAAAAAAGATAACAAACTTTCCCTTTACTGGCAGAAACGCGCCCGGTAAAGATCCAAGTAAAGATCCAAGTAAAGATCCAAGTAAAGATCCAATTCTACAATACCCCCCTTTTAGTATTAGATAAATTTAATCATTTAAAAGCATCGCTATCGCGAAGCTATCACTGTTATCTTACCTGTATTATTCATACCATTAAGGTTATTCCCCAATTAATACAGCGAAAAATTATAATGTCTGTAACATACTAAAAATTATTTTTCATTTTTAATGAGACAGCAGTGGTAACATTACAACAGTTAATGGCTGTCATAAAAGCTTCATCTTTATGTAAAAGAAGTGTCATAAAATTTCAGCATGATGCCCCACTTAAGAAACAACACATTAAAAACTTAACTGGGGAATACTCATGAATAAAAATTTAATTGCCGCAGCAACGGTAGCATCTATACTACTACCCGCTACCTATGCAAATGCAGCTCAAGTTTTAGATAAAAAACTCGAAATCTATGGCAAAGTCCACCTATCTGTCGATTCTAGTGATACTGATAATCCTGCCGTTACAAATGATGGCATAAGCATTTCAAGTAACTCTAGTCGTTTAGGCTTTAAAGGCGAATTACCTGCTGGCGAATTAAAATTCATATATAAAATTGAATCGGAAGTTTCATTTGACGAAGGCGGAAGCTCATTAGCTGGTCGTAATACTTACGCTGGTTTAAAAGGAGGCTTTGGTCAGGTTATTTTAGGTCAGCATGATACACCTTTTAAAACAGTGGGTTCTAAATGGGGAATCTTTGGTGATAGCGTTGGCGAACGTCGTTCAATTTTAGGTGCCGGTTATGCTAGTGGTAATCAATTAAACGAGCGTGCTAAAAACGCGATTATGTATACCTTCAAAACAAAAGCGATTACTTTTGATGCACTTTATGCAGTTGATCCTGAAACTGCATCAGGAAACCAGGACAATACAGATAAAAATGTATTAAGCGTTAGTTTACGTTATAAAAGTGGTCCTTTCTGGGTTGGCGTAGCAAGTGAAACATGGGAACAACATAGTAAAATGGCTGATGGTGATGCTCTACGCGTTGCAGCTCGATACAAATTCGGTAGCACTGCTCAAGTTGGTTTAATTTATGAATCAATCAATTCAGATACTGTTAATGAATGGAAACGTGATGTAACGGGTATCAATGCTAAATTCAACATAAGTAAATCAACAAATATTCGCGCACAATACCTCATTGCAGATGATGCTGATAATACAACCGATACTGGTGCTACTAAAATCGCCTTAGGTGTTTTCCATAAACTGGATAAAAAAGCTGAAGTTTATATCGCTTATGGCGCAACGGACAATGATGCTAATGCAAAATACCAGGCTGTAGATGGTGGACACGGAGACGAAGTTAAAACTGTTGCAGGTGGAAATCCAAGTGCATTATCTTTAGGATTAATTTATAAATTCTAGTATTAACTGCGATTGCAACAGGGATGTTGCAATCGCTTTTTTTATTTTTTACTTCTCTTTTCTCTTAAATCCAGCACCAATCTAACGGTATCTCTTCTGAACCGACTCAATCAAGCAAAAGCATATTTCAGAATCATGTAATTATTGCTACTATAGCCATCATGAGTGCAGTTTTAGAGTTACGAAATATCGAATGCCGCCATCGCGGCCAAACAATCGTGAATGACCTTAGTTTTCATGTTAATGAAGGTGATCTTGCCTGCCTACTTGGTCCAAGTGGTTGTGGTAAAACCACCGCGTTACGTGCTATAGCTGGATTCGAACCTGTTTACAATGGCGAGATTATCATTCGTGATTTTGTTTCGTCACGTCCCGGGTTTACCCGGGCACCCGAAAAACGGCGTATTGGTATGGTGTTCCAGGACTACGCACTATTCCCGCACCTTAATGTTGCCAACAATATTGGCTTTGGTTTAAGTCGTAAAAACAAAACCGAACAACAAAGTATTATTGATGAAATGCTGGAAGTCGTCGATATGACAGGTTTTGGACAACGCTATATACATGAACTATCAGGTGGACAGCAACAACGCGTGGCACTCGCACGTGCTTTAGCCCCTAACCCCGAGCTGATTTTACTCGATGAACCTTTTTCAAACCTCGACATTGAAATGCGAGAACGACTGAATACCGATGTTCGCCAAATATTAAAAGCAAAGAATATGACCGGAATTTTAGTCACCCATGATCAACATGAGGCATTTGCCATAAGTGATCATATCGGCGTAATGAACAAAGGCGAGTTGCTACAATGGGATTCTGCATACAATTTATATCACTCACCAAATAGTTTGTTTATTGCCGACTTTATTGGTCAAGGTATTTTCCTTGAAGGTGTATTGAAAACACCTGATACGGTTGAAACAGAGATTGGTCTTATAAGTGGAGACCGAGCTTACGATTTGGCCATAGAGAGTAAAGTAAAATTATTACTCCGCCCTGATGATATCGTGCTGGATCCAAATGGCACAATATCGGCCAGGGTGACTCAATCCGCGTTCAAAGGTGCTGAAATTTTATATACACTACAGCTTCAATCCGGAACTGAGCTATTGTCACTGTTTCCAAGCCACCACAACTTTAATATTGGTGAAGTAGTAAAGCTAAGCCTGACTGTTGATCACATGGTTGCCTTTCCGCAATAATTCTCGTAATCCACTCATTCGTATATAACTAATAAATTCACTTTAGACTCTAAACCATTGAGGACATTAACTATTTTGTGTTCCCTTTACTTGCTTTGTCGATCTTATGGCTATATATTAAGCCCTATATTATTTAAAATTTTACATTGGAAATGCTCTCATGAAGCCTTTAATATTACTTATCATATTAGTTACATCTTCAACCGCCTTCGCTGAATCACAATATGTCAGTGATAAGTTACGCATTACCCTGCGTACAGGACAAGGGGCTCAATTCCAAATTATTCGTGCACTCGAAAGTGGAACCAAGCTCGAAGTCATCGAGCAAACAGAAACAGGCTACACCCAAGTACGTACCGAAGATGGCACTGAAGGTTGGGTGCGTAGCCAATATTTAATTGCGGAACCCATCGCTCAGGATAAATTGACCAAAGCGGAAGCCCAACTTGAAAAATATAAAACGCAACTTGCAGCACTAAAAGCTGAACACTTAGCGCTACGCAAAGAAACCAAGGAACTCTCGACAGTAAAAAATTCATTGTCTGAAAAATCCAGCTCATTGGAAACAGAGCTTGCGCGTTTGGCCAAAGTCGCTGCAAAACCAATATTACTGGATAAAGAAAACCGCAACCTACAACAAGAAAATGTAAAATTGGAAAAAGACCTACAAATGATACATCAGGAAAACCAGGTATTAAAAGATAAGTCTAATCGCGAATGGTTTATTGCTGGAGCAGTTGTTTTACTAGGCGGGATATTGTTTGGATTACTGATACCTAAAATGCGTTTTAGTAAAAAATCTTCGTGGTAGATTTTGATTACACTGTAGATAAAAGTAATTTATTCTAAATACGGTTAGACCGATTAAGATTCAGGCTGTGAAAAAAAATATTTCAAATTCAAAAGATAGTTTTGTAGACTGGTTTCGCCAGTCGACACCCTATATTAATGAGTTCAGAAACAAAACTTTCGTCATCGCCTTTGGTGGCGAACTCCTTACCGATACCCAATTCACTCCTCTTGTACACGACATAATGTTACTACATAGTTTAGGGGTAAAGTTGGTACTTGTTCATGGCGCGCGCCCGCAAATTGAATCCCGCCTAAAAAAACTAGGTGGGGAAATCGATGTCGTAAATGGCTTACGCATCACTAATGATCTTGCACTCGATTGTGTAATTGATGCCGCCAGTCGAGTGCGAGTGGAAATAGAAGCGTTATTATCAATGGGACTTGCGAACTCACTCACCGCAGGTAAAAGTGTACACATAAGTTCTGGAAATTTTGTAACCGCCAAGCCACTCGGCATACGTGATGGCATCGATTATCAGCATACTGGCGAAGTTAGAAAGATCTCGACTGAAACAATTAAAGCAATGCTAGCGCATGGTAATCTGGTTTTAATTCCACCCTTAGGCTACTCACCAACAGGGGAAGTATTCAACCTGAATGCAAAAGATCTTGCTGCAGAGTTGGCTTGTCAACTTGACGCAGATAAACTTATTTATTTTATTAATGATAAAGGCGTTACCAATTCAAAAAATCAGTTAATAAGAGAACTTACTTCAACTGATGCTCAGCAACTGCTAACGAAAAAAACAAAAATGTCTGCCGGTACTATTCGTTGCATTCAAAACGCAATCGCGGCTATTAATAAAAATATCCCTCGCTGCCATCTAATTGACCGACATATTGATGGGGGATTGCTCACCGAATTATTTACTCGCGACGGTTGTGGTTCACTGATATCTACAAATAATTTCGAAGTGCTTAGACAGGCAAATATAGATGACATTACCAGTCTCATCGATCTTATCCAACCCCTGGAAGTTGAAGGTTTACTGGTTAAACGTTCGCGTGAAAGTCTTGAAATGGAAGTTTCTTCATTTACAGTCATTGAACGTGACGGCATGATTATTGGTTGTGCCGCATTATTTCCTTTTATAAAAGAAAAAACCGGAGAACTTTCATGTTTTGCTGTTCACCCGGATTATCAAAACAGTGGCCGCGGCGATATACTTTTTAAAGCCATACAAACACATGCGAAACAACTCGGTTTAAATGATTTATTTGTACTCACCACGCGAACATCACAATGGTTTAAAGAGCGAGGCTTCAAACAAATAGATATAAAGCATCTTCCGATACAACGTCGTTTACTCTATAATTACCAGCGCAACTCGAAAATGTTTGTTAAAAATGAGCTTCCTTAAATAGTGCCTGTAATACAAATTCAGAAAATAATGCCAGTAAAAAATATGCCTAAAAATAAACCTTTTCTAAAATGGGCTGGTAATAAATATCGTTTAATGGATAAGATACAAAATCTATAACCCCCAGACAACAGACAGACGTAAATGAAAGCTAATAAAAATATGCTAGCTTATATTGGTGCGAAGCCCGGTACCAATATGCCAGCTCTCAGAGATTCTAATTCTTGGTACACGCCAACCGTCTATACTGATATGGTACGCGAGGTTATGGGTGAGATAGAGCTTGATCCATTTTCTTCGAAAATGGCAAACAAGCACGTAAAAGCGAAGCGGTACTTTGATGAAAAGAGTAACGCCTTTAAGAAAGTATGGTTCAAAGATAAAGGCCGAGTTTTCATGAATCCACCGTACGGTCGAAAAGTCATCGATGCATCAATAGATATATTTTTAGAAAATTGGAATAACAAGTCCATTTTACAAGCAGTAGTTCTAGTGAATAACGCTACTGAAACTAAATGGTTTCAATCATTGTTACGCTCGGCAAATTCAATTTGCATGCCTGAAAGACGTATATCGTTTGAAGCAGTCGATGGAAAAAATGTATCTGGAAATACTCGTGGTCAGGTGTTTTTCTATTTTGGACGTCAATCTAGTAAATTTGAGAACGTCTTTAAAAGTATCGGCGTGGTGCTTATGATTAGTAAATAAATTAAAGTAATTTAAACTTGATTTGACACAATGACTTATGTGACCCGATCACATCTGACAACAAATGAATAAGTAAGCATATCGAATAGCCCTAAAGCAGCCATAGATAACAGATTAGTAAAATTTGGTTTACGGCCAATTGGAAAGATGTATAGTTTTTACATGTATGGCAGATCTCAACTTAGAAGCAGTCATATATTTTATTCTTGAAAATTTTTAATTCGAACAATAGCAAACCGTACAAATAAATTTATTGCATTTCCGCTTCTCAGGGAAGCGGTCGTAGAGACAAAACCTTCATTAGAGAGAGCTCAACCAGAAGCGGTCATTCGGTATTATTGAAAGCGGACATTGAACGTTATGCACAGTGGCAATTAAAAGGGGCTCATTTTTGCGCTAGCAAAATAAGGACGCTTTTAATCGTCCGCTGGAGCTATTTGTTAGCACTATGTAATTCTTGGTTTGACTTCTCTTTTTGTTATTTTTTGAAGTGTAACTTCTGTTGTTGCTGCAACGACAACAAAACCAACAAGAATAGCGATAACTTGATTTGACTCCTTATTGACATAAATAAGTGCAAGAATCATTGCAAGCAAGCTAAGAATTACTGCAAGTAAGACTAACAAACGTGACGCACCTGTTTTAGAAATAATTTTCAAATGCCCAATATGAGTGACTGCATGAACAAACAAAATTGATATGGAGCCGATGGCAGCAATTTCACCTAAATTAAATAAAAGTGATAAGACAATAATTAAAATACCACTAATAACCAATCCCTCTCGACTGTGTGCGATTGGTATTCCAAAGGCCGCGGGCAGTTCTCCATCTTTAGCCAATTGATAAGTTACATTTGTTACAGCATATAAATTAGCATTAATAGCTGAAGCGGTCGCAATTAAAGCGGTAATTGCCACAACCGTAAAACCAACATGTCCAAATATGGGTAACGCTGCTTCAGCCAATGCAAAATCTTTGGCGGAAATAATTTTTTCAGTCGGTAAATTACCGAAGACCGCAAAAGAAATCGCTACATATAGAATCATGACTAACACAATAGAAGTCATCATTGCCCTCGGTAGAGTTTTAGATGGGTTAGGCATATCTTCTGCCGTATTGGTAATAACCCGAAATCCTTCAAATGCAAAAAAAGTAATGGCAAGGCTAAAAAATATGTCGCTATTAGGTGGGTAATGATCAGGAGAAAGTAGTAATGGATTCACGACTGCAATCCCAGCAACGGCTAAGCCACTTAATACAATAAATTTAATGGCAACCGTTAACCTTTCCCAGAGTACAACATTCTTTGCTCCCTCAAGATTTATAATGACAAAAAAAATGATAATTCCAATTGAAAAAAAATGGCGCCACAGATGTGTGGATTCAACAGGCATGAACGTCATCGCATAGTTGCCAAATGCTTTTGCAATAAGACTTAAAGAAACAATCGCAGCAAAATAAAGCATAATGCTCATTGTGCCCGTAAAAAAACCTATGCCGTAAGCTTGTGTCAGGTACTCTACTATCCCACCTGATGAAGGAAAGCGGGCACCTAATTTTCCTAAAGAGTAACCACTAAATAACGCGATAACTCCGCCAATAATAAATGAAATATAAACTGCGCTACCAGAGATAGCACTGGCTTCGCCAAGTAGTGCAAAAATACCTGCGCCAACCATCGCACCAATTCCCATGGAAACAGCTGACCAGAATCCTATTGGTTTATTAGACTTGTGCATACTTTTTCCTAGTTTTTCAGCTTCAAAGGCTAACGCCCAAATATGCGGCGCGGCTTTTCCGCGTCCGAGTGAGCGAAATCGAACGACATGATTTGATTGTTAGGCAGAGTAACGTTAATCACTATGTAAAAACTCTGAACGATCTTCGCCTTGTGTAACCAGTACCAGAGTATCTTCCAGGGCTGTTTCCATATGTGATTCGTCGGGCTCTACAAAATAACATTCCCCCGCAGCTATCCGAACCGTGCCATCCTTCTCGGATTCGATCTCCATCTCACCTTCGAGCACCATAACTTGGACCCATTTTGAATGAGTATGCTTTAGGTTGATCGTACCCTTAGACATGCGGAAAAACGCCGAGCGAACCTTAAAGTCACCTTCCCAAATTATGCATTTATCCATGATGGCGCCACTGGGAACGATAGTTTCCTCCCAGGATTGCCTCTCTTTTGGATAATATCGGCTCATACGCTTATCTCCATTGCCTAACAGTTGTATTAACGAGACCCATGTCTCGTTATTCCTTTTTATACATTGCCAGATATATCCGTGACTCCTGAGTAGGCGACACCAGAAAGTAATGCCAACTCACGATGCCATGTAGCCAGATCATTTATATTTAGCTTTCCTAAATCATCGTGCCCACATGCACGAGCCATCACTTGCATTAGCTCTACAGAAGCATTGAAAAAGTTATGTAGCTGCTTAGATGACTTTTCGATATTCAATTTTCTACGCAACTCTTCCTTTTGTGTGGCAATACCTGTTGGGCAGTTGTTTGTATTACACATTCTTGCTGCAACGCAACCAATAGCCTGCATAGCACTATTAGAGATTGCAATACCATCAGCACCAAGTGCTAGCGCTTTAACGAAATCAATAGGCACACGTAAACCACCTGTGATAATGAGTGTTACTCGGCCACTTGCTCCTTGCTCATCAAGATAACGACGTGCACGCGCAAGTGCTGGAATGGTAGGTACACTAATATGATTTCTGAACATTTCCGGCGCGGCACCCGTACCACCACCACGACCATCCAATATGATGTAATCAGCACTGGCATCTAATGCAAATTGAATATCTTTTTCTATATGGTTAGCACTTAGTTTAAAACCAATAGGAATGCCGCCTGTAATATCTCTAACGTGGTTTGCAAAGTCTTTAAACTCAGAAGAAGTGGATAGATTTTTAAATGTAGGAGGGGATATTGCAGGCTGTCCTTCTGGAATGTTCCTTACCTGTGATATTTTCCCTTTGTTTTTGTTTCCTGGTAGGTGACCGCCTGTTCCTGTTTTTGCACCTTGCCCACCCTTAAAGTGAAATGCCTGTACTTTGGTTAATAATTCATCTTTATAACCAAAACCCGCACTGGCGTATTCGTAAAAGTATCGGCTGTTTGCTTCTTGCTCTTCAGGTAACATTCCACCCTCACCAGAGCATATACCAGTGCCGGCTAATTCTGCTCCCAATGCTAATGCTATTTTAGCTTCTTCAGACAAAGCACCGAAACTCATGTCAGAAACAAATAGAGGAATTTTTAGCTTCAAAGGTTTTTTAGCTTCTGGGCCAATAATAAGTTCTGAAGCAACATTTTCATCTTCCATCAAAGGCTTAGTCGCCATTTGTGCAGCCATGATTTGTAAATCATCCCAGTGTGGTAGCTCATGGCGTGGGACGCCCATAGATGTCATTTGACCATGGTGCCCGATCTTAGATAGTCCTTCTCTGGCAAGTTGATGGATAAATTCTACCGTAGGTTCTTCAGGAGTGGATATAGCAGTTGGTAAATCAGAAGATTTTTGCGTTATCCCCGGCCCTTCTTTGCCGATATCATCTTTACTAAATTGCTTGTGCGTCCCATCGCAGTAAGGAGCATTACCAGTATGCTTACAAGCACACAAATAAGCTTCTTCATTATCAGTGTCAGAAACAATGACTCTTGGAGTGAAAGAGGTGCCTACATGAGAACCATCGCAAAAAGGCTGGCTCTTTGATTTACCGCAAGTACAGAAATGATATTCCTGACCTCTTGAAAGACTCACCTTAACCGGTTTGTTATCTGCAACTATTGGATTGCTCATATATTCCTCTTCAAGATGTATAACGAGACTGTAGAAAAACCCCTGAAATCGACAATTTTTCAATATTCTGCCGAGATGGATTTTTCTCTGTGGTAGATCTGATTTCGTTCATACGTTAATTAAAACCTTTATGGGAGATCTTTTAAAACATTTTCATAAACGTATCAAAAAATATTTTTAACCGTCTTAAATCGTCTCTAATTTAAATTCCTAAAATATCGAGGTTTTTCTATAGCCTCAACGCTTAAATAACCGGCGCGCGGCTTTTGCGCGTCCGGCGTGTGGAACACGCGTAGTTGATTTTCTTGTTAACTGTTTTTTAATGTTTGCCATGATTTATGGTACTTTGCTATGCGCTCTAAATCTTGGTTATTTATAGAATTTAGCCTTAAAATATTAATATTATCTTCAATATCAGCTTTTTTAATTTTTGATGCTAGTTTATTTTCTAACACCCTTTCAATAAAATTTTCGTAACTTTCACCGCTAAGCTTAGTAAGTACTTGAACTGCATTAACTATATTAGATGGTATTCCGTTATTCAGTAAGTCCTGAGCTGTGAGGTTAGAGTCTTCTATTACATCATGCAGTAATGCAACTGACATTTCTTCTTCTGTTTCCATTTTGGCCATTAAACGGAGGGGATGGAGAATATAGGTTTTACCTGCTTTGTCTTTTTGCCCCGAATATGCTTTTAGAGCTATTTCTAATGACTTTTCTATTATGTCCATGGTTATTTTTCTTCGTATAATTTTTTACATTTATTTTCTGCGTATGTTCTGGAGGAAAACTCTAAATTAGCGCTTTTTGCCATTATAAAAGGGTCTTCTCCATACATACAGTATGAAGCAAAAAGTTCATCATGGCTTTTACATTTATCTCTGTTTTTAACCAAGAATTCATCAACTATTTTTTTAGATGCTTTAACTGCTCCATTGAACGTCCAATAACTTCCCAGCTTGTATCTATAGGATTGATCCATATAGTGGTAGTTATCATCTACGTAAACTTGGTATCTCATTTTTTTATTTTACAGTTAACAGTTGTATTAACGAGACCCCTTATCTCGTTATTCCTTTTTATATTTTTCATTTGATTTATTTACGCCAAAAATTACACAGCCGAAACTTAATGTAAAAACTAATATTACTAAAATTAGTGATGTAATGTTAGCAACATCAATGGCTGGGCTGCCAATTACGGCAAGAGTATTTATTAGTAGAAGTAATATTGCTGATTTTAAATAACCATTTACGCCATATATACCAGCTACTAATAGCAAGAAGAAGGAAAGAAAAACTGCTGGAGTAAAAGGAGCAAAAGAAAGCAACATAGCTAAAATTGATAGAGCTACAAAAAACGAAATTGATATTTTATTACCCACTTATTTTCCTTGTGAAATATAACAGTTGTATTAACGAGACCCCTTATCTCGTTATTCCTTTTTAACAAGATCTCGATATTCTCTAAATAGTACCATTAGAACAATAACATAACGACTTTTAGCCCGTTAGCTCTTTTGTGTAAACCGTGACAGGTTGAGCAAGCCAATGTTCGCTCAGGAATTTGACTAAACTAAGCAAAGGGCAGCTTTGGGTCGACTCCAATCTATCATTATATGAAGCCAAATGGCTACTTCCAGTATTGAACAGCCAAATGAGTTATTTTAGAGCAATTTTTCGACTTTATCGAAGGCCACATCCGCTGTTCAGCGGAAGATGCCGTTGAGATAGTATCTACATTAGATTGAATTTGCACAGAAGCAGTCATTCGACAGAAGCTTATAATATGTAAATATTCTTGATAGCGGACATTTAACGACTAGGGTAAGACGCGCAAGCCTTTTGCGTGTCGTTTTTGATCCACTTGTGATGCGCTTTACTCACCAGTGTAGTCATCTGTGAATAAATCCATTTCACTGCAGACATATTCCATGATTCTGTCGTATTTCATGTCATCAATTTTTCCAGCTACTACGTAACAATAGAGATAAGATGATACAAAGTGGAATTTATACTGATTCTTTGAGTTTTCATCAAGTGACCAGTCCGTTGTCACTTGATCATTGTTGGCGTCTATCATCTCTTGGATTAAGACTTCGTTTTTAGTATTCACTTTTTCTGAATATAGTATAGGTGCGAGCATGTATAGATTTTGCAGAGGAACATCACCGCCTTCTGCCTTTTTAAGTGCGTCGGCTAAAGATGATGATGCTATTTCAAGCCAATTATTCACTATTTTCCTCGATATCTACAGCGTATAACGACCAAGCTGTGCGGCGCATACGAAGCGCAGCGTAGTGTGCGTCCGAACGAGCACCTTAGATGCATTTACCTTCTAAGCTCTGGTGAGTGGAACTGAACAAATACCACTCTTTGATTTGGCTTCAAGTTGAGATTTAAGAGAATCTACTTCTGAGATTAGTTTCGATATTTCCTCAGCATGTGTTTTTAATAGACGTTCCTTTTCTTCATGAAATTTCTTTTCTTGACGAAATTGAACTTTCTCAAGCTCAAAATTTTCTTTTTCAGCGTCATGGATTTTTTGTTTTATAGGTAATAACAGATCTAATATCTTTCTATCTGTAACTCTCTTCTCTAGCTCTAAAACTAGATTTACAACATCAGTTATAGCACCCATTGATATACCTCCGTGAAAATTTGTTTTTGCATCTAACAGTTGTATTAACGAGACCCCATGTCTCGTTATTCCTTTTTATATGCGAACTCCGGTACCACCAAATTGTTTAACAAAATTATTAATTTCCTTAACCGATTTAATTCTATAAATATCTTTACCTTCACCACGAGACTGAATTTCTTCGAACAACTCAGAGGTCCAGAATCCGGGAGACAATCGGAGATATTTCCAGCCTGCCAATGTTCCTTTCAAAACTGAACAACCTTCGGGCCAACCTTCTGGCTTTACAATAAAGCTCTTTAGCAGCCTCTTCGTAACCCACCAGTAGCTAACATAATACGGTAAATCAACATAAATGAGAGTATCTGCTGCATCTATACGCAACCAAAAAGATTCTAATTTTCCAAGCCCATCAATTATCCAGTTATCAGCCCCTATCAAATCGGTATGCTTTTTTGAAAATTCTTCAGGTGGGACACGCTCGCCATTTTGTTTATATTCGATTAAATCCAAGGCACATAGCTTGATACCTGTAGCAGCAGTAAGCTTTTTACTTAGAGTTGATTTACCACCTCCAGGCTTTCCAAATACAGCAACTCTATTCATCTTATCCACTTCCTTTTACTCGGATTCTATTTGCATATAACGTCTCCCATAAACCGCGCCGTTTTTTGGCGTCGGTTTGATGAGTTTGTTATATGCATTGTCAAACTAAACCACGTTTTACGGCTGATGCCCTTCCTTCTTTTGAAAGAAGAAATACAGAATCATTATTCATACCTATTTCTACTAGACTTTTACTAATGAGAATATCGATATAATGCATTACTTCGTTGTATCCCATTTTTAGTGCCTCACAACAATGTTCAATATGAACCCCTTCTTCCCCTGCCTCTCTAAACAAGTAGATTAAGACATTATTTAATATTAGATTTTCTTTTTCTTCAGGAGTTAATTTTTTATTATGAAGCGTAATATTCGTTACGGGCTTTCCATTCTGAACGGTATGCGTTGTAGTTATGCTAGGTTCAGATTCTTCTTTTAAACGTTTTACGTGCAGGGTAATTTGCCTAAGTACTTTATTTTTTAATTCTTGCGATGTTTTGAACTTATCTACAAGCCCCTTTGGGCCATATGACTCCCGGAACTTTTTAACCTCAGAAAACTGCTGACTATCATGATCATATGGTGGATTAGCCTCAGAAAAGTAAAGCATCACCAGTTTATTCTCATTCAGCATTTTTTCGATTTCTTCGATTGTGCCACTTTTAGCTGAAGGAGTTTTAGTGCCTAAACGCGTCCAAAAACATGCTATAGCCATATCACAATGATCAACGACCTGTCGGTTTATTACATGCTGAGGGTGATCACCTAGTTCTGGACTTGAATGTGTCTCCCACATAACGGGCAGTAGCACCATCTTCTTTTCGAGGGAGTGCATTGAGTTCCACTGGTTTAAGGCCTCAACAATTACCTCTCTTTCCTCCGCCACATCTGAAGGGGATGCTATTAATACCAGTATTACAGTAGCAGTATATGACATTATTTATGAAATCCAATTTTGCATATAACAGTTACTATACTAACCCGAGCCGGTCAGTATAGTTAAATAATCAACTTTTAAAATTCTTACATAATTATTGTTTTCTCTCTGAATTATACTTTCCCTGTCAGTATATCAAAACTTGATATGCGGACACTGCATTGCACTATGCAACGCTGTTTCATAATCGCATAAAGGAGAGATTTTTGGTAGTTATTGAGGCTCTGGAACGGCTGCTTGACACAAAATATTCTATCTATATTATATTTCACTAACAGACTGAAAAGGGTCGTTTATTCTCTTTCACTATATACAACCTAAAGACCGCTTTCAGTATATACCGCCTACTAACGTTTATCGCCTATGAAGCTCTTGCAAAGAGACACTTAATTCCAGTATTGCAAGACTATCCAATTCCTGAAGTAAACGCCTATGCTATTTATCCACCGACACGACATTTATCACAACGCGTGCGACACTTTATTGATTTTTTGGTGGAAAAATTCTCAGGGGGTTCCTTATTGGGAACAATGTCTTGATCATACTGGCAATTAAATAACACTTATTTTTAATACATGTGTTGCATCGACCGCGTTTGAAGTCATAACTGAAAGCGGTCTTTAGGTTATATACAGTGACAGACAACCCACAGCAGTCCTTTAGAAAAATCTAATAGAGATCTGAGAATAGCCAGAAGCGGGTATTTGATCATTCATGGAAATTATAATAGTTCCCTCAAGGGTAGACCTTAGTATTATTTTTAGTCATCATCGCGACGTTTATGTTTTTTTCTACGTCCTAATCTTTCTCGTATGGTCTTAACTTTCTTGTATTAAAATCTTTAGTACGCCAGATACGCTTCGCCTCATCTTCATCACCGCTACGATGACACTCGGTACAGTTTTCATAGTCACGAATACCTTCTTCAACATGTTCCTCACGGATTTTTGATCGGGAGTGTTCGTGGCAGCCGTAACAGGTGTAGTTAGCATAGTTGTTGTTTATGTGACAAGTTACGCATTCGGTATCGTGGTCTCGGTCGAAGCGGAAGAATTTTTCATGCTCAAAGGTGGCCGGCATCCAGGCATCCTGGCTATGGCACTGGCCACAATTTCCTTTGATTTTTCGATGCAGGTCATCGACTGGATTGCTGTGGCAACTGTCGCACTGCTTCTGCAAAGTTGATTCAAGTAACTTGTGTGAGAAGTGACTAATAGGACGGAAAGCTTTTACGCCCTTGTGGTCACTATGGCAGGATACACAATCTTCTTCGACCAGTTGCTGGTGAAAGGCGACGTTCTTTTTCTCCATTTCGATAGTTAAACCTTTGGTGGTTAGTTTACCAATCTCTTCTACTTTGTGGCAGGCGATACACTTCGTGGATGGACTGCCAATAAAAGGGCTATGACAGTCAAAGCAATCTGCGGCAAATTCGGCATGGGCATCTATGGGTTTTCCTGGGCTGATCATTAACTGAGGTAAGAATATGGCCAACAGAACCAGAATAACCAGATTAATCGCAACGATGAGAATGATCGTGTTATTTTTCATTTCCATTCCCAGAACAACAAGATACTCAGTATGTGAGTAATGCCAAGTACGGCGAAGGCCAGTGTGATTGGCAGGTGTACTACACGCCATTTTTTCATCATATCTAAGGTCGTAGCATCCCAGAAAAGTTTCTTTTCGATGTCTTCTTCAGATAAGCCTTGTTGCGAATAGGTAGCTTTCTTTTCAGTCAGGAAACGACGAGAGCGATCCAGCAGGTATTTACCGGTCATGCCGCTGATGACATTAATGAGCATAGCGACAACAGCAAGCCATGGCAGAATAGTGTAAATATGAATGCCTGCATGTACCAGAATCATCAGTGCACCCAACCAGGTCAGGGTTTCATGTAGGATAAGTAAATTCCTGGGCTTGCCAAAACTGATTTTTTTACGCTTGCGCATGGAATAAAAGAATGACATTAAAATTAGAATGACGCCTGGTATGCCCAACCAACGTCCAATCCAAACCAGTTCGAACTGATGCAGTAATACATCCGTGATGGCGGTCGCCAGAATCAATGCGCCGAACATCGCCAGGAAAGGTATGACTTCTTTAACTATAAGCGATCGTTCCATAGTCATTCCTTAAGCGTCCAGTGTAATGTTGCTTTTCGGTGTTGAAATACACAACAGACAGTGCCCCGGCAAGATATCGGCATCTGCTTGCTGATTATAGTCGACTTCACCCGATTTTATTGCCGTTTGGCAGGAACCACAACTGCCAGCCCGGCAACCCGACATCACTTCAATAGCATTGGCTTCGGCAAATTCTAACAGTGAATTGAAAGCCGTGTCCCAGGGGACGCTTTTACCGGAACGGCTAAAGGTGACAGTAATAGCTTGCGCAATAGATGCGGGCGCTGTTTTCTCATGTTTGATGAGTGAGGCGGGACCAAAAGACTCGTAATAAATATCGCCGCTATCCACACCCCAGTCCTCCAGCCCAGGCACCAGACTTTCCATCATGGGTTTGGGTCCGCAGACATAGAACTGGTAGCGCATCAATTTGAGGGTGTTCCCAAGCAAGGGGATAGTTACTCGGCCGTTGTGTTGATAATCAACACCTTCCACATCACCCTCATTGGCGGCGCTATAGCAAACGTGCAGGTGGAAATTATCATGTGCTTTGGCAAGTGTCTGCAAGTGTTCTTTCATGATGTGTTCATTACCATTGCATACCCCGTAATAGAGAAATATCTCCCTGTTTATCCCGCGTTCCAATACTGTGTTTAGAATACTTAGCATCGGGGTAATACCTATACCGCCGCCAATTAACACAATGGGCAGCAGTTCATCTTCTATCAGGTGGAAATGACCGGATGGTGCTTTAACCAAAAGTCGGCTGCCTTCCTGTACATGATAATGGAAGAAACTGGAGGAGACACCGGCGGGCGCATCAGGCTGATTGGCAGGTGCGGGAATTCGCTTGATCGATATACGGTAGTAATCTGATCGAGGAGCATCCGAAAGTGAATAGCAACGCACCACGGGTTTCAATTCATGGATAGCTGGATCTTCAATTTGTAATTTGAATGTCAGGAACTGACCGGGTTTATAACTGGCCAATGGTTTACCATCAGCAGGCACAAGATAGAATGAGCAGACAGCGTTGATGCTATCTTCCGCTTGCCGACGTTGAACGATAAATTCTTTAAAACCTTCCCAGACATGATCAGAGATAATTGATGAAGTAGAGGAACGAGCTGCACCATTGGTTTGCTCGTCCAGAGCTTGATATTGGTGTTTACGGCGATAAAAACCTAACAGCAGTATACCCGCGACCTGAGCAAGAATCGCAGCCAGTATAATTAACGCTAAGGTACCCGTCGTCATAATTCGAATATCCCAGTTTATGTTTCACTCGAACAGTTATCACTGAGTAATATCTATAGTAATAAATCTAGACTAGCATCACTTCCTGGAATAAACCAAGATAAATGAATCATGTTTAAGAGCTAAACATCACCTGCTTGAGGCAAATCATAATATCTAAAGGTTGTTTCTAATTTGAATAATTAAAAAGAGTTGTTATGCCGTAAATCAAAAGTTTTTTAATGACGGTATGTCTGTCAGCATTAATTGATATTTTAATAGGGTGGCATTTGAGGTTCACACAAAAAGACTGAATGACTCCTATTGTCCTATCTCGGTTTAATTGAGTTATTTCATGAACGACGGCTTCCTGAGAAGTTGCCGTACCATCAGGTAAAATCGAAAAAATGTATAAAAAACACTCAATCCGACAGATCAATACTGCGGTTTCAACTGGTCAATGCAACGTCTAAACTCTAACGATAGAGAGGAGGATGTTGCATTGACCAGTTGAAACCGCACTGAACAACAGACAGAAACACAATTTTTAGTAATGGCGACTTTGGGTCGTGAACAACCAATCGAATAGACCATTTCTACTTTACTCTGCGGATAATAAGATAATTTCTACCTTGCATTAACAGTATATAAATCATACAACCCCAAAAGGATGATTGAGTTATGCTAATTTCAGCCTAAGTTGTTACCTTGTATTTAATTGTATACAAAACAACATCAAACATGACTATTACTAAGCATTATGTCATTATAAAATTAATGTTTAATATATGTAATTAAAAATGGCCGTTATAGCAAAAATACGAAATAGACCACCATTAAAATGGGCCGGAGGCAAATATAACCTAGTTGATAGAATCGCCAAATATCTACCTAAAGGTGGTCGATTAATCGAGCCTTTTGTGGGTTCGGGTGCTGTATTCCTGAATTTAGAATATGATGAGTACTATCTAAACGATATTAATAAAGACGTAATAAATTTATATAAAACTATCAAACATGATGGTCATGAATTTATTGAGTTTGCCAAATCATTTTTTACGCCTAAGTTTCATTCAGAAAATTGTTTCTACGATTTAAGAGAACGTTTCAATTTTTCAGATGATATTGTTGAAAAAAGTGCCATTCTAATTTATATCAATAAATTCGGCTTTAATGGATTGATACGATATAACGCCAGTGGCGGCATGAATGTACCTTTCGGGCACCATAAAAAAATACCTTATTTTCCTGAGAAAGAATTAATTCATTTTTTTAATAAATCTAAAAAAGCTGTCTTTCGCTGTATGGATTTTGAAAAAGTGATCAATAGAGCTAAAACCAACGATGTAATTTACTGTGATCCGCCATATTTTCCTATCAGTAAAACGGCAAATTTTACTGCCTACAGTGCAGGCGGCTTTACCGAGAATCAACAAATTTCATTAAGTCTACTGGCAAAAAAAGTGAAAACTAAAGGTATCCCCATAGTTATCTCAAATCATTACACTCCTGCTACAGTTAAATTATACAAAACAGCAAGAAAATATAAATTTTCAGTACAGCGAATGATTAGCTGTAATGGCAAAAAAAGAGAGAAGGCTATTGAGATATTAGCAGTGTATAAATAAGAAGGTGCGATATGGCGACTCAAGGTGGACACGCAAATAAAACAGGTAATGTTCTGGAGAGAACCGTTGTTGGCACTATTACGGCACATGGTTTTGAAGATGTTATGTATAGCGAGTATGAAAAACATCCTGAAAATTACGGTGATGAACTTTTACTAAAACATGTTCCCTATACGACGCTATATAAAGGGCGTGGTTTTACTGAGTTCTTATTGTTATCTGAGAAGTTTAATCTTCGTATTCGTATTGAGTGCAAATGGCAGACAACAGCCGGTTCTGTGGATGAAAAATTACCGCATACCTATCTAAACTGTATAGAGGGAGCGGAAGAAGACGAGGTTATTATTTTAATAGATGGTCCTGGTTTCCGTGAAGGCGCGCTAAATTGGCTGCGAGAAGCCGCTGGAGAGAGAAGATATATCCCTGATACTATGCCACGAAAAAATATTTCGATAATGTCAGTGACAGAATTTATGGTATGGACTAACAAAGTTTTCAGATGATTTACAAAAGGGATATTATAGATAATATTTCGACCCACCTTATGCACCATTGTCTTCTTCCAATTTTACCCAGTACAGTGCAGGAGGTTTTAGTATCGAACAACAAGAAAACCTTGCCAGTATTGCGGCTAAAAGATCAGCTCAAGGTATACCGGTACTCATATCAAATCACAATACTTCGTTTACTTTAAAAACCTATCATCAAGCACAGACAAATACTAAATTTAAAGTACAACGTTACATTAGTTGTAATGGCAATAATCGCAATTCCGCGGGTGAATTACTCGCACTATTCACTTAACTTTACCTATTACAGATACTTAGATGCCACCGCTAATCCAGGGTCAAGATCAAAGTTGCGCTTTTTGTATCTAATTTAATCTAAAGCTTACCACCTAAATTGCCGATAAACACCTTAACGCAGGATACTCATTAATGTGCCAGGATGCTTAAATGTTGTTATATTAAGAATAGGTACTTATGCCACATCCACATCAGGTTTTATATAGTTCGGTTCTGGTCATTGAAAATGATGAATTCAGTGCAAGCTTGGTAGAATATTTATTACACCGCGAAGGTTATCAAGTCGCTACGGCGTATACAGCATCCCATATTAAGCGCATTTTCGATGTCATGCTGCCACCTGACTTGGTTCTTATACATTCAAAACTGGTGTATACCAATACGTATGACTTTATTTGCGAAATACGTCAACATCCTAAATGGAAGCATTTACCCATTATTGTCGTTGGTGACGAGGATGACAGTACTATTAATAACATTTTAGAAACAAAGGCAGATGATTTTATTCTAAAACCCTACTTTCCTAACGAGCTCATTCGACAAGTTGAGATACATGCAAAACGGACGCATTAGTTAAGATCATCAATGCTGAAATTAAAAATAAATAAATTAAATTATATTTCGAAAGACATGAAAAATTAAGTCCTTACGGTAAGCCATTATGGCGCAGCAGGCTAGCGAAGCATTCTAAATGACAAGTGGCATAACGAAACAAGATTGCCGAGCCCTTATATAAAATGGGTGCTCGCAATGACTCGTTATATATTTAAAACGCATCATCCATAGGAACAACTCGCAATATTTCTTCCGGAGTGGTTAACCCCATCGCGACTTTTTGCGCACCTGAAATTCTTAGTTGTAACATACCCTCTTTTACCGCCAACCGTCGAATGTCAACCGCATCGCTATCCGGTGTTATTTTATGGCGCAAGGTATTCGACATGGTTAGCATTTCGTATAAACCAACTCGACCAAGATAACCGGTATCACGACATTCATCACAACCCACTGCTTTATAAAAGGTTCCCTTGCCGGTCACCTGATATGGTTTAGTTAACGCATGCCAAACGTCCGAGTCAATTTCAGTAGGTGTTTTACAGTGAGGACACAAAGTACGTACAAGACGTTGCGCCATAATACCGTTAAGTGTGGCATTTAATAAGTAGGCAGGAATTCCAATTTCGCGTAGCCGGGGAATCGCTGCAGCAGAATCATTTGTATGCAGTGTTGATAACACTAAATGTCCGGTAAGTGCCGCTTGTATTGCCATTTCGGCAGTTTCTTTATCGCGAATTTCACCCACCATAATAATATCAGGATCCTGTCGCATTAAAGTGCGTATACCGGAAGCAAAGGTAACATCAATATTAGTCTGAACCTGCATTTGATTGAATTCAGTTACAATATTCTCAATAGGATCTTCAACCGTACTGACATTCACTTCGGGAGTTGCTAGCAGCCTTAAGGTTGCATATAAGGTTGATGTTTTACCTGAACCAGTCGGTCCCGTCACCAACACTATACCGTGTGGCTGTGTAACCATGTTATTCCAACAAGCAATATCTTTTGCAGCAAAACCCAAGGCGGTAAAATCTTTGGTGAGTACAACCGGATCAAATATCCGCATTACAAGTTTTTCACCAAAGGCTGTTGGCATCGTAGATAAGCGTAATTCTATTTCGGCGCCATCTTGTAGTTTGGTTTTAATCCGACCATCCTGGGGACGGCGTTTTTCAACTACGTCCATACGTCCAAGTACTTTTATACGACTCGTCACTGCATTCATAACTAACGGTGGCATGTCATAAACAAGATGTAACATGCCATCAATACGAAAACGGATATGACCCTTATCTCTGCGTGGTTCCAGATGAATATCACTGGCACGTTGTTCAAAGGCATACTGCAATAACCAATCTACAATTTGAACAATATCCTGATCGTTGGCATCTAAATTTCCTGACCGACCGAGTTCAACCAGTTGCTCTAGATTACCAATACCAACATTTTTGCGGCCTTCAGAATCACTCGTTGCCCGACGTATGGAATGACTAACACTGTAAAACTCGTTTAAAAATCGCGAAATATCAAGTGGGTTCGTTATGACCCTTTCAATCTTAAGACCCTTATTGACATGTGACAATTCACTTTCCCAACTACGGACATTAGGCTCTGCGGTAGCGATAACGATGTGATTTTCATGAACTTCAACAGGTAAAATTTTATGCCCAATAGCATAAGCCGATGAAATAACATCGGTGACCGCGGCTACATCAATTTTCAGAGGATCGACACGGTAATATGGTAAGCCTGATCTATCGGCTAACCATTGTGACAAACTTTCAAGTGTTAGTTTTTTACCTGGATTTTGTAAATCGAGCCACTCTTGCTGACTAATGATAACAAGTGGATTAATATCCAGTAGCTTAGTACTACGGGCCGGAACCAGGAACTGTTCAGATACACTAAGCTCAATTCGACCGTCTTCAACAAGACTTTTCACAACACCGGCTAAAGTAAGAGTGACATCACTGCTGGCATGATATTGACGAACTTGATTCATAAAATTCTTCGCTAATTCGATTAAAATTTTTTAATTCTAGTTAACTAATAATAGCATTGTTATTTACAATAATACGCTTATTTCAGTACTCATTAGACATAATGGTTAACCTTTGCATCAATAGCGAAAAACTACATTAGGCTGGCTGAACACTGTTATCTAAATGCTCACTAGCGATGAAGTGTTTATAGCTTCCTGCTCCTAATAACACTCCCATCCCCGCATCTTCTAAAATATTATTCATATGAGTTCTCACTGACTCGGCATCTTCAAGCATTAAAACATCATCCAGAATTTGCCGGGTTCGATTCCGGGTAAAGTGTCGTAACATCCATTTAACGCGGGGTAATGAAGAAATCGACATGCTTAAACTATCCAGCCCCATTCCAACCAGCAATAATGCTGCAGCTGGATCCCCTGCCATTTCACCACAAATTCCCACCGGCTTGTTATAAACATGGCCAACTTTTACAACTTGATAAATCGCTTTTAAAACGGCTGGATGCAAAGCATCATATAAACCGGCTACACGTGAATTATTTCTGTCGACAGCCAACAAGTACTGGGTTAGATCATTCGAGCCAATAGAAAAGAAATCGACTCGCCTGGCTAAGCTTTCAGCCATGTATACCGCTGATGGGACTTCAATCATCACGCCGACCTTCGGCATAATAACTTCAACACCCTCTTCTAAAAGTTCAGCATAAACACGCTGTATTAAACCCAGGGCATCATCTAATTCAGTAACATTACTTATCATTGGTAATAAAATATGTAAATTATACAAACCTATATTGGCGCGTAACATTGCTCTAATTTGCACTAGAAAAATTTCGGGATGATCCAGAGTAATGCGAATACCACGCCAACCCAAAAATGGATTTTCTTCAACGATTGGGAAATAACTTAAAGCTTTATCGCCACCTATATCCAGGGTTCTAAGATGAACCGGACGCGGAGCACAATGCGCTAATATACTACGGTATAAATCACACTGTTCATTTTCACTGGGGAAACGTGGTCGTTCCATAAAAGGTAATTCGGTGCGATACAAACCAATACCATCGGCCTGGCACGCATTATTTGGTATAACATCGGCAGTTAACCCTGACGTAACATAAACGGTAATTGTCTCACCATCTTCTGTCTGTGCTGGCTGGTCTGAAAATTCCAGAAGTTTGGTCGTTAAGCGTGATTCATCTTCAATAAAGTTTTGATAGCGCCGTCGAACTTCAGCAGCAGGATTAACATAAACGTAGCCCTTATAACCATCGAGGATTAATTCACAACCATCAATCTTACTAATTGGAATTAACTCGGCACCCATTACTGCAGGGATACCCATTGCCCGTGCAAAAATAGCAAGATGAGACGTTCGAGAACCATGCCGTGACAAGACTCCCACTAATTTGTCAATGGGAATTTGGGTTAGATTTGAAGGCGTTAATAATTCACCAACTAAAATAACTTTATCTGGAAGGGCAGTTTGATGACTGGTATCTTCTCTCAGGTAACGTAAAACTCTACGACCGAGATCTAAAACATCCGAACCTCTTTCACGCAGATACGAGTCATTCATATTATCAAACTGAGTCGAATAATTTTGCAAGGTATCACGCAACGCGGCCTGGCCCCATTGTCCATCACGTATACGAGACAGTGTTTCACCTAACAAAGACTGACTATCAAGCATTAAAATATATGCATCAAATAAAGCTAATTCATCTGCAGCGACACTCTCAGAGAGTTTGTTTTTTAACTCGGTAATGTCATTTTTAACACTGTTAACCGCCGACTCAAAGATAGACACTTCCGCATCAATATCCAAAATTTTTCTATCGGGAATTTCGTTGATGTCCGCTGGCGTATACATGACACAGCAGGTTCCCATCACCATACCGGGGGCACCGGGTAAACCCTTAATAGGATGAAACGCACCGCGCGGGATGTCCGCATCAAGAATATCATCCAGATCCTGGCTGGTACGGGCAAGCGCCATGCTATCGGCAATTTGTGAGGCAATAGTAATTAAAAAGGTTTCACTGTCGACATCAAACCGGGCAAAAGATTTTTGATGCAAGGTTATAATCGCTAAAACATTTCTATTATGAATAACAGGCACACCAATGTAACCATGCAAACTTTCTTCACCTGTTTCTGATACATAGTAATAATCAGGATGTATCGAACAATCGTCAAGATTAACTGTTTCAGCACGTCGGACGACCAAACCAGCTAAACTATTATCTATAGGAATTCGAACAACGCCGACTGCTTCTTGATAAAAACCATCGGTTGCCATTAAGACCAGTTGATTCGTTGCTTCATCAACTAAAAAGACTGAGCAGACATCACACTTAATTGATTGTTTAATACTGGCAACCAAGACTTGTAACTTGCGCTCAATTTTACGCGTTACAACAAACTCATTAATAATTTTTTTTAGTTTTCGTAGCATAGTTATCCTTAACGTATACTGAATTTATAACGAATTTTTATCCAGGATAAAATCAACTTCAGGTAAGAGCATTGACAATGCAATACGGTAAACATCTTGCTTAAAGTCAATGACTTCCTCTGCCGCAATATGAGGCGCTATCCAACACCAGGAATCAAACTCTGGTTTATCAGTACAGTCTAATTTTATGTTCTCGTCACTGCAGATGAGTTTCAGTAGAAACCAAATCTGCTTTTGCCCGATACAAACCGGTTTACTATTCGACCGCTGCAAACTCTTAGGAAGTTCGTAGCGCAACCATTCTTCCGTTGAATTAAGAATTTCAACATCATGGGGCTCTAAACCAATTTCTTCTTTAAGCTCTCGAAACAAGGCTTGCTGAGGCGTTTCATCCTTTTGAATGCCGCCCTGGGGAAATTGCCAGCCATCTCGACCAAAACGTCGCGCCCACAGTAGCTCACCCTGGTCATTACACAGCATAATACCAACATTTGCTCGATAACCTTCTTGGTCAATCATTCTGTGGCTCCATATACCGATACTTGTTTGTCTTTTTTATATAGTGCAATATAATTGCATAAAATCTCTCTAAAGGGTTAATTTTTAACTCCTTTTTTACATAATCCAATCTAAATCAATCTAAGATGTTGCGAAAAGCACTTTTACAGTAAAATATTTCCATGAATATATCAAAAACCAGTAAAAACAATCCTATTATCAAAAGATTAGCTATTTTCGACCTTGATAATACTCTCTTGGCTGATGACAGTGATGCTCTCTGGGGGCAATTTATTGCCCAGCATGGCCATGTGAATAAAGAGGAACACGAACGTGAGAACCTGCGCTTTTATGAAGCCTATAAGGCTGGCACACTCGACATCTATGAGTTCCTGGCTTTCAGCTTAAAACCTCTTAGCCAGCTCGATATGGTTGAATTAAACCGCTTGCATCAACTATTCATGCAAGAGTCTATTTTACCTATTATCAGTCAACAGGCGCGTGATCTGGTCAATCAACACCGCGACAAAGGCGATGTATTACTGATTATTACTGCCACCAACAGCTTTATCACTGCACCTATCGCTAGAGAATTTGGTATTGATAATTTGCTCGCCACTGAACCTGAAATTATTAATAATCAATATACCGGGCAAGTCTCCGGCACCCCCTGTTTTCAAGAAGGAAAAGTCACTCGACTCAATGAGTGGCTACAACAAACAGGTTACACATTGGAAAATAGTTGGTTCTATAGTGATTCACACAACGATATTCCATTATTGGAAAAAGTGAGTTTTCCGATAGCTGTCGATCCCGATGCCAAGCTAGCAGAATACGCATTACATAAAGGCTGGAAGATATTGCAGCTTCATACATAACAACCTTGTAAAACAATAGCCACTGAAGGGTATAATTTTAAAATTAAAAATACGCCTGGGCGTTAAGCAACAGGAAGAACGCTATTAGAATGTATGCTCTCTTGCCACCTGGGATTACTTTGTTCTAACCAGGTAAGTAACGGTTGCCAATGTTCCTTATCAACATCAACACGTTTATCCCACATTTCATGTATACCAATACCACGTTCAGCAGCATGCACATAGTTTTGAGTATCACGTAAGGTTGTAATAAAAGGAAGATGTAAGGTTTTTAAAAATCGTTCGAGTGAGTGATAAATTTTAGTGTTCTTGTTTGCACGATTAGCAACAACGCCAACACGAATACCTAACTGACGCACTTTAGCGACCAATAATAAGTCTTCGACGAACCGCGTTGCCGCATGAATATCAATAGGAGACGGTAACACTGGAATAAGAATCGTATCAACCTGGCGTACAAATTCTATAAGCTGGTTATGATCAAAACCTGCAGGTGCATCAATTATAACTCTGTCAGTATCCGGAATAATTCGATTTTGCCACACCCGCGTTACATTTCCGCGCGGCTTTTTATGGGCTTCTATACCATGAATCGATGGTCGCTCTGCCGAACGTAGACTTAACCAGCGCGTACTTGAGCCTTGTGGATCGTAGTCCATTAGTGATGTGGATAAACCAGAATCAGCGTATACGCTGGCTAGATTCGTAGCGATAGTTGTCTTACCACAACCACCTTTAGTATTCAGAACAATAATACGTTGCATACCCAAATCCATCTCTATTTCATATATAGTCTTTATAGCGGCGCATTGTTAGAAAATTAGAGTAAAATGTGTGACCCAAACACCAATTGTACCTCAATTACCATAAATAGATTAGGTCAATTTACACACCTATAAGGAAAACCTAATATGGGAAATCGTCTCTCGAAAATTTATACCCGAACTGGAGACAAAGGCACAACAGGATTAGGAGACGGAACACGTGTTGCCAAAGACCATCCACGTATCGAGGCAATCGGCACGATTGATGAATTAAATAGTGCCATCGGAACCGTACTCGCCTATGACGTACCTGAAGCCATTCGTGCATGCTTTAATAAAGTACAACATACGCTCTTTGATTTAGGCGGCGAACTCTGTATTCCCGGGCATGCCGTTTTATCTGAACAAGATAGCGCTTATCTGGAAAGCACTCTGGACGCGCTTAATCAGGACTTGCCAAACTTAAAGGAATTTATTTTACCATCCGGTGGTTTGGCAACCTCACACTGCCATTTAGCCAGAGCTATTTGTCGCCGTGCAGAACGACGCTGCTGGACATTTAATGAAACAGAGCCGCTCAGTCCACATGCACTCGTTTATTTAAACCGGTTGTCCGATTTATTATTTGTTATATGTCGGGTACTGGCTCGTCATGAAAATGGCAGTGAAGTATTCTGGCAGCCGAAACACAAGTAAAAACAGAGATTTTTATTTCTTAATTTTAGTAACTATGTACTCATTTCGTCTTTACCGGATCAAACTATGTGCAAGCTCGTCATTGCGAGCGATAGCGCGGCAATCTTAATGGGACGTAGCCCGCAGAGTGAAGATTAGCGCTCGTAATCACATACTCTATATCTAAGGATCAATACACCCCTGTGGCTCAGGCAAGCCGGCAATACGCGCACCTTGTCGTGCCGGCCCTTCAGGAAATAGAATATATAATTTGTCTTCCGAATAGTCCTGGTTTATTTCTCGCTCAATATGTTTTACTAATAATTTAACCATCGGTGTAATACCATATTTAAAATAAAATGACCTTAAATAGCGTAGAACGATCCAATGATCAGCCGTAAGGGTTACACCTTCTTTATCAGCTAAAAATTCCGCCATGTCATCAGACCATTCAGAAGGATCAACCAGATTTCCTTTTGCATAAACACGATATGTTTTCCCGGAAAATACAAATTCAGATACAAAATAATTCACATCTTTCGGTCTGCTAGCTACCTGAATACGCGTTACTGGTTCAATTTCGGCGTCCAGCACAGCTCTTGGTAAACCCGCAATATGTAAACCCTGATGCAGAACATCCCGAGGAAAAAGCTGCATTAAATAATCATCATGCGCTTTAAGTTCACTCAACATTTCAGCAATGTCTTTTTTTAGAAGTTTGCGTATAGGAGCAATATTAAACTGGTCATAATAATCACGCATGATATTTAAAATTTCAAAATGCGCATCATGTAAAATTAATCCATCCTGAGCGGCTAACGCGCGGGCAACATCCGGATTCCAATCCGCAATATTTTGTAATTCACCACTGTCAGTCAGCGAAAAACAAATACCTTTAACAACTAATTTTTGCATGTGAATATTCCCCTTGATTTAGCAACTATATCTATTAACCTAAGATCTATATCGGTTACTGATTCTATATTCTTTAACAAAGATATAGTTAGTTTAAGCTGCTGATTTCAAAAACAATACCCCGTATATCCTCTTAGGTTTTGTTAATATTTCACAATAAAAGGCTTTATTGTTTCATTTTATAGATTCGTCCAGACCTGTACGATACGCCATCAATAAAGGGGAGAGTACAATGCATAAGCAAACCTGGTTTCAGCCGAACAAGCCTACACCAAATACAAACGCACCAAAAAAATCAATCAAGATAAAAATAACAACCCGTTGTTAAAAAATATTCCATTACACTTACGTAGTAAAAATTTTACTGGGAATCCAAAAAATCCTGAAAATGTCGAAGCTTACACTATTAAAATAATTCTTGAATCGATACATTACACAGGGAAGGATTACGGTTATGGCTGGACTTTTGTGATTTCAGTTCTGAAGCATCACTGGATAAGTAATCAAATCCAGATTCAACGCGGAACAAAAACAATTGTTAATAAAAATGTTTATAATAATATTACTCATACAACTTTTGAGACCTTACAACACCTACCCATTACAATATGTGCCCAACATAGGGAGGGCTTTAAGATTGAAACAATATTAAATTTGCAGCCACAATCTTTTAAACCAATCATGGCCCCTAAAAGTATTTATACGCATGTTGGAACGCTGTCTGGGGAATACCAATTTCACGAAATACAAACCGTCACGAAGAAAACGAGCCAGCTGATGTTTGTATTAAATTTCGAGATTATTCCTAATGCGATGCACTAGGATGTATTTACAATGAACGAGCCACTTTAAATTAACTCTACTGTAGTCCTTCACCTTAAATATCACCAACTCTAAATTAAACCCGATCATTTCTGGAATTTGGGCTTTTTTTCAATACAAAATAAAGTATATATCATTGCGATGAGCCTTTAACTGCGAGCCACTATGGCGCTATCGCTAGCAATAACTCACTTGATACACTATCGAGTCTACCTATTCATGAAGGCATAATATCGTAAACTCTTCTAAGCCACCTTACCTGTCATCAAGACACTTCGTAAAGCAAGTGTAGTCATGAGTGTTTGATTAAGTAGAACAAAAATTTCTTGCGTCAGATCAATTTTAAGCTATTACACTTTAACCTATTACACTTTAACCGAGCTCAACAGATTCGCCGTATCAAGTAGCAAACAACTACTTCGATTATCCTGACTGCCAAGGTAACCTTTAAACAAGCCTTCCATTTCTAAAATAGCGTCAAGTCCAATTTTATCCAAACTTCTTAAGTCTGACTTATTAAAATTCATTACTTCATGAATCTCATCAATCTTTAACGCAACCAACGGTTTAGCTCCATCATTGGTTATATTGATAACAACCGTATGTAATGACTCTTCAATTTGGCTTCGTGCCTGACTAAAATATTTTTTAAGCTGTCCTAGTTGATTTTCACGTGCATTCGCTAACAACGCCAGGGCCTCTTCTACCTTGCCATCACTTTTTAAACTCAGTAACTCATCTGCCAAAGCATGAATATCTTCGTGTGGTGTCGCAAAATTTGCGATGATATCGGTTAACGCTTCGTCTCGGGCTTTAAATTTGGTGTACCATTTACTAAAGCCACACAATTTCGCATCATGTTCTTTTTCAAATGGAACATCATCTTTTAATGATTGTTCAAGTGCATCAAGCCAATCAATATGGTCTTGTTCACTTGCATTTAATAATTCAACAAGGCCGACTTTAATATGTCGCGTAGAAGCAATATTAAGCATTTCGGCAAAATTATATACCGCAACAGGTTCGTCCATATAATTGATAACCCCCATTAAACCCCTTGATTTAACTGGAGGCTGTAGCAGATTATCCATGTCTTGCGTGACAGAAAGAATATTATCGATATCAATCGCAAACAACTCATCTCCAATCCAGAATGTAAATACAGTTAAAACCCCACTTTCATTCTCTATCATAGGCTGGTTAGCCGCTGCTATGCTCATAGTAACTCTCTAAATATATAGTTTCGGTAGTCAAAGTAGCGGCAATTCATTGTATATCTTTAGTAAATGACCGAATTAAAAACAAAAAAGGGCTACCCAATTGGCAGCCCTTTTTCTTCAACAACTTAATTGATAAAAATAAATTAAGTAATATCCTTTCTATAAGAGTGGCACCAGTAAAAGTGCAACAATATTCATGATTTTAATCAATGGATTAATAGCAGGTCCTGCCGTATCTTTGTACGGGTCACCTACTGTATCGCCGGTTACGGCTGCTTTATGGGCATCCGATCCTTTACCACCATGATTGCCGTCTTCGATGTATTTCTTGGCATTATCCCAGGCACCACCACCAGTAGTCATTGAAATGGCAACAAATAAACCGGTTACGATAGTACCAATGAGTACTCCACCGAGTGCTTGCGCACCTAAGGTCAAGCCAACAATAATGGGCACCGCCACAGGCAATAACGAGGGCAGAATCATTTCTCTAATAGCAGCCTTGGTTAACATATCCACCGCTTTCGAATAATCCGGCTTTTGCGTATAATCCATGATGCCAGGCATTTCTTTAAACTGGCGGCGCACTTCAACCACTACCGAGCCTGCTGCTCGGCCAACGGCTTCCATTGCCATTGCACCAAACAAATACGGAATTAAACCACCAATAAACAAACCAATAATGACGTAGTGATTGGATAAATCAAATGTTATGGCTTTACCACCACCCGCTAATGAATGGGTAAAATCAGCAAATAACACTAACGTTGCCAAACCGGCCGAACCAATCGCATAACCTTTGGTGACGGCTTTGGTTGTATTACCCACTGCATCAAGCGCATCAGTACGTTCACGAATGTCTTCCGGCATATTGGACATTTCTGCCAGACCGCCGGCGTTATCCGTAATCGGACCGTAAGCATCTAAAGCAACCACAATACCCGTCATTGACAACATCGAGGTTGCCGCAATCGCAATACCGTACAAACCGGCAAAATGATGCGCGCCATAGATAGAGGCACATACGGCAAGAACCGGTAAGGCCGTCGACTTCATTGAAACACCTAAACCGGCAATAACGTTAGTGCCGTCACCCGTTGTTGATGCCGCTGCAATATGACGCACCGGACCATATTCTGTTGCGGTGTAATATTCGGTTATTACAATCATAACCACAGTTAAAGCCAGACCAATTAAGGCACAGGCAAACAACGCATCAGGCACTGAACCAGTTACATACGGTAGGGTTACGTCACCCATCATTTTGTTGGTTACGAAGTAAAAGGCAATCGCTGAGAGTACTGCGGCAATACCGGTAGCACGGTATAACGCATTCATAATCTTGCCACCTTCTTTTACCGACACAAACCATGAACCGATAATAGAAGTCAGAATTGAAACCCCACCCAGAACAAGTGGATACATTACAGCAAGGTCACCGGCATCTTTTAGTAACAGTCCACCGAGTAACATCGTTGCGATAATAGTTACCGCATAGGTTTCAAATAAATCCGCTGCCATACCGGCACAGTCACCGACGTTGTCGCCAACGTTATCGGCAATTACAGCAGGGTTACGTGGATCATCTTCCGGAATACCGGCTTCAACTTTACCAACGATATCTGCACCAACGTCTGCACCTTTAGTGAAGATACCGCCGCCTAAGCGTGCAAAAATTGAAATCAAAGAGCCTCCAAAGGCTAAACCAATTAAAGGTTGAAGTGGATCTTTAATCCCCATATTAACCAGTATTGCGTAGTAGCCTGCTACACCTAACATACCTAAACCAACCACTAACATACCGGTGATTGCACCGCCTTTAAAAGCCACTTTCAACGCAGGATTAATACCTTGTCGGGCCGCTTCGGCAGTACGTGAGTTAGAGCGTACCGAAACATGCATTCCGATATAACCCGCTGCGCCTGAAAACAGGGCTCCAATTGAAAAACCGATTGCGCTATACCAATCTAAAAATACACCAATAGCAATAAATAAAATCACACCAACAGCGGCAATCGCTGTGTACTGACGTGCTAAATAGGCGATAGCGCCTTCCTGTATAGCTAGCGATATCCGCTTCATTTCATCATTACCTTGCGGTAACTTCATAATAGATGCAATTGAAACCGCGCCATAGACAATGGCTACAACTGCACACCCGAGGGCAAAGATTAAGCCGTCTGACATGATATATTCCTCCATCGAAATATTGTTTTATCATAATTATTAACCCCTTGATGCTATACCTTTTATTAGAGTAGGGGTATTGTCTATTTTTATCGCGCTATGACTTTGATTAATGAAGCATGAAGTAATATACAAATATAGCTTTGTTTTTTGATCCCTGTTTAGTAACATTTAAGCATCAAATAACCATATAGATCAATTAATTAGGATATATCATGAAACAAAACACTGTCGTTATAGGTTTAGGTGAGATCGGCAGCGTTTTTGCCCGTGGCTTGCTACGCCTGGGGCATCCAGTATTTCCCGTCACTCGCGGGATGTCACTGGCTAATGCTGCAAAAGAAATCCCCGTACCCTTACTGGTTGTAGTCGCCGTCGCGGAAAAAGACCTTCAGCCAGTACTTGAGCAAATACCTCAACAATGGCAAGACCGAATCGTGCTGCTACAAAATGAACTCCTGCCAGGAGACTGGGAAAAATATGCCTGGACTAAAGCAACGCCCCCCACGGTTATTTCAGTCTGGTTTGAAAAGAAAAAAGGCCAGGACGCAAAAGTATTAATACCCTCACCCATCTTTGGCGTTCATGCACAGACCATTCACGATGCATTGGCAACCATTGATATTCCCGTTAACGTATTACAAAACAAAGAGCAACTTGCATTAGAACTGGTAATAAAAAACGTGTTCATTCTAACAACCAATATTGCAGGACTGATATTAGATAAAGGTGCAACGGTTGATACGCTTTGGCAACACCATCAAGCATTAGCAACAGCTGTAGCCAATGAAGTAATCGACATACAAGAATATTTAACCGGACAAACGTTTGACCGAAGCAGTTTAATCAATGGTATGGTCAAGGCAATGAACGGCGACCTGGAACACAAGTGCATGGGACGTTCTGCGCCGGATAGATTAAAACGTGCCTTGCACCTGGCGGATGAAGCACAAATTAATCCTGAACAACTGTTAATTATCGCCAGTAGTTAAGTACTTTAAAAATTAAAATTAAGAATATATTTTAAAATGAACGCGACAAAAAATTCAGCTATTGTCCTAATCGCCTGCCCGGATCGAAAAGGCCTGGTTAATTCGGTTACCGATTTTATATTAAAATACAATGGCAACATTATTGATCTTGAGCAACACGTAGACCGGCATGAAGAAATGTTTTTCATGCGTGTTGAATGGGATATTACTGAATTTGAAATAGACAAAGATAAAATACAAACACGCTTCGAAAATGAAGTCGCCCAAAAGCTTAATATGCAGTGGTCATTACACTTTTCCAAACAACCGCCATCCATGGCTATCTTCGTATCCAGATACTCGCATTGTTTGTTTGATATTTTATCCCGACTCCAGGCTAACGAATGGGGTTTAAATATCCCATTAGTGATTAGTAACCACCCGGATTTGGAACTCGCCGTATCTCAACTCGGTATCGACTTTCATTGCATCCCGGTAAACAAAGACAATAAACCCCAGGCAGAAGCACAACAAATCGCGCTGCTGGAAAAACATAATATCAACTTCATCGTCCTTGCACGTTATATGCAAATACTATCCGGCAACATCATTCAACGTTATGAAAATAATATTATTAATATTCACCACTCCTTTTTACCCGCCTTCCCTGGTGCAAAACCTTATCACTCAGCTTATGAACGTGGGGTAAAAATAATCGGCGCAACCAGTCACTACGTAACCACCGCTCTGGATGAAGGTCCCATCATTGCACAAGACGTTGAACCGGTACGACACACAAATACCATAGAAGACTTTGTTCGCATTGGCCAGGATATAGAAAAAATCGTTCTATCGAAAGCTGTCTGGGCACATATAAACTTTAAGACCCTGGTGTACAAAAACCGCACGATTGTTTTTGAATAAATAACACGTCAACACAAAAACACACTCCTATCGAACAATACATTATTGAAAAGCTGAAAAAATCTATCCCGAAAATTTAATATTGAATATTTCTCTGGGACTGGAACTTTAGGAGAGTTAGTGCATCTGAATTTGTACAGTAGAGGTATAAAGACGCTAATCGCAAAAGATAATATCCTGGTATTAAACTCAACTATTAACGCCCAAACCAATGCAGGAAATGCAAGCGACTGCGATAGATAAACTAATTTGCAAAACAACTAAATTATCATCCATAAGGAAACGCTAATGATGTTATAATCTTCGCATGGATAGATTCAGCTTATAACATAGCCAACCGTCACGGATTTGACATAAACAAGTACTAGAATAGACCCAAACACACCAACCAACTTAAGAGGTAATCGAGAAAAGCGATGGAACTAGAGGAAGCAGGCAAGTATATTTTTGGAATTAATGAAAACGGCAACAAATTTCGACCTTCAGATTGGGTTGAGCGCATCGCTTCTACCCTGGGCAATTATGACGCCAGCCGGCGACTCCGATACAACCCTTATGTAATACCAACTAAGCTTGATGGACAATACTGCTTATTTGTTGCTGATATTCTGGCTGCTATCAACCCGCCTGCATACCAGTTCGTCATGGACTTCGTTGCCAGTAACCGGCTGCGCGTAAAAGGTTCGTTTACTCCCGAACCTGATATGGAACTTCAGTTCGTTGCCTAGTTCAATCGGGGATTAGGATCAACGACGATTGGTTGGCGTCTCTATCAACAATAATCGTTGTGGGTCTCTGCCCTCCGACTAGTCACAATACCGAGTATTAGTCTCACACAAGGTATGAAACTCAAATCTCGAAGCATACCTTGAAAAACAGTTTCTTTGTAATTCAAATTCTAACGGCCAATACCTATACTCTTACTCTACAGTCTAGGATATTAGAATTGAAGATTATTGCACACAGTCTTACCGCGCGAATAACTATAACGTCTAACCGATTGAATATATTGAAATAATTCCACTGCAATATACTATCCCAACCTGTCTGTGTTCCGCGACACTCAGAGCCTGTCTTAATAAACGAACAGCTTTAATACTTAAAGATTATGGACATTAAGCCGATATTATAGGAATAATTTTCCACTATTCTTTCAATAATAAATGTCATTCATTTGATAAGGATTACTTTATGCGTTGGTTCATGAGTTTAAGTATTCGCTGGAAACTCCAGTTTGGGTTTTTTCTGGTAACCATGGTAACAACTATTTTCAACCGCTTGCTGGCTTCACATGAGCTGAGCAAGATGATCGAAATTGCTAAAACGAATAATGTAGCCAATAACGTTATACAGCAATTGCAAACCAACCAGGACAGCTACATTTTTAATTCCTTTTGGGAATCCGGACTTGAGTTTTTAATTCAGTTTATGATTATTGGCTTTGTCGCAACCTTATTTGTAAAACCTATCAGGGCGTTATGTGATGCATTAAAATCAGTTCAAGAAGGCGACCTAACCATTAAAGTACCGAATACATCATTGGATGAAATTGGAACATTGGAAAATAGTTTTAATGATATGTTGCAAAAACTAAACAATATTATGCGTAGCGTACAGGAAAGTGGAAAAGGTATGGGGCAGTCGGCTTACCAAATTGCAACTATATCAAAAGAAATTGCTGAAGTTAGCCGTAGTGAACATCAGCGTTCAGAGGAAGTTTCCGAAGCAACTGAACAGCTACAGAAAATATCCGAATCGGTTAAGCAGTTTGCACAAAATGGTATAGAGCTTGCGAAAGAAACAGAAACGCAGGCTCAACTCGGAATTAGTACAATAGAATCAAATATCAATCAAATGGATCAAACCTCTTCCGAAGTAAATCGCGCCTCAAAAGAAATTAGTGAACTCGCAACCTCAGCCGAACAAATAAACAATATTGTACATACCATTAATGCCATTGCCGAACAAACAAACTTATTATCACTAAACGCCGCTATTGAAGCAGCACGTGCGGGTGACGCCGGGCGCGGTTTTGCAGTAGTCGCAGATGAAGTTCGCAATCTCGCTAAAAGCACGTCAAGTTCACTGGAAGAGATTAATGCGATTATAAATACCGTAACAAGTAAGGTAGGACAAGTATCCAAAACCATGCAAGATGTTGTTCATCAGGTTCAAAATAATCAGCAAGTGGCCAGCGAAACACGCAGCGTAATTGAACAAATGAGTAATCAGGTTAGTGAGTCTTCCTCCGCAAATAATGAAATTTTTGGTGCAAGTCATAATCAATTGGAACAATTAGCCGAATTAAAACATACTCTGGAAAAATTATTTGAAACTCTCGACGAAAGTTCATCAAAAGTAGAAACAACAGCAACTATAGGTAGTGACTTATTAGGGGTCACTAAAGCACTAAATGAGTTGTTATTAGAGTTCACATTTAATCATGACGAAACAATTCAGCGTGAACAACATGATTTGAGAGAAGAGCCCCGCATAGCTCAACATTTATTAGTGAAAATTGATGATAACGGTAATTGTCTGGAAGGCCTAAGCAATGACTTTAGCATACAGGGTATACAGATAAGGCTAACCGAGCCATTAACAAGTAAAAAGAATATGCATTTGAAAATTTATAAACCGTTTGATGACATCAACGAATATGAATGCCAAACACCACTAGATTTTAAAGGTTGCGTACAATGGGAGCGCTGTCAGGACGGACGGTATATTTATGGGATTAAGTATCAAAGTTTAACAACCAGTCAAACTCAATTTATTAATGAATGCTTTGAGTACTTTAACAAGGGCTCAACATTTGTTAACAATAGTTAATAGCCCCTAATGTTACTGGAAAAACAACCATGGATATTAAATTCAGAATCTTACATCATTAGCAGAGTTATCATACCGAATAGAATCATTAATTCCATATATTCGATAAAAGCACCGGCAACATCCCCTGTTATCCCTCCTAGTCTTTGCATTATCTGCATTCGGTAGAAAAAACCAAACAAACCTGATATTAAAACAAGTAGCACTGCAATTGAAATATTAAGCAAAAGACTCAAAAACACAAATGCCAGCGTGCTGAAAATCAAGATACTAAAAATATTTTTCAGTTTCTGCACAGATGAAACCAGATTCGAACCCATACCCTGCTCTCGTACATAAGGTGTAGTCATTAACAAGACAATGACCCAGATGCGCGCCAATAACGGAGGCAGAAATATTAAGTAGAAATTAAAACTCAATAGTTCATATATAAATATCACTTTTAACAAAATAACTAACACAATCGCCAATACACCAAAAGGACCACAGACAGGATCTTTCATTATGCGTAATGTTTTTTCTTTATCACCCAGACCACCAACCCAGGCATCGGCCATATCTGCGACACCGTCGAGGTGTAATCCACCCGTTATAAGTATCCATAAAACGCCCACCAGGCCAGCCATATATAAAGTATGTGACGGCGCAAAGGTCTGTAATAGTAATACCAGTGAAACCAGGGTCGCACCGATTATTAGCCCGACGACAGGATAATACTTCAAAGTGCGCGCCATATTATCTGGCGTGTAGATATCAGTATGACTCTCATTTGATCTCAGTAAAAAAGATACCGGCAATCGCGTTAAAAATTGCAAGCTAATAAACAATGGTATTAAGAATGCTTTCATTTAAAACTCATAACCATGCTCGATATACACCTGTGGCTTCAGGCCATAACTTGCTGCATAAACTTCAACGCGCACTTTACTTGCATAGTTAAGTTTAAGGCATAAAATATTTTGCATCGGTATTTTTAACAGCTCTTTTAATAACACCATCATAACGCCGGCATGACAAACCACTAATAGTGTTTTTGATTGTTTTGTAGATAGATAGTCCTCCTTGAGACACGTCCATACCGATAAGATACGCTGTTCAAAATCCGTGAACGACTCGCCGTTAGGTGGTGTATTGGCATGCGGATCGTCCCAAAAAGCACCCAGTGCTTTTGAATCCAGTATATCAACTTGTGTAGCAGAAAGTCCTTCCCAATCACCCAGGTGTATTTCTTGCAGATCATTTTTAATATGTAGGGGAAGATTGAGATCGACATGAAGGTCTTCGGCAAATTCCAAACAACGTTTAAGTGGAGAACTTATAATCTCATCATAGGATAAATATTTTACCGATTTTTTTAATTGTTGCCAGCCGAGCTCGGTGAGCGGATCATCGTTGCTGCCGCGAAAAATTTTCCCGCCAACGGGTTCACCATGACGTAAAAAAATAAAAGTTGTTTTCTCTAATTCAGTCACACGAACTCAGTCATTGGGACGGCCATTCTGGTTAAGACTTTTTTTAAGACTTCTCACTCACACCCGCTTGCGCGAACGTGGCCATGTTATTATGCAGAGCGAGTGCATTTTGTAATAACCCAACCACCGTAGCCGCAGCACTGCCTTCGCCCAGGCGCATCCCTAAATTTAATAAGGGTGAGGCATGTAATGCATTTAACACAATCGTATGCCCGGGTTCGGCGGACTGATGCGAATAGACAAACCAGGCATCAGCGCCATGACAAAGCCGGCTTGCAAATAACGCCGCTACAGAAGTAATGAATCCATCAATAATACACGGCAAGCCTATTTGAGCCGCACGAATATAGGCTCCAACCAGCGCTACTATTTCAAAGCCACCCAGATTTTCTAATATTTTTATTGGGTCGGTGTTATTCTTTTTGTGTAAAGCCAGGGCTTGCTCGATTACTCTGGTTTTGTGTGCCAGACCTTTTGCATCGACGCCGGTTCCCGGTCCCACTAATTTTTCGGCTGGCTCATTTAATAATGCACAGGCTAATGCAGCCGAAGTCGTGGTATTACCAATCCCCATGTCACCGCCAATAAAAATATCGGCTTTTGCTTGCTGTGCTCGTTCAGCTATATCACAACCCACTTGTAAGGCTTGCTCACATTGCTCTGCACTCATTGCGGTCTGGGTACAAAAATTATGTGTTGCAGCACCAATGCGCTGTGAGCTAACACCGGGTAATACTTCTAACTCGGTTACTGTACCTAAATCTATAACATCTAATGTTGCATTAAGCTGTTTAGCTAAAACACTGATAGCCGCGCCGCCTCTTGAAAAATTGCGTACCATTTCGGCGGTAACCGCTTGCGGGAAAGCAGAAACATTTTCCTCCATCACACCGTGGTCGGCTGCAAACACCGCTATATAAGTTTTATCTATTGTCGGCGTATTCGTTGCTTGCATTGCGGCAAACTGTACCGCGATATTTTCAAGCAACCCTAAAGAACCGGCCGGCTTGGTTAAAACAGCTTGATGCTGCAAGGCCTGTTGTTTGATTTCTAAATTAATTTCAGCCGCAGCATTTTTATACCATGTCATGTCTACTATCCCGTTTCTTTTATAAAATATTATCTGTATATAATGTACTGGATTCCCGCCTCGGCAATTGCTCCTGCATCGCCTAAAGCGCCTACTTTTGGTGCCCTACCTCCTGCGTCCATGCAGTCGTTCGCGGAAATGACCATCTTACAAAATTATAAACTGTTATTTATTTACTTCACTTTTAATCGAATGTGGAAGACCGGCAACCATTAAGGTTACCCGCTGTGCTTGTGCTGCTATTGCTTGATGCAAGCGCCCTACCGCATCACAGTAAATTCGATTTAAATGCCCTAAGGGGATAATACCCATCCCTACTTCATTACTGACAATATAAATATTAGAATTTGTATCCGCCGTAAGCTTGTCCAGACTTTCGATAAGGTCTACAAACTCAACAGAAGTTTCGACCTGAACCTCATACTTTAATAATAAATTGGATAACCACAAGGTTAAACAATCCACCACAATGCTATTGTTCGTATTTGCATATTCAAGTAATACTTTCGCTAATTGCAACGGCTCTTCAATGACTTTAATAGTGTCAGCGCGTTGTTGCTTATGCAGCTCAATACGTTGCAGCATTTCTTTATCATCGGCCGTTGCAGTTGCGATTAAAACAATCGACTGTTGATTTTCCAACGCGCATTTTTCAGCGTAACCACTTTTTCCAGAGCGTGCGCCCCCTAAGATAAGTTCAAGCATGATTTATTTCTTTAATCAGAATTTTAAATTAAAATAATTGTAATGCGACTTACGTATCACGGATAACGAGAAGTTAGAGCGCAAGGCGAAAACTAAGGAGGAAACGGAGTTTACGAATAGTAAATGAGCATTCCGAGTTAGTTTTCAACGCCGCGATCTGACTTCTCGTTATTCGTGATTAGTAGACCCAGCCGACTATCGTCATCAGGGCTATTATCGTTACCACAACAAGCCGCGACCATTTAACCAGCTCAAGAACCTGTTTAACCTTGAAAACATCGTTTTCACTTTGGTCAATATCTTCACTAACAGTATTCAAGCTTTGCTCAGAGGGTCCCACGCCCATCTTCAATGCATGAAGGCCACTCGATACAATTAATTCGTCGTTATTTTTGCTAAAGAAATCTTTGGCACAATTCCAGCATAATAACGTGTCGGAGAAACTGCCTGCCAATGCAAACGCAACAACACTAAGCCGCGCAGGAATCCAGCCTAAGATCATGTAAAGCCGTTGTACTGCCAGTTTAAATTCAGACTCAAAATCAGTGGCCTGGTCAATTTCAATTTCAGCACTAGTGCTATGGAGCTGACCAAAATAGCCGCCAGCAAAACGTTCAAGCAAAAATATTGTTAACCTATAGGTTAAAGCGCCTACTGGACCTAAAATAATAAACCAGAACAGCACCGCCAGAATTCGGTTATTAAAAGCTAATAAAATACCACGCTCCATGACGCCGGCTATCACATGGGGAGTGCCCTCAAATTCAGGTTTATAATGATGCCCTGAGAAAAATGTATTAGCATGAAGTAATGCATCTGCAGTATCACCGGCGGCTAGCGACTCTAAATACTGTTTCACCTGATTGCTTATGTCTCTTGGACCAAGACTATAGATAAGAACAACAATCCCGAATATAAAACTAAACAAACTGCCCATATTCGCGAATATACTTTCAGCAAAAGCAACAATAATGACAATCGGTGCGAGCAGGATCAACAAACTAAGCGGGCCTTTCACAGATGGAAGTAGTGATGCCACAGATTCTGACTTGTCCCGCATCCAGTTACAATAATGAGCAAACCAGCCGCACTTTCGATAGTTTTCTGCTTTCGTATAGAATCGTTCTACAGCAAGAGCAATTAAAATTATAATGAATTCCATAACTTAGAGTAGTTCCTGAATGGTTTAGAGGTAACGGTTATTGTAGCTTATGGCTCTTTCGCTTGAAAGCGTTGCCAGTCAAATGATTCACCGGGGTCGGTCTTTCTCCCTGGAGCAATATCACAGTGGCCAACAATATTGTCCTTTAAAATCCCGGTATATGTTGCCGTCAAACACTGGCAGACTTGTTGTAAAACAGTATATTGAATATCGCTGTACTCAATATCGTCGGCACCTTCCAGCTCAATCCCGATTGAAAAATCATTGCAACAGTCTCGTTCTTTATACTGCGATACACCTGCATGCCAGGCTCGTTTATTAAAGGGGACAAATTGTTTTACTGTACCTTCTCTATCTATTAATAGATGTGAAGAAACTTTTATTTCTTTAATTTCTTCAAAATAGGGATGCTGGGTACAATCCAGGGTATTTGTAAAAAACTGCTCGACATACCCTCCGCCAAATTCCGCCGGCGGTAAACTTATTCCATGTATAACAATAAGACTAATATCTGTTTCATCTGTACGCAGGTCATAATTTGGCGATTCAATTTGAATTGCACAATTTAGCAAACCCGTTTTTTTATCAATACTAAACATCGTTTATTCGTTATGATTAATCAAACCTTTTAATACCATATCGGTAAAACTGACAATACCAACGACCAAACCATCTTCAACAACTGGCGAACGCGATAAATTAAAATTTTCAAATAGCCGCGCGCAGTACCGTATATCCATGGATGGATCTACCGTCAAAACTGGTTTGGACATTATTTCATAAATGTTAACCCGATCTGGTGAGCGATCTTTCGCTAAAACCTGTTTTGCAATATCTGAAATTAATACCAAACCATACTCATCATTTCCAGAACGTTTATTAACAACCAGACACTTTGTATCAACATTTTTCATTTCACTTAACGCATCACTCACTGTTAACATTCCATCAACAATATCGAAATTTTGTTTCATCACGTCGCGCACGCGTACAATGTTACGCTGTTTCATATTTTATCCTCCACCGTTTCAGTTAAACTTTTTACTTGACTCGCTATTCCTACAGCATCTTCAACATCAATCTGAAAGGCAATACCCGCACCGTCTGTATCAAACTGGCCTACTTCTGCAATCTTCTCCAAAATCATTCGACATAGATGCTCCTCGACTAAAAACAACACCATGTCGCGCTGCGTTTCTAACTGCAAACCGAAAAAGGTTTTATTTTTATTTAAACCTTCTCCCCGTGCATGAGTAATCACCGTGGCGCCAGTTGCACCTGCTTCTCTAGCTGCATCCATAACAACATCAACCTTTGTTGTTTCAAGTAACGCAATAATTAATTTAAAATGCATAACAATCTCCTATTCATCTTTATATATACCTAGCTACTGTTAGTGTCACTAACGATTTCTTTCATTAATTTTTTTCTCGCACGCCAATGCCCAATTTGCGCATACGCCATAACAGTTATCATTGGAAATAAACTGGCAAACGCAATTAAACCAAAACCATCAATTAATTCACTTCGTCCTGGAACAGTGCCAGCTAAACCAATTCCTAATGCAGCAACTAAAGGTACCGTTACGGTCGACGTTGTTACTCCGCCTGAGTCATACGCCAATGCAATAATGTTTTTTGGCGCAAAGAATGTTTGCATAATGACAATTGTATAACCTGCGATAATATAATAATGGAGAGGTGTACCTGTTACGATTCGAAATGTACCCAAAGCAATACCAAATCCAACGCCAATCGCGACTGAAGTTCGCAAACCCCAAATACTAACAGTACCACCGGATACATTCTGAGCTTTTATCGCTACAGCAAGCAAGGCCGGTTCGGCTAACGTGGTAGCAAAACCAATTGCTGCGGCAAAAACATAAACCCAAAGATAACTTTGCCAATGAATGTGCTCTACCAGATTATCTACGCCTAAAAAGACAGGGTCGGTTAATTGTTTTGCCATTACTTCACCTAAAGGAAATAATGCTTCTTCCAGGCCGACCAGGAAAAAAGCCATGCCAAAAATAACCAGAACAAAACCAAATAGTACCTGTTTCAAATTGGCTAAGCGTCGACGTATAATTAAATATTGAGTAGCAAATATAATTATAGCAATAGGTAATACATCAACAATGGTTGATAAAAACACCTCTATAAATTTTTGTACTATTTCCACAAAAGACTCACCATTAAATATAAAACCATACCTAAATAAATATTCCGTATAGCATTACAAACATCATCGGGGTTAACGATGCTAAGGCAATTAAACCAAAACCATCAATCATCGGATTCCGCCCACGAATACTTGATGCCAATCCAACTCCTAATGCAGTAACCAGTGGTACCGTAATGGTTGAGGTCGTCACCCCACCCGAGTCGTAGGCAATACCAATAATTTCTTGCGGTGCAAAAAAAGTAATAACGACGACGCATACATAGCCACCAATAATAATATATTGAATTGGCCAACCGCGAATAATTCGAATCACACCAATCACTATCGCCACCCCTACCGATACTGCAACGGTATAACGTAAGCCAGCCGCATAGGCTTGTTGCGCACTGGCTGTGGCGCTAATCACATTATCTTTGGCCGCTAAAAAAGCCGCTTTATCAGCAATTGCAATTAAGGCCGGTTCGGCAATAGTTGTTCCAAAGCCCAGTGCAAACGCAAATACAACCAACCAGAATAAACTGCCTTTTCGTGCAAAATCATAGGCAAGGTTCTCACCCACAGGGAACAGACCAATTTCCAGACCTTTTATGAATAACGTTAAGCCAATCGATACCATAAACAAACCAACTAGAATATTGGCAAGATTAGGGATCGGCTGTTGTAAAACAATAAACTGGAAAAATGCGATCACTAGAATAATCGGCAGCAAGTCTTTAAAACCACTAAATAACAGAATAAAAATTTGTTTTATATACTCTGTTACCAACGGAATAAGCACTCTTAATTTAAGATGGATTAACAAAAATTGTAATGAGATCAATATTCAGTATAAAGTAATTCCTATCAGAGTCTATCATCTATTTTACAGAACGATTAAACTCAACTTAGAATAATAATCACGAGAGAATCCCTAATGTCTCCATTAGACAGTCTTACTGAAACACTTGGTATTATCGCAGGTTATTTCTGGGGTATCCCTTCCATTGTTTTACTAGTAGGTACCGGCCTTTACCTCACGATTAAATTAAACTTTATCCAGTTTCGTGGCTTTAAACATGCCACGCAATTAATTAGCGGCAAATTCGATAAAAAGGATGCACCTGGCGAAGTCACCCATTTTCAAGCCTTAAGCACCGCACTGTCTGCAACGATTGGCACCGGCAATATTGCGGGTGTCGCAACGGCGATTGCACTCGGCGGACCGGGTGCCGTTTTTTGGATGTGGATTACAGCACTGGTGGGGATGGCAACGAAATATGCATCGTGCTCCCTGGCCTTAAAATTTCGTCACATACATAACGACGGCAGTATTTCCGGCGGCCCAATGTATACTTTATTAAATGCTTTAAAAATGCCAAAACTCGCTGCCATGTTTGCAGTCTTTACCCTGATTGCATCCTTCGGTATTGGCAACATGGTGCAGGCAAATTCCGTTGTTGATGGCCTGGCGCGTGCCTTACCCAATGTTCCACAGGATAAAACTTTTATTGGCTTCATCATGGCAATACTGGTGGGGCTGGTTATTATTGGCGGGATTAAACGCATAGCAAAAGTGGCTGCCATTATCGTCCCATTTATGGCGGTTGCCTACTGTAGCGTTTCCTTATTCATATTGATTGCTAATTACGATCTTATTCCTGGCGCTTTCGGCACCATTATTAATCTGGCGCTTAATCCAGTGGCTGTGGGAGGTGGCGCCATCGGTGCGGCGATGCAGTACGGTGTTGCACGTGGTGTTTTCTCTAATGAAGCCGGACTCGGTTCTGCTCCGATGGCACATGCCAGCGCGCGCACTGATGAACCTGTTCGAGAAGGTTTGGTTGCGATGCTCGGGCCCTTTATTGATACCATCATTATATGCTCCATGACCGCATTGGTTATTGTCATTTCCGGTAACTGGGGTGACGCCCGGCCACAAGATGCGACGGGCGCAAATCTGACGGTACTCTCATTTGGCCAGGCTTTATCATTTATGGGAAGTTGGGGTGTAACAATAGGACACAGTGTTGTTGGTTTTGGCCTGGCTTTCTTCGCCTACTCGACCATGATTGCCTGGTCTTACTATGGTGATCGTAGTGCCGAATTTTTATTTGGCAAAAGAGCGATTCTGCCTTATCGTATTATTTTTACAATACTCGTGGTAGTGGGTGCCAGCGTACCTCTGCAACTGGTTTGGAACTTTGCCGATATCGCTAACATGTTAATGGCTGTACCGAATTTAATCAGTTTGATTCTTCTTACGGGTCTGGTGAAAAAGTTAACCGACGATTACTTTAAACGCGCTGAAAGTTTTAAGTAACAATCTTCAAATAAAAATACTAAACACTCAAAAAAAAATATAAATGATAGGCTCTTATGCTCCGACAAAACTTAATCACAGACGAACAACTTGCCCTACAAGTTAAGTTTGCCTTAGATGAAGACATTCAATCTGGTGATGTCACGGCATCACTTATTCCATTAAACACACAGCTTACTGCAGACCTGTTTTCAAGAGAGACGGCGGTATTATGTGGGGTTGACTGGTTAAAGCAAACCTTTATGCAATTGAATCCTGATGTAAAAATTAAGTGGCAGGCTAAAGATGGCGATACACTCAGGCCCGACCAGATTATTTGCACTCTAACGGGTTCTGCACAATCTATTTTAACCGGCGAACGCACCGCAATAAATTTTTTACAAACTTTATCCGGCACAGCAACGCAAACAAAAAAGTATGTCGATGCGATTGAAGGAACAAACGCTCAAATACTAGATACCCGTAAAACAATTCCGGGATTGCGCCTGGCGCAAAAATATGCGGTGACTTGTGGTGGAGGAATGAATCACCGCTTTGGTTTATACGATATGATTTTAATAAAGGAAAATCACATTGAATCTGCCGGTTCGATTGGAAAGGCTTTAAATGCAGCTTTTTCCGTTGTTCAGGGAAATGACAAGAGCAGCGAAATTCCTATTGAAATAGCCATAGAAATCGAAGTTGAAACCTTAAACGAATTACATCAGGCACTTGCAGGTGGAGCAAAACGGATCCTGTTAGATAATATGAGCAATGACACACTCATTGAGGCCGTTAATATAAATACTGTGTTTAGCAAAGAAAATGACACGACAGCAGCAAAGCTAGAGGCCTCGGGCAATGTTGAGCTCGAAACAATAAAAGAAATCGCGCTAACGGGTGTGGATTATATTTCGATAGGAGCTTTAACCAAGCATTTACATGCGGTGGATTTTTCGTTACGGTTTCGGGAATAAAAATATTTATGATGTAGCCCGGATGTAGCGCAAGCGAAATCCGGGGGGGGAGGGATAGCGTACATTGATCCCGGATTTCGCTTGCGCTACATCCGGGCTACGTATTACAAATATGAATTTTTTCGTGGTGTTCTGTACAATTGTTTAATATACCACGTTAAGATATCAAATCCGGCGAACTCGCCTTAAACACACTGAATTCGGATTTATTTAAACACATGGCACCCAAGCGTAATCTTATTTCATCTCCATTCGCTCGACGAAGGTGACAGGGGAAACCAGAGACGAGTTCAATCTCAACCGGTACGATTACTTTCCATTGTCTATCAAAGTCTTGAAACAATATTACTTTTACATCTTCGAACAGTTCTTTGTCATCTTTAATTATTAACGCATATTCAACAAAATTTGTTAAACGCACAATAGCAACATCGATAAATTTTTCAGTTTGATGCCCTAAACGACACACATACCCGACAATCGGTAACACTGTTTCTTTTACTGCTTCAATACTACGGCTGCGTCTACGTTTCGTCTTCGCTGCGTCATCTGCTTGTTGTACTACTACCGCAACCAATTGGCCAACCTGTATCGGTTGAGTAAAGTTAGTTGATTCTGTTGTCAGTAACATTCCGCCTGAACTAAAATTTTCTGTTCTCCATGCAGATGACTGTGAGTTTGTAAAATCTGTTCCTAATACTGCAGATGAACTAGCTATATCATCTCTAAGCGTTCGGTGTACAGTATTATTATTTTCCACTTTGGATCTCGCAAAATATTTTTCACGCAGTAAGCGCTGAATACTATTCTGCCCAAAATATACTCGTATATGTTCTTGTTCAAAAACAGCATGACGTTTATTTTTACGTTGGCGTTTCTGTAGTGCGATAAGCATTAGTTCTATAAACGGTTGCCGATCAATATCGTTTAATCGGCTGAGTGGTTTGCTTAACTGACTATCATCAAGACTATCCAAAAAGCGCATTTTTCCAAGTTCTTCATGGTCATGCATCAAACGCTCAAATAATTGCACATAATTAATTCTAAACGCTGGTGATGGCATTTTTTCATAGCGTTGAAATAATGGCGGATTTGGATTACCCAGAAAAGTTATCAGCCAACCTGGTTTTAATTCCAGATTGTCGTCTGCTTCAATGCTGATATCATCAAGAAAACATTCTAAATAGGCATTTGACATATTAAAGAGTCGTAATGGCCATGCCGTTAAATCGAGTATCCCAATAAGCTGTATCGATAAATATAATTGCAGTACGCTGCTCATCCGTGTCCGTGGAGCATCCTTTAAATCAGTGCGAATATAAGCTCCTATACTTCCCAGTAATTGTTGTTTTTCATTTATATCATTATGCAGCACCAGGGCGAAAAATATTTGATTGCAATCTTGCCATTCACTATGCGGTAACTTTTGATAACGCCAGGCACGAAATCGCTGACTGATACGCATCATCTCTAATGCCCGAAAACCACAGTAGTATATTCGGTCTCGATTCTTTTTATACTTCGAAGGCTTAACCGAAAAATCTTGCTTAAAAACATGTTTGTAACATATGGCTAATTGGTCAAGCACATCGATACACGCTATTAACTCCGTAGCCCGTTCTTTTGATTCAGGCAAGCTGCTACTGCTTTTATCTAACTCGCGCACATATAAAATGAAAACAGGATAGAGCTGGCCAAGCAGCTTGTCTGCTAATTCCAGCCGGAGTTCAGGTTTTAGGATTATGCTGTTATGCGAAAGCAGTGTTTGAGCAGCTTCTTGTAACATCCGCACGGGCGAACGCCGAAGGTCGACGATACGGGCGACATACTGATCAATTTTAGGGCGGTTTTTATCGGCTTGTTTATACGGTGTAGGGAGATTCGCAAATTCAGCAAAAACCACATTCTTATTCTTGCCTGATAAGATTGCAGGTTTCGCCTTTTTTACACCAAATAACTTCATTATTGTCAGCTACATAAATTTTTCTACAAGTTAACAGGCATTTTATCGATTTTACTCAAAATATCAATGATTTACATCCGTTTTTTGATGTAGTTCATGAGTAAAGAAGTATCTTTATAGTTTGTGAGTATAAACTAACCAAGCAAGTCGCTTATACTGGCAATATTACCTATGCATACTTGAAAAAGTGTCCCTTGTATTATTTTGACTAAGCCAATTTATCGTCTGCAACATGATACTTCGGATCTTCCATCAGGTTGACTTCAACCAGATCGCCGGCTTTCTCTAGTAATAACTGGCATTCAGGGGTCAAGTGACGTAAGTGCAGCGTTTTGCCGGCCTTGATGTATCGCTCTGCGAGATTATCAATCGCCTCGATGGCTGAGTGATCGGCCACACGTGAATTTTGAAATTCAATAATGACTTCCTGTGGGTCATTTTCCGGGTCAAATAACTCTAAAAAGCTTTTCACCGAGCCAAAAAATAACGGCCCATTAAGTTCATAGACACGAATACCGTGTTTATCATCATAACCCTTAATATTAATGTGTTTGGCGTGCTCCCAGGCAAACACCAGTGCCGATACAATCACACCCACCACCACGGCAATTGCCAGGTCGGTCATTACGGTGACGGCTGAAACTAAAATCAGTACGAAGGCATCCGATTTTGGAATTTTCGTAATGATCCGCAAGCTGGACCATTCAAAGGTTCCCAGCACGACCATAAACATGACCCCTACCAACGCTGCCATGGGTATGGCTTCAATTAGCTTTGAAGCGAATAAGATAAATATCAGCAAGAATAACGCGGCTGAAATACCGGATAGACGTTGGCGGCCACCGGAATTTACATTAATCATACTTTGGCCAATCATGGCACAACCGCCCATACCACCAAAAAAGCCGGTTACGGTGTTGGCGATGCCTTGCCCCACGCACTCCCGGTTACCGCGTCCGCGGGTATTAGTAACATCATCAATCAGACTCAATGTGAGTAATGATTCAATCAAGCCCACCGCCGCTAAAATAATAGAGTAAGGGAAAATAATAGTGAGTGTTTCCCAACTAAAAGGAACGCTAGGAAAATGGAACTGCGGGAAACCCCCTTCAATTGAAGCCAGATCACCAACAGTTTTAGTATCCAGACCAAATCCAATACTGATAGCCGATACCGTTAAAATGGCAGCCAACGAGGCAGGAAACGCACCGGTTAACTTTGGTAAGTAAATAATAATGCCCATGGTAACGGCAATAAGGGCAAGGAAAATCCAAAGAGTAGAGCCATGCATTAATTCACTAACGCCTTCTGGTGAAGTAATGTAAAAACTTTGCAGTTGGGCTAGAAAGATAACAATGGCTAAACCATTCACAAAACCCAACATTACCGGATATGGCACCATCCGGATGTATTTACCAAGACGAAATATGCCAGCGGTTACCTGTAGTAAACCGGTTAGTACCACCGCGGCAAATAAATATTCAACACCATGGTCGGCAACCAAACTCACCATAACCACCGCCATGGCACCGGTGGCACCTGAAATCATCCCGGGGCGGCCTCCAAAAATGGCTGCCAGTAATCCCACCATAAAAGCCGCATACAAACCTACCAATGGATCAACACCGGCAACAAACGCAAAGGCAACCGCTTCCGGTACCAGGGCCAGGGCAACGGTTAAGCCGGAGAGTATTTCATTTTGATAACAAGCGCGATTTGTACAACCTAGTTGAAACATGTCATTCCCCGAGATTTTAAATCCAGAATATAAAAAAATAACCATTTTCGAACTGGCTAAATACGTGATGCAACGAGTAATAAAAGAGGACGCTACAAATGGAAGGTGCGCATTCTACTAAAATTAGGGGCTAAAGGCGAATGTGTGAAAATGGAGCGGATGAATGACATCCCGGATTGCGCTTCGCTGCATCCGGGCTACTCTTTTATAAATAATTTCAGGTATAAATAATTTCAGATTAGGAAATTAATTTTTATTCACACGAATGATAATATCAACCCGTTCATGGTGCGTACCCGGTGGCGATTCAGGTAAATGGTCAAGAGTTACCGCCGAAACCGGAATGTCTTCCAGCTTACCCGTATCGACATGATAGAAATGATAATGTGCGCGGGTATTCGAATCATAAAAAATCTTGGTGGGGTCGACCGTCACTTCATTTACCAGACCTTTGCTGGCAAATAAACCCAGGGTGTTATAAACAGTCGCTTTAGAAACAGCAGCCGTTTGTTCATTTACCTGTTCAAGCACCTGCTCTGCAGACAAATGCTGCGGCCTGGCAAATAGAATATTCGCTATATCAACACGCTGCTGAGTGGGCGTAATACCGTGTTGCTTTAAGCGCGCAATGATTTGAGTTTTGTTGCTATCGTCCATAAAGTGAGTATAGAGCAGTGACTTGGGTTAAGTCTAGTTGAGAGAAAGAGGACCACCACAAATTGATTACAACTGCAACAAAAACTCCGTCATTGCGAGCGCAGCGCGGCAATCTTAATGGTAAGAGGTAAACTCTGGCAAGATTGCCGCGCCCAATAAACACTGGGCTCGCAATGACGAAGATTATTAGTAATTAGACCAAAAAGCAGATAGGTTCAACATATCAAGCTATTCAGTCATCAAGAATTAAGCGCCATTCTCCCCCTTAAACAACCCTGGATCGATAATCGGTTCCCGTTGCAAAACAAGATCGGCCATTAACCTTGCCGAAGCCGGGCCTAACACCACCCCATTTCTAAAATGACCGCAGTTTACATATAACCCTTGAATCTTCTCATCGGCATAAATATAAGGCACCCCTTCAGCCGTACCGGGTCGTAATCCGGCCCACTGTCGCTCTATAGGGTAATCGGCTAACGCGGGGATAATTGAAATGGCCGCTTTTTGTATATCTTCATTTGCCTGCTGGCTAATGGATTTGTCAAAACCGGAATACTCCAGGGTACTACCAACCAATATCCGGCCATCCCGACGTGGAATCACATAGCGATCCTGATTTAAAATAATTTGTGTTAACAAATTCGGGGCTGCCTTATACATAAGCATTTGCCCCTTCACTGGCTGAACATTAACTTGTGAATCAGTAGCTTGCAATAAATCATGGGTCCATGCGCCACTACACGCGATGACCTTATCTGCATTAATATCACCGGAGGAAGTATGTACACCTTTGATCTGCCCATTATATATAAGGAGTGACTCAACCTGGGTTTGCTCGCGTATTTCAACCCCGCGTTGAATAAGATCTTTGTTTAGCGATTTCACCAAACACGGGTTACGTACCTGGCCAATCTCTGGAAACCACAAAGATTGTTCCATGCGGTTGATTAACCCGGGCGCCAAATTCGGAACTAATTCGATTAACTGAGCTTTATCCAGTGTTTCCAGTCGAGCCGGATAACGCGCTGCCCAGGCTTGAGCGACCGCCAGCTCATCGTTGCCTAACACCAGCAAACCGGAATCGCGCCGTTCGGGGTCGATTCCGGTATCTTGAAATAAAGTATTCACTAAATCGGGGTAAACCTGTTGGCTCCAGTGCGCCAGACGTTGCACCGGTTCAGAGTAACGCCACGGGTATAGAGGCGAAAGAATACCACCACCGGCCCACGAGGATTCACGCCCCACCGCGGATTGATCCAACACACACACTTTTAAACCAGCCTGGTGAAGTTCGCGCGCCGTGAGTAAACCCATAATACCCGCACCAATAATGATGCAATCCATCAACCTAATCCCTATCGTTCAAAAGACACAAGCATATCAAAGCTTGATGCAGTTCACAGCTTAAACACACACCGGGTTAAGGTAACACCACTTGTCGGGAAAAGTATCGGATTAGTCGTATAGGCTAGGCAATTAGTGTCAGGATCATCTATAAAGTAAGGTATGAAAACAAAAAGAAACTTCAAAACAGCCGGCTTTACCTTAATAGAGCTATTGGTGGCGTTAACGATAGTCAGCATTGGCTTAGCTATTACGGTACCGGCAATGAAAGATTTTACGGATACCAACCGACAAGTCGAACAAATTAATAAATTTGTTCGTGACATAACTTTTGCAAAAAGTGAAGCCGTTACGCGCGGGGAAACGGTCTGCGTTAGAAGCGCCTCTGGTAACGCAGTTTGGGATGGCGGCTGGAGAATAGAGGATACTGCAGTACCACCCATTGTTATTCGTACAGCAACAACGACAGCTATCGTAGGGCAAACACTCGCTTCTACCGCGGGTTTGACTTCAGTCTGCTTTAGAGCGGACGGCTCGATAACTCAGGCATTTACCGCCGAGCAGTGCAAAGCCTGTGTACATGCTAATAACCCAAACAGTGAAAGACAAATATCGGTTGGTAATACTGGCCGCATTACGCTTGAATCAAACTTTCAGTGCCTTCCTGCTGCTCCAGCATGTTAACTAATCGGCCTAACTATAAAATACGAAACAAAACTATGACCATGAATGAAAAACTAAATACTAACAAACAACGCGCTTTTACCCTGGTAGAAGTGATGGTTGCTATGGTGATTTTTTCAGTCGGCCTGCTCGGCTTAGCTGGTATGCAATCATTGGGAATGACCAGTAACCAGACAGCCTATTTAAGAACCATTGCGATGCAACAAGCCTACAACATGTCGGACAGAATGCGCAGTAATAGCAGCGGTGTTACGGCTGGAAATTATGATGCCATTGCAGGCCCACTGGCATTAGGTACTAACTGCCTGACTACAACATGCGCACCGACACTAATAAGAGACTTCGATCATTATGAGTGGAATACCAATAATGCAGCGCTGTTACCACAGGGCCAGGGCACGGTTACAAATGTAGGCGGGGTATTTACTATATGCGTCATGTGGAATGAGTTGAATCTTCCTGCAGCCGTACTACCTTCGTGTACCGGGGTTCCTCCATATGATCCAACTACCCAACTTAAATTTTATGCGTTAGCGTATACGCCTGCGCCTTAACACGCACCTAATAAAAATGCCTCATAGAAAAATTAAAGTCCTGACAAACGCAAACAACGACTAAAAGATAAACATATGCTAACTAAAAAGATACAACCTAATATTAAATCCGCAGAAAATATACAACGTGGTATTACGCTTATTGAACTAATGGTTGCAATGGCAGTAAGTTCAATTATTATGCTGGGTATTAGTAATATCTACTTATCCACTAAAAAATCAGCGGTGATACACGACGAATTTGCCCGTGTCCAGGATAATATACGCTATGCAAGTAACACACTCGCACTCAATATTCGTAATGCAGGCTATTATGGCTGCGCCGTGGCTCAAAACCCAACGACGATCTCAAATCGAATTAACGGAAATCAATTAATTAACTTTAATCTTGAAACCGGTATATTTGGTTTTGAAGCAGTGGGCACCGGTGTTGGCAATGTTCCTCCTTTGGTTATCAACACTACGGCTGTAAGTGGTACCGCTGCCGCTTGGGTTGCCGTTGGCCAACCGGCTCCAACACCAGCAGTACCAACGCCAACAATAAAATTCATTGATGCCGCCGGTCTAGAGAACAAAACCACAAACTTAAATACCGCCGTTCCCGCAACTGTATTCAACCTTGCCCTTGCCGGTTCAGATATCCTTGTTCTAAGAACGGCTACCGGGCTAGGTATAAAAGCGGCTCAGGAGGATACCGATAATTTTGTCTACCTTGAAGATACTACGGGCGGTTGGGAGGTAGGCAAGTGTCCCCAAAACGCTGGTATTGCAAACGTTGATGGCATTAGCGGAATATGCGAGCTAGATGTTCTTATGATGACTGACTGCACTCCCAGAGCGGTTATCTTTCAAGCTACAAATTTCACACAGGTTGGTGGTGGTGCAGTTGGCGCATGCGATGACCCTGCCATGCCGTGTTTTAGATTAGACCATGTTGCAGGGCCTCTTTCTGGTAATAACAGAAACCCTACCGCGTGGTCGGGTAAACGTTTCAACACCGATGCTGAGGTTATGAGATTACGCACTCGAACCTATTTCGTTGGTATTAATCCGCCTGCTATTACCGAGCCTACACTCTATGTTCGAAATGATGCTGCTATTAATCCAGTTCCACTGATTGAAGGCGTCGAAAATATGCAAATTCTCTACGGTGTTGATACAACGGGGGACGGCATAGCAAACCGCTACTACTCAGCAAACAATGTGCCTGATCTCGATGGCGATCCGAGCACTGTATTTGAAGGTGTCGTCAGTATTAAATTAAGCTTACTTGTACGCACGCCTCAAGATATGCCGGGGATTAATCGAACTGTAGCTGATTACGCAAATTTAACCTATGACATGATTAGCCCGGCTTCTCCAATTACAATTGACCCGATACCAGTAGATGCAACATCAACCGATCGCCGTATGCGCAAAGTTGTTAACTTAACCATTAACTTACGAAATAAATAATCATGAAAAAATTAATGCTTAAACAAACCCAAAAACAATCCGGTGCAGTTCTTGTACTGAGTTTACTTATGTTGTTTGTATTAACTTTAATAGGTGTTAGCTCGCTTAACACTACCACCCTGGAAGAAAAAATGTCGGGGAACACGCGCAATCAACAACTTGCATTTCATGCAGCGGAAATGGCAATAGGTCAGGCAGAAACTTTTATTCTTGCACTACCTGCATCTTTTAACCCAGTAACGGACTGGACCTCAACCACCGCTGCAACCGGGCTATACCCGTCAAGACAGGGACCATCAAATACTGATGCAACTGATAAAAGTTGGTGGGCTACAGGTTCAGGAAATGGAATAGCAACCTATGCCGGCACAATACAAGATATCACCAATCTCCCACAATATACGATTGAGTACCAAGGTGAAGCCATAGAAAAAGTAACTAATCCAGAGCTTGGCAACATTAAAGCTAAAACGACTGGCGTCTCTATTTTTCTTATTACTGCACGTGGAACGGGTTTAACGGCCAATGCTGCCGTTGTGATTCAATCGCGTTTCGGCAAAATCACACAATAAAGTTTATAACTAATACTTTATATACAGCAGGTATATTAATCATGAAAAACTCAAACACATTCACTCAAACAATCATCTCGGCCGCTCTCACTTTACTGACTTCACATACATTTGCCGGTCCTGGTGCCTTGGTTAATAGCCCGTTATTTACAAGTACAACGGCAGAGCCTAACATCATGTTCGTTATTGATAATTCCGGTTCAATGGAACATGTTGTCGAAGAATCTTTTACAGGTGATGCGGATAAATACGATAGTTCAGTAACATATATAAATAATTGTGCTGCACCCGTTGCGACCAATCAAAAGGTTTATATATATTTTACCGGTGGCCGACCTTATGTTCGCTTTTGGTACTACAAAGGAACCGCCTATACCGTTAACTATGATGCAGCAAATAAAACAACTGGCCAGATATGTTTTGATCCTACTAAAAATTATAGCGGCAATATACATGCATCCAATGGTACTCGCCCTTATAGCTTTACAGCACTTTATACGGGTAACTTCCTAAACTGGTATTTTAAGTACGATAATACAAATAATGGTGGTTCTGTTGGTAAAAATTGGACTTCGACTTCAGCGCTAGCCGATAGATACAAACCCGGTACTCAGATTCGTAGAATCATCGCCCGCGATAGTATGTCGAGTTTGGTAACGTCACTTGAAGCATCAGATACTAATATTCGTCTGGGTTTAGCAACTTTTTATTCAGGTCAAGGCGCTAAAATTTTTGATGAAGTGCAACACCTTGATGTAACTCAGCGTAATAGTATTAATTCACACATACAAAACCTCGGTGATGGTGGCGGTACACCCCTTGCCGAAACATTGCACCAGGTTGGGCGTTATTTTATAGGTGAAAGGGGCACGGTTAATCCGGGAAATTTAGTCCTTGGTAGTACCGCTACCACCAATGGCCAATATGATGGCAATTTAATTTTACACCCCGCTGCTACACCAACAACAAGTACCGATAACGTTGCTTTTAATTACTTCAGCGCAGGTAACGGCGGTAGAACAACTCCAACCTTTGAATCACCCATTCAATATTGGTGTCAAAATAACTTTGTGGTTGTAATGACGGATGGTTTACCCACCAATGACACCGTGATTCCAAGTGTATTGCAAGATTATGATAGTGACTGCGTCAGCGCATCACCTGCATGCGGCACATACGATAAAAAAGATACCTCGCTTGGCTATATTTATGAATCAGGTGGCTCTGATTATCTGGACGACGTTGCCCAAGCTATGTTTGAAATTGATTTACGCCCTGATATTAACGACTACAACGGCAACCCGGTTAAAAACAATGTTATTACCTACACCATTGCATTTGCCGATCAAGATGCATTGAATAACAAACTTATCAATGATACCGGCACACAAGGCGGAGGTGAGTCTATAAGTGCGACCGACGGGCAGGATCTTGTTAATAAATTTGCACAAGTAACAAATTCTATTCTTGCAACAACCTCTTCTGCTGCTGCGGTTACCTTTAATACCAGTACACTAGAAAATGGTACAAACTTATTCAGTGCTGAGTTTACAACATCAAGTTGGAATGGTGAAATAGCATCTTATCCGCTTGATCCAAGTACGGGTAACATTCTTTCTTCGTGTACGCGTGATGTTGACCCTGGGTGCTGGCTGGCTTCAAGTCATATAGATGCATTAGCTTATAATACTGCCAGCTCAACCTTTGTTGATAATCGAAAAGTCATTACTTACAACCCCACAAGTAAAAAAGGCATCGCTTTTACAGCACCGGCTGATTTTACTGCACCAACCGCAAATGAAATAACACCCGCAATGGTCGATGACCTCTGTGTCGGCCCGGATGCTCCGGCTAATAGTGGGGGCTGTAACTTTACGGTTAAAGCGGATGGCCAAACCTACGTTGATCGTATAGTTGATTATATCCGTGGTGACCGTACCTTTGAAAAAGTATCAACGACACCTACATTCCGTGCACGGCAAACGGTGCTAGGCGATATTATTAACGCTACACCTCTATTTGTTGGCAAACCACAATTTGCCTGGCCAACGCCTGACATTACCAGTAATGACTTTGGTGCAACCGGTAACCGTTATTCTGATTTTCAAACATTACAAAATAGCCGCACAAAAGTACTCTATGCTTCCGCAAATGACGGTATGTTGCATGCTTTTAGAACCGAAACCGTTGCTGGTGTTGGTAATCAGGCAGGCGATGAAGTGTTTGCGTTTATTCCTTCCTTTGTCTTTTCAAATCAAACTAACGAAGGTTTGCACAACCTTGCTAAACCAGACTATTCTCATTTGTATTACCTCGATTTATCCCCAACAGTGAGTGATGTTTATATCAAAGGCAAAGATGCTAGTAATACAACAACGTATCAAAAATCAACAGCCGATTGGTACACGGTATTAATTGGCGGTTCACGTGGTGGTGCAAAAAAAGGTATTTTTGCTTTGGATGTAACTGATCCACTCACTGTTACCGAAACCAATGCAGAGGATAAAGTTCTTTGGGAATTCACTAACAGTGATGATGTTGACCTAGGCTATACCTATAGTAAACCTACTATTGCGTTAACCAATGCAGTCGATGGTGCAGGTTTACATCGCTGGGCCGCTATTTTTGGCAATGGCTATCAAAATGACAGTACCGCTGTTTCAAACGGTTCAAGTTGTCATGCTATTTTATACGTTATTTTTCTTGATGGCGGGTTGGATGGAACATGGACATTAGGCACCGATCCATCAACCGCTGATTATATGAAAATAGATACCAACGTAGGAGCCACCACGGCAGGAGATTGTAATGGACTATCGACTCCAACACTGGCAGATACTGATGGAGATCAAATTTTAGATCGCGTCTATGCTGGCGATGTACAAGGTAATATGTGGGCTTTTGATTTTACTTGCGCTGGTGGTAGTTGTGGTACATCTGATTTTGCTCTTGCTTATACTCAACCTTTATTTACTACAAAAGATGCATTAGGTGTTCCCCAACCGATTATGGTTAAACCCAATGTATCTATCAATACAGCAGTAAATACAACCAGTTCAAATCAACCTAACTTTTTAATATCCTTTGGCACAGGTCAATATCACAACAAGGATGATAATCTGGTTACAACAAAAACCAATACATTCTATACTATTTGGGATAGTGGAACGGCGGGATTAACAGATGACCGCAGCAATAGTGCAACAAGTACTTTAGTTGGACAAGTATTAACGTCCGTATCCAGCGGCAATTTCCGAACAATTACATCTAATGTTATTGACTGGACCAAACAATACGGCTGGTATATTGATCTCAACGCTGCAAACTCTCCCGATGCAGAAGAACGCGTGGTGGTTGACGCTTTAATTCTCTCAAATGTTGTTTTCTTTAATACATTTGTACCCAATGGAGAAATATGTGGTTTTGGTGGTTATGGCTATTTAATGTCGGTTAATCTTACAACTGGGGGCGCTTCAAATAAACCTGTATTTGATACGAACAGTGATGGCGTCATTGATGATAGCGATAAAATTGGTGGCGATGTTGCGGTTGGGGCAAGGGTCGGTAGCATCCCAGCGGGTTCAAGTGCTATTGGTGGTCGTCAATATACACAACTAAGTGATAGAAGCATTCAGGAGCGTGATATTGATGTTGGGTTAATGAAGCTTCAAGGTCGTTTATCCTGGCGAGAAATAATAGCGGAATAAACAGTGAATATTATGTTGGTATATTTTAAAGCGCACAAACGCAAGATGAACGAGAGGCTTTTATAGTGAAGCGACAAGCTGGATTTAATTTAATCGAGGTCATGGTGGTCGTTGCTATTATTGGACTCGTAACAAGTATGGGCTGGAAAGTGTTTACTGAGCAGGGACGCGTTAATAACCGTACCGATGCGATTCAAGCAACCACGGCTGTGGCCTTAGCCTTAACCAAATTTGAAACGGACGTTGGTAGCTTTATATGGCAAAATGGCGGTGGAGCAACAAACACAGTCGGTGCACACTACCGCTATCTCCCGCAAGTAAACGTGGGGACTGCTCTGAGTACACCAAATAGTAATGTCGACATTACTTGCTCAGAACAACGTGGTTTTCGTTGGTCGGTTGCAAATGGCCAATACGAATCCTGTCGTGGTTTTTACTCGATAGCTGTTCTCGTTACTCCTGCTCCGCCTGCCGCTGGAACTGCATATACAATAACGACTACAGCCATCCCACTACTCCCTCAAGCTAGGGATCTAGAATGTAATTCATTTACCCTTAATAGTAATGGTGTGAAAGGACATATAGCAATTAACAACTCCATCGCTATCACCGGCGAACCAGCAGAAGCAGATGACCCCCTGAATATGCAACCAGGTGCAACTACAGATGGTTTATACCATTCGACGAGACGCTGTTGGGGTAGTGACTAAACGAATTTTTAAGACTTAACCGATATACGGAGAGAACGTATGAAAAAAATTATTGCAGCAATGTTCGTATTTGCAGCCTTTAGCTTACCTCAACTTAGTTATGCTGATAACTGCGGTTTAACCAAAGCACTCTATGACAGTGGTAAGTATCAACGCGCTTTCAAACTGGCAAAAACAAATGCGAATTATAACGAAGCCTGTGCCGAGTATTATTTAGGCTTAATGTATTTAAACGGTGACGGTGTAAAGGGAGATACAGACAAAGGAAACAGCTTGATTCAGAGTGCAGCGAAAAAAGGTTATCAACCTGCTATCGATCACTTCAATAATAGACAGCCGTAAAATTTGTATTGGATTTACTTCAATTCATTGGGCAAAGAAAAAACCACGGTCTCTTTTACGCCTTGATTTTGAATAATATCTTCAGCTGCAACACCCCATTCCTTTAAGCGTTGCAAAACACGTTCAACTAACACTTCAGGTGCGGAAGCACCTGCGGTTAAACCAATTTTATTTTTATCTTGTAACCAGCTACGTTCTATCTCGGTTTCGTTATCAATTAAATACGCCGGAATATTCAAGCGGTCCGCGACTTCGCGTAAACGATTAGAATTAGAACTATTGGGTGATCCCACTACAAAGAGAATATCACAACTCTCGACCAGTTCTTTTACCGCATCCTGGCGATTCTGGGTGGCATAACAAATATCATCTTTCTTCGGGCCCTGTATATTTGGAAAACGATTACGTAACGCTTTGATAATTTCGGATGTGTCATCCATAGATAATGTTGTTTGGGTGAAATACGCCAGATTATCGGTGTTAGTAACTTCAAGTTGCACAACATCTTCGAGCGTTTCAATTAAATAAATCTTCCCGCCCTGGGCTTCATCAAACTGACCCATAGTACCTTCGACTTCAGGGTGTCCCTGGTGACCGATTAAAATACACTCTTGCCCGGTTTGACTGAAACGCGAAACTTCCATGTGAACTTTTGTTACCAGGGGGCAGGTAGCATCGAACACTTTAAAACCACGTTGGTTCGCTTGTTTACGAATAGCTTGAGAAACCCCATGTGCGCTAAAAATGAGTGTTGCTCCTTCGGGCACGTCATTTAAATCTTCGATGAAAATAGCACCTTTATTGCGTAAGCAATCAACCACATATTTATTGTGCACCACTTCATGGCGTACATAAATAGGTGCGCCAAAAAGGTCGATTGCCCGTTCAACAATTTCGATGGCACGGTCAACACCGGCACAAAATCCACGTGGATTGGCTAATAGAACTTGCACTAGTCTTGTTTCTCTAATTCTGCAGTGGCAGAATCATCGCCCACTATTTCTTCTTGAATAAAATCACCATTGGCAATGGCATCGAGGTGCGCCTGGCTGGGACTTATTTTTACAACTTCCACATCAAAGGTCACCACATAACCCGCGCAAGGATGATTAAAGTCTACAGTAACCTCTTTATCTGTAATGGCCTTAATCGTGCCAGGTACACCGTCACCGGAGGGCGTTTCGAATTCTATTATCAAGCCTTCTTCTAAATTAAAAGATTCATCAAAATCTTCGCGCGGCATCGTATGAATGCTTTCTACTTCCGAAAAACCAAAGGCATCGATTGGTTCAATGGATAAACACTGTTTGTCACCTTCTTTTAATCCATACAGCATCATTTCCAAACCTTCGATTAAACTACCGTCACCCATTGTAAAAGTAAGCGGTTCGTTTTCATCGGTACAATCCGCAACGGTACCGTCGGGCAAGCTAAGGGTGAAAAACATGGTCACTTCACTACCGGGGCCAATTGTAATTGCTGTAATATCTGTCATTTTTAATACTCTTTAAATTATATAATTCAAACTACTACAAAAACTAAAAAAATCTTGTCATTGCGAGCACCATTAGGTATTGGGCGCGGCAATCTTACTACATCATTTTCTGACAAAGCGGTTAGAAGATTGCCACGCCCTAAAAAAACAGGGCTCGCAATGACAAGCTTATTAATAGTAAGTAGCGTTAACTAGCATGTTTCTTTTAGTTTAATTTTTTTTAAACGCTTTCGGAAACACAGCTTCAATAACCAGAATAACGACACCAATCGTAATCGCTGAATCGGCAATATTAAATGCCGGCCAGGAGTATTGTTGGCCATTACTATTCCAGTAGATTTCAATAAAGTCGACCACATAACCGAAGCGCACTCGATCAATTAAGTTACCAATCGCGCCACCGAGTATCAGTGAAAATGCAATGGCTTGAATCTTTTCTTCCGGTTTTAGTTTTTTAATCCAGAAAATTAACAACACACTAACAACAAAAGAAATAACAGTAAAAAACCAACGTTGCCAACCACCAGCATCACTTAAAAAACTAAACGCCGCACCTTCATTATGCATTAAAGTAAAATTAAACATCGGCATTACAGCCACCGACTTATAGAGTATCAACTCGGCAGTTGCGATAGATTTCGTTATTTGATCGGCAATAACAACTATCGCAGCCAGAATCATCCAGTTACGCAAAACTTCGCTCCTCACCATTGCCATCAACATTATCAATACACCGGCCACATAATTCAGGGTGTTTGGTATTCGTACCAACGTCTGCACGTAAATGCCAGCAGCGTATACACTTACCTTCATCAGCTTTCTTTACCCTGACCCATATCTCGTCATTGCTGGTTAAAGTGGTATGAACACAATCACTCGGTGGAGTAGCAACAACTAATTCAACCGAAGCATGGGATGTAATAAGAACAAATCGTAACTCGTCTTTTAATTTATCGAGCACATCATATATTTCCCGACCACAATAAATTGAAACTTTAGATTCCAGACCTGAGCCGATAACACCATCGGCACGTAAACGTTCCAGTTCTTTAAATACCGCATCACGAACTTGAGTAATTTTATTCCAATTATTCAGTTCCAGATCAGCACTATTTTTATCTGCATAACATGTAGGTAAGTTATACCAGGTATTTAAAAACACCGATGCTTCACGTTTAGAAGTATTGCCTTTAGCATCCATTTTATTTTTCGGCATGGCTTGCCATAAATCTTCTGCTGTAAAACTGAGTATTGGAGCAATCCATAACGCTAATGTTTCAATAATATAATACATTGCGGTTTGCGAAGAGCGTCGGCCGTTACTATTGGCTTGCATGGTGTATTGACGATCTTTGGTAATATCCAAATAGAAACTACCAAGTTCAATTGCACAAAAGTTATGAATCAGTTGGTAAATACTATGGAAATCATACTCATCATAAGCAACAATTATTTGTTGTTGCAGACGCGCGGTGGTTTCAATTGCCCACTTATCTAATTCAAGCAAGTTATCAGTTGCGACACAATCGGTTGCCGGATTAAAATCGTTTATGTTTGATAATAAATAGCGTGCTGTATTACGGATACGACGATAAGCATCTGATGATCGTTTAAATATCTCATCAGACACAGTCATTTCAGCAGTATAGTCGGTTGCCGATACCCAAAGACGAATAATATCCGCACCCAGGTTTTTAATCACTTTCTGAGGTGCAAGGGTATTCTTTAGCGATTTAGACATTTTCTTGCCTTTCGCGTCAACCGTAAACCCATGCGTTAACACAGTTTTATAAGGCGCAATACCTTGCATCGCAATCGAGGTTAACAATGAAGACTGGAACCAGCCACGGTGCTGATCCGAACCTTCTAAATATAAATCAGCTACAGGGTAATCAGTTACACCCACTTGTTGATTCATTACTGAATAATGGGTAACACCTGAATCAAACCAGACATCTAATGTATCGGTCACTTTAAGATAGTTGTTCGCATCATCGCCCAAAATATCTTTTGGATCTAAATCAAACCAGGCATCAATACCGTGCTGTTCAATTTTGAGTGCGACTTGCTCTATAAGCTCGGCACTATTGGGGTGTAATTTCGAGGTTTCTTTATGAACAAATAAAGCAATCGGCACACCCCAGGTGCGTTGGCGCGAGACACACCAGTCTGGACGACCTTCGACCATTTTTTCGATACGAGCCTGGCCCCACGCTGGCATCCACCTGGTATTTTTAATAGCCGCTAGTGCTTTATCCCTTAAACCGTTTTGACTCATACTAATAAACCATTGCGGAGTTGCACGAAAAATAATCGGTGTTTTATGGCGCCAGCAATGTGGGTAACTATGATTTAGTGCCGCATCATGTACCAGTTTAGATTTGGTTTTTAATGTTTCCACAACCGCTACATTAGCTTTAAAAACATGTTGCCCTTCAAACAAAGGCGTGCCTTTTACAAAGGTACCATCGGCACCAACCGGATTATCGATTTTTAAGTTATAGCGCTGACCGACAACATAATCGTCTTGACCATGACCGGGGGCTGTATGTACGCAACCCGTACCCGCTTCATGTGTTACATGGTCACCCAATATTACCGGTACTTCACGATCATAAAAAGGATGGGCTAACTTCAAACCTTCCAGGTCTTCGCCTACGCACTTACCTGCGATTGTATAATCACTAATATCATAGCGTTGCATGGTTGCTTCTAACATGTCGGTTGCTAACACAATACATTCAGGAACATGTTCATTAATACCATTCACAACCACCAGGCTGTATTCGAATTTTGGATTAACCGCAACGGCCTGGTTGGCAGGCAGTGTCCATGGCGTCGTTGTCCAGATTACCACCGAAGTAATTTTGCCTTTTAATAGTTCAGTATTTAAATCCGTACAGCGAATTTTTAATGCTTCATCATCCAGGACTTCAAATCGCACATCAATTGCCGGCGATTGTTTATCTTCATACTCTACTTCCGCTTCCGCTAAGGCAGAACCACAATCGACACACCAATGCACTGGCTTGGAACCTTTGTGCAAATGCCCTGCATCAATGATTTTACCCAGGCTTCTTACAATGTCGGCTTCGGTTTTAAAGTTCATGGTTAGATAGGGATTATCCCAATCGGCAAAAACACCTAAACGTTTAAAGTCTTCACGTTGTCCATCCACTTGCTTGAGCGCAAATTCACGGCAGGCTTTACGAAACTCCGACGCACTAATTTTTACACCTGCTTTACCAACCTTTTTTTCAACCATTAATTCAATTGGCAAACCATGACAATCCCAACCCGGCGTATAGGGTGCATCAAAGCCACTGAGGGTTTTGGATTTAATAATAATGTCTTTTAATACTTTATTAACGGCATGGCCGATATGAATATCGCCATTCGCATATGGCGGACCATCGTGCAAATAAAACTTGGGGCGACCTTGTTGTTCTGAAATTTCACGCAGCTTTGCGTATAAATTAATGTCGTTCCAGTGTTTTAAAAATCCCGGTTCACGGTTGGCCAAATTACCTCGCATAGGAAAATCGGTATTGGGTAAATTTAATGTATCTTTATAGTCTGCCACGATGTTTTTTTACCTTGTTATATAAATTTTACTTTTAAAGTTTTCTGGTTGAAACAGAAAACCTTTGTCATTACGAGCGCCTCATATATAATGGCGCTCGCAATGACAGCACTATAATTAATTTCAAGCATTTACAAAAAACTGCTTCGCCTGCTTTACATCAATTGCAATTTGGTCTTTTAAAGCCTCTAACGAATCAAAGGATAACTCGTCTCTTAGCTTTTTAAGGAAATTCACTTCAAGCTGTTTCCCATAGATGGTTTCATTAAAATCAAACAAAAATACTTCTAAAATAACGTTCTTACCCTTAACGGTAGGTCGCGTACCAATACTGGCAACCCCTTCTATAAGCCGTCCATTCAAATCAAAAACTTTTACAACATAAATGCCATGCAAGGGCGTAACTTTTCGATGTATATTAATATTGGCGGTTGGAAAGCCTAGTTCACGCCCTAATTTTTCACCGTGTACGACACGTCCTGTCATTTTATAATATTGGCCGAGCATCGTCTCCGCTTTCTCGAACTGACCAGCTTCTAGTGCCTTTCTAATTCGAGTACTACTGACACGTTCACCTTCAACATTAAAAGTCGGCATGTTTACTACTTCAAAATTGTATTTCTCTCCGGCTTCAATCAGGTGTTTAAATGTACCTTCACGATTTTTGCCAAAGCGAAAATCATCACCAACAACAAGATAACGAACGCCTAAACCGTTCACCAGAACTTGCTCAATAAAGTCCTGATACGGCATATTAGCCAGGGATTGATTAAACCTGAGGCATAATAATCGATCCACTTCTTGACGTTGTAAAGCTCGAACTTTATCCCTTAAACGCATCAATCTGGCAGGCGCTGATTGTGGCGCGAAATATTCTAACGGCTGAGGCTCAAAGGTTATTACTGTACAAGGGCAACCAAACGCTTTGGCTTTATCTGCCAGTTGAGTCAGAACGTGCTGGTGACCGAGGTGCACCCCATCAAAATTACCAATAGTAGCGACACAACCCTGGTTTCCTGAGCGTAAATTACAGCTATGTAAATTATTCAGGCCTCGAATCAACTCCATGTTAGCACCCTACCACCCTAACCAAAGCCGTATTATACCTTGCTATCGGGTATATTTTTAGTTTCGCCTTCATATTAAATGGCATATTAAATCGCAGATTTTTCTGAAACTGATTTCTTAGGCCCTGATTTGTTCGGTCGGGCTAAATCTTTTGGACGAATACCGACAATAAATAAAACCACAAAGTAACTTGCGCCGCCAGCACTCACTAACATCAACAAATTCAATATTTGTGCAAGCAAACCCAGCTCGTACCACTCAGAAATAGTCGCCAGTATCCCAATGAGCACGCCGACCATTACCGCACACGCGAGCGAGACTTGCACACCAAAGCGTAGCCAACCCTTATTGGGCTGATGCACCTTCTTTTTAATTAGCCCATGCCATAACAAATAGGCGTTAATCGCGCCCGAGGTTGCTGTTGCCAGTGCCAATCCGGCGTGTAAGCCTTCAATATTAAACTGATACAAACTAACCACAAACACGATATTAAGTATCATATTACTCGCCATTGCGATAAGGCCAATTTTCATCGGTGTTTTGGTGTCTTGGCGGGCAAAGTACCCGGGCGCCAATACCTTAACCAGCATGTGCGCTAACAGGCCAAAGGAATATGCTTGTAAGGCAAAGGTTGACATATCAATCGCATGTATTGAATAGGCACCATGCTGTAAAAACGTCGCCAAGAGCGGCTTGGCAAGAATAAACAGCGCAACCGCTGCCGGTAAACCAATAATAATCACCCAACGTAGCGCAAAATCCAGCATATGCGAAAAACCATTGCCATCATCTGCGGCATGTTTCTCTGACAAGCTCGGTAATATGACCGTAGCGAGGGCGATACCAAACACGCCCAGGGGAAATTCAAGCATGCGATCTGCATAATACAACCAGGTAATACTACCCGTGACTAAAAAAGAGGCTATGAAAATGTCAAAGAGTAAGTTGATTTGCATAACAGACGAGCCGACTATTCCCGGCAGCATTAGCTTCATGATCCGGCGCACACCAGTATGCTTCCAACCCCAACGAGGCCAGTGCAAAAAACCTAATTTATATAAAAAGGGAAGTTGAAACCCGAGTTGTAAAATACCCGCGATAAAAACCCCCCATGCCAGTGCTTTCACCGGCACATCCAGATGCGGCGCCAACCATATAGCACATGCGATTAAACTTAAATTGAGCAAAATCGGGGTAAAGGCCGGCACCGCAAATTTGCTGTAGCTATTTAAAACCCCCGCTGATAAAGCTGTTAATGAAATAAATAAAATATAGGGAAAGGTCACCCTGAACATATCGGTGGTTAAGGCAATTTTATCGGGTTGATCGATATAACCCCATGCAATTCCCATAACCACGACGGGAGCCGCTATCAGGCAAATGAGAGACAGCAATATCAAAATACCACCGAGTGTACCCATGGTATGTTGAACCAGGTCGGCCACCGCAGACTTATCACGTTGCACCCGGTACTCGGTTAAAACCGGCACAAAGGCCTGTGAAAAGGCGCCTTCCCCGAACAATCTGCGTAAAAAGTTAGGCAGCTTAAATGCAATAAAAAAAGCGTCAGTCGCTTTACCGGCGCCAAAATAGTGCGCCATCACAATATCACGCGCCAGACCTGAAATTCTCGATAACAGGGTAAACGCACTGACAATAAGGGTTGATTTAAACAGACTCATTACTTTTTAAGCCATTGATAATAAAGCATTATTTTAAGCCCATTTAAATTGCACGTAAGTCATTGCAAATAAAGAACTTTTTAGGCCGACATCATACCTTATTATATTAATACTGGGTACACTCGGAAATGCCGCTTATTAGCCTTGACAATTCAACTTAAAAGCCCCAATATACGCGGCTTTCTTGGTTAGACAGTTTATTTAGGAGCGCCGCTTTGGCTAATTCATTACAATCACGTAAACGTGCCCGTCAGGCAGAAAAACGTCGTCAGAGCAATACTGGCTACCGTTCTATGTTCCGTACTTTCATTAAAAATTTATTAGCCGTTATCGATTCGGGTGATAAAGCAAAAGCTCAAGAAGCTTATACAAAAGTAACCGCTATGATTGATAAAACAGCGAACAAAGGCCTTATTCATAGAAATAAAGCATCAAATCAAAAAGCACGCTTAAATGCACGCGTTAAGGCAATGTCTTAAGGCTATAGATTAAAGTGCTTTTTTATACCTGTAACTACAAGGCTGATGACTCTGAAATATAGTTAGAAAAGCGTATTAATTAAATCACAAGTTTCATCTAACTTTGCTGCGGCGAGTAAATAGCACTCGCAATTTTTCGCAATCTTGAACGCTGCTGCCAGCCCATCTTTTTCATGTGCCAACTGATTTAATCCATTTGCATATATATTCATGCATGCAGAAGAGCCGCTTAACTTTGTTAATACAGGAACAGCATTCTCAGCTGAATATTGGACAATAATAACCTTTGTTAGTGGGAATGTTTCTAAATGTGCATCACAAGGAAGAAGCTCTACAGGTACATGCATTGTGTGTTCAGTTTTTAAAGTCTCCTCTGGGAGAGGATATAGAGGGGGATGAGACTTTAAACAAACTGCATGAGGATAAGGTGAAACATGCATTGTTTCTAAATTAATAGGCGCTAATTCATCACTTAAATAATTAAAACCATTATTTAATAAGCCCCAAGTCGTCGTTGATTTACCAGCCCCCGAGGCACCGGTTAATAATACAACTTCCCCTTGCTTTTCTAACGCTGCTCCATGCATAAAAAAAAGGCTGCTACATAAATACTGCATTTCAACGGTTATATCTTTTTCTAGCCAATAGATTAAATAATATAAACTTTCACAATGAATACTCTTTTCATTATTTCGGATAATGGTGTAGCTTGATTCAGTATCGCCACGTTTTAAGTCATATTCAAAATCATAGTGAGTCACTTCTTCATGAAACTGAAAAAAACCAAAATTATCTAAAACAGCTTCAAGTATCTCGTTACTCTCACAAGAGAGCATGAGTTTTTTATCAAATATATTCAGTACAGATGTTTGCATAGGCCTAAAACTTTAAAAAAGTGAAAAAAAAACGCAATCAAAAGATTGCGTTTTTATAAACTTAAGAAAATAAAATTTATAATTTCTTTTCGCAAAAACCATCCACATTCCTAACTTCCCCAGCAGGGCATGCTGCTTGTGAACCATAAGCCGCAAAAGAAGCTGTCATTCCCATTGTTACTACAACAGGTGCTATGTAAGCCGTTTTCTTAATGAAGTCACGACGGGCTTCAGTTGCTTGTTCTTCTGATACGTTTTTGTTATCTTCGCTCATCATAATCTCCAATGTTATTTGTTAAGTGAGTAGTTTCAATTCTTTTAATTGTTTTAGTACTTTATCTAAATCGGTTCTTGCTGTTATTTCGTCAATGTCAAAGCAGTTAATTAACTGCTCTGAAATTGCATTTACATCCAGGCCCGACTCAATATGTTCCCAGATAATACTCGCAACCGAATTAAGTTGATGTATCTGACTGTTGTCTTTATCTAAAATAACAAGCTCACCATCAATGTCCTGAGTGCTTAAATTTGCTCGTACTGATAAGGTCATCTTTAACTCTTTTCTATAATGTAGTATTAGAACAAAGTTAGTATTATACGTCAAATAACCATGGACTCTTATAATATGTTAAGCTATTTTAAAACCAATAAAAACAATGTCTTAGCTAAAGCCGCCGGAGACCCACATTAACCCAAACGGGTTAACCCATTAAAATGAATGCTCAAAACAACGACCTTTGCTCAGTTTTACGTAAAATCGCTAGCAACAACATCAATAATGAGACTCTCGAATTATCACCTGAAGCTATCAACTGGGCACTTCAAACTCGGCTGGGGTCATGCCTGATTGACGTGCTCGACACGACAGATTTTAGTCCTGAGTTGATAGATAGAATAAAAGCAGAAGCATTAACTGCAAAATTCTGGTTTCAGACACAATACCAATCGACTTTAGAACTGATATCAGAATTAAACAGACACAACATTACTCCGACTCTATTAAAAGGCATGTCCATTTGTACTGAGCTGTACCCGCAAGCGCATTATCGTAGTATGCGGGATGTTGACATATTGGTTGAAGAAGAAGAAATTGAACAAACCGAAAATATTATGCTTAAATTAGGTTACACGCAATCTTCCCCACTCCCCTTGCCGTTCTATGAAACCCATCACCACACCATTCCATGGCAGCATAAAACAAAAGATATCTGGTTTGAAATCCACCGAAAACTATTTCCAGAAACATCGCCAAGCTACACTGCGAAAGTATTTCAAATAGAGACTATTAATAATGAAAAATTTATTTCACCGATAGATAGCAAGCATGACTCGCTACAAACATACCGGTTGGGCCACGAATTACAAATAATTTATATCGCTGCACATTGGGGCGAATCATTTAAACAAACTGGCGGGTTGTTCGCATTAATTGATATTGCACTTATTATTAATAACTCTGAAATTAATTGGGATAAGTTGGTTAAATGGGCTAACGAACCCTATATTTCAAATTATGTTTATGTTCTTATAACTTATATCGCCACGCATGAGCTTGTTGATATAACACAGACAAAACAACAGTTAAAAAAAATTAATCACTCATTGAGTTTTATCGATATTTTTATACTCAATAAAATCATTACAAACTACTTACTCTTAGGTCAACCTTTTGGGCAACTATTAACAATCAATAATGTTTCTATTCTGTGGAAATTATTTCTCAGCCCTCAGCCTGCTTTTAAAAAGCTAATGCTAGCACCCACATACATCATATTCCCTCCAGGGTCGGAAAAAAAATTCAATATTATGTTCCAGTTATCCAGAGTTAAGAATTTATTGTTTAAATCTTCTCGATAAGTCTCTACACTACAAACAAGTCTCGTTTACTTAATCGATAAGGAATACATACAATGTCCTGTTGCTGCCCACACAGCCAATCGGCTGCCAGATTTTTCTCTTTTTTTGCTAAATCATATCGGCGTCGATTTGCGAAAAAAGGCTTCGAACCCTCGCAACAACAATTAATCGACGGCATCACTCAGGCTGGCTATAACAATAAAACGCTACTCGAGATTGGCTGTGGGGTTGGGCATCTTCACCAGAGCTTGCTTGAGCAGGGTGCGTTATCAGCTGTTGGGATTGAGCTCGCCACTGAAATGTTAGTTGAAGCTGCAGATTGGGCAAAGCAACGTGGTTTAAATGAAAAAACCACCTATCTGGAAGGTGACTTCATTGATATCGCAAGTACCGTTGAAGCGGCTGATATTGTTATCATGGATAAAGTTGTTTGTTGTTATCCTGATGCCGACGCGCTGATACATCGCTCGCTAGAAAAGTGTCGTGAAACCATTGCGCTCACCTATCCACGCAAAACATGGTTGACACGATTTGGGGGTCAAATTTCAGCGTTACTGATGAAGCTACTTGGCTCAAGTTTTAGACCTTACGTGCATGACCCAGCGCATATTGAAAAATGGGTAACAGCTCAAGGTTTTAAAAAAACGGTAGAAAAGCAAACGGTTATCTGGCTTACTCAAATATATCAAAAATAATATTAACAGAACAAATATATAAACTATTAATAACCGGGAAAGACTATGCGCGGCTTTGTACCACCTGATCCTCATACCACTGTATCCAATCTGGAATTCGCCATTGTTTATGCACCACGCCGCAAAGCAAATCGAAACCGTATTCCAAAAAGTTGTGTTGAAGTAAAAGAGAATAAAGAACAAGCCCTGGAGGATTCTAACCCCGAGTCCAAGCGCTATGCCGCTCAGGTACTTGGCCCGTCCAAGTCATCTGAAGGTCAATATATTTATTATGTTATGGAATGGTTGGAGTAATGATAATTCATTCCAGCTAGATATTATTATCCATGAAAGTAGATTGCCATGCCGGGTGTTTCTTTATTGCGTGCAAAGCCTGATGTAATAAAGTTTTACCCGGATCTCGTTGATGCCACGTAGACGCTCCGGAGGGATGGGGTAACGGTATGATATCAGCCTTATGCCCGTAAAATTCCTGTTTAAAGCACTGTCCAATAATTTGATCTAATTTATTTACTGGCATTATCTGACTTATAGCTAATTTACCCACCGGAATGATTAATCCTGGTTTTAAATACTCAGCTTCTTTTTTTAGCCATGTGGAACAATTCTTTATTTCTTCTTTGTCGGGTACACGGTCACCGCCTTTAGGTAGACCATTCACTAATTTTTTCCCCGGGAAGCAACGGCAAACCGCGGTCATATAAATGCGTTCACGAAACAGTGTTTCATCAACACCAATAGATGCAAACCATTTAAATAAGGTTTTGCCAGCCGTCCAGGCAAAGGGTTTACGGATATCTCTTTCTTTAATTCCAGGCGCCTGACCAATCAATAGTATTTTAGACATCACCGGATTACCAACCACAGGCAAGCTTTGCATCTTCTCACAGAGATGGCATTGATTTATTTTGGAATGAAGGCGTTTTAAAGCTAATTGAGTCATATAGGTTAAAACAAAAAGTTAGAGTCTACGATGTAGTATCGTTGAACCTTAAAGGCAAATAATAGAATTATTTTTCATATTTTTTCACCAATATACCCTCGTCACCACAACAAGCCGCGGCACATTTTTTTACCGCATGGATAGAATCAGCATCACCTTGTAAAAAAGCGCTAATTGGTAAATTGTCTGTAGCACAGTCACAACCCTTGTCATCATATTTATATACATTCTTTAATCCTACATTAATTGCAGCATCAAAAGTCTGAGTCATAATTAACGATGGTGTTGGTTCAATATGACTCAGTTTATATGCGGGAAAAAATTTAGTGATATGCCAGGGACTATCTTCGCCTAAATTTTCTTTAATCCATCTGGCTATATTGGTTAACATTTCCAGGTTATCGTTCTTTGTAGGAATTATATTAGTGCGGGTTTCGACATGAATACCCAGGTCGTGGGCTTTCTTAATCGAGTCCAACACCTCTTTAACCGACGATTTTTTACAAATGTCATGATAAAAGTCATCCTCAAAACTTTTAATATCTGAACACAAAACATCAATATAAGGTGCAGCAACTTCTAATGCCTCGTCCGTTATAAAACTGTTGGAGACATACATAATATACAAGCCCTTCTCTTTCGCAACTTTAGCCACATCAACAATATATTCCAGCCAAACGGCAGGTTCCGAATAGGTAAATGCGATTCCTTGTACATTAAACCGCAGTGCGGTTTCAACCAGTTGCTCTGGTGTGACATAGGCTGCAGTCGACTCGCCTTTTGCCAGTTCATCAAGTGCGGTAACGCCCCAAGATATTTCCAGATTATGACAACCATCGCAACGAAAGCTGCAACCATAACTTCCAACGGATAATACTTTTGTACCTGGTCGAAAATGTTTTACCGGTTTATCTTCAATATTATCGACATCAATCGCAGAGATAATTCCGTAGGAAAGATTATATAAAGTACCACCACGATTCACGTGAGCCTGACAAAAGCCGCGTTGTCCATGTTTTAAACGACAGCGCCATGAGCACAAGTTACAGCGTGTTGTTCCATCATCCAGTTTTTCCTGCAGCATGGTTTCAACGAGTTGGTAATGTTCTGGTCTTTTTTCTAAACTACTCATACTGTTTGTTCCATTATTAAATATCTAACGTTAAACATTCTGATTCGTAAGCTTCCACATAGGCGCTACCACGATGTTCAAACAAGCATAAGCCGTCCGTAAGGCGTGCTCGACTTGTTCAAAACTGGGCGCTTTCGCAAAAACAAAACCCAAATAGCTATTCCCTTCTGGCAACGGGACCAATTCATAACCGTCTCTTAATTGAATATTGATGTCTTCAATAAATTCAACTTTACTCGCTTCTAATAAACCTTCTATTCGTCTTAAGATACCCTGTTGTGTAACGGGTATCATTAACACGCCAGCGGCTGTTTCTGAAAACGTTGCTTCTGTAGCCGTACCAATGGCCTGTTTTAAAACGATCTCTTCTAATGTGCAACCTAAGCCATATTCCAGAATATCACTGCACAAACCACCGATAGTTCGGGCTGCCATTTCGATTAAATACACTTGCGATTCACGTATGCGACATTCCGCATGTACCGGGCCAGTGTTAATTCCATAAACTTCGCAGGCGGATTGAACTATCTTGCTAACTTCATCTACCATTACCGAATCTAATCTTGTCGGCGTTATATAATATGTTTCTTCAAAGTAAGGACCGTGCAATGGGTCAGGCTTATCAAAAATAGTGAGCAATTTAAATTTGCCGTTTTCAACCACACCTTCAACTGCAATTTCTTCACCGTGGATATATTCTTCTAATAAGACCCTTTCTATTTCAAATGCTTCTAAATCTGTTTGTCTGTCTAATAGCTTTTTAACCCGTTGAGCAGCTGACAAAAGTTCTTTCTGATTATTAACCCGAATTACCCCACGACTTGCTGATAATGACAGCGGTTTAATCACCAAAGGAAATTCCTTTTGACTAACATCGCTTTCTTTTTCAGATGATACGTCTAACAGGTCATCTAGTTTAAACAAGCGGTATTCAGGTATAGGTACATTATTTTGCTTTAAAACGTCGCGTGCTAAATCTTTACGTCTTGCGAGTCGAGCGGCATTGACATCGTTATGCGCTAAATCAAGATGTTGTGCAACCTTGGCCGCTAATTCAATAACTGAATCATCGGTTCCAATAACAACAGTAATATTATTACTGACAGTTTCTTTTAAGATAATTGCGAGAGCTTCTTCAGGTCGAGAAAACTGCACATGCACGCCTTGTGCATATTCAGAGACTATCGAATATTTACCTTCGGAAACAATAACAACATTTAAATCCAGCCTCGCAGCAGCTTGAAGATACCGCATGGTACGATAACTACCATGCGGCGCGATTAATAATAGACTTTGTTTTGCTGAAGGTGACTTTTGTGTTTGTTGGGCATTAAGTTTCACAGGCATCTACTATATCGATATTTAGTGCGATGCAAGAAAACAACTACTTACTAACCACCACCACAACCAGCACAACCACCTGAACCACCAACAGCTTTAAAAACATTATTAAAAACAAACGATGCATTTAAACCATCACTGGTATAATCAATGTCACACCCTTTCAGGTATGAAAGTGCAACTGCATCAACAACGACTTTAAAACCATCCCCGTCCAATACTTTATCATGTGGATTAATTGTTTCAGCATACGTCATGCCATAGGTCATACCACCACAACCACCACCGGAAACAAATACACGGATACCTTCAATAGGATCCTCTGAAGAACCAATTAAACCCGCAAGTTGTTCACCAGCGGTTGCTGATACTTTTAGTTCATCACTCGTCATACTTGTATTAAATTCTGCAACGACTGCATTCATGTTCATTCTCCTCGCTCGGATATAATGGATAATTCAGACTATATAATAGTATAAATAGTACCATATATTTCGGGTTCAACCCCCTTATGCAGAATAAAAATTTGTATTTCCCCTTATATTTCAAGGTTATACCTATACTACAGGGTTGACCTAACCACTGTAGTCTGGATAATAGCTCTTCTTATTTATCAAATTTTTATTCGTTAACGTATATCCTAAGCCGATGTAGTTGTTTAAACTACATTTTCTAATATTGAGGTAATAATTATGTCACGTATGGTTTTTTGTCAGCACCTAAATAAAGAAGCAGAAGGCTTAGAATCGGTTCCAATGCCGGGTGATTTAGGAATACGTATTTATGAGAATATTTCATATGAAGGCTGGACTAAATGGTTAGAACGCCTCACCTCAATTATTAACGAAAATCAACTCAATACTGCCGATCCAGCCTCTATCCAGATAATTGAGCAACACATGATCGGCTTCTTGTTTAAAGAAGGTGCAATGGGGAGCCTTCCTGAGGGATTCCAGGCTAAAGGCGGTAAGTAGAATTACCGTACAGATATTTAATAATGAATTTTTGTAGCCAATGTGGTCGAGGTGTTGAGTTAAAAATACCTGACGGTGATAACCGCGAACGCCATGTTTGTGATCACTGCAATACCATCCATTACCAAAATCCAAATATTGTTGCCGGCTGTTTGCCTATATGGGAAGACAAGGTTTTACTTTGCAAACGCGCGATTGAACCTCGCCATGGGTTCTGGACGCTGCCAGCAGGTTTCATGGAAAATAATGAAACACTTGAACAAGCTGCAGCACGCGAGTCAGTAGAAGAAGCCAATGCCAATTTAGAAATATCCAAATTGTATACAGTAATAAGTCTTCCGCATATAAACCAGATTTATATGCTTTACCTCGCAAATCTACTGGATTTAAATTTTTCCGCAGGTCCCGAAAGTTTAGATGTACAACTATTTACTGAAGAACAAATTCCCTGGAATGACCTTGCCTTTCGCACTATTGATTTCACCCTAAAGCGTTATTTTGAAGACCGAAAAGAAAACAATTTCCCGCTGCATAGTAGTTTTATTGAAAAGCATAATCGTTACCAGGAATAAAACGTCGTTTCAATCTTTCCTTTACCGAGTAAGTTCTAATCCATGCTGAAATTCACGCAACTTTCTTTACGCCGCGGCACTAAAGAATTATTACATGACGTTAACATAACCATTCATGCTGGCCAAAAAGTAGGGGTTACAGGTGGTAATGGCACCGGTAAATCGAGTCTGTTTGCTTTAATATTAGGAAAGCTTCAGGCAGATGAAGGTGATGTCAGCTACCCGAAAAATATTAAAACGGCACACGTTGCCCAGGAAACGCCAGCACTGGACAAACAAGCAATCGAATATGTTCTGGACGGCGACATTGAACTGCGCGAACTTGAGGCAAAAATTAAAATTGCAGAAGAAAAAGATGATGGTGAAGCACTCGCACATTACTACAGTGACATGGAATCTATTGGTGGTTACTCCGCCAGGAGTCACGCCGCTACCTTGTTACATGGGCTAGGCTTTAGTTCAGCACAAGAAAATCATTCGGTTAAAAGTTTTTCCGGTGGTTGGCGGATGCGTTTAAACCTGGCACAGGCACTCATACGCAGTTCCGATATGTTGTTATTGGACGAGCCCACTAATCACCTGGATCTTGACGCGGTTATCTGGCTGGAGAACTGGTTAAGCCAATACAAAGGCACCCTGTTATTAATATCACATGATCGGGACTTTCTTGATAATGTTGCGACCCACATTGCACATCTCGAAAATCATCGCATTCAATATTACACTGGCAATTATTCGGCCTTTGAAATCCGCCGTGCGGAATATCTTGCTTCACAACAGTCAGCATTTGAAAAACAACAACTCGAAATTCAGCATATGCAACAATTTGTAGAACGCTTTAAAGCGAAAGCATCCAAAGCACGTCAGGCGCAAAGTCGCGTTAAGGCACTCGAACGGATGGAGCAGATTGCACCGGCACATGTTGACTCGCCGTTTAAATTTCAATTTAAAACCGCCGAAAAAATCCCTGATCCGCTCCTCAACCTAAATATGGTGGATGCCGGTTATGAAGACAAAACCATTCTGAGTCAGATTAAATTTATTATTCACCCTGGTGATCGCATCGGACTGCTTGGCCATAATGGCGCTGGTAAATCTACTCTGATAAAACTACTTGCCGAAGAAATTAAAGCCCAACACGGTGAGCTTATTTTTGCTAAAGAACTAAAAATAGGCTACTTTGCCCAACATCAATTAGAACAACTTGACCCTAAAGCCAGCCCGTTACTGCATCTACAACGAATTGATAAAAAGGCAACCGAAAGTGATTTGCGAAAATACTTAGGGGGCTTTGCATTTAATAACGACATGGCGCTAGAGCCTGTCGCGCCATTTTCCGGCGGAGAAAAGGCGCGCCTGGTTCTGGCGATGCTGGTATACCAAAGACCCAATCTATTATTATTAGATGAACCAACTAATCACCTTGATCTGGAAATGCGCCATGCGCTAACGATTGCGATGCAATCATTTGAAGGGGCAATGATAATCGTATCGCATGATCGTCATTTATTAAGAACGGTGACTGATAGTTTATTTTTAGTTGCAAACGGATCTGTTGAGCCATTTGATGGCGACCTGGATGATTACCGACAATGGATTAGTAACGAAAACAAACTGCAAAAGAAAAATGAAAAAATAGCAGAAAAAAAAAGCGAACATACTAAACCAAACGCTAGTAAATCACCCTTAAAACAGGCCACTAAAAATAATCCTGATACCCGGGTTCAGTCAAAACAATTACAAAATAAACTCAGGAATATAGAAAAACTTTTAGAAAGCCTAACCACCAAAAAAAACAAGCTGGAATCTAAATTATCAGACAATACGCTTTACGAGTCAGCCAACATAGATAATTTAAATGCTTTGCTAACTGAGCAGAATGAATTACAAATAAAACTTGAACAAGCTGAATTAGAATGGATAGAAATCAGTGAAGCAATTGAAGAGCTTGCATAAAGACAATGATATCAAGTAACAACAAGAGTCCAATATATAAAATTTTTTAATCTTTATTATTAAAAGAAGTACTTAATAAAACTCTAATGCAACAAAAACATCATTATGTGATAACTATCACGTTGATATATCCTCCTTGCTCTATGATAGCTATGTTACCTTCGTATTTAGTATACACGACTTGTTGAATACAGATACCAATGCAACGCTTAAATTAACTGCTATAAATCTAGGGATAAAATCATGTCAGAACTGATTGAAAGTTTAAACAGCTTTCAACACCGCTCACCTAAATTGTATCTAGGGATGGTTACTGCAAGTGCATTGGCAGGCATAGCCATTTTGTTATTATTGCCCATTCTTAGCCTTAATTTTTTCATATCCAGTATTGCTACACTTTTTAGCTTAAAAAGTGCTACCGAGTTGGCAGCCTTACTCTATCAGCTACCGCTATCGGCTTTATTTGCATACCTTGCTTATCAATTTATTATACTCCCATTAGATATACCCAAAGCTTCGGAAATATACATTTCAGTTAATAAAAAGAAAACACCCAGGCTTCTTGCACTCATTCAGGAATTAGAAGATCACTTCAAGGTTAATAGTATTCATAATATTCTACTAAACGATCAATATGATATTAGTGTGCATGTATCCCCTATGTATAGCATTCCACATTTAGGTGAAACAACATTGCAAATTGGTTTACCACTAATGCAAACTGTTTCTGCTGATCAGTTCAAAGCATTACTTGCACGTCGCATAGGACAACTATCATTAGCAAAGAACAGAGTAACCGGGCGCATAAATTTATATCGCGACATGCTTAACCAATATCTGACTGCATGCCAACAATCTTCACACTGGTCATATAAACCGTTCTTTTATTTTATCCGTCATTATCAAACTCTATTTAATCAGTTATCGTTTTATGCCATCCGAATGGACGAATTGCAACAGGATCAATACGCTATAGAAATTATCGATGAAGAATCTTTTTCGAAAACCCTATCGCAAACACTCATAGCCAGTCATTATTTAAAGAATACTTTTTGGGTCGCAATGTATAAGTTACAAAGACAATACCCCAACAAAAAAATTTTTCCGCACACCAATATGGCCCCATCCTTTACACAAAGTATTAACATGGATGATTCTCGAACTTTACTGAACCAACTCTTTCAAAATTTATTTGATTTTGTATCCCCGACCCCGTTATTGCGTTCAAGGTTATTCGAAATTGGCTATGAAGGTTACAGCTTACCCGACCCATTAGATATAACCGCTGCAACCGTCTATTTAGATACAGCCTTACCAAAAATAACTAATATTTTCGATAAACTCTGGCTACAACGTATTCAGGTACAACGTGAAGCACCTGCTCTAGTCAATAGTAGTGAACAACGCCTCAATACGTTATCAAATAAGATTCTTGATCAACCGCTTTCAGCTGCAGAAACATGGGAATTAGCCGTACTGACAGAAAAACTAAAGGGTTACCATTTAGCCATTCCTATTTATAAGAAAATACTCGAACGAAATCCAATGCACGCAAAGTCCATGTTTGCAATTGGCAGGATATTGCTTTCCTATAATGACTCCACAGGTATTACTGCACTGGATAAGGCAATTTTTCTTGAACCAGCCATGAAGAAATCAGCAGACGAACTTATCGTCCGTTATCACTCCCGTATTGAAAACAGTACAAAAAAGCAAAGTAAGTTAACGGCTTAAGCGTAATTCCTGTCATTACCAATACGGTGATAATCACGCTTAAAATCATTTATAATCAGCCCCATGTTTTTTCGCATATCACTCATACTCTTCGTCACTTACTCTCATTCAGTTTGTGCAGACTGGCATAAGCAGCACTGGGATATCATGGGTACACGCGTTGGCGTTGAGCTCTGGCATGACAATCCATTAATCGCACAAAAAGCTATTCAAGCTGTAAAGACCGAAATGCAACGCATTGACCAATCGATGAGCCCGTATATCGAAACGAGTGAGATTTCATTAATCAATCGGGATGCCGCACAACACCCCGTTAAAATAAGCCCCGAACTATTTACTCTTATACAAAAAGCGCAGGCTATTTCTGCACTATCAAACGGTACATTTGATATTACCTTTGCCAGTATTGGCTATTTATATGACTACCGAAAACACCAACATCCTGACAACAAAACCATTAAGAACAATCTGGCCAACATTAACTATAAAAAAATCAAACTATTGCCGGCAACATCTGAAATATTTTTCACCCAAAGACACGTACGCATAGATCTTGGTGGTATCGCCAAGGGCCACGCAGTTGATCGTTCTATTGAAAAGCTAAAACAGCTAGGAATACAATATGCTCTGGTGAGTGCAGGTGGGGATAGCCGCCTAATTGGTGATAAACGAGGTAAACCCTGGGTGACTGGAATTCGCCATCCGCGCCATAAGGGTCAATACATTGCTATTTTGCCACTTGAAAATACGGCCATTTCGACATCAGGGGACTATGAACGTTTTTTTATCGAAAATGATGTCCGTTACCACCATATTATTCAACCTAAAACTGGTAGATCAGCCACCTCCAGTCAAAGTGTGACCGTTCTAGGTCCGGATAGCACCACCACTGATGCCCTGTCAACGACGCTGTTTATCTTACCGACGCAAAAAGCACTGAAACTAATCAATTCATTGCCACAATTCGAAGCTATCATTATCAATAAAGACGGTGTGTTAAAATACTCATCAGGCTTGGATCAGCCCACAAAGTAATAAAGTAAATTTATACATATATAAACCGAACAATCTAGCAATGGACGTCACAACTTAGCACACCCAATATCCTCGGTTGAGTGATATGTGACCGAGATAACAGCATAAAAAGATAGAAACAACTACATTTACCGTCAACTTCAGCACTTTTAGGGGCTAACTCTAATAATCAGGGTCAATGATTTATATAGCGCTGAAAGAAACAACAAGTTTATTTTTAAGACTGATTCATAGTTTAAGACGATCTCGTCTCAAAAACGGGCTCAAATAAGGGGAATTGAATATGCGTGGATTTAACCAAAAACTAATCCTACCGATTTTTGTAACGTTATCAGCGGCAGTATTAAGCGCCTGTGGGGGCGGTTCTGGTGACGAAACAAGCCTAAGTAGCAACGTTGTTATCGAAGGCGATAAGCCCATTGCCTACGTTGAACGCAATTCAAACACCACGGGTAATCCTACCGATGCAGCAATGTGTTCAGCTGGCGGTAAACTCTATGTACGCAAACTCTCTTCTCCCAGTTCAAGTAAAACCGATGTCACTTCCCATTTAACCAATGGCCAGGGTGATGTATCCGATTTAGAAGTTTCATACGACGGTACAAAAATTCTATTCGCCATGAAGTTAAATTGTAGCTCGGGCACCTGGAATATCTACGAATATGACTCAACTAAAGCACTCAGTAGCACTAATCCAGCGCGAATCATTCAAGATAATACCTCCGCAAACTTGGGCGATGATATCGATCCTGCTTATGTTCCACGTACTGATACCAACGGTGGTAACTTAATTGTCTTTAGCTCTAACCGTCAAGTACGTACTAAAGAACTCATGACCGCAAATAATATTGAACCCTATTCTTATCGTGATGAATACGAACGTGAACGTGTATCGATACTCCATACCATGAATGAAAATGGTACCGGTATTCGTCAAATTTCATTCAATCAAAGTCATGACCGTAACCCGACTGTATTATCTACAGGTGAAATCATGTACTCACGTTGGGATCATGTCGGGGGCCGTAACCAGTTTAGTATCTTTACAACGAACCCGGATGGTACCAATATGTTCGTATTCTATGGTGCCCATAGTCCTGGTAATAGTTTCTTACACCCACGGCAAATGCCAGATAATACAACAATCGTAAGTAGTTTAATGCCTTTATCCCGAACAAAAGAAGGTGGCGCCTTAATGCTCATTAAAGCAAATGACTGTTCCGAAAATAATGATTGCGATGCAAGTATATCGGGTGGTGCGCAATCACACGCTACCGCACAAGCGATGAATTTTGGCCGAGGAATATCTCAGTATGGCCGCGCAACTGACCCATACCCTTTATATGATGGAACCAACCGTTTATTGGTTAGCTGGGCAGCTTCATGCTCAGCCATCGATATTGAAAAATGTCCCAAAGAACTTAATCTTGCTACTAATACAGAAGAAGCAACAGAAGGTACTCCTCAATACGGTATCTACATGTTAAATATTGATACTAAAGATTTGGATATTATTGACATAGGTACAGCGGGTAAAGTACTACGCAGTCCTGTTGCTATGATTGCACACCCAAAGCCGAATGGTATTGATGATAAAACTCTTGATGCAACACTTGCAGCAAAAAATAATGGCACAGGTATTTTAAATGTTAAAAGTGTTTACGATACCGATAGCCAGGGTCGAATGGGCGATGCAGCATTAATGTCTGGAGAAAGTATTCCGAAAACTGGTGGAGTGGCGGATCTTGCTGCAATGAAAGATCCAGAAAATACTAACTACAAAACTCGACCAGCTCGTTTTATCCGTATTACCAAAGCCGTTCCAACACCTTCTGGTATGGGCCAAAATGACATGGGCGAAACCATGTTTGAAATGCAACAAATTGTGGGATATACCGAAATAGAACCCGATGGCTCATTCAAAATTGAAGTACCCGCTGATACGCCGTTAGCGATTACAGCATTAGACTCGGAAGGCCGTGCATTTCAGGTTCACACTAACTGGATTCAGGTTAAACCCGGTGAAACACGGACTTGTAATGGTTGCCATTCACCACGTCGTGGCAGTGCTATTAATGTAAGATCATTTGCTGGTGGCCATGCCGGAGCCAGTGGAGACGAGACAATGGCTGAAACTCGTTTTAATTCGGGTTCACCTGCTGACTACGCAGAATTAAAACCAGATTTGGTTCATACAGATGCGTGGGCAACAGGTGCGCAAAAGACCGACCCAATCACTATTGATTATTTGAGTCTACCTGTAAACGAAAGACCAATTAATGGAGTGGTTAATTACCCTGATCATGTTCAACCTATTTGGGAAAAAACACGAACAAACAGTGGCGTAGCTATTACAGCTGGCGATAAGACTATCGCCAACGGAACTACATACAGCTGTATATCCTGTCATAACGACAATACCCAAGATGACGAAAGCAATCCGGTTTTCCAACGTACAGCTGGCTTAGACCTGAGAAATACCGTTGGAGGTGAAGGCTATCTAACTTCTTACAGCGAGTTAATGGTCGGTGACCCTAAGCTTGACGCAAACGGCTTACCTACAATTACAATCAGAGATGATGGTGATATAGAAATAGATCGCGAACGTGCAGCGGTAAGTATAGCAAGTGCTCGTAGCAGTATCTTAATGGCTGTACTCTATAACCAAGCTTTAAAAGCCGGTGCCCGTGAAATCACTAAAGCTGGCGTTCTAACTGATGAACCTATAACCGAAATCAGTATAGATCATTCAGCTATGACCAATGCCTCTGAGCGTCGAGTGATTAACGAATGGATTGATATGGGTGGCCAATACTACAATACAGCTTTTGGTCCGGATAATAATCCAGCCAATGGTATTCAGGATCAAACCGAGTTACGTACCCCTCCACGAGGATTAAGTGAAACGGTATTTAACTCTACAGTTCATCCTATATTGATGTCTCGCTGTGCTAGTTGTCATCAAGCATTTGGCGGCAATGGTGCAACAGGTGCTGCAAATCAAGCATTCACTGGTCGCAACCGCTTTGTTTTAACAGGCAATCAAGAAGGTGACCTTAATATAACAACCACAATGGTATCTGATATATCTATACCAGCTAATAATGTATTATTAAGCAAGCCGTCATCCACTGATGCCAGTGTTCACCCACAAATTAATAATGGAACACAAGCAGTTATGCCTACATTGGATGCAGACTACACAACTATTAGTAACTGGATTACGAGTACACCTTAAAACAACAATAATAAAGAATGTAAAAGCTTATGCGGTACCAAGCTATACCACACACCTTTGTTTTCTGTTTTAGCCTTTACAGCTTGTTAACGTTAACAAGCTGTAAACAGGTTGAAAACAAAGAAAATACCGGTGTGCAAACACTCAGCTTTGCTACCTATACAGCGTCTGTTAATGCTGTATTTGACAAAGACATAGGTGGTAAAACCTGTGCTGCAAGTGGCTGCCATAATATTAATGGTGGTTCGGGTGGTTCGTTTAAGATTCACGCCAATGCCGTCACAACAGCAGATCTCACTGCTAATTTTATTTCGGCAAAATCATTTGCTAATTTAGTAGATCCATCACAAAGTAAATTATTGCTTGAACCGTTAACAGGCATTTTTTCCAGTGTGGGCAGCCATGCTGGTGGCGATATATTAACTAATGGTGATACAAACTACACCATTATCTTTAACTGGATAAATAGTCCAGTCACCCCATAATGAAGATTAAAACGCCTTTTATAAATACACTCCTGGCGATATTTATACTTATCGCCCAGAATGCCTATGCTGAAGACAAAATTGAACCCAATGAACATCAGCAAGTCACCATTGTAGAAGCTTATATTGAACTTCACACCGGCCCAGGGAGTGGTTTTCCTATATTTTTTGTTGAGCAACGTGGCAATAAAATTGAAATTTTAAAACGTAAAACTGACTGGTTTAAAGTCCATACCGAAACAAATAAAACAGGCTGGGTTGAACGCAGCCAGCTTGAAAAGACACTCACCGAAGCCGGTGTTAAAAAAACCTTTAAAGATATTTTAATTGATGACTATATAAAAAGCCGCATCGAATTCGGCATTGGAATGGGTTTATTTGAAAGCGAACAGAGTTTCACTATACATGCAGGCTATAAGCTCACACCCAATATCACTTTTGAGCTTGCCTATACCAAGATTGCAGGGAAATTTTCAAGCTCAACCTTATATCAAGGAAACTTTAATTTACAACTTTACCCTGATTCCCGTTTTAGTCCCTTTTTGTTTATTGGCTATGGAAAATTCGAAAATGTACCGGCAACATCTTTAGTATCAGCGGCTAACAGCAGTCTTGACATGGGAAATGCCGGCATCGGGGTTAAATTTTATCTTACCGACCAATTCTATTTTCGTGCGGACGCCAGCACCTATGTTGTCCTCGTGGGTGACAACCGCAGTGATGAATATTCACATTTCAGTGCCGGCTTCTCCTTTTTCTTTTAATTGACTATATGACAATAAATATGAAAACCATTTTGCCCTTATTACTTCTCAGCTTCAGTATGACCACTCTCAGTAGAGCCCATGCAGACGAACCTAATCGCGAACTACAAACACAATCTGAGCAGGTTATACAGCCCGAAATTGTGCGCCGGGAAATCAAGATCCCAAATATTGATACCGAGAATTTTGAAGTTGGTGCCTATATCGGTCAGTACAATATGGAAGATTTTGGCGCTAATAGCGTTACCGGATTCAGAGTGACATACCACATTACAGAGCGCGCTTTTATCGAAGGGGCATTCGGTAGCAGCGAAGTTTCAGATACGACTTTCCGCAAAATTTTACCGGGTGGCTTACTCCCGAGTGAGACTGAAACACTTGAATACAACTATGTTATCGTCGGATTTAACTTATTTCCGGGTGAATTTTTTCCCATTGAAGGTGTTGCGTGGACGAGCGCATTTTATATTGTAGCTGGCGCGGGCAATACATCCTTTGTTTCAAAAGACCACAGCACAACCATTTTAGGTGGCGGATTTAGAATCCTGCCTAAAGACTGGCTTGCTATACATATGGATGCAAGAAGACATTCATTTGAATCGGATATAACAGGTACGACCAAGACAATTAATAACCTGGAGCTCAGTTTAGGACTGTCTATTTATTTTTAAATTAACCATTGTGGTCATCGGAATGAAAAATATTAAAACAACTTTATCGATCATCTTTCTCTTGTCAGGTTCAATAGGACTCAGTAGCACATCCTATGCTGTCAGTGTTGGTCAAATATCACCCGACTTCACGCTATCATCAACAAAATTAAATACACGCCTGGCTGAACTACGCGGCCAGGTTATTATGCTTAATTTCTGGGCAACCTGGTGTAACCCGTGTCGAGTTGAAATACCGCACCTACAAAAACTCTATGCGCAATATAAAGATATCGGTTTCACAATTCTGGGTGTTAGTATTGATAATAATAAAACCAAAGCTGCTAAAATGGCGAAAGATTTAGGTGCTAAGTTTCCGATTCTGTTCGACAACACGCAGAACGTTAGCAAGTTATACTCTATAAAGACTATGCCATTTACAATACTCATCGATCGTGATGGTAAAATTCGTCATTTATTCCAAGGATACAAACCAGGCTATGAGGTTAAATACTCGAAAGCCATTAGAGAACTATTAAGAGAATAGAAAATGCTTTATTCAAAGATATTAAATTTACTATTCATAGCGCTAGCGTTATTTTTAACTGGCTGTTCATCCTGGGAACCCTGGGTTGCACCCTATGAACGCGAAATTTTAGCCGACCCTATTATGAGTTTTACGCGACAACCGTCTATCGATAGTCATTATTCCCATGTGTATGATGTACGTGAAGGTTCGCATGGTGCTGGCACCAGCGTAGGTGGAGGCTGTGGTTGTAACTAAGCTGCCTATGTAAAATGAATTACGTTAATAAAATTAAAATCATACGCCCGATTCTTCAGCAGGTCAGTATTCCAGCACTCATTCTGTTATTAACATTTGCACACTTTGTTGCAGAAGCCGCTGTATTAGCAGAAGATAGAGTTGATGTTATGACTCACTCATATTCTGGTGGCGGTGTTACTGCGCAAGGTCCTGCACTTTTAGTAAGAAAAGGAAATGATAAATCTTATTCCGCCTTTGCGAGTTACTACGTCGACAATGTGACAAGTGCGTCTATTGATGTCCAGGCACAGGCGAGTCAGTACTCAGAAAAACGTGATGATATATCATTAGGCGTTGATTATTTATATAATAATACTATTACAACCGCCTCTTTCAATAACAGCGAAGAAAGTGATTACAGTTCCGACTCAGTCAACATTGATATGTCCCAGGAATTTTTTGGTGGTATGTCAACGTTTAACATCGGTTACTCTGCATCGAACGATATAGTTAAACGTGTTGATAATGATTTTAATCAAGAACTCAACCGCTATCGTTACCGCCTGGGTCTTTCTCAAATTCTCACTAAAAACTGGATAATCAGTTTGAATTTTGAGTCGATAGCCGAAAAAGGATATCTTAGCAATGCATATCGTTCTGCCCGGGTCTTAGGCGCTTACGTGCCTGAATTATCTCCATCAACACGCACAAGTGAAGCCTACTCTATTCGCTCATTAACCTATTTTGACTGGAGAGGCTCGCTGCGCTTTGATTATCGCTTCTATACCGATACCTGGGGCCTACAAAGTGACACGTACGAGATAGGCATCAGTAAATATTTAGGTGAAAAGAATATCCTGGAATTATCTTATCGAATGTATTCACAAAATAAAGCTAATTTTTACAGTGATAATTTTACTGCCGAAATGGTTTATATGACTCGTGATAAAGAATTGAGCACATTCTCTGATACCACGCTAAAAGCGAAATACACTTACCATATGTTTGAAAATGATAGCGGTTTTTTCAGCAAAGGTAACTTCACTGTATCAATAGGTTTAATCCAGTTTGACTATGATGATTTCACTCATTATAGAACAGGCGAAAAATATTCCTATACCGCAACAGTCGCTCAAATATTATTATCTTTATGGTATTAAAATTACAGGTACATCACCATGTTTAAAAAAATAATTAATTTATTCTTTATAACAAGCATCTTAATATTGAATAGTATAACTGTCCAGGCAGAGGACACTACAAATGCGGGCGCTCCGTCAAATGAATTACGCTCGCTAGATAGTCAAATTCAATCATTGAAAGAAGAAGTGCTTAATTTAAATCGTGATTTATTTATGCTTGAGGAAGAACTGTTATTCCCCTCAAACACTCAAATATCTGTTTTTGTTTCATTAGATATAGGCACGTTATTTGAACTTGATTCTGTGCAAGTCAGACTCAATGATAAAGTAGTTGCCAATCACTTGTATACTAAACGCGAAGTTGATGCTCTAAAACGCGGTGGTGTACAACGAATTTTTACTGGTAACCTACCCTCCGGAAAACATGAAATTATTGCATACTATACCGGCGTCGGTCCGAATAATAGAACCTATAAAAAAGGTTCAACAACCATTATAGATAAAACAAGTTCAGCTCAATTTGTCGAGCTCAAAATAAGTGATAACACCACCAAACAACAACCTGAATTTGAAGTTAAAGTTTGGGAATAGTTTTCACTAATGACATTCCATAAAAACACTAAAAATTTTTTAGCCGTTTCGCTTACTGCGTTAATGCTGAGCAGTGTTTTAATTTCTGTCTCTGCCGAAGAGACTAACGACAAACTCCCGCCGCAGACTGTTAAAGATCTTCGCTATGGCGAAAGTTTATTTAATTTTTATCAAAGCAAATATTTTTCGGCACTCACCAATATACTGGTTACTGATGCAAAAAAACCGATTACCAAACAAGGCGATGAGCCTGAGTTATTAAAAGGTGGCTTGTTCCTGGCCTATGGACTGATTAATCAGGCACAAAATGTATTCACGAAATTGCTTAATGCCAACTTACCCGTTTATACACGCGATCGTGCTTATTATTACCTGGGGAAATTATTTTATAAGAAATCTTATTATGACCGTGCTGTAACAGCATTAACCAGCATAACAAACACGCTGCCGGCAAATTTCAATGATGAAAGATTACATTTACTCTCTAATATTTACTTACGTCGAAAAGAATATCCGAAGGCAGTTGAATTATTAAGTCAGTTTTCAAAAGATAGCGAATGGGGATACTATGCACGCTACAATATTGGTGTAGGCTTAATAAAAGAAAATAAATTTGAAGAAGGCATACAACAATTACTCCATGTTAACAATTTAAATGCGCATACGGCAGAAATGAATGCATTAGTCGATAAAGCGCATTTAGCCATTGGTTTTGCATATATTCGCAACAATCTCCCCGATAGAGCACCTGAATTTCTACGTCAGGTAAGACTTAATGGACCATTATCTAACACTGCCTTGCTTGGCTTGGGTTGGGCATACAGCTCTAAAGAGCGCCACAAAGAAGCAATCCGCCCGTGGATGGCACTCCAAACTCGCGATACTGTTGATACCGCCGTACAAGAATCCATGCTAGCTATTCCATATACACTTGAACAACTCAACGAAGACTCAAATGCTCTTGGCCATTACCAACATGCCGTTGACCTTTATGGTCAGGAACTTAAATCTATAAACTCTGTTATTGAAATTGTTAAAGGTGGTGAATTAATCGCATCATTAACAAAAGTCCTTAATGCTGAAAAAGAAGATAATAATTTTCGATTAACCACTCCACCCGTCTCTATAGCAACACCCTATATAGAAAAACTCATTGCCAAACATGAATTCCAACAAGCTTATTTAAATTTTCGTGATTTACTTTTTTTACAAAAAGTACTAAACCGCTGGTCAGATCAATTGCCAGCTTATGAGTTAATGCTAAATGAACGCAAACAACGTTACCAAAATAAACTACCTGAAATACAAAGTGATAACAGGCTGAAAAAACTTGACTCATTGATTACTACAAAAGATAAATTTGAAAAAAAATTACGCCGTATAGAACAACAGCATGACATTATTGCATTGGCAACTGCAAAAGAAAGAAAGGCTATTGCAAAATTAACCCGAGTAGCTGTAGCAATTGAAGCACTGAAAGACAAGCAAAATATATCAGAGCAAAAACATAAATTTCATATATTAAAAGGCATGGTTCTTTGGGACTTGTCTCGAGAATTTGTTCCACGTTTATGGAAAGCAGAAAAACAACTCAATCTGGTCGAAACAGCCTTGGCAAAAACTGAAAGTGCCACTAAGTCACTTAAACAATCATGGGTATTAGCCCCTGCTCGCTTTACTGGCTTCAATAAAAAGGTAAGTGAAAAACACATTCGTATTGTGAATTTAAAATCAAAATTAAAGCATCTGTTAGAACAACAACAACGATTTATAGTTATCATGGCGATGCGTGAACTAAACAATAAACAGCGTGCATTACAAAACTATCATGCTAGAGCACGTTTTTCTGTTGCACGTTTATATGATAAAATCGCCTTATCCTCCTCTAAAAAACCAGAGAAGGGGAATGATAAGTGAGTTTAAAATTTACTCAACCCGATCCCAAAAGAGGCTTGGCAATCTGCAAAAGTCTTTCCATAACATTTTGTACTTCACTTCTTGTTGTATCATGTGCAACCGGACGTGATGCGCCAACCATTGCGAGTCTTGAAAAAAATGAACTTGTTATTAGTCAAATAAAAATACAACCGATTGAACGACATAACGTTATCGAAAAATACAAGGAATTTTTACGTAGCGTTCCGGTTGAAGATATATACAGTGATGCACAACGCCGTCTGGCAGACCTGGAATTAATGTCAGGTGAGGACAAAAGTGTATCCGATGATAATCCGCTCTCAGCGGCTGGTAAGCAACAGCTCCGCTCGGCAATTAAGCAATATATTCGTTACTTAAAAACCCATAAAAATTCTAAAGAGAACGAGCTGGTTCTCTATCAATTGGCTAAAGCATATTCATTATTAGCAGAACCTGAAAAAGAGCAGCTTACACTTAACAGACTAAAACAGGAATTTCCTCAATCAAAATACATCGATGAAGTTGATTTTCGGCGAGGAGAAACCTACTTCGTTTTAGGCCAATATAAGCAAGCAGGACTGGCTTACAATGACATTATAAAAAACAATAAAAAATCTTTATTCTATGAGAAAGCAATTTACAAGTATGGCTGGACACTTTTCAAGCGCAATAAATACCCACAAGCCCTCACTCAATTTATAAATCTGCTCGACATAAAAAGTTCTCAAGGTAAATTAGGCCGCGTAACCTTATCACCAAGCATCAGCCGTAGCGAAAAAGAATTACTTAATGACACATTAAGAGTCACCAGCCTAACGTTAACCTACCAGGAAGGTTCACAGACACTTACTCGATATTTAGCAGCCTCAGGTAAAAAGCCCTATGAACCGCTACTTTATCGTGCCCTGGGTAAATTATATCAACAAAAAGATCGTATTATAGACGCGGCTGAAACCTATATGGCCTATGTCACCCGAGCGCCAAATGACCCTGATGCACCTGTATTCCATCAAGATGCTATTTCTGCCTATAAAAAAGGTGGCATGGCAAAGCTCGTTATACAGTCCAAAAGTGAATTCATCGAACGATACAATACCAAAAGTTATTATTGGCGAACTCAAAATAATAAAAGACGTGACTTTATAAAACCACTACTAGCAATACATATTAAAGATCTAGCCACGCACTTCCATGCTACGGGAAGAAAATCACGTCAACAAAGCGACTATCGTCAAGCAGCCAAATGGTATGGCGAGTTCATCACCATGTTTCCTAATGACAAAACCAGTGCGGAGATGAACTTCTTACTAGCGGAATCACTCAATGAATCAGGTCAATATCAGAAAGCCATTATTGAATTTGAAAAAACAGCTTACGGTTATGCCCCACATAGCAAAAGTGCAGAAGCCGCTTATGCAGCTATTTTAATATATCCAAAGTTACAAAAATTCATGCAAACCAGCAAAAACCAGACAAATAAGAATCTCGCTTTCATTTGGCAACAAAAGGCTATCGCAAGCACGCTATTGTTTAGTGAAAAATTCCCACTGGACAAACGTGTCTCATCCGTTCTGGCGAAGACAATTGAAACGCTCTATGAACATAAAGAGTATAAGCGTGCCAATCAAATCGCACGATTACTCCTTAAAAATAACACGCCGTCACCATCTGCAGCCCTTGATAAACGCACAGCATGGATAATTATTGGTCATTCAGAATTTGCACTCACTAATTACACTGAATCTGAACATGCATATCAAGAAGTATTACGCCGTACAGCGTCAAAAAGTAAGCTCTATAAACCAATCCAAACCCGTCTTGCAGCGAGTATTTATAAACAAGGGGAACTTGCGAAATCAGAAGGTAAAAACGCCATTGCAATATCCCATTTTTTACGTTTAAAGAATGTCACACCTAATTCTCCTCTTCTTGCTGCAGCAGAATACGATGCAGCAACGCTACTCATAAAAGAGGGTAAATTAGACCAGACATCTCATATTTTGGAAAAATTCAGAAAAACATTTAAAGGTAAAACAAAATTACAACAAGGTGTCACTGAAAAACTGGCGTTTATTTATACTGAGACTAAACAACATTCAAAAGCAGCCGCTGAAATTGAAAAATTGCTCAAAACCAAGGGTGACGCCAACTTCAAACGAGATATGACCTGGCAAGCTGCCAATCTCTATATCAAAGGTGGAAATACTGCTAATGGCGTGCGTCTTTATAAAACCTATATTAAGCAATATCCTTCTCCATTAGTTGAGGCCATGGAAGCTAGAAATACCTTAGCAGAGCACTACAAAAAATCGCGCCAGCTTAAAAAATGGGGACATTGGCTTCGTGAAATAATCAAAGCCGACGCCAAAGGTGGAACACAACGTAGCGACCGAACCAGATATCTGGCTGGAACTGCGACACTCGTATTAGCCAAACCTCTGCGAACTCAATACAATAAAGCACAGTTAAGAATTCCATTAAAGAAAAGTTTGAAAATTAAGAAACAATTAATGCAAAAAACCATTAAAGCTTATGAACAAGCTTTAAATTACAAAGTTGCTGACGTATCAACATCGGCTACATATGAAATTGCTGAAATATACAATGATTTCGCCCGCGCGTTAATGAAATCACAACGGCCAAAAGGGCTCTCGCCTGATGAAAAAGAGCAATACAATATCTTACTTGAAGAACAGGCTTTTCCTTTTGAAGAAAAGGCCATCGATATTCATATTGCAAACGTTCAAAACGTCTCTATAGGTGTTTATAATGATTCGGTTAAGAAAAGTCTTAAGCAATTATCTAAATTACAACCGGTTCGTTATGCAAAAACTGAAAAGGTAGAAGGTTATGTTGATTCTATTCAGTAAGAACCTGATAACAGCAATACGAAGCATACTTATTGCTCTAAGTTGCTCTATGCTACTTAATGCCTGTATATCAACAGCTCCAACAAAAAGAACCGATACTCCGGTAGCACCTCAAGCTCAGGCAGAGTACCAACGGGCAGTATTAGCCATGAAATCCGGACAAACCAAACGTGCTTTCAATTTGTTTTATTCGATAAGCAAAAAATATCCGGGGTTTTCTGGTCCACAACTCAATATTGGCTTACTCTATCTACAAAGTAATTACCTAAATAAAGCTGAAAAAGCCTTTAAACTAGCTATTCAAATTAATCGTGACAATGCTGTGGGATATAATTTACTCGGCATTGTTTATCGCCGCAATGGGAAATTCATTGAAGCCAAGGAAGCATATCAACAAGCACTATCAAAGAATGCCAAATACGCTAATGCACATCTAAATCTTGGTATCTTATATGACTTATACATGAATGATTTAAAACGTGCACTGCATCACTACGAACAGTATCAAGTATTTAATGGAACTACCGATAAAAAAGTAGCACAATGGATTATAGATCTAAAAAGACGTACTAAAGAGAAGCATAGTAGCGTAACCACCTTACTGAGAGATGCGAACAGATGATTAGATTAACTTTAATTTTATTTCTGGCACTCAGTTCTGGTTTCTCAATAGTGCATGCTGAAGATAAACTGAATATGGACGGAACGGCCATCATCGGTAACCAGGAACTACCAAAGGTTCTATACATTGTTCCATGGAAGAAATCCGAGGTTCCGGACATGACTCAACCACCTTTAGAAAGTTTAATCGATGAGGCACTACAACCGATTGATCGTGAAGTGTTTCAGCGTCAAGTAAATTATCATCATGCCTTGCATGATATTAAAAACAATAGTAAATAACAGTGATAGTTCTATCAGGAGATAAAATATGTATACCAGTATCGTGACATTCTTCCAGGAAGGTGGCTCATTTATGATACCTATTGCCATTGTACTCGCCATTGGTAGTGCTATTGCACTAGAGCGTTATGTTTACCTAACGCAATCACGAGCGCGAAATAGAATGCTACTTAAAAAAATCATGCCCCTAATGGAAAGCGGTGACTTCAAGCAAGCTTACAGTACATCGAATAAATCCAATCAACCGATTGCAAAAATTCTTAATTCCGGATTATCAAAATACAAATCCGCACAAGACAGGGATGATATTGAGGCTGCTATGGAAGAAAGCATGTTAGAAATTATTCCACGACTCGAAAAGCGAACTCACTACCTGGCAATGTACGCAAATATTGCCACCTTACTTGGTCTACTCGGAACTATCATAGGCCTAATCAAGGCCTTTACCGCAGTAGCACAAGTTGATCCTGCTTTAAAAGGTGAAATCTTATCAACAAGTATCTCAGTCGCAATGAATACCACAGCATTTGGCTTAATGGTAGCAATTCCATTATTGCTTGTTTATACCGTCTTACAAACTAAAACAACAGAAATCGTTGATAGCCTTGAAATGGTAACAGTTAAGTTTGTTAACCTAATTATGCAACGTAAAAACAAAGCGTCTTAATTACAATGAGTCGAATACGTCGCAGAAAACTTCGGCATGAACAGGCGCCCGAGCTCAATATTACAGCCTTTATGAATTTAATGGTTATTCTAGTGCCGTTCCTGTTAATCACCGCCGTTTTTAGTCATTTAACAGTACTGGAACTTAATTTACCAAGCGCAGGCGTAGCTAGTAAAAATAAAAAAACTGACTTTGAATTACAGGTCACCATTCGTAAAAACTTAATCGATCTATCGGATAACAAAGGTGGTTTAATTAAACGTATTAGAAATAATAATAAGGGGTATAATTATGCGTTCCTTTCACAAACGTTAAAACAAATAAAATCACGATTTCCTGATAAAACCAATGCCACCATCTTATCTTCTCCAGATGTTAACTACGAAACTCTGGTTAGCGTAATGGATGCAGTACGAATGTATCATGCAGCAGAAAATGGTGAATTAATTAATGCTGAACTATTTCCCGATATATCTATCGGGGATGCTCCATAAAGAAAGATAAAATATGTCTGAATCTCGTCGCATAAGAAGAATGGACCGCCACCATAAGCGGAAAAACACCTCGGCATCACTAAACATGGTTTCTCTTATGGATATATTTACAATCCTGGTATTCTTTTTATTAGTTACCTCGTCTGAATCGGAAGTGTTACCGTCACCGAAGGCAATCAAACTACCGGAATCATCAGCTGAAAAAATACCCAGAAAAAGTATTGTTGTTATGGTAAATAATACCGATATTCGAGTTAATGGCGAGTTTGTTATTACAGTTGATAGTGCTTTACGAAACAAAGCCACGATGATTTCACCTTTGTCAAATATGCTTAAAAAATATATTAGGAAAGAACGGTCAATTAAATCAACGACTAATAAAAAGAAATCACGCCCGGTAACCATTATGGGTGATCAAAAGATACCTTATAAGCTACTTAAAAAAATCATGTTAACGTGTGCCCAAAATGACTTCACCAATATCTCTTTAGCCGTCATTTCAAAATCACCCGTCTCTGTAAATAAGACTCAAGGGACGAAATAACATGGCCATTGCAACATTTTATACTGAACCCGTATTACCCTGGTCAAAAACCGAGAATGATATTCGCTTTAATAAAGTGCTTAAACGCAGTCTATTAATTTTTCTAGTTCTCATTATAATCATTCCCTTTCTACCTACACCTGAAATTGAAAAGAAAGAACTCAAACAGGTTGCGCCACGACTCGCCAAATTACTTATCGCCAAGAAAAAACAAAAAGTTGCTGCACCTAAACCAAAACCCGCAGCTAAAAAGAAAACGTCTAAAAAAGAAGTTGCCAAGAAAAAAGCTAAATCCAAAAAAGAGGTTGCTAAAAAGAAAGTGGTAAAAAAAGCAGCCTCAAGCGGCTTGATGGCTTTAACGGATGACCTTGCCGACCTGCGTGACAGCTTTAATGTTTCGTCAGTTCGCTCTACTAACTTATCAAAAACCGGGAACACTAAAAGTAAACTCGCAGCGAGTAATATCTTAACGGCTAAAGCAGGAAGCGGCAGTGGAGGTATTAATACAAATAGTTTGAGTAATCAAACCGGTGGCGGCTCATTGACCGGACGAAACATTAGCGGAGTTTCCAGTAATATTGGTGGTGGAACAGGAACCCGCCGAACCGCTGGTGGTAAAGCTGGCCGTAGTCAGGAAGAAATTGAACGTGTATTTCAACGTAACAAAGGTGGCATATTTGCTTTATACAATCGAGCTCTACGTAAAGACCCTTCATTACAAGGAAAAGTGGTACTCGAATTGACAATATTACCCAGTGGTATCGTTACAAAATGCCGCATACTTTCCACTGAACTTAAAGCTCCAAAATTTGAAAGAAAACTAGCCTTAAAAGTTAAAACATTTCACTTTCTTAAAAAGGATGTAGCCACCGTAACGGTCACTTACCCTATAGATTTTCTTCCCTCATAGTAATGTCATCACAAAGGAAGATATAATTAATTTAGCGCTCCTGTTCAATATATAATTTTATATGCAAAAGCTATTTCTAGTCCTTATTATTTATCGAAGTTATATTATGCTGCCAAATTTATTACTAGCTCTACTTACTAGTGCCAGCCTCCTATACTCTAGTTTTATTCTTGGCGCAGAAGCGCCAAGTATAAATGCAGCCCCAACTTCATTTGTTCTGGTTGGTACTATTACCAGCACCAATAGCCAACCTCTAGCTTTAATCCAATTTGAAAATGGAAAACTACATTTCCACTCTCTGAGTGACCAGGTCGATTCCTATACCATAACCAAAATTCAGCGCAAAAATATTCAACTGAGGCATAGCAATCAGTTTTATACACTATATCTGCATCATAAATTCAGTACTGATAATGCTAAAGACACTCCTACCACTGCATTAGCTAGTGACCTTTCTCAACAAATTCTGATAAACCGCAAACTGCTTGACCACATTCGAACCAATATTCAGCAATGGCTCAATGCTGTATCGCTTAATTTAGAAATAACGGATGGACGAGTCAGCGGTTACATAATCGAGTCTATAAACAATATCCCCTTAAAAGCGTCTATAGGTTTAAAACAGGGAGATATCATAAAATCTATCAATGGGATTCACGTTAGCCAACCTGAGTTATTTACCCAAACTGTAGACAAACTAATCGATAGTAGTGATATTTACATACAAGTTGAACGAGCTCACAAAACAAGCAATTTAATTTTTCACGTATCTAACTAGTCGTAACAATTTGAATAGTATATAAAAAATATTTTATTAGTATGTGTATCAAACTTGACTTATCCACTAAAACAAGCCAAATTAATACGAGGGTAGCGAAAGTTTCCTGATATTTTTTAGCCAAAATCGGTCTCTTCGAGTAGAAATCAGATTTACGTCGCATATTATTGCTATATATACCTATATTGACCTTTGACCCTGTCTATTTGGGATACAAATCACATCAGAATTAGCAAAAATGATATATAGTTTCTAGTAGGGCTCTGTCTCTCTGAAAAAGATATCTATATTTACAGTGGCAGTTTCAAAGTAATAGCACAGGGAAGAGAAAACAACTAAATCCTACTCGATTCCCATGTAGTGATTTACATTAACAGATTGTTTTATAAGGTTAATTTTAATTAAAACATTATGGCTATATTAAATAAATATTTAAATAACAAGTTCTTCAAAACCTTGGAACCACTGAGCGGCCTAAGTGCAGATAAACTATCGGAACTTGTTAATAAGTCAAATGTTGAAACAATTCCCGCAGGCAGAACACTATTTCGACAGGGTGACAAGGATAAACACAGCTATTACCTCCTTTCAGGTCAAATTGAGCTCCACACTAGTGGTGAGAACAAAACTCAAACCATTAAAGCCAAGACACCTGAAGCCAAATACCCAATAGCTCAACAACTACCAAGACCCTACACAGCAAGAATAAAATTAAACTCTGAAGTATTATCAATTGATACAAGCTTATTAGAAATGTTGCTTGAATCCGATGGAAATCCTTCTTCTGGCGCATATGAAGTAACTGAAATTAGTAGCGAAGACGAAAATGGATGGATGCTGAAATTTTTACAGTCTAGAGCATTTCTGCAGATTCCAACTGATAATATACAAAAAATCCTCATGTCCATGGAGGAAGTTAAGGCTAATAAGGGAGAGTCGATTGTCACCCAAGGCGAAAGTAATGATTTTTATTATATCGTTAAGTCAGGCAAATGCAGTGTAAGCCGCCGACCCAGCCCTAATGCAGAAGATGTTCAAATAGCAATTCTGGCTGCGGGTGATGGTTTTGGTGAAGAAGCACTCATCACTGAAGGGCATCGTAATGCAACTGTACGCATGGTTGATGATGGCGTTTTAATGCGACTGACTAAAGAAGATTTTATTTCTTTACTAGTGAAGCCGCTTCTTGATTATATCCATATAGATGAGCTTAAATCGCGAGTTTCTGCAGGTGATTTACTTGTAGATGTTCGACAACATAAAGACTTTATGGCTGCACATTTAGACGGAGCAGTAAACACGCCGCTCTCAATGATTCGTCTTAAATTAAATACGTTTAATACCGAACGCAATGTGATTGTATATTGTAATGACGCTAGCCGGAGTACTGCAGCCGCATTCTTACTAATTCAAAATGGCCTAAGCTGTAGCATTCTTAAAGACGGGCTCAACAGTCATGCAGCTATCCAATCCATAGTAACTTCAACGAGTGCAAGCAAAGAAAACGTCGTAGCAAAGTCTGCAGCCGAAACTAGAACTCCACAAAGTATACCTGTAAGTAATTCACCAATTGCACCTTTACCTACTTTAAAAAAACCTGTAATTCCAGCAGACTCTACCACGCAAAATAAAGTTACTGTTCAGACTGAAAAAAGAAAAAAACAAATTGACGAGCTCAATAAGAAAAAACTACAAACTGAAGTAGCACGACAACAAGCTGAAGCACGATTAGAACAGCAAAAGAAAATTGAAAGTGAAAGAAATACTCGATTATTAAAACAAACAGAAAGAAATCGTCTCCAGGAGGCAGAACGAGCCAAGCAAGCTATTGAGGAAAAACAACGCCTTGAATTAGAAAAACTAAATCTTCAGGAAGAAACAAAAAATCTAAAACAAAAAGCTGAAGAGGAAAAGATTGCCGCACAGAAAGAATTAAAAAAATTAAGGGAAGAATATAATAAACATAAGCAAGCAATTGAAGCTAAAGATTTAGCCGAAAAAGAAACTCAAGCCTTACTTGAACGAGCAGCAAAAGAGAAACAAGTTGCTGAACGTGAACTGGAACGACAAGCTGAAGAATCCAGAAAAAACAGACTAATTATCGAAGATCAACAGCGAGCTGAACGCGCGGCGCAGGAATTGCGCCTAAAAGCAGAATCTGAAAAGCTAGCTGCAGAACGAGAATTACAAAAACAAAAAGAATTTGTTACGCGTCAACTTGAGAAGCAGCAAAAAATTACCGAAGAATCTCAAAGACAAGTTAAAATTGAAACAGATAAAATACGCCAACAAGCTGACAAAGAACTTGCTCAACTTCGTGAAGAGCTCGAAAAAACAAAAAACTCTGTTGAAGAACGCGTTAGAGACCTCAAAGAAAAAGAAAGTCTCCTTGCTGACGAAGAAATTCGAAGCCGTAAACAGCATGCCAATGATGCCATTAGAGAATCTATAGAAAAAGCTCGTCATTTAGCTGAAGCTGAAGCGGCCAAAGTTAGAGAACAAGCATTAATTGAAGTACAGGGTCTTCAAAAAAATATTGAACTAAGAAAACAAAAGCTAGAAACTGAAGCTAAAAATATCCGCTTAGAGGCTGAACGAGACCGTGCTGCAACGCTTGAATCCGCACGTAAACAAGCCCAGGAAATTGTGTTTAAAACTACAGAACAAGCTAAATTCATTAACATTCGACAACAAGAACTAGACAATGACGCTGTAAAAATTCAATTACAAATAGAAGCTGAACGCCACGCAACATTAGAATCTGCTAAATTAGAAGCATCTAACATTATTAGAAAAACTGCAGAAGAGGTTCAATTATTAGATCTGCAAAGACAAAAGATTGAAGCTGAGGTCACTCGTATAAAATCTGAAGCTGAATCCGAAAAAGAAAAAACGATTAGATTAGCCCATCAAGATGCAAATAAAATTCGCTCTGAAGCCGAACGAATCTCACAACTACAGGCTCAAAAAGAATTAGAACTAATTCGTAATAAAACACTACAACAAACGAAGGAACTAAAACAACAACGCGAGCGCATTAAACTGCAAGCCCAAAAAGAACTTGAACATCAACGTTCAACAATGGAGCTTAGTCTCCAACAGGCAGAGAAAATACGCATTCAAGCAGAAAAAGAAGCCGAACAAGTACGTTTAAAAGCACTACAATCTGCATTATCTGTAGATAAAGAGACTACGATACCCGATATATCTAGTCCATCAACGAATACAATAGACCAACAATCTTCAGAAGTAAGTTTTAGTAACATTAATATACCTGGACCTACAACGTCCAGTAAATCACCCATGATAGAATCACAAGCACAAAATCTTGCGCAGGAAATTGTTTCCAAACTGGAAAAGGCCGAAAGCAACAGAATCAAAGAACAGCATGAAACAAGTAATAACAATGGTAATGGTATAAGTCTTTCTTCAGCTAGTTTGAAACGTCGCTCTGATGGAAAAATAATACTGGAAGGCGATGAAGATCTTTTTATTTTTAAAGAACCAAAAGAATACACTGAAGAAGAATTAAATGAATTTAAAAAATCACTAGAAGGAAGTAGAGGTAAAAATACCAATACAGTACATTCCCTTTTAAGCGAACCAATTAAAACGACAACCCCTTTTGAATTTTCTTTTGATGAACCTGATTTCGACCTTGTAGATGAACTTCCAAATAACTCCAAAGCTCAGCAGAATACTGGAAATCCAATATCTGAATTTTCTGATTTTGAATTACATCAACCTTCTGATATGCGAGCTCAAGTCAAGCCAGCCTTAAAACGTCCAGCTCAACGTATTATTGCAATTGCCGCCAGTTTATTTGTTGCAGTTGGCGTAGGCATTACTTTTGTTGGCGTAAACTCCGAACAAAGTAAGTCTCAAAATATCACAATGAAAAAGGATAACTCTTTTAATGCAACACGCGTTTCTGGATTAGCAGCAAGCAATATTGAAATTGACAAAAAAATTATGTCAGAAGCGGAGCGTGAATTCGAAAAACTTTTATCAAAGTGGAAAAAATCACAAGATAAACAAGATGTGCAAAAAAACACTAATGCAATAGAATCTTTAGAGAAAATTACTCAATAATAAGCTCTCAACTTTTAAATGCCACTTTAGTCAGACAGAGGAAGTATGATTTGCTGAGAACCTTCATCTACTAAACGAAATACACTTGCTTTAACTACTCGCCCTGATTCATCCTGGATAATCACGGTCCACTTTCCAAGTTGCAGTGGTTTTATATCGATGCGGGAGAAAAGACGCCAACGAGGGCCTTTTACTTTAAATTCTTTACTAGATACAACCTTATCATTGTAAATCCATTTATGTACTACCGTCTGTCCATCAAAATGACGCAGATCCGTAAAAAAGAAAATTTTTGTTTGCTTATTGCTTAATACCAAAACTTGATCAATAGGTTCACGATCAACAATCCCTGTTGTAAACATTGCTCTTGCTACATTAGGCAATTGTTCGGCATAACTCGATTGGCAAAAGAATAAAACACCAATCAAATAAAATACAATATTAATATTTAATAGTAATTTCATACCTGTAAGATTAGCTTATTATAAGTAACTTGCAAAATTCATTCTCCAGGATAACCAGATCATCAATGCACTAACTAATACAATTACTATTATATAATTTTTTTTAATATTTTTAACTTTAAAGTAATCCCCTGCAAATGACTGAGTCGATGAGTGATTATTTGATAAATTTTTCAATGTATACCAGGCATTCAATAATTTTTCTGAATGTAGTTGAGTATCGATACCTGAAAACTCCAGCTCATTAAGACTTTTAACTTGTTCAGGTTTCCCTTTTGGAAATTCACAGTCGTTAGAAAAAACAACCAAGCCTCTAATGTCAATATCTTTTACAATTGCATTTATAGAAGAAATGTCTGAATCTAACTGCTGCAATGTATTTGGAAATTTGTAACTCCGATTACCAAGCAACTGCGTCCATTGTTCAATATTATCGGCACAAAAAATTGTACCGCGAAATTTTTTTAATATAACCAATATAATCGAGTTTTGAGCAAGAACTATATAATCCAGAAAAATACTTCCCCCCAGCCCATCTGGTAAAATAACTTGCTTTAAGTACTGACTTCCGATTTTTTGAATGGCTTTATTAATTTTTCTCTCATCCAAATAACCTCGTATTGCAGGCATTACACTGATGAAGATAATTATAAGTAAAACAAAAGTAACCAAAATTGTTACTGTAACGGGTTTATCTAAATATAGACTATTTGAAACTTGCTCAAAAAAACTCATTATTGAGCTCTCTCCATAAAAGTACAGGTTTGTAAGACTTAGTGAATATCATTGAAGATTACGTTATTATGTGAATGTATTTACAGCGGTATGGTAACGCAATGTCGGTTTCACAACAACAATTAGAGTTTGCAGAAAAAGCCCTTGCTGCATACGGTAATATACTTGCCACAATAGAACCTTCTTTTTATGGCCTTCCTTTATCTAAACTTCCATATACAGTTACCGAAATAAAAGACTCAATTTATACTGTGCTAAATACCATTGATAATAACCAAAAGCAAATTATTGATAGTTTAACAAACGCTTATATGTTTTTGGGACAATTTATCTCTGATGATGAAGTATTTATTGTCCAACAGGCACTCGCTCACTTAAAAACTTCAAATAAAGCTTCATCTGATACTAATGATATTGAATTGGCTGGTTTTATTACAAGTAAGATAAAAATCAAAATGGAGAATAATTTAGAAGAAATTCAATTATTCTTAAGTGAAAGAATCGAACTGAAGAAATAGACTTTAACTATTATAAATACCAACCAGATTATGAATCAGAATGTTCATGAACAATGACTTCAACATCAGAGAAATTGAGTCCAACTATTCGAATCGGGTCACGTTTACCTTTCACACGTATATGCAATTCGGCAGTACTCCAGTGTTTTATGGGCAAGTCTTTATAAGCGCATTCACTCATTACTAAATCCTTGCCGATTACCTTTGTTGCGCTTTCTAACCTAAAGGCTAGATTCACCGCATCGCCAATCGCCGAATTATCCTGACCTGCAGAAATTGAGGCTGCTCCGGTATTAATACCCACACCTATTTTTATATTTTCCGTTATATCAGGGAACTTAACACTAATATTTTCTGTTACTTTATTAATTTCTACGGCCGCATTTAGGACATTGTAAATAGTCTGAGTATCGTCCACAATTGCCTGCCACCGTGCAAAAACGCAGTCCCCTATAAATTTATCAACCATGCCCCCATTTTTTAAAATAATATCACTAACCTGACTAAACCAGGAATTCATCATTTTTGTTAATATACGAATATTAATTTTCTCAGACAGGGTCGTAAATCCGCGAATGTCAGCAACTAATATCGTAATTTCACTTATTTCCGGAGTATCAGAAATAACAGTTTCTAACATTGATTGTGTATCGTTACCTGAGAGGCGTTTTTTCTTCTGCCGAAAACTGAACTCGATACGACCAATTTTAATTTGGTCGCCATTTTTTAATAGTGTTGGCATTGAGATGCGTTGGCTATTCAGAAAACTACCATTCGCACTACCACTATCTATGAGATAATAATCATCATGCCCTATCATTCTAATCATGGCATGGCTTCTGGAAACACTGAGGTCGTCTATAGGAATATCATTATGTACATCACGACCTATCGTAATGGCCGAGTTACACACCACCTCGTACAACTGTCCTGCATCTGAATAACTTAAGGTTGCTGGCATCGCTATGGATCCAGACTTCGATTAGCACTAGAATCTGTAAACATTATTCCATTACCTCATAAATCCACTTCTATATTAATTTGCCATGACTGTTAATAAATGCTTATCTGTTTTTCTTAATGGACGAAACAAACTAACATCCTCTGCTGCACGCATACCAATAATAATATCATTGTAATCCGGTGCTTCTGCTTCAATAGGATTTTGCTGATAATCTAATGTTAAGCCGTATTTCTTATTAACATACTCATCAACAGGCTTAGTTACATTTGGATTACTATATTTGTTATTTTTAAACATTTTAACTTTGTTAGAAACCCGAAACAGCCACGCTTGAGCAAAAATGTTAGCGCGACGCCGGCGTTCTTTTACTGCCCCAGCACCCGCCTTAAAACCGGTAATTACACTTTTATCTAAATCCAAACCCTTCATGAAATTTGCGCGAGCTCGTCCTAAACTTCGATATAGAATAGTAAAAAGATAACTCGCTACTTCAGGGTGATTATCAACTCCGATAAAAATAAAATCCGGCTTAGTCCGGTTCTTACGTGAGATATATACTCGACAATCGAAAGCATCAGCAACTAGATTCGATAGCGCTAATACCCAATATGCCGGTTTTGAAGCACTACTGCTGTTCACTGCTGATTCGTTCATTTGGTTAATACTCACTTCATGTGTATTAACCTGTTCATCATTAATATCATATTTTCGCATCAAACTGATCGCCTGGCGCAATGCTGACGCTGCTTCATTTGGATTTGCCGATTCAGCGAGGCGAAGGCATTTACAGATCTTGTCTATAATCTTATTAAGAGTCATAGTTCTATTTAATGTAATTTATACATATATAGCATAACTCATTAATTTGAAAAGAAAAACACTAACTAACAATTTATATATATATCTAAACACTTGAAATGTCGAATTTTTGAGCATATTTACCTACATCAGGCTATAAATTTGGTCTATTCCTTTAATAATATAGATCTCGATATTTTTGTATGGCAATCTACCTAAAATACGAATATCACAGACTTTTTAAGCAGATTGGTAAACACTAATGAATGAACAGACTACTGCTATCTCCGCATTTCCATGTGTTGACGAAAGCTTCATACGAGGGCTGAGCAGTCAAGCACAGCCGGTTAATCCTGTCTCAACTAAACGGAAATATGAGCTTATATCGTATATTAAAACTTTGTTAAAGCAACAAGACGCTGTTTTAGTTGCTCACTATTACACCGATAATGATATTCAGGAGCTAGCAGAAGCAACAGGCGGTTACGTATCAGATTCACTCGATATGGCCCGGTTTGGCAGCGAACACCCTGCCACAACCCTCATCGTTGCAGGCGTTCGATTCATGGGGGAAACAGCAAAAATTTTGAACCCTGAAAAACGCATTCTTATGCCAACCCTAAAAGCTGAATGTTCACTCGATTTATCCTGTCCGGCAGACAGCTTCGTTCCGTTTTGTGATGAACATCCCGATCGAACTGTGGTGGTCTACGCAAATACCAGCGCCGAAGTTAAAGCTCGCGCAGATTGGGTCGTTACATCAAGTATAGGTACTAAAATTGTTAAGCACCTACACGATCAAGGTGAAAAAATTCTCTGGGCTCCTGACAAGTATTTGGGCAATTACATCCAAAAAGTCACTGGCGCTGATATGTTGATATGGCAGGGCTTTTGTATTGTGCATGATGAGTTCAAGTCGAATGAACTTAAAAAGCTACGAATCAGATATCCTGACGCTGCGGTATTAGTGCACCCGGAATCACCTGATGATGTCATCGAACAAGCCGATGTAGTGGGCTCGACTACCGCTCTCATCAATGCTGTAAATAGTTCTTTAGCCGATGAATTTATTGTTGCAACGGATAATGGTATTTTTTATAAAATGCGTCAGGTTGCTCCCAATAAAAAACTCATTGAAGCGCCAACCGGTGGAACGGGGGCAAACTGCAGTAGTTGTGCTCACTGTGGCTGGATGGCAATGAATGGCTTGGAAAATATAGCGACAACGTTAGAACAAGGTTGTAACGAAATCACTATCGATGAAGAAGTTCGTGTTAAGGCTTATCAATCCGTTAAACGTATGATTGATTTTTCTGCCAAAATTTAGAACAAGTCATATAAGACTGGTTCTTAATTAAAATACAGAAAAATTCAAATCACTTTACAAAAGTAAAGGTGAAGTATTTTGGATTTACGCCGTTCCATTTATTTTCTCAGCACCCCAACACTAATTACCATAATTATTGTTAGCTTTATCTCTGAAATTACGCATATTACCCAACCTATATTTTTTGCCATCCCCTTGCTCCCGTATATTATATTTACGGTGGCATTAATTATGGCTTTTATATTTAATAATAATCGTGAATTCATGATTCTTGTTTTATTAAGTGTACTTTACTGGGTCATTAACAATTTAATATTTAATTCAAATTCACTTTTAAATCCAGACCAACGAGAACAACTAACCCACTATATTACGTTCTTATTACCACTTAATTTTGTAGTATTTTCTTTTACCAAAGAAAGAGGCGTGTTAAGTCGCTATGGGCAACAACAACTTGCCATTGTTGTGGCTCAAATCATTATTGTGACTTTACTGTTACGCTTCCCAGTCACAGCAATTTCCACTCTCTTCAATATACAATACTTAAGCATACTTAGTCATCGTTCTGTTTATATCCCACAGTTGAGTATTATTAGCTTTGAATTTAGCTTATTAGTTCTTGCGTCAATTATTATCCACCAACCCTCAATTCGTCAGGGTGGTTTTTTCGGCTGTCTTATTTTTGTTTTTTTGTCATTCTTGAATTTCGACAACCCCGATGCCTTTACTTTATTTTATGCTTTAGCTGGTCTAGTGCTTATTAGTGCTATTGTTTTTAATTCCTACACGCTTGCCTATCATGACGAGCTCACTGGCCTGTCATCAAGGCGTGCGCTTAAACAGTACCTAATGTCATTAGGACCATCTTATACATTGGCCATGGTTGATGTTGACCATTTTAAAAGTGTGAATGACACCCACGGTCATGATGTAGGCGACCAGGTACTTCGACAATTAGCAGGGTATTTACGCAATGCGCCAGGTGGCGCGAAAGCCTATCGCTACGGAGGTGAAGAATTCACCTTGGTGTATAACAACAAATCGGCTACAGAAGCGGCTGAATACGCTAATCAGTTACGTCGCCAAATTGAGAAAGACACCTTTAATATTCGAAATACTAATGATCGCCCCAAACGTACCAGAAGACATAAAAAATCAGCCACTCAAAATAAAAACAAACCATCCACGATGAAAAAGCTACACTACACCGTAAGCATAGGTATTTCAGAGCACCGCGAGCATCACAAAACACCCTTTGATACGCTTAAATCTTCTGATAAAGCTTTATACTCAGCAAAACAAAAGGGGCGTAATTGCGTCGTGATTGCAAAAGGGAAAAAATAACGTTTCCGGGGCTTGCCGATCTCGCTTTTAATGAATAGCTCTTGAAGCGATTTCAAATACATCTTTTGATAAGGGCTTAGTCGCAAGAATGCGTTCAAACTGCTGTTTCATTAAAGCCTGACGCGCCAAATCGTAGCGTTGCCAGCGAATCATAATTTGTAATAACCTTGCCGCTATTTGTGGGTTAGTTTTGTCTAGCACTAAAACCTGATCGGTTAGAAATTTATATCCCTCACCATTTTCGGCATGAAAGCTCACCGCATTGATTCCACAAAAGCTGCCAATGACTGCACGTATTTTATTCGGATTACTCATTGAAAACGCCGGGTGTTGCATAAGGCTTTTAACTTTTTCCAAGCTATCCGGAAGATCAGCACCCGCCTGTATTGCCAACCACTTTTCGATAACCTGATTATCAGATTTCCATTGTTCATAAAAAGCATCTAAGGCAACTTGACGATATTCACACTCATGGTTTGCCAGAATATTTACCGCTGACAATTGGTCGGTCATATTATTAGCTGTTTGAAATTGTTGGTAACAGTGCTGCAAATGTTTTTCTGTTTCCAATTCAGCTAAATAAGCTAAACACAGATTTTTCAAACTACGTTGCGCCATTGCGTCAGAATTAAAGACATAATCTTCATGTGTTACGTTGCGATGATAAATTGCTTCAAACTGAGTTTCTAACTTCGCTGCCAGTTCACGTCGTACAAATTTTCTTACCGTATAGATTGCGTCAACATCTACTACGGCACATTGGTCGGCTATATAATTTTCTGACGGTAGTGTTAATAACTGTGCGGCAAGTGCCATATCTAATTTTTTATTCTCTAACACTGACTTATAAGCGTTAACGATAAAGTCACCAACAGTTAATTTTTTACTTGCTTTAAGCGACTCGATTAAGCCTAACACCAGATTAACACCAAGCTGTTGCGAAGCGTCCCAGCGATTAAACTCATCACTATCGTGCGCCATTAAAAAAGCAAGTTGCTCGTTAGTATATTCATAATGTATTTTAACTGGTGCAGAAAAGCCTCGTAATAAGGATGGCAAAGGTTTTTCAGTAATATTATTAAATACAAAAGACTGTTCCAGCTCGGATATCTCCAAGACTGTACTGGTAACATTTGAAACATGGCGATTTTTAATATCAAGCTTCATTTCACTACCATCCGGACTTAAAAGTCCGACTTCTACTGGCACATGAAAGGGCTTATTATTTTTTTGTGATTCGAGTTCGCCAAATGATTGTGTCATCGTTAATGTATAGACTTGTTTCTGAGCATTATACTCATCTTTGACATTAAGAACAGGCGTGCCAGATTGGTTATACCAATTCTGAAATTGACTGAAGTCCCTATCATTCGCATCTTCAATTGCTTTAACAAAATCTTCAGTCGTAACGGCCTGCCCATCATGTCGTGAAAAATAACAATCGGTTCCTTTTCTAAACCCTTCTCCACCTACCAAATTATGTAACATCCGTACGACTTCTGCACCCTTGTTATAAACTGTTACCGTGTAAAAATTGCTTATCTCTATATATTTATCCGGTCTGATGGGATGAGCCAATGGACCTGCATCTTGAGAAAACTGATGATTACGTAAAACATTCACATCATCAATACGTTTTACTGTGCGTGAATTTAAATCCGCTGAAAACTCCTGGTCACGAAAGACGGTAAAACCTTCCTTTAAACTTAATTGAAACCAATCCCGACAGGTTACTCGGTTACCGGACCAGTTATGGAAATACTCATGCCCAATAATACTTTGTATGTTATAAAAGTTGGCATCAGTTGCAGTTTCCGGGCTAGCGAGTACACAGGAGGAATTAAAAATATTCAGGCCTTTGTTCTCCATTGCTCCCATATTGAAATCATCAACAGCAACAATCATAAAAACATCCAGGTCATACTCGCGACCATAGGTTTGTTCATCCCATAACATCGCTTGTTTTAAACAGACCAAAGCGAAATCGGTTTTATGAGCATTTGATTCTTCAACGTAAATTCTTAAATCAACGTCTCGACCCGATTGGGTAGTAAAGGAGTCTTGTTTATAAATCAACTGTCCTGCAACGAGTGCAAACAAATAACATGGTTTTAAACTTGGATCATGCCATTTAGCCCAATGCATCCCATTTTCATTGTCGCCACTATCAACCAGGTTTCCGTTCGATAATAATACCGGGTATTTTTCTTTATCCGCAATCAAGGTCACCGTAAATTCAGACATAACATCAGGTCGATCCGGAAAATAACTGATGCGACGAAAACCCTCCGCTTCACATTGAGTGCAAAGCATTGCACTTGATGAATACAGCCCTTCCAGAGCTTTATTTTGTTCGGGGAAATTTTTAACAACGGTTTCTAATTTAAAACTATCCGGCACACTCGGTATAGTTAATTTATCATCGGTTAATAGATATTCAGAACGACTTAACGTGACACCATTAATACTGATGCTGATTAATTCAAGTAACTGGCCATCTAATACTAGTGGTGCCTGATGGGCATCGGTTATCGGCCCGGATATATCTGTACTTTTTGAGTCAGCTTTATTTCGTTCAATAAGTAAAGTAGAAGTTACGCAGGTTTCTTTCGCCGCTAATTCAAATATCATATCTACTTTCTTCACCCAATAATTCGGGGCCCTATAATCTTTAAGGTAAATGGTATTTGGTTCGACAATTACTTCTTCAGTTACTGCTTGCTTATTCACTTATATTCTCCAAAATTTATAACTACTGCTAAATTCTAATTTCTTAAATTTTCTATTTAAGGTCTATAACCGCGACCACGTCTTACGGTTTTCTTGCCAAAACGCTGGTTCACCTTATCCGTTATGTCATCGATGTTTTTCTGTTTTTTTAAAACACTCTTATCTTTAGTCTCAGTTACAAACATATCAAATTGCGCATCCTGTGAAGTACCTATATCTTGCTCACTACCCTCAACTATTTCATTGCAACGAGTCAAACCCGATACGCCAAAGCCTATCAGGCGAATCGGAGACTTATGCTGTTGCATGGCCTTTAAGAATAGGTCCACTGCGTTAGCCATTAAAATCTGAGTATTATTTTCAGCTTCACTTAAACTTATAGAACGTGTGATGGTTTTAAAATCCGGATATCGTAATTTAATAATGATTGTTTTCGCATTATAACTTTTACTCCGTAATCTTGTGGCAACTTGCTCACATAAATCGGCTAAATACGAATGCAATACAGTCATATCGTCAACATCAATATCGAAGGTTGTTTCATGCGAAATTGATTTCGTTTTACTTTCGGAACAGACTCTACGCATATCGCGGCCATTTGCAAGATCCAAAAAATGCTGACCCGACTTCCCGAATAAGGATTGCATAAAAACATCTGACTGACGACGCACATCGGCGATAGTTTCCATACCATATTGATGGAACTTTGCCTGAGTCACTTTTCCCGCCCCCCATAAACGGCTAATAGGCAATGGGTCTAAAAACTGCTGTTGCTGTTCTGCGCTTACATAGACAAAACCACTGGGTTTATTAATATCGGAGGCTATCTTTGCTACATATTTGTTTTCTGCAATACCGACAGAACAGACTAACTGGGTTTCATCTAAAATATCCTGTTGAATCAATCTTCCGATGTTTTCTGCATTCTTAAATAAACTCTCACTCGCAGTCACATCTAAAAATGCCTCATCGAGCGAGAGTGGTTCAATTTCCGGGGTATAACGAAAAAAGACTTCATGAATTTTTCTTGAAGCCTCTACATACAGGGGCATTCGAACAGGTAAACAAACTAAATTTTTACAACGCCGTTGGGCCTCTGCAATTGGCATTGCACTACGAACGCCATATTTTCTGGCGTTATAATTTGCAGCTGCAACCACACCACGTCCTTCACGCCCTCCCACAACGACTGGTAGTGGGGCTAATTCAGGTTGCTCTCTAATTTCAACCGATGCATAAAAAGCATCCATATCAACATGAATAATCATATGCTACTTTGATTTATATTAAGAGATTCCATAGCATTATCATACGCCCCAAACAGCGTACTTAAAACGTGGTGAAGCAATTACAATTGATATTGGTCTTTATAATACGATTGGTACTGAATAACTTTTTTAATATAGCGCCGCGTTTCCCGGTAAGGTGGAATGCCATTATAATAGCGTACCGCCGTTTCACCAGCATTATATGCCGCCAGGGCTACGCTCAGACGATTTTTATAGCGATGCAATAGGTAGCGAAGGTGTCGTACACCTGCGTCCAGATTCTTCAATGGACTATATAAATCAAACACCCCATACAGCTCGGCGGTTTGTGGCATAAGTTGCATTAAACCGGATGCTCCGACACGCGATGTGGCGTTCGGGTTAAAGTACGACTCAGTATGTACAACGGCCTTGATTAAAAATGGATCCATTCCGTGTTTTTTAGATACAGAATTAATGAGTTCATCAAATTTATTAGCATCGACAGAGGGCTCAATAGATACACGCGTCGTGACAGACTGACCTAAACCGACAACTTTTTGACTTTTTTTAACCAATTTAAAAATTCGGTTATGTTTGGGCCTGTCCGTAATAATGCGCGTACCATCCGGTAACTGGTAAACATAGTAACCTGCTAATATAGAATTACTATAAAGTGTTAGCCCTAATAAACTGAAAAACATAAATAAATTTCGGCTTGTAAACATCAACTGGCCTTCTATAAAACGTTATTGAAATTACAATATAATCCCTGAAATTGCTCGTTTAAATACCAGGAATAAGGTTATCGTAGTGTGCCTTCTTGACAATGCAATATATAGACCGATTCATGTAACGACGTCAGTCCTTTGGCAAAAAAATGCCCATGTTCAGCCAGAACATCATTATTTGCCAAACAATGAACACTAAAACCGGCAGCATAATCCAGGCTTAGCTCTTCTTGTGAAACCGCAAACGGGGGACCCGCCATTTCCGACTGCTCATAGTCTAATGTCACCAATAGCCGAGGCTGGCTTGGACAAATTGCATTTAGATGCTGGCTATATGTTGGGCGCATTTCTGCTGGTAATGCAATAAATGCAGCCCGATCATAGATCGCTGCTACGTTGACCATTTGCGTGGCCGTTAGTTGATAAAAATCACCACAAATAAGGGTAATCAAGCCCGCCTGGTAAAAAATCAGATCCCCTTTTTTAACCTTAAAAGGACTAAGGTTATTTTCTGAAAAGAAAGCATCGACGGCCACCCGGCTTAACTCAATACCAAGCACTCGGTAACCTTGCTCGGCTAACCAAATTAAGTCACGGGTTTTACCACACAAAGGGACGAACACCTGCTGGCCTGGCGCAAGCTGCATCTTATTTGCGTATTTTATTAATAATGGATTAACACTACCAAGATGAAAACCTATTTTGTTTTCCTGCCAACGTTGTTGCCAAAATGCCAGTTCCATGTAATCTTTCTCTTTAGTTAATAAAATGAAAATATTCTGTCTTGTGACTTTAAAGATTATATACTCAGACCATCCCTCTACAAGTAAAGGTTTACACTATGTCTAAGAATGTATCCTCTGAAAACAACGCACTTTACCATATTGACACCCTTGAATTAGGGCCGATGGAAAATTTTATCTACCTTATTCAAGACCTAAAAACCAAACGCGCTGCCATAGTTGACCCAGCCTGGGATGTAGAAGCCATTGAGGCACTCGCCAAATCCAAAGGCGTTGAAATAACTGATATATTATTAACCCATTCGCATCACGACCATATTAATGGTGTTGCGGGTATTTTGGAAAAGCACGATGCACAATTGCACTTACTTAAACCTGAAGCGCAATTTTGGGGGCAAAAACAACACACAGCCACACTGCATCACGGCGGTGATTTTTTTCATTTAGGTGACACCCCAATTGAAATCTTACATACCCCTGGCCACACACCGGGTTCAGCTTGCTACAAAATAAATAATGAGCTAATCACTGGAGATACCCTGTTTGTATTTGGCTGTGGTCGATGTGATTTAACAGGTGGCGACCCGGAGCAAATGTACTCCACTTTAAAGAAAATGGGCCAAGAATTGCCTCCAACCACCCTCATATTACCCGGGCATAACTACGCAGTTAAAGAAACCTGCAGCATGCAGGAAGAACTTGAAGGTAATCCCTTTATGCATTTCTCTCACTCTAGTGATTTTGTGCAATACCGCATGCATGACCATGATCGTACGCGGCATAGTCCCTACAAGGCAGAACCAAAGTAGTATACTTTTTCGGCAATAAAGCCAGTAACCCTAAAGCAAATTAACTAAAAGCCGCTATAGAAGAACGTGATTATAATCATATTCAGGGTTCACTATGAAGTACAAGATCAATCTAAACAGTATTAAAGCCAAGTTACTCATTACTTTTATTCTGCTTACGGCAATCCCACTGATCATCACTAGTATCGTAACCTATAGGCAAACTGATTCCGCAACCTATGAAGCCATTAAAGCGCAAGTGAATGACCGTTTAGTTTCATTACGTGAAGTTAAAAAGATACAAGTCCAAACGTTTATTAATAACCGAAAAAAACAAATTCTCGACTACTCCGTCGACTCGGGCACAGTATCCAGCATTCAGGGACTAAGCATTGCATTTCAAACTGACAAACAACAAGCTGCAGATGGGATTGCGGAGAAGCGAGCCGAGTTAATCAATTTCTATAAAACCACCTTTGCCACAAAATTTAATCAGTTTAACACCAGTGAATTTAAGGATGCTGAAAGCTTTGTTAACCAACTAGATGATCTTGGCGTATTTCAACAACATGCTTTTATCCTATTAAACGAAAGCCCCTTTGGTGAAAAATATAATTTACGTGATCCTGATAATGAAACAGCTTATGGAAGCAGACACAGCGAAGCTTATAGCACCCTGTTTGGCTTTTATAAAAAGTTAGATGTTGCCGATATTCTATTAGTTGATGCTAAAGGTTATGTTGTTTATAGCACGCAAAAGAATATTGAATTTGCGACTAATTTAATCAACGGTCCATTTAAAAATACTGATTTGGGGGTAGCCTATCAAAAAGCAATGAAATCTCAGGATTCGGCTTTTTCAATGATGACTAACTTTAATGCTCATCTGGCTGACTTTAACCAACAAGCTGCATTTATCATTTCGCCCGTTCAGGATTTGGATCAAGATGATGCGTTTGAAATATTAGGTACCATGATTATTAAAATCAAGCCGACCGATCTTAATAATATTGTAAGCAGTGACAAGCAATGGGAATCCATAGGTTTAGGTAAAACGGGGGATATTTTCTTAGTAGGTCCAAATAAAACAACCTTTAGCGCCAACCGGCATTTAATTGAAAACAAACAATCCTTCTTTGCGCATCTGAATGATGCAGGCATTTCAAAAAACACCCAGGCCTTAATCGAAAAACACAATAATACCGCCGGTATATTACCAATAAAGGGGAAAGCCGTTGATCTCGCGCTCAAAGGTAAATCGGGAGTACTAATTGAAAACAATGTTTTTAATCAGCCAGCATTATTTGCTTACGCACCAATGCAAGCCTTTGGTTTACATTGGGCGATTTTAAGTGAAATCACCACACATGAAGCCTTTGCAGCCAATCAACAATTATCTAAAACATTAATGTTAACTTCTCTGGCCGTTGTTGCTGCTACGGTTTTACTAGCCATTATACTCGGTAGTACCTTTTCGTTGCGTTTACTCAAACCACTCGGAAAACTTGAACAAACCATTCAGCACGTTGAGAATGAATCGGATCTCACCGCTGAAATTCCGGTCAGTACAACACTTGAATTTGGCAACATTGCGAATTTAATCAACAGCATGCTCGATACCTTTAAACGCAGTATCAAAAAAGTATCTTCTTCTACTGCAATGCTAACCAATGCTTCAGAAGAACTATCAATGGTAACCAAAGAGACTTCCGCCAGTATTGCACAACAATTTTCAGAAATAGATCAAGTTGCAACCGCGATTAATGAAATGACAGCAACCGTACAAGAAGTTGCACTTAACGCTAGTGAGGCAGCGAGTGCTGCCACAACGGCCGATGAACATGCCAGTAATGGCCGCCGGGTAGTTGAGTCAACAATTAACTCTATCGATACACTCGCACAACAAAACGAGCGCATAGCGGGCGTCATTGTCTCGCTTAACGCGAAGAGTGGAAAAATAGGTGCGGTAATGGATGTGATTAAAGGAATTGCAGAACAAACCAATTTACTGGCCTTGAATGCTGCCATAGAAGCTGCCCGCGCTGGCGAACAAGGTCGTGGCTTTGCGGTGGTTGCGGATGAAGTACGTTCACTGGCCAGTAGAACTCAATCTTCAGCAGGGGAAATTGAATCCATGATTTCAGAGTTACAATCTGAAATGAAACAAGCTGTTAACGAAATGAACAGCAGTAAAGAATTAACCAAATCAAGCGTTGATAGTGCAGCCAGTGCGGGAGAAGCACTTAAAATCATTACTCAATCGATTCAGATTATTGTCGACATGAATACTACTATTGCCGGTGCAGCAGAAGAACAAAGTGCCGTCACCGAAGAAATAAATAATAATATTGAAAGGATTCGTGATATCTCCGAAAAAACAACCGCCGGATCTGAGCAAACAACCGCATCAAGTATCGAACTCAGTCAACTTGCAGCCGAACTCCAGCAATTAGTCACACAATTTAAGATTGAGTAAGAGCATAAGTCTGAATGTAAAAAAAGCAGCATACACTGTATGCGGCTTTTTATTTTTAAACTTAAAAACTGGTCAATACAGTTAAAAGCTTATTTTCTTTCAATCTATTTTTCGGCTACCAGATAAATCATCCAGGATTCCTGATTTTCAACTTCAGCTGTTTCGTAGTAGTTGCCTGTACCCTCTAGCTCATCGTCATCATCATCGGCATCAATATATTCTTCCCAGTAAACACGCACATTTTTATAACCGGATTCTAATAATAATTCTTTTATTTCCGGAATAGACCAATGTCGCCATTCATATTTAAAGGCGTTATCCATACGTGAACCATCATCAAATTCAAAATGAATCGCACAGGCCATATGCGCATTAATTGGGTTGAAAGAAACATGCTCCCAAATATAGGTTGCCGATAAATCTTCAAGTTCGGTTTCTTCTTCTAAAACATCTTGACATTCAGTCCCACCAAATAGATCAAGGATAAGGATGCCATCATCCTTCAAGCCTTTTTGTGTTTTCGAAAAATAATCCCTTAACTCGTCTCGCGTTTCAAAAATACAATAACTAAAATTAAAGGCACACGTAATATCGACTTTCTCTTCTGATACATTTCGTACATCATCTTTATATAAAGTTATGCGTTTTGCGACGTCTTCACCGGCGGGGTCAATATTATGCTTACGGCCCCATTCCAGAGTCTCGGCATCATAATCGACACCTATTGCAGTTCGTGCCGGGTCACCTTTGCACCATTCAGTGGCCAGGTAGGCTGTACCGCAAAAATCTTCACGAATAGAAACCGCATCCCGATTTCGTAAGTTTTTAAAAGTCTTCTCAAAAAAATCAACTTCAGCTTCAGGAGCCTGAACAGATTCCTGATATAAAACATGACGATCAGCTTGTTCGGCCAATGTTAACTTCTTCGATTCAGACATACCTTTCCCCAATAAATTTTCTAGTGTGTTATTTGCGGCAGATTATACACCGTTCAATAACGATTAACTCAATAATTCACCGCTTTTTATAAGCCTATTCCGGTGATTTTTATTCATATGGATTTTAAACATAAGAGTATTTAACACCATTACAGTAAAATGCTAAAGTAGCCTATACATATAATGCTGGATTAAAATACATGTCATCAATACCTTACACAACCCAGGTGGTTCAAGTCAGCAACGTTTCCATCGGTGGACATCACCCTGTCGCGGTGCAGTCCATGACCAATACCGACACCACTCAAGTCGATGATAGTGTTAAACAAATACTGGAATTAGCACAAGCAGGCTCGGAGCTCGTTCGCCTTACCGTGAACACACTTGAGGCCGCCAAAGCCGTTCCCGTTATCAAGGAAAAGTTATTGGCTCAAAATTGCCAGGTGCCTCTGGTGGGCGATTTTCACTTTAATGGCCATAAATTACTTGAATCCACACCTGCGTGTGCAGAAGCACTGGATAAGTACCGGATTAACCCCGGCAATGTAGGCAAAGGTAAAAAACGTGATGACCAGTTTGCCAGTATGATCGAAGTCGCTTGCCGCTATGATAAGCCCGTTCGCATTGGTGTAAACTGGGGTAGTCTGGATCAAGCCCTGCTCGCCAGAATGATGGATGAAAATTCCAAACTCACCGTCCCACTTGATAGTCGAAGCTTAATGCACAAGGCTGTTGTTTCTTCTGCACTTGAAAGTGCTGAACAAGCCATTCAATTTGGCCTGAGTAAAAATAAAATCATTCTTTCCTGTAAAATGAGCGGCGTACAAGATTTAATCTCCGTATATCAAGATCTCGCGACTAAATGTGATTATCCATTGCACCTGGGGTTAACTGAAGCAGGCATGGGCTCTAAAGGCATTGTCGCCTCGACTGCTGCCCTGGCCATTTTATTACAGCAAGGTATTGGCAATACTATCCGTATCTCGCTCACTCCAAAGCCCGGCGGTGATCGTTGTGAAGAAGTTATCGTTGCTCAAGAAATTTTACAAACCATGGGCCTGCGCGCATTTACTCCGCCGGTTATTGCCTGCCCCGGTTGCGGACGTACCTCTAGTACTTACTTCCAGACACTCGCACAAGATATTCAAACCTATTTACGGGAACAAATGCCTCAATGGCGTGGCAAGCATCCCGGCGTTGAAAGTATGCAAGTTGCGGTGATGGGCTGTGTTGTGAATGGCCCGGGTGAAAGCAAGCATGCCAATATAGGGATCAGCTTACCTGGCACTGGTGAGAAGCCTGTCGCACCGGTTTATGTTGATGGTGCAAAAACCGTAACATTAAAAGGTGATAATATCGCACAAGAGTTTCAACAAATTGTTGATGACTATGTTATTGCTAACTACAAAGCCTAATATAAAAACACTTAACCACTACAGGTATCCCTCAACATGGTACCCTCAACTTATACTCAGGGACTTACCTGTTGTGATTAAAGACTTACTTTAAAATATATTAGTCATACTCCGTATCAACCGAACCATCGACTTGCACAGGATTCACCCTGATGATGTGATGGCCCCATTGATACACACTCATACCAAGTAGAATCAATCCCGAACCCAGCCACACCATAATTGATATCACTTCGTTATTAAACTGACTCCCTAAAATTAATGCCAAAGCCGGAGTGAACAGCGGAATCAACCCCACACGACTAGCCGATATATTCTGCAATACATAATAAAACAAAATAAAACCCACTACAGAACCCATCACACCTAAATAACCAATCGAAATAAGGGACCGATGTGAAATAGTATTTGGCCATGATTGATCTAACACCAACCAGGCGATGGCATACATTGGTATGCTAACAAGTAAACCACCATAGACAGCATCTAATGATTTAATATTTCCCTGTACTTGTTTCATCAACACTGTAGTGCCCGAATGCAGCAACATTGCAAAAACAATTGCGCTTATACCTAACACTGATAAGCTACCAAAAGACACGCCACGGGTAAAAATAATCGATATCCCAATAATACCAAACAACAAACCAATGGCTTTTGTAATAGTAAAGGCTTCTTCTTTTAACCACACAACGGCAAAGAGTCCGGTTACGATCGGGGTTAATCCAAAAATAACCGAGATTAAACCGGACTCAACAAATTGCGCTCCCCAATACACACTCAACATTGAAGCAAAAATACCAATAGAAGACACAAAGTATACTTTAAGTGCTTTAGCATGCCATTCTAAGCGACGTGACATAAATGACATAATCACAGCACATACAAGTACTGAAATAAACATGCGCAAGGACACACCGAATAAAAAACCCGCACTTTCACCACTCCATTTAATGGCCAGAGGCGTGGTAGCCCAAATGAGTATGATGCCTAAATAGGCTGCTGGTACTGACATTGTAATATCCTATTAAAATAATGAACGACTATTCCAAATTATTATTAACCTACAAACTATAATCTTCGTATGACATAACGAAAAAAGGCCACGGTATTTAAACGGTGGCCTTTGGTATTGAATAAATTAGTAATAATATCTAATCTAAATCAATACCTCCAACCCGACGAATTTCCACATAAGCAATTTTTATGCTCGCACAGGGCCACGCCATCGGTTTAAAACCGACGAGGTTACACATGAGTGGGGTTGAATTAAAATGAGTCATGTAAGCAGTGTGAGTTAGAATTTAAACGCTGTCAAGCAACTTTGTTTTTATATTTGAATCAGTATAAAAATACTGCCACGTTGAGGACGTGATCATTTCAAGTTGAAGTAGAAAAGCATCCGTTGGCACCGCCTCTTGTAAATAAACATTAAGTACTTCTACAAACACATTGCCCACACCAGAGGCTTTACGCCAATCCAAATCATTACGAGTTAATACCACATCACAGTTCGGACAAGTAAGCCGATTATTATTCGATGTCGTATTCAGGCTTTGTGCTTTTAATGGCCAGTCAGAAATAATTTTTCGACAGTGCTTGCAACGCGGAATCGTTTTTAACAACTCGAATTGTTCTTCATGGTATGCCATATTAGTTTGTGACGTTGTGCTCACTCGGATGAAACAAAAATTCGCAGTATCCGTTGCCAGCAACTGCTCTGGCGGCTCAAGTTCAATGTAGGGAGAACAACCCATAAAGGTAATCGAACTCAAAAAAGATTCGCCCACGCAGTATTCCCGCGCTTTGTCTACGCCACTATTTACCGGAATATTGGCGGCCCTCTCGGAGTAGGTATCTGTTCGACTTTCAGATATAGTTTTACCGATAAAAGCAATTTCATTTAGGCCTTTTAGCAAAGCTCCATAATGAAGCTCTGTATTGGTACAAAAAACTAAACGATACTGACCATCTGTGTTTAACAAAATTCTATTCCAAACAATAACTTAATGACAATAACCATTTTAACAGTAATATCGTTAATATTCCCCCAATAATCATTCGTAACGTTTTAATCACCGCTATCACTGTTAAGTTATAGCAAACTCATTTAAAATAGCGACTCTTGAATATTCCGAAGAGTAGGTTAAAAACAATGTCAGAACAAGAAGTTACAGAACAACAAATACTAGCGATTATGAAGCGACTACTCACGGATATCGCGAAAGAAACATTTACTCGGCCAGGCGTTCGTCATCCGTTAACCGATTCAACCATTGGTAATATGCGAGAATGTTTAAAACTCATTAGTGTAAGAGAAGTTGACCTATCGTCTGATCCGGTTAACATCAGTGCAAAACGTCCTCGCTATGTAGATGAGCCAAACAAAAGTGTGGTTGTATCTATGCAGGATTTAAAGAAAAAACCATCACATGATAGCGACTCATCCGAATAAATAGTTGAATAACTTGCAATGTAATTTAGCTCAACACCCAGAGGTAAATTTCTAGCGAGGATCTACTCTATATGCTTGTTTCAAGATGGAATGACCAAGAGGCATATATTGTAGAATGTATTATACTTAATATTCAATTTCAACACACCTCAGCGACCTGAATAGACAAATATGAACCCACAAGATCTATCAAAGATTCAACACCAGATATCCGAATTAATAAATGAACACCGTGATCTAGATGAAATTATTATTAAACTTACTGAAGCTAAAATGATTGATCAGATGCAGATTGGTCGTTTAAAAAAACGCAAGCTGCGCTTAAAAGAACAAATTCACTATTACGAAGACTTGCTCATCCCCGACATTGAAGCTTAACGCCCTTGATTTCTCACCTCAAGCAATCGTACTCTCGTCTCATTTAATAATATGTCTGCATATGAACTGAATATTGATTTATTTATCTCTACACAATGTCCACATTGTGCTCAAGCTCTTGAATTACTCACTAAAGCGATTAAACAAGAAACTATTAGTCGTTTAACCATTATCAACTTGAATACTCTCAACCATTCTGAACAATACGCGCATATACGTAGTGTGCCTTTTATTCAAGTAGATGATTATGAATTTACCGGTGAGATAAATAAAGCAGAACTTGATACATGGATTAAGGCGTATCAGGACAATAAGTTTGCAGCTTATTACTTTTCAACGTTACTCACGGATGGTCATATTGATCAAGTTGAAAATTTTCTCCAACGTAAACCCGTACACTGGCTGGAATTGGTTAAACTAGCACAAGATCCTGAAACAAGTATGCAAGTTAGAATCGGGATAACGGCTATTTTCGAATCGATTAGCCATGATATTGCAACACTAGCGCAAAGTGATGCCATTATTAATGATTTAATCCAGGCTGCGGAAACTAAAAATCACGCCATTCGTGTCGATCTTGTTTATATTTTATCACTACTGTATAGCGCATTAAAAAATCAACAACAAACCAATAGCCAGTTAAATGATTTTATGCAGCGGGCTTTAAGTGATACTTCAAATGAAATTCAGGAAATCGCTGAAGACGTTATTACTTAAACCAATTGGATTAATTAACTCTCTAATGCCTGCCTGATTGTTTCTGATAGTTCTAATTCATCTATCGGGAATGACAAAGTGAACGATAAATCAAACCGGTCAGTTACACGTTTAAACTGATGCGCAAATTCTTTTTCATAAAAAACAATCAATTTAATGTCGGGTTTCTGCTGCAAGACCGCCAGCAATGTCTCTAAATTACTGGTTCTATCCCGAAAATCTGACTGGTAATTAAATTCCGCAACAATTAAATCAGGCGTCATCTTTTTTAGGAGCTTTACCGCTTTGCGCATCGAGTCTGTTGATTCAACGTCTAACTGATGCTGTTTGTAAATAGCATTAAAATCAGGATATCCACCTAATTCGACTATTGAGAGTAAGCTTTTGTATTTAATAAGCTTATCGTTCATATTACTATTATTCCTGTATATAAGACCATCGACTGTTTTACTCTCTAAAATACTCTATCACCATCAGGGTACTTCAATAATACCTCAAAACCATCTAAAATAAGCTTATTCATTCTTACTTATGTTTATTAGTGCTTTTCAACAGGGGGTTCCAATTTATGCCTTATTTCCTATATAAAATCTTACCCAGCGTATCAACTCTGGTAAAAAACATTGACCAACTAGGTGAATATAAAATTTATAAAGAGGCAAAGCTGGAAGCAAAAAAATTACGCGAAGAAAACGAAAGTGATACTGATGCAACCTACCGAATTATTTTTGCTGATAATGTGATTGAAGCTGAAGAACGCCTACAAGAAAAACGTGAAGAAACCGTTGTCAAGGAATGGGAAAAATAATAAGGTTCTAATCTAGTGGATGAAGATGAATACCGCAACACGTATAGCAGCGTCATAGCGCTTAAGTGCATTTATGAAAAATCGATAAATTCCCGTCAAACATCTTGCAATATGGCTAATAAAATTCGTTTGGCCGATCGTGAAGCTGTTGCATGCAGGACAAAAGATGCCTGTAGCCTTTGCACCTATTTTTTAGAGATATTACGTTCAAAAGCTCTCTTCGCCCTCAAATTACAAGACCATGCTGGCCCACTCCCCCATGCAAAAGAAATAAAAGTTCAGATGGGTAGTATTATTGGTTTAGCATTAGATCAGGATATTGAAATTGTAAAGGGACAAAAAATTGAAAATATTCATGGCTTAATTGAGACCAGTTTACAGAAATACACTACGCTAGAAAAATTACCCTATGAAAATTTAATGCGCTCTATAGTGAATTATGATGGTAGACCTAAACGTAAAAGTAGAAAAGAGTAAGACTCTTCCGTTTTCAATTAATTCTATTAAGGATTGATTTCCCAATCATAGGCACAATCAAGATGTGAGCGAATTTGCTTAACACCCGTAAGCCCCTCGTCCAGCATTAATCTAATCGGTGATTGGTTATTAAAACGTTTATTACTTGTATTAATCCATAATGGTCCCATTGCGGGGTTATGTGGGTAAGTTGTATGTAAGGCATGGTGAATACCAACAATATGCTCGAGTCGCTGATTCAATTCTTCTTCGTCCGGGAAAGCTTGATTTTCTTGAAAGCGACGCATTCCACGCACGGGTACCTTACTAGAAAATGCTAACAAGGTATGTTGTTGCCGAGTATTTAAACCCCAGCTCTCAAGAATTCCTATTATCATTTTAGTAAGTGATAAACTGTCTTCTTTGCTTAAATTTTCCATAATCAATCCCGGACGCAAAATATGGTTTGCAATAAGTAGGTAGGTATTTTAGCAATTTTTCGCTTAAAACGCTGCTGCTATGTAACAGTTTGATAAGTATAGGAGAATAGCCTTAACATATTATCGATAGGGTTAAAATTTAATCAATGGTGCTGAATAATCAAAATGTAACATTTGCTGCTCTGTGAGTGCTTCATAGACGACTTGCAAAAATGCCATATTGTGATCAACTGCACGCGCAAATTGATAAATAACCTCTACTGAAATATCTTTAATTTGATCCGTACTCATTTCTGGAGAAACACGGCTATAGATAATAAAACGAATTATCGCAACTCGAACCAGCAACATTTGTATATAAATAAATGCACTCGGCATTGTTATAAACCACTCGCGATAGAAACAATTAAGTAAATACTTCGTTAGATAATCCTCAATTTGAAAATGCACTGTATTTGAAAATGTTTTATATCTAGACCGAAATGCCTCGGAATACTCTGCCGCATTTTCAACATCTTTATAACTGTCCAAGCCTAATTTTTTGGCATAACTATTAAAAACATTCCGTACCATTTTCGACAAATTTTCTTCAGGTGCCTGATGCTGCTTTAGAGTCAAGATTGAATAAATAACAATACCGGCAAGTGACTGCTCATTTTCGTATTGAGCCATAAAATGACTTACAGACTGTTTATAACTGGAATCAAAAACATGTGCACGGTAATTCTCTAATGAATCCGAATCTAATGACACACAACCATCAAAATAAATGGTTGATATGGAATCTGAATAACTGGCCAAAATATATAAACGGGTAAAGTAATTACTGTCAGTTAACTTTATAATATCGATAAACGTTTGTTGTACATTTTCAAAATATTTTTCATATAATGAACTATTACCGTCAAGTAACAAGGTGCGATGAACCGGTATTGTTTCTCGTTCAGGAAGAATTGAGTCATCAACTTTTAACTGCACATGATTTTCAATATTTTCACTTAAACACAATCGCACAACTTCAGGACAGGATAAAGCCCCACTCAACTCCTTAATATTGTTTTTGACGGAAATAAAACGCGGATAGAAAGCACATATATCGGACAGAATATCAATGCCTTGTTGAAGGTGAAGTGAGCATTGTTTTTCGGTATTCAAGTACGAACAAAAACCTTTTTCGTCCATTTTGATGTAGGCATAATTTTTGTCAGAGGAAATTTCCGAGTTATTTAACAGAACAGATTTAGAGAACAGGACTTTTTGTGCAGGATTTTTTTCAGCCCAGTCAGACATACGTTTATAATGCACACGATCTACTCTAACTTGCCAATGTTGACAGCACGTATCTTCACACTTATCAGCTATACATTTGAAATTCTGCATATAAGGTAAGGCAAGCAATTTTGGCATTCGTAAATCCTGGTTATTATAATTATATGCTAAACAAAATATTTTATTTCTAGGTGGTTCGCTCGTCGGTATTAAAGCGTACCAGAATCATACCACAATATTTTTTGCCTTGATAAATCTCTACTCGGTATATTTTTGATTGTTTATCAACTGAAAATTTACTGCGTATATTTTGTAGTTTAATGGTTTGATTACTTTCATCTTTATTCCCATGCTGAGTAAAACCAATTACATTTACTCGATAACCGGCAATAGGGTGTACATTGAAGTCTTTATTTACTTCAACAATACTACCTAAACTTATATTTTTCACATCACCATCAATTGAAATCTTTATATCTCCAAGCGAATCATCATATTCGAAATAGGAAGGTTTTATATAAGTTAAATTCCGGTTCCCGTACCGAACATTAAAGCGATTATTTTTACTTACGACAGCGACCAAAGGATTCCTGGTAGTGTAGTCAATTTTTGCATTTTTTTTCAACGGCACATAGTTCAATCGATCGCGTGCGTTAGCAACATCTAAAAATACTTTTTTATTATAAAACGCAAGTTGTAATTTATCGTACATCGCTTTTTTGATACCCGCTTCTGCCAACTCAAACCGTCGTTCAAACTTAATACCGATTTTTGACATAAAAGCTTCCAAAACTAACAAATGATAATAAGCACGTTGATGCGTTAAAAAATTCTTACTGGCTTCTACGCCAAAAGCTGGTTTTGCATGGTTAATGGCAAAGTACGTCAGAGTTTTTTCCATCTCCTTGTCACCCAGGGAGGTATGCGTATTTTTTAATCGATACTGATTCAAGGAATCATTTATTTGATTGTTTACTGTATTAATAACATGCTTACCTAAATCTTCCAATTGGCTATATTGGCCTGCTCCCACTGTAGCTTGATCGATAATAATGCTTTGCCCCCATCGATTCGGATTATGCTGCGCGTCAATATAGCGTTCATTATAAAATCCGCTACCATCATGCAAATTTAATATAAGGTCTACATCAGGAGACGTTATAATTTGTTTGATTTTTTGAACCGTTTTAAACTCAGGATCATTCGGCTTTAGTTTTGAAAATTTTCGGTTCATATCTCCATAAATACCACGGGACCTTTGGATAATACTTTCAAAATTTAAATTTGGAACAATCCATACTTGTCCAGCGGTTATTTTATAATGCGTTACAAGTAATGATGCTGCGGTAAATCCGCCCGGTTCATCACCTTGAATGCCTCCTATAACAAGCAGAGTCGGTCCATTACTAGCGTGATTGATATTGGCGGGACCATTTTTATGTAAACTGAATTCGAGATCGGGCTCAGCTGCCACAATACTGCCCGGCAAGCAACTAAGCAAAACACTATAAAGCACTACTAATAATCTGGTTGTCATGATGTAACTTCGTCCAATCGGTTGCAAATCCCAAATTCCTATCATTCTTTCAAAGCTCAGGCTATCTTGTTCCACGTGCCCTGTACTTATCCAGATTGACAAATTATATATATGTACCAATATATAAGAAGTCGTACACAAAAAACACTTTTTAAATTATATTATAGGACTTTAATGGCCAGACTGCTCTCAGCTTCTCGCGCGGCATCTATTGTCGGCGTACCTCGTGGAAAAATACAGAAACATATACAAAATGGTGAACTGGCCAGTTTTGAAGGCAAGGTAAAACTTTCGCAACTGATAAAACTTTACCCCGACTCTCAATTTGAAAAAGATGATATGTCAGAAAAAATTGAGGGATTTCTTGCCAATGCGCTCAAACGTGCGCGGTATGCCAAATTCCAGTCACTCAACACACCCGATACAGCAACACTTGCAACTCGAGTTGCTGCGCTAAGTAAGGAATTATCCCAAACTAAATCTGATTTATACCACTATGAGCAACTATTCGCTCAATTAAACGGGCACCTCGCTAGTATGATAACTAACGATACTGCTCCTGATAACCCTAACTTATATAAAACTCTCCAACAATGGCTGAACCATACAGAGAAAAATCTGGCCACCAATCGTCTCGATATTGACTCACTTATACGGCGAGATGATTTCTTGAGGATTATGGCCGCACAAGTTCATATTGAACCAAGCGGACTCGAATATTTTGTTGAAGGTAAAAATTCTATCCTTGAAGCCGGCCTAACCACGGGTAGCGCATTAAACTATGGCTGTAGCAATGGCAACTGTGGGAAATGCAAAGCTAAACTGCTAACAGGACAAATTGAAAAAATCAAACATCATGAGTACGTTTTCTCAAATGCAGAAAAAAGTCAGAATTATTTTTTAATGTGCTCTAACACGGCTGTTACTGATATCGAAATTGAAGCTGAAATCGCAGACAGTGAAAATGATATTCCTCAACAAGCATTAACTACAAAAGTGAAAAAAATCGACCAGGTTAGCAAGCATGTAACCGTCCTTACAGTAAAGACTCAGCGAACAAATCGTTTACGTTTTTTAGCTGGCCAGGAGGTTACTCTTACACTTAACGATAAAATATCTAAGACACTTTCGATTGCCAGCTGTCCTTGCGATGAATCTATCATTCAGTTTCACATTGAAAATATACATTCAACCTTCAATGATTATGTCATCAATACTCTAAAACCAAATGATAACGTTAAAATAACAGGTCCGAGCGGACATTTTGTATTAAACACTGATTCGACTAAACCGATTATTTTTATTGCTGTTAATACCGGTTTTGCGCCGATAAAAAGTTTAATAGAAAATGCTCTGAGTCTGGAAGTAGCTGAATATATTCATTTTTACTGGATTAACACCCAGGCAGACAAACCTTACTTACACAACGTTTGTCGTGCATGGCATGATGCCCTCGACAACTTTAAGTACACAGCAATGAATGTGGCACATCTCTGTCAAAACGCTACTCCAAATCAAGAGGTATTTTCAGCATGCCTTTCCAATCTAATAAAAGAGCATGCCGACCTGGCTAACGTGGATATTTATTCATCTATTCCCGAATCATTAACCGAGTTCGCAAATACTTTTTTTATCGCACAAGGACTGGAAGCTGAACAGATACATTTTACAAACGGTTAAGCTAAAGTTATTTGTTAGAGTAAGTTATTTTTCTTTTTTCACTACAGGTTCATCAGCTAACCAGGTATTTAATGCATTAACAATTTTAGTTGCCTGGTCACGACTTGAGATATTAAATTTAGATTTATACTGATATTCACCATTTCGTTTTTGATAACGGCGAATGCTGAATTTATCGGGACCGAATTCTTCAGTTTTACGATCTAAATCTTGATACCTGAAAATAACGGTAGACCAGGCACCTTTAGTCAGGATAACTTTATCGATTTCTTTTGATACAATTCGACCGTCTTCTTCGAAATTAACGGTAAGTTCATCAACGGTTGTTGCCATCTATCTTCTCCAGTACGACTGCTGTCATGTTAATTGTTAGAATTATACAGTGATAAGCACACAAATGAATACCAATAATAAAAGCATGGGTTAATTAAACAGACTTATTCTATTTGGGAAAATCTGAAGCATGTAGTTCAATCCATTCTTTCGCTGCCTCGTCGTTATCCAGAACTCTCCCTTCTGTTGCAAGAACCTTTCTCCGGTAATGCATAATATGACAGACTTGTTCTACCATTCTTATTTTAAATTCAGTATCTTTATCTGTAAATTCAAGCCCAACCAAATAATGTCGACCTGATTTACGACACCAGGTCACCGTAGCCAGTGCAGAGAATGGCGGCTTTACGCTATTAATTCTCACCATTATTTCCTTATTTTGAACATAAGGGATGGAAGATTGGAACATCAAACCACCAAAGCTCAAATTTTCCATTTTTTCAATCTTCATCTCACTGTTTAAACCGTTAGTTAATATTTTATTACTATCTTGCGGAATCAGCTCGATAGGAATATCAGCAGGATGTCTTATAAAATTACGTATTTTTCCAGAACTCACTGTTTGCGCCATTTTATCAGGGCTAACCCTGTTTCCGAATTGCATGGTATATTTCATGTATGTTGTCTATCTGTTAAAGCAATATCCAAGCCATAATATATGTAACTAACATGCCTTATTATCAAGCGTAGAATAAGAATAAAATTGAATCTATCATGTCGAGCTCTTTTCACCGATTATTAATCAAAAACAGACGCAACTTGTCGATTAGTTTGATTTTCGTCTGTACTTTATATTTTGGCGCGGTCCTATTAGCGGATCCAGAAAAGATATATTCTGCCTTTTCGAAAATGAGTGGCTTAAACTGGTTACTTGTTGTGAGTTGCTCATTAAGCAATTACATCTTACGTTTCATTCGATGGCACTACTATTTACATTATTTAAGCCACCAGATCTCACTATTGCAGCATTTCCTGTATTATATGGCTGGATTTGCACTCACCATAACGCCAGCAAAAATTGGAGAAACTATTCGTTCAACCTACCTTGCCCAACACGGGGTTCCTTATACCCACTCTTTGGCAATGTTTTTTATCGAGCGTTTACTGGATGTGATTGTGATAGCCCTGCTGAGTTTATTTAGCTTACGAATTGGTTGGGATAACACATCAGCAAACATTAATAACTTTATTATTATCAGCGTTATTGCCATCGTCAGTTTTATACCTCTATTGCGACAAATTTTTGTCACTCAATTCATTGAATTACTCCGTTCCAAAGTTTCCTGGTTAAGGTTGCGGAAACTCCTGAAACACTTAATACTTTTACTTCTCACGGCTCGAGACTTGTTTGCTCTTAAACCAATCTATACAGGATTTCTTCTTGGTACCATTGCCTGGGTTATTCAAGGTTTTGCTTTTTATTTTATCCTGACAACGCTTAATATCGAGATTGGTTTGGAACAAAGTATTGGCATATATGCTATTAGTCTACTCGCGGGTGCCCTTAGTTTTATACCGGGTGGAATAGGTACCACTGAAGCTGTCATGACTTTACTTTTAACAATGTTGGGTGCAGACACCTCAACAGCAATCGCCGCCGCTCTTATTAGCCGCTTGTCAACACTCTGGTTCGCAGTCGGTTTGGGATTTTGTGCAGCACTGACTTTGAGTTTCAGGGATAATAGTTAAATTTTTTAAATGAACTGATAAAGGTAATACATTATGCGTTTACTCCACACCATGCTCCGAGTTGGCAACCTTAAGAAATCAATACAATTTTATACCGAAATAATGGGGATGAAATTACTCCGCCAAAAGGATTACCCTGATGGAAGATTCACCCTTGCCTTTGTAGGCTATGGGGATGAAAAAAATAATACTGCCGTTGAACTTACCCATAACTGGGATATTGTCAGTTATGAACTCGGTAATGGTTTTGGCCATCTGGCTATTGAAGTGGATGATGTGCATGCTGCCTGCGACAAAATTAAACAACAAGGTGGCAGCATAATTCGAGAGGCTGGGCCAATGAATGCGGGCACGACCATTATTGCTTTTGTCAAAGACCCTGATGGATATGAAATTGAATTGTTAAATAAAAAATAGAATGACTATTACCACCCATAAGAGTCTCATACAACTGACTCGTTTCAATACAACTTTATCATTACTTTTTTAGATTGAAAGAATCGGAAAATGTCGTTTTATTTTTTTCAAAAAAAGGACTTATGATCCGCAACAGTTCACGAGAACTGAATGAGAGACTGGCCATCCAGTCAAAGACTATTAATGTTTGGAGAATAAATAATGAAACGGAACTTTTTTATAACGATGCTACTTGTGGCACTAACTGGGCTTGCAATACCTAACAGCTATGCAGAAGAAACTACTGCAATACAAGAAAGCATACAGGCTGATTGTAATGAAGAAGCTAAAAATTCTGAAAGCTCTGCAACTTATTATAAAGAATGTGTAGCAGAAAGAATGCAGTCATTCAATGAAGATCAAAATGGTAACGGTGACATTCAGCCAGACAGAGGCTAATCAATCCTATGCTTGCAAGGGCGTTACTAAAAAAAGTAACGCCTTTTTAAAGATTCTATTCATATTCAGTATATTTAGCCGCACTGCCGTGGCATTTATCTACCGGATATTTCCTGGCATTACGTTGTATTTTTTCTGCAACGACTTCATCAAGATCCACCCCGAGTTTATCCGCAAGTCTTACTAAATATATAAAAACATCAGCCACTTCATATTGCACTTCATCTAATACTTTAGCATCAAGGTTTTCACTTTGTTGCTCCGTAAGCCATTGAAAATGTTCCATAATTTCGGCCACTTCAACACTCATCGCCATAACCAAATTTTTGGGTGCATGAAAACCTTGCCAATTTCTTTCCTCGGCAAAGTCTCTTAACTGTTTTTTTAAATTATTCAGATCCATGAATGTATACTCAGTATTTAGGTTATTTGGTTTTGTAATGGTTTCTTTACGGCCATATATGTCATTTTATTGTGAAAGACTAAAACAAACAAAGCCCTAAACAGCGAGTAATGATATTTCTTTTTTATAGATATTAGCTTAACGTAAAACGATATTACGACTAACGTCACTAATGCGTTTGTTAAGGTCCAGTGTCAACCACTCGTGAAAGGCGAGCAACTGGATTGTTCCATCTAGAAATTCAATAACAACACGTTCAACATTATTTTCAAAATAAGAAAGCATTTTTACTTTAATGAGTTTGCCTGTACTTTTTACATACCACTCACCAACTACGGGTGTGTTTGAAATCAACATAAAATTCTCCCCTGCACTGCGTGAAATTTTTTAGCGTTATTTCTTGTATCAGTAACAGGAATTTATCTTACCAAATTCTGTTGCCTCGTGGCATATTGACAAGTTAAAACCTTGCAAGATGTGGCTATATTATGATTTGATTAAATATATTTAATACAATCACTTAGCAATGGGTTAACCCATTTGGGTTATACCACTACCTGAATTTAAGTGAAAAATGTTTATTTTTCGTTACCTTACTTTTACAAATAAAATTATTCTGCAAAATTACTCGTTACGATTATTCATCCGTTACACAACCTTCCGAGGCATTTTTTACAAGTTTAATGTATTTGAATAACGTACCGCGAGTAGCTTTATAAGCAGGCATTTTCCATTGCGCCCGACGCGCTTGCATTTCTGCTTCATCAACAGCGACGTCTAAGACCAGCTTTTCAGCATCAACGGTAATGATGTCACCATTTTTAATCAGCGCGATTGGTCCGCCCTCTTGCGCTTCAGGAACGACATGGCCAATAATAAAGCCGTGCGAGCCACCCGAAAAACGACCATCAGTAATCATGGCAACATCATTACCTAAACCCGCACCCATAATGGCCGATGTTGGGGTGAGCATTTCGGGCATGCCCGGCCCACCTTTGGGGCCTTCATAGCGAATAACAATCGCATCACCTTTTACAATCTCACCGTCTTCCAGGGCTTTTAGCATATCTTCTTCGGCATCATATACTTTGGCAGGGCCCGCAAAGGTCAGGCCTTCTTTACCAGTAATTTTTGCAACCGAACCACCCGGTGCTAAACTCCCCCGCAATATACGAATATGACCGGATGCTTTAATTGGTTTTTCAAGCAGCATAATAATATCCTGGCCGCTTTTTAAACCGGGCAAATCAGCTAAATTTTCTGCAAGGGTTTTACCGGTAACCGTTAAACAATCACCAATGAGTAAATCTTTATCAAGCAGGTATTTCATTACTGCCGGAATACCACCGATGTCCTGCAAATCTTCCATAACATATTTGCCGCTTGGTTTTAAATCGGCAATGAATGGAATACGATCACTCACCGCTTGCACATCATCAATCGTTAACTCAATGTCAACAGCTCTTGCCATGGCGATTAAATGTAATACCGCATTGGTTGAACCACCTAATGCCATGACCATCACCAGGGCGTTTTCAAACGCATTGCGGGTCATAATGTCACGTGGACAAATATTCTTTTCTAATAAGTTTCGTATCGCAGCGCCGGCTTTAAGACACTCTTCTTGCTTCATTGGATCTTCTGCTGGCGTTGAAGAACTATACGGTAGGCTCATGCCCATCGCTTCTATTGCCGTTGCCATGGTATTCGCGGTATACATGCCACCACAGGCGCCCGCGCCCGGACAGCTATGGCGAACAATATTTTGACGTTCGTCTTCGGTAATCCGTCCGGCAATAAATTCGCCGTAGCTTTGAAAAGCTGAAACGATATCCAATGTTTTTTCCTGATAATGACCGGCCCGAATCGTACCGCCATAAACCATTAATGATGGTCGGTTAATTCGCCCCATTGCGATTAGCACCCCGGGCATGTTTTTATCGCAACCGGGAAGTGAAATGTTGGCGTCATACCATTGTGCGTTCATTACTGTTTCTACAGAGTCGGCTATCAAATCACGCGACTGTAAGGAATAACTCATCCCATCGGTACCCATCGAAATACCGTCACTCACGCCAATGGTGTTAAAACGCATGCCAACCAGGCCGGCCGCCTGGACGCCTTCTTTCACTTTGGCGGCCAGGTCATTTAAATGCATGTTGCAGCTGTTACCTTCATACCAGACACTGGAAATACCAACTTCTGCTTTGTTCATATCGTCTTCACTTAAGCCTGTGGCATAGAGCATGGCTTGCGAAGCACCCTGGGATTTTTGTTGGGTAATTCTGGCGCTGGTTTTGTTTATTGGGTTTTTAGTGTCTGGCATAGCCGATATTTCCTTACAGTAACTTAAAATATGGATGTATAACTGGATGGCGAAGTATAAACTTTTTATTCTTTTGCATCACGCTTTCACAACTTATTCCTTGGCAAAAAATTCTTACAGGACCCCAAGTAAGTCACATTAATAGCCCCCCTATTCAGTCCATTAGCTCTTTTATCCTCGAGATGTGAGTTATTAGACAAATTACACTTCATCTATACGCATGTCGTGCCGATATGCTAATGTTAAGTAAATGATTTTATCATTGTTATCATTTTAAAATTCAATGATTTATAACTATTTATTTAGAATTTGGTTTAAGATAAATTGGCACGATTCCTGAATGATTAAGACGATGCGCTATAAAACAGACTATTTCAGCTATTCTTTGACGCTTATTTTAAGCCTCAGTTGTCTGCTATTGGCTTCGAATAGTGCTTATGCGTTCTCCGATGCTCAAAAAATCGGCACCCAACGGAATCAATATGAAGCCGCTCAACGCGCTTTAAGGCTAGGTCACAGCCAGACTTACAAACGTTTAGAACGCCAGTTACGCGACTATCCCCTACATACCTATTTAAAACTCAATGAATATACCCGTCGCCTAGGCCACTTACCCGCAACACAAATTAAAGACTTTATAAGTGAAAATGCCGGCACCCCGGTTTCAACAAAACTCCGCCACCGCTGGCTAAAAAGTTTGGCTCGACGCGGGCATTGGCAATTATTTATCGATAATTACTACTCAAATGATGACCGCCAATTACAGTGCTATTTTGCTAGTGCCCTCATCAAGACCAGGCAAACAGACCGTGCTTATGCCGTACTTGAAGGGCTCTGGTTAACCAATAAATCTCTACCTAAGCAATGTAATACACCCATCGCTACCTGGTACAAATCAGGCTCTCTAACCAATGACATTGTTTGGCAGCGCATTCATTTAACAATGGATGCAGGGCGCTCACGATTAGCGCGTTACCTGGCCCGCTACCTCCCTAAGAACGAACGCTTCTGGGTCAACATGTGGTCAAAAATTCGTCGAAATCCGGAATATTTAGTCAAGGCGCATGCCTATTTTCCCGAGAATGCCCGTCCTAAAATGCTACGCTGGATGATAGTAGATGGCTTATCTCGAATGGCACGCAAAGATCCACAACAGGCTGCCCCTTTATGGCAAAAACTTGAGTCGATCTATGCGTTTAAACCTCTGGAACGCGAACGAATTTTACGGCGTTTATCGATTGCACTGTTAAAAGAAAATAGCGCTGAAGCACGTAGCTGGATAGCAAAGCTCGACATTAATCTGGTTGATGACAAGCTCAGTAGTTGGCACGTGATGACTGCAATTAGCGACCAGGATTGGGTTTCTGCCCTCGACTGGATAAACCGACTCTCACCGGAATTACAACAAAAACCCAAATGGTTTTACTGGCGTGCCCGAGCTTTAGAAGCCGTGGGCGAACTAGCTGAAGCACGTAGCTATTATTTGGTCAATACCGACTCGCGTAACTACTATGGCTTTTTAGCCGCGGATCGCATTGGGCAGGTCTATCGACTCAGCCACCGGCCAGTCAGTTACAACACTAAAAATATGGATAAAATCGAACAAATTCCGGCAATTTTACGTGCCCGTGAATTACTCGCACTTAAACGCGCCTCCGATGCCCGGCGCGAATGGAACTATGCCGTTGGCCGAATGAGTCATCCTCAAATGCTAACCGCTGCACGTCTGGCTTCCGAATGGCAATGGCCGGATCGTGCAATCCGAACCCTCGCTCAGGCCAAATATTGGGATGATCTGGAATTACGCTTTCCGCTAACACATCAAGAACTCGTAATTAATCAAGCGCAAAAACACAGTATTAATCCAGCCTGGGCCTTTGCCGTAATAAGGCAGGAAAGTGCCTTTACACCGGATGCCAAATCGCATGCTGGCGCTATTGGTTTAATGCAACTCATGCCTCGAACTGCCAGACAAGTTGCCCGACGTTTACGAGTGAGTCTGCGCAACACTAAAAAAGCATTACTCAATATCACCACTAATGTTCGGCTCGGAGTTGGTTACTTAAAACGCATATCTGACCGCCACAACGGTAATCCAGTGCTTGCAACAGCCGCCTATAATGCAGGGTCTTCGAGAGTAAAGTCGTGGTTACCTGAGGCAGGCACCAGTGTGCCGGCGGATGTCTGGATTGAAATGGTCCCCTTTAACGAAACCCGTGACTACCTAAAGCGAGTACTTACTTACACGGTAATCTATGAAAAACGGTTAGGCTTACCCGCTTCAACCTTACTAGAGAGAATGAAACCGATTGGTAACGAACTCACCATCGCCAAGCAAAAAATAGTAAAACTCCCTTCTTCGTAAGCCCAATATTACGGCAGAATCCTAAAGTCGCTTTACTCTAGACAAACCTGTATCACAACATTAGTAAAATCAGAGCAAGCTTTACACCAATATCTCGTCCAGCTCACATAAAAAAATTTCATAAATCTTCAATATTGCCGATACTAACTATACCGACGTGGTTTTAGCTGCTTCTTTTATCCAATGATATCCAGTTAAAATGCTTTCCACTTTTCGTCATTTGGAGGTTATTAATGATGTTATTTGTAGTAATTGTTCTTTCAAGCACTGGCTTAATAGGCTACACCGTTTTTAAACTTGGTTTTCATATTGGTAATCAAATGGGACAAACCCAGCATGTTCGTGAACACCTTGAAAAAACCCGTCCGCAACGTCAAACGCTTAACTCTCAGCAAATTGGATAATATAAAGATGCATAATGTGCATTCTAATTAACAAATACTTCCCAATTGAACGAGCATAAAAAACCCCGTTAGCGGGGTTTTTTATGCTGCATATTTATCTATCTAAACTAAAAACTTCAAGCACCAACTCCTAGATAAGAGAAAAACCGTTAATAAAACGACAACACCATCATCCAATTAATTACGCCATGTAATAAAACAACGTGGAAATTACTATCAACTTTTTGCTGCTTTGTCCGCTAACAGTTAATACAAATAACTTAAATTATATTACTGCTATGCAAAAAATCCTGTTACTTAACCCCAAAGGTGGTTGCGGTAAAAGCACAATCGCAACGAACCTCGCGGCATATTATGCAAACTGGAATATGCAGGTAGGGATAGCTGATTTCGACCCACAAAAATCGAGCTTAAACTGGTTACGAAACAGAACCTTTGACCTGGCTTCGATTAAAGCCGTTAATGCCAGTACTGAGCGTTTGGTTATACCTGAAAATCTTGATTACCTTATTATTGATACCCCAGCGAGCCTTTATAAGCAGCGTATGCTGGAACTCATTCATCTGGCAGATACCATTATTATTCCGGTATTACCCTCACCCATCGATATTCAGGCAGCCGGATTCTTTATCTATCAACTTTTACTTAAACACAGAATTACAAGCGAAGATAAAAACATCTGTTTAGTTGCCAATCGGGCGCGTAAGCGTACGCTTATATATAAAGATTTAATTAAATTTACCTCTTCAATTAAACTACCCTTAATTACAACGCTCAATGACTCTCGCTGTTATCTTAATTATGCTGGCAAAGGTGCCGGCCTGTTTGACCACCAGATTAAAGAGACAGAAAAGGATATTCATGACTGGATGCCGCTGCTCGATTGGTTAAACTCAAATGAGAAACCTTCCTTCATACAAGCCAAATAGTACTTGCATCCGAGCTTAGTATCATCGCAATGACCCTTTCAATAAAAATTATAGTATCTTATATATTGAAGGAATCAAGCTGTTGCAACTGTTTTTTCCATTACATTTGAATTTGCCAGCGACGAGAGATCGTTTAAACTTAAAACACGATCAATATTTAAAATAACAACAAAATTTTCACCCACCTTACCCATTCCGTCAATAAAATCGGTTTCTACTGCACCACCAAATGACGGTGCCGGCTCTATATCAGAATTTTTAAAATCCATTACTTTGCTAACCGCATCCACAATGACACCAATACTTAATGTTTCATTCGAGAACTTCATTTCAACAATAACAATGCAGGATCTTTTACCTACATCACTTTTACCGTTTCCCAAGCGTTCCAGCAAATCAATAACGGGAACTATTTGCCCTCGCAAATTAATCGCACCACAAATAAAGTCCGGCATTTTCGGAATCGGCGTTACTGAGCCATATTCAAGTATTTCTTTTATTTTTAAAATACTAATCGCATAGGATTTATCGCCTAATAAAAATGTTAAATACTTCATTACCAAATCTTTTTGAGCCGATATAACTTCTGCATTCTTTGCCACTAATTGATTCATCACACTTCTCCTAATAATTTTTTAATCTAATAAAAACTTACTGACGATAAAAATTCATGATTTTACCGGCGATAGCATTTAAGTCGACTTCTTCATCTACTGCACCCATCTTTACTGCTTCTTTAGGCATACCATAAACGATACTCGATGCTTCATTCTGGCCAATCGTTTTTGAACCAATCTCGTGCATCTCCAGTAAACCACGTGCGCCATCATCGCCCATTCCAGTCATAATAATTCCTAAGGCATTTTTTCCTGCCGATTTTGCAACAGAACGAAACAACACATCCACCGACGGTTTATGTCGGTTTACGGGCGGGCCATCTCGAACTTCAACAATGTAACGTGCGCCACTAAGCTTTAATGTCATGTGTTTTCCACCGGGGGCAATGAGAACCAGCCCAGGTAATAATCGTTCATTATTTTTTGCCTCACGTACTTCTGCTTCACAAATCCCATTTAATCGATTCGCAAATGCCGCAGTGAATTTCTCTGGCATATGTTGAACAACTACAATCCCCGGACATACCTTTGGCAAGGTTGTAAGTACCGCCTCTAGTGCCTGCGTTCCACCGGTTGAAGTACCAATCGCCACAATCTGCTCTGTGGTTTCCCTCATGGCACTTGTTGCTTTATCTAAGATAGCATCGGCAGTCATTCTCTTTGCAACATTCATGGGTAATACATGTCGCTTTGGCATTTTTAACTGCTCAAGATTACGTGCTTTAGCAGCTGCTTTAATCACACTAAGAATGCGCATATTATCTTCAAGTAATTTAGATTTAATACCTACCTTAGGTTTGGTTATAATATCCACAGCCCCAGAAGCCATCGCTTGTAATGCTGTTTCAGTTCCTGATGCTGTTAGCGTAGAACACATCACCACCGGCGTAGGATGTTCAGTCATAATTTTCTTCAAGAAAGTAATGCCATCCATACGGGGCATTTCAACATCGAGCACAATTACATCTGGCCAGTGCATCTCCATACGCTTCATCGCAAAAACAGGATCGGCTACCGCAGCATCAAGTTCTAAAATAGAATCTCCTTTAATTATTTCAGTCATTACCTGACGTATTACTGCTGAGTCATCAACAACTAAAACCTTAACTTTACCCATGAACATCCTATACTTTTTCTATTTTCACATGCTCTAGTGAAATAGAACCTGTTAACCTATCAAGTTCCAGTTTTCTAGCTATTTGGCCGCCTGAATCTTTATATTTAATTTTAAACCCGCCTAAGACCAGATGCCTTTTAATTTCAACTATATTTCTAGTACCAATTAACTCATTATTGGCTTTATAAATCGTAGGAAACATATTACCCCCTCCATAGACACCTACCTCATAGTGATAAGGCTGCGTTTTAGAAAGATATATCATCTCCAAAAATGTCTTTACCGCGCAACCGGCAAAACGTGTACTCGGTTTTGCTTGTCCTTGTTCGGGTAAGATTATGTGACACATTCCCGCTAACTTTAAACTTGGATGCCATAACGTTACTGCGACACAAGATCCCAGCAAGGTGTAAATATTATCTTCATCATCGCCAAAATAAATTCCTCCTGGTTCAATTATTCGTCTATCCATAAATACTTTATTTTATTTTCTGGCATATCGATGGCTGTACAATTTTAAATCTAGATGAAACTTGATTTAATGTTTCTGAGTGCCCAATAAATAAAAATCCACCTGGTTTTATTTTCTCGGCAATCCTATCGACCAAAATTTTTTTTGTTTCAAGGTCAAAATAAATCATAACGTTACGTAAGAATACAACATCAAAATTATTAATATGCTTTGGCAAGCTCGCATTTAGATTTAAAAACTCAAAAACAACGTGTTTTCTTAGCCTGGCATCCATTAACATCATTTCGGATTGAGAACGTACTCCTTTTAAACAATATTTATTTAAGTATTGTGCTGGAATTTTTTTACTGGCGGGGAGAGGATATAATCCCTTCCGTGCATGCGATAATACGTCTTGATTAATATCAGTGCCAATAATATTCCAATTTGAATTTAAACCAAATTTATCAGCCAATATCATTGAAGCACTATAAGCCTCTTCGCCTGTTGAGCTTGCTGCACTCCATATTTTAAAACCGTCACCTGATATATGCTGACTCAGAATATCATTTTTTAGAAAATCAAAATGTTTATCTTCACGAAAAAAATAAGTTTCATTAGTTGTTAAAGAATCAATCGTTTTTTGCAATTCACTTCTATCGTTAATCACTACGTGATAGTACTCTTCAAATGAAGTAACTTTTAATTTACGCATTCTTTTACTTAATCGACTAACAACAAGCGTACGCTTGCAGGGTGCTAAAGCTATTCCAGCCTTATCATAAATAAGCGTTTTAAATAAATTAAATGCCTTATCTGAAATTTGATAATTATGGGTTATTAAGTCCATTTTTATTTCACTAATATCATCAGATTTATTAGCTAAACCGAGTGCACACATAATCTATTACACCTTCAGTAAAAATATATTCTTAACAAGCATCGGTTGAAATTAATGCGCTCAATTCTTTAACTGAAAGAACTTCATTTAATGATAGTAAAATGACAAATTCACCATCAACTTTCCCCATGCCATTTATAAAGTCACTGGGAATATCTGCACCAAACTGAGGCCCAGCTTCGATGTTACTGGCGTGAATATCTAAAACCTCATCTACTTCATCAACCACAAAACCAATATCAATTATTTCATCATCATCTTCCATCTCAACAATAATGATACAGGTTCGTTTGGTTATTTCAGATTTATTTTCTTTCCCTAAACGAATCGCCATATCAACAATCGGAATTACCTTTCCTCTCAAGTTGCTAACACCACGAATATGCGATGGAGTCATAGGAACGCGAGTCATATCAGTGTATTCAATAATTTCTTGAATATTTTCGATATCCGTACCAAACATTTCATCACCAACTTTAAATGTAAGATACTTTGATCCTAAATTATCCAAATCGCCAATCAACTCATTGCTATTAGCCAGAGTTGGGAGCATTAATTCTTCGCTAACTGATTCTGTCATAATGACATCTCCTAATAAAAAAACCTGCAGCGAGCTGCCAAGGCATTAACTATTAATAGGTCTAGATTCACAGGTTCTACGCAAAGCGTTCAAAATCTTGCTCATCAACAGTGTCTTCTACATAGGAAGAAGGCGTGTTAACACTATTGTGTGAGGCTGTCTGTTTAACTGTGTTATTTGTAGCGTTTTTATGTCTCGTGTGTACTGAGTCACTGATTTGGTCAGTTCGTAACTTGAAGAAACCTATCGTCATACGAAGTTCTTCAACCTGGCCAGCCATTTCCTCAGCGGTTGCAGCAAGTTCTTCTGAAGCAGAGGCGCCATGTTGCGCTGCTTTACTCAGTTGCTCTACTGCAACATTAACCTGATCCACACCACTAGCTTGCTCGTCTGATGCAGCAGAGATTTCCTGTACTAAGTCTGCGGTTTGTTGAATGTTAGGAACAATTTCATCAATCAGACCACCCGCACGTTGGGCAACCTTAACGCTATTAGCAGCTAATTCACTAATTTCCTGAGCCGAACTCTGACTACGTTCGGCAAGCTTACGAACTTCATCAGCTACAACTGCAAAGCCCTTTCCATGCTCACCAGCACGAGCGGCTTCAATTGCTGCATTCAATGCAAGTAAATTAGTTTTATAAGCAATATCCTCAATCAAACCAATTTTTGAAGCAATCTCACTCATTGCTGCAACCGTTTCTTTTACTGCAGTGCCACCTTCATTTGCCTGTGATGAAGCCGAAGTCGCAATATTATCTGTAGTTTTTGCATTCTCTGCATTTTGCTGTATCGATGCTCCCATTTGTTCAAGTGAGGCACTGGTTTCTTCAACACTGGCAGCTTGTTCGCTTGCTGTTGAGCTTAAGGACTGAGCTGTTTCACTCGTCTGCTCTGAGGCAACACCTATATTATTTGCACCAACTTGTATCTCAGTTAACACATTGTTAAGTTTCACAACAAAACTATTAAAATATTTTGCTGTTTGCCCCAATTCATCATTGCCAAAATCTGGTAAATGTTGAGTCAAGTCCCCTTCCTCAGTTAAGCGTGTTAATGCCTCTACTATAGAAACCACAGGCCTTGTAATTGAACGCATTAATAAAAAACCACTTATACAACCGATTACAATAGCAACAACACTTACTATTGAAATTGCTATATTTGCCGTGCTCTCATGTTCATCAGCTGCCGCTACTGCTTTATTAGTAAATTTTTCAATTTGTTTTAATAAACCTTCTAATTCATTTTTTAGCTTATTTTCCTCTGCTCCAATTTTTTCTTCCACTTCACGTGCCTCGGCTAACCGTCCTTGACGTAATTCGTTAACAGCAAGTAAGGCATGCTTAGAAAAATCAGAATGATGCTCTTCAATTTTCTTAAAGGATTCAGCAACACCTTTAAACTCTTCTCTAATTTCTTCAGAGTTAGCAGTTTTAATTGCTGCACTAACAAATTCATCAGCATTTTTTAATTGCACATCAACTTGATGAGATAATTTTTCGAATTCTTTTTCAGAATGCTCAAATTTTTCTGTGGCATACGCACTGGCAGACATTACTTCGCCAAAGCGAATCATACGTTCAAAAAGAACAGACTGTTCCAGCTGGCGTTCAGTAATCGATGTGACTTTGCTGGTTAATGGAATATTTTTTTGTGAAATATCATTCATCTCAACTCCTATAGATTTCATTGAGATAACTGAGAAGATACCCACACAAATAATTCCAGCGATTAAAATTCCCACGCTAATATATATACGCGTACCCACTTTAAAATCTTTTATCATTGACATTGTCTTCACCTCTTTATTTTTGCATTAACACACGGCCATTTAATGGCTGTACGATGCGAGCATTATCTTCAATTACATTACGAAATGACTTAATCTGTTGAGCTGAGAGATAAATTGAATTTTTCATAACAAACCAGTTCACTCCTTCAGAACAAGGTGGGGTCGTTAACGAACCACTATAATGATAATAAGATTTATTAGCAGGCAATAAAGACGCCGCATTAACACTAACATTCCCATATCGATTCACACTACCTTGCTTTGCTGGCATATAGCTCCATGCTTTTTGTAAACTATAATTTTCTTCTCCACGTTCAATCATTACACCCACCACTGCAAGGCGTCCATCGCTAGCTTGATGTACCAAATGCATTTCCATTGGTCTAGCTCGACCACTTATTTTATGCTCACTCGGTGAATGAAAATGAAACTGTAATAAGTTATAGCGTTTACCACCAGCGACTAAATAACTATTACCACTGTAATTAACCTGAATGGTATGGCCATTATTAATAATAGCTAATGTCGTTGGTGAGTAATGAAACTCCAGATTATCGAGGCCGCGATCAACAGAGTCTCTAATATCAACAGGGGACTGATTTTGCCCTGCCTTACATGTATGATAATCCGTCTTCATATCACCCCAGAGATTAGGCCCATTATCACTACTGTACCCCCAATGTGCCCCACCATGACTTGAGCTATTTAATGTATTTACAGCATGTGAACTATCACTGCCTTGAGAAGTAAAACTTATACTCATACTTATAGTTACAGCTATTGCAACAGCAATTTTCTTTTTATCCATTTTCATTGTTAACCTCGTTTTATTGTTATGTACTATCAGTTGCGTATTGTTCTGAATCAAGTCACTACAAAATACTCGGTTCTGCTTAATACTTTTAAATAAATAATTACACCGTTTAATTTCTGCATTAACTCGTTACAACTTATTTAGCCACAACCATTTTTAAAATTAACACTAATAAAAAATACCTTGCAAAATATTAGTGAAGTACCATATTCTGTTCCGAAGTTTTAATCGCATGGATGGATGCAGCCTTTGTTGCACGTTGTACCAGGTTAGGAACATCAAGAATAACGGCAACACTACCGCTACCTAGAATAGTTGCTCCACTAACCCCTTTTAAATTCTGTAGAATTTTACCCATAGGTTTAATCACTGTTTGTAGCTCGCCGAGTAATTCGTCAACAACAAAACCAACTGAATTCGTGCCATACTTAACAACCACTATGCTTTCAACACCTTTATTCTCATTAGGTTCGTCAAAATAATCACGTAATCTCAAGTAAGGTAAAACTTGATCGCGCAGGTTGATGTAACCATTCATACCTGTATTTTTGTGCTCACCTTCTTCTAGTTCAATACACTCACTAACCATATCAAGTGGAATAACATATGAAGAGTCACCGACCCGCACAAGGAAGCCGTCGATAATGGCCAGTGTCAGTGGAAGGCGGATGCTCACCGTCGTACCACCGTTTTGATTAGCATTAACGTCAACCGTGCCACGTAAAGCTTCAATGTTTCTACGTACTACATCCATGCCTACGCCACGACCTGAAAGGTTGGTTACTTTTTCAGCCGTTGAAAAACCCGCTTCGAAAATTAAACGATATACTTCATGGTCGGTTAGTGCCTGGCCGTCTGTTATAAGACCTTTTTCATGTGCTTTGGCTAAAATTCTATCGCGGTCTAAACCTTTACCATCGTCAGAAACTTCTATTACTATACTGCCGGAATCATGATAGGCATTGAGTTGCAAATTACCCTCTGCTGGTTTACCGGCAGCCAGACGTTCATCTGCTGTTTCAATACCGTGATCCATGGCGTTTCGTACGAGATGCATTAACGGATCGCCTATTTTCTCTACCACTGTCTTATCCAGCTCGGTCTCGGCACCATCAATATTGAGTTTTATTTCCTTCCCTAATTCTTTACTAACATCACGAACAACGCGTTTAAAACGGTTGAATGTTTCACCTATTTGAACCATACGCAGATTAAGTGCATTATCACGAATTTCTTCAACCAATCGACTCATACTCGACATTGATTCAATTAATTGCTCGTTGCCACTATTGTTCGCTAACATATTGGATGCTGCGCCAGAGATCACCAATTCACCAACAAGATTTATTAGGCTATCTAATTTTTCCGCATCAACGCGTAAAACATTTTGTCCTGCTGATTTCTTTAATTGAGTTTTAGTTTGTTTGCTTAATGCCGCATTTACTACTTCTTCATGTATTATTTTATTCTCAACTAACATCTCACCTAGAGGCGTAGCCTTCTCATCGATTGAGGTATTAATTGACTGTAAATTTAATGCTTCATCAAGTTCACGTTGTGTTAACGCACCACTCGCAACAAGAATTTCACCTATGCGCATATCATCTTCTGGCAAAGATTGAATCACTTCAGAAAATTGATTTATCTGTGCACGAGGTGGCAAAATATGTATGCTACACATGTCGCGAACAAACTCGAATACCTGTTCAATTTCATATTTATCGGCATCGGTTGCAAAATCAATCTCAAAACCTAGATAACAAAGTTCAGCATCAAATTCCGAAAAGCCGGGGAGGTTATCAAATAAAGTCGTAACATGAATGATCTCGCCTATTTTTTGCAAATAACGCAAAAACGACAATGGATCCATTCCATTTTGTAATACGTCATTATCAAAGCGTAACGAAATATGCCAGTTATCCGAAATAACAAGTTGTCGGCTATTATTAATTTCGAGCGGTGCGTTTTCTTGTGTATTTTCTGAACCTTCGTCTCTTGTTTCATCCTCAGCAACCACACCAAGGTAAACGTTCAATCCAGCGCGCAACTTCACGTCCAGTGCTTTTTCATCCTCATCAAGTTCTTCTTCAGCAACTGCTTTTGTTACCAATGTTTCCATATGGTCTCGGCAGGAGAGTAAAATGGCGATCAAATTACTTTCAACGCCGATTTCATTGTTACGCACCTTGTCCAGCACGCTTTCTACAGCATGCGTAAACGATTCAACAAACTCGAAACCAAACACCCCACCGGTGCCCTTAATCGTATGCGCAGCTCTAAAAATCGCGTTAATCGAAGCGGGGTCTGACGGTGTGTCTTCCATTTGCAGCAAGGCTGCTTCCATTGCTGTTAATAGTTCACCACACTCAAGTAAAAAGGTCTCTTCCGGGCTACTCATTTTTTGCTCCTAAGGTATTCTGTGTTAACCACATTATTCTGCTGACAGTACTAATGGGTCGCCGAAATAACTACCAATATTAAAAATCTCTAAAACATACAATACAGCAGGGCTATGCGAATTCATGGTGAATTCTTTTTGTTGTTCAACACATTCTCGTTTAACGGCGAGTAAAACCTGAAAACAAGCGGTATCCATTTCACTTACATTCGATAGATCAACTGTAATGGCTTTACATTTATCAATATGTTTTGAAAATTCTTGTTTGAGTTCGGTTGCTTCATAGATAGTTAATTCACCTTCCAGAGCTACTTCACATAAACCACTACGTTTATTTTTAATCTTAATCATTATGTCAGCCTCACAATTATTTTCTAACTCTAGTTAAGGTGCGATAAGTTTTGATATAGCATCTATCATTTGGGCGGGTTTAAAGGGTTTCACCATCCAGGCTTTCACCCCGGCTGCTTTACCAATTTCTTTTTTGTCTGCACCTGCTTCAGTAGTGAGCATAATAATCGGGGTAAATTTATACGCGGGCATTTCCTTGATTTTTTGCACCATGGTTAAACCGTCCATATTAGGCATATTGACATCACTTATTATTAAATGAATCTTCGTACCATCCAGTTTTTTAAGTCCGTCCAGACCATCGCAACCTTCGATGACATCATAACCCGCACCTTTAACTGCTATGCTTATAACCTGCCGCAACGATGCAGAATCATCGACTATTAAAATAGTTTTTGCCATTAGCGTGTACCTCTTTCCATTACATAATATGTTTAATATTTTCGCACTTTGCTTTAATAAGCAGCATATTTAAAAGAACTCAAGTGCATTGTCGTCACTGCTTTCTACTTCCTCACCTCGGTGAAGCTGTCGTTCTTCGTCCGTGGTATAGGAAGCTTCTAACTTGCTTAGAATTTCAGTTACGTTAAGTAAACTTTGTTCTCCATTAACAATTCGTTGTTTATCTGCCACTACGTTCACAGCTAGTTCATCTAGTGTTTCATGTACATGAGCCAAAATTTGTCTGGTACGGTCTTGAAATTGCAATGAAACCAGGATGTCATTAACTTCTGCAATAATGCCGATGCTTTCTTCTTTAAGAATGTCAGAAGAATCGGCCATCCCTTGCGTCACGTTTTGTAAACTATCTAAAACCGATTTAATGGTTTCTGAACCGTGTGATTCCAGTTCCATTTCTTTTTCCATCGACGTTGTCGCATCCTCCAGAGCCTGTTCAACTGTGGAAGTGAAATGACGAATGGTTTCGGTAATTTGTTTACCTGTTGCGCCTGATTGAATGGATAAAGAGCGAACTTCGTCAGCCACAACAGCAAAACCTCGACCAACCTCGCCTGCACGTGCTGCTTCTATCGCAGCATTCAATGCCAGTAAATTTGTTTGTGATGCGATTTTTTCTACACCTTCAGCCATTTCTTTTAACATCTCACTTTCTTTGGAAAGCCCCTGAAGTTGCTCAAACGATGCTTTGCGATTTTCCATCGCATCACTTAGATTATTAATGACCCCGGTTAGTTGACTGCGACTATTATTAAAAACATTGGCCAAAACAGAATCTTCATCATCACCTTCTTCAACCGTCGCATTGGCAAGTTTTGCCGATTTAAGCGCTGAATCTAATCGTTCAACAAGGCTGCCAAAACGCATGGCCATCGCAGTAATAGCATCTTCTGTTTGTTGTCTTGAACTTTCTATTTGTCGATTTGAAACCTCAACGACTTGAGCAACTACATCGGATAAATGCTCGACCTGGATATTTTGATGTTGTACTTTAACCGAGACCATGTCGGTTTCATGTTCTACATTGAGCAATTTATTTTTAACCGATTCCAGGCGTACACCTACAGCTAGACTTATCAGAATGATACATATAACAAGTACGATTGAATTACCAGGTAAGACTAAAGCTATGCCGGATATTAAAATCCCGCTAAAAAGTGACAACCAAAAAAATTGACTCATATTTTTTATTGAATTAGGTGCTGTCATTTTTTATTAAATACCGCAAGTTAAATTGAAAGAAAAATATTGAATATTATTTTTTGCTTATATAGTTTTGACATGTGAATTTTAGCGGCGCACCAAAGAGTAACTTTAGTTTTTCTGAGGTTATTTTTTACGGGGAGTTAAAATGTAAATATTTGGCATAAATAATGTGAAATATTTACATTTTATGTGATTAAAATTCAACCATAAATAAATAACATGATGCAGTTCACGATTTTACCGGTGGTACAGGAAATTTTTGGATCTGTAAATTTCTATATATAACCGGCATGGATACTAAACACTGCTACTTCCAGAAAACTTGTCTAAATAAGTAAGCTAACTTGTTCGCTTTAGAAGCAACATGTGAGAAAGAACAATGATAAGGAATTTGTAATGCTTAAAGATAAAGAGCATAAACAATTTAGGGCTTAAAAATATTAAGTGGTTGCTGACATTCGTAACGGGCATTTTATACAGCGTATTTGGCACTATTTTGGTGCTTACTTGTCGATTTAATTACCACATCTTTCGAATCTTTCGCTTCTCTTTTTCCATCTTAGCCCCCATTAAGCGTTCCCATAACTGAATACCTGCATACCTTTCAACTTCAGCGGTGGGTACTTGAAAATCTTGCAAGGGACTATTAGTGTCTTTATTAGGAATAATAAAAGACCACATATTCAATGTGCCACGATTATTTTCAGTGAGGATTGTTTTAAAGTAAGCATGCGGAATGGGTATTGATACGCCGTTACCGTCTTCGGTGCCAATGCTCTTTACCTGCTTGTTAAAGTCAAAGACAGGCCCTGAAAGAGCATAGGTTTCAAAAATATTCTTTTTTGCATCGAGTTGTCTAATCGCTATCTCAAGCTTCTTCCAGATTTTTTTATTAAACGCGGGTAACTGTGGGGACATATTCGATAATAAAAATGTTTCACTGTTTTGCAGTTCAGTTTCAAGTCTATTGGCACTTGCAACCAGGTGACCACGTTCAAATCCTGAGTTTTTATAATCCACTAAATCGGCTCGAAATATTTCCGGAATACGAAAATCCGGACGGAAATTATTAAACCGCTTAACTTCATCGGCAGAAACATATTTTCGATCCGAACTGATAATCTCAAGTGTCCACTTGGCCTGGCGAAAATAATAAGAATAACCCACCAGATAATAGCGGTTGAATAGCACTTGATCGGCCGCCGGAATGCCGTAACGTGTTTCTCTTCTTAAACTGGGGACATCAGACATTATAAGCACCTCCTTGTTGAGAAATATAACTGTACATAAAAATTAACCTCTCTGTTTCGATAACAATGCATAATTTTTACCCCCCTAACGAAATACGTTACGACAAAGGCTATTCATATCACAATATCGAATCATTTTTAACACCGAAATTAAATATCAATAACTTACGGCCATTATATGATAATTAACTTGAATTTAAACCTTCAACTAGCTAATATTATTAAAAATCAAGATATTTCAAACATTATGTGAGAGTAAGACAAATGAATGATCAACTACCAACCTATGAAGTAGAAGAAATTAGCCTGGAAGAAGCCATAGAAATAATTGCTAACAACTCAAACTAACTACAGCGACTGAGGTATCCCTCACAAAATTTGCCATTATCGGTCATTGTGAGGAAGTACTTTTTAACAGAATATTAGTGTTTTTTTCTAAACTATTGTTTTTTTCTTAATTTTGTGGGGGATACCTCAGCCACAGCAATTAGTCACTTCTTTTACTACCATGCTCATGAGTAAAATTAATTTTAATCTGCACTTCAAAAAAAGTAGTGTAAATAAAAAAGCCCGGCATCATATCATAGCCAGGCTTTTTACATTCTTAGCAGTTAATAAACTTATGATTAGCGTTTACTTGTTAGTACACTGATAAGTTGATCTTCCAACAAAATTCTATCTGCCAATACTTCTCCGAGTTGCGAAAGATCGCGGTCAAGTTCGGCCAGGTCATTACTACGATCGGAGTCGTCATATTTTTCATTAAATGCCAAAATAACCTTGGTCATATCGGTAATTTGCGGATAGACACTTTCAGCAAGTTTACTTATGTCGGAGCGACGTTCGGTTCCCTCATCAATAAATCGATAAAGCTGGAAATGCGCGCTAGCAGTGTAATCTACAATAGCTTCGCAGAATTCTTGTAATAGTAACTGGCTTTCCCGATCCGGCGTAAAAGGCCGCATTTCCGCTAATTGACTATAAAGAGAAAGGCTTTCTGTGCGCGTTTCTAATAATGTATGCAGATGAGAATGTGATTCAACTCGTCTTTCCTGGTTTGCTTCTACTGTGCCCAACGTTATTCCCCTTAAAATTCAACGCGCTAGTAATTATTTCCCTAACTATGCCTTGAATATAGCAAGGCTAGCAAGTACTTTTTACAACATTTTAACCCCGCGTATCGCAGACTATTTCCTAATGAGCGGATGCGTGTCTTTAGCTCTTCAAACTTTGCTGATTGAATTTCTGCTATGTATCATTTTTATTTTATAACCGTCTGATTTTATTCTCGAAAACATACTTGTGTTCACTAAAATACTATCTACGGAGATAATAATACGGTTACTCTGTGCCAACATCTGGCTATGCGCTAATCTCAAATTTAACAATAAATCCGCTCGTATACTCCGGATTATTACCAAAATCGAGTAAAATTCACAATTGTTACTAGAATACGTCTGAAGTTGATTAAAGGTAAGATATAATAGCCCGCTCAGCTAATATAACGGCATAACCTTCATGACTCCTACACATACTATGACATCAATGAAACGCCCGGAACTACTTTTACCCGCCGGTACTCTAAAGAATTTACATTATGCATTTGCCTATGGCGCCGATGCCGTTTATGCCGGCCAACCGCGCTACAGTTTGCGGGTACGCAATAATGACTTTCAATTAGAAAATCTGGCGAAAGGGATTAAGCATGCGCATACGCTTAACAAAAAGTTTTTTGTCGCAAGTAACTTAATGCCGCATAACAGCAAAGTTAAGACCTATATGAAAGATATGGAGCCGGTCATAGCACTTAAACCGGATGCCCTAATAATGGCCGACCCGGGTTTAATCATGATGGTGCGAGAACGCTGGCCTGAAGTGCCGGTGCATTTGTCTGTTCAAGCCAATACGGTTAATTTCGCGGCGGTTAAGTTTTGGAAATCCTTAGGTTTAGAACGCATTATCTTGTCGCGTGAACTCTCGCTCGGCGAGATTGGGGAAATTCGTCAGGAATGCCCGGACATTGAGTTGGAAGTGTTTGTACATGGCGCACTCTGTATCGCCTATTCGGGGCGTTGCCTGCTTTCAGGCTATTTTAATCATCGAGATCCAAATCAAGGCACCTGTACTAACGCGTGTCGCTGGGAATATGATATTACACCCGCTGAAGAAAATATTATGGGCGATCCACAACAGATTCAGTCACAAAAAATGGAATCCCATAAAATAGAATTTGATGCTATGGCTGCAATTAAAAACCCTCCTGAAGCTTTTTCTGACCCCGAGCCCCGCCATCCGCTCGCGGATAATGTCTATGTAATGGAAGAAAAAAACCGCCCCGGCAAGTTCATGCCCATTATTGAAGATGAACATGGCACCTATATTATGAATTCAAAGGATTTACGTGCAATACAACACATCGAAACCCTGACTAAAATGGGGATAGATTCTTTTAAAATTGAAGGCCGTACCAAATCCCATTACTACGTTGCCCGTACAGCACAGTTATACAGCCAGGCCATTGATGATACAGTTGCAGGGCGTGATTTCGATGCCACGCTTTACGCTAAGCTGGAAAATTTATCCAACCGCGGTTATACCGAAGGCTTTTATCAGCGCCATCCCAATCAAGATTATCAAAACTATCTTAACGGGGTTTCTAAATCGGTACAGCAACAGTTTGTGGGTGAAGTCACCGGCTATGATGAACAGCGCCAAATGGTGGAAGTGGACATTAAGAATAAACTCTGTGTGGGAGATAGTATTGAAGTCGTGTCGCCACAGGGAAATATCACGATGACCATAGACAAAATGGAAAAATTATCCGGCGAGCCCATCGAAGCAGCACTGGGTAGTGGTTACCAAATTCGTTTCCCACTGCCTAAAGCAGACTACCAACATAGTTTGATAGCAAGAAATCTACCTCAATAATAATTTACCTGACCAATGATGTACTCACTGGCCGCTACACTAAAAGCTAATACTTTAGCGCTACATGCCGATATAAAGACATAGATCATTTTACATTCTGGATTTAAAAAAGCCTAAGTTCGGTCTCGTTCATTACCAGACCAGAATCACTACCGAACTCACAAACAATCGCGAAGTAAGCGTTTATCATACTTACTCAGGAATCCAGACAATAATAATTAAGGATAATATTTTTTCATGCCCGCCCAAATTCAACGTTTTAATAATGATCTTTACCTCGCTATCGATCAAGGTGGCCATGCCAGTCGAGCCATTGTTTTCAATAACACAGGTGAGATTGTCGCACAAGCACACCGTAATCTTGCAATACGACGCTATGCTGAAAATTTTGTAGAACATGATCCACAAGAACTTTTAAATTCTCTTAATGATGCAATAGCCGAAGTTGTCAAACAACTCGGCGACAAGGCCCGCAACCTTGCCGCAGCCGGCCTGGCAACTCAACGCTCTAATGTTGTGTGCTGGAATAAAAAGACCGGCGCAGCCTTGTCTCCCGTTATAAGCTGGCAAGACGTGCGCGAACATCAATCGATAAAAACATTAAAACCACAAGCGCAAAGTATTCACCAAAAAACCGGTTTGTTTTTAAGCCCACATTACGGCGCAAGTAAGTTGCGTTGGTGTTTACAAAATATCGATGCTGTAAATGAAGCTCGTAATAACAATGAATTGGTAATTGGCCCAATGGCAAGTTTTATACTCTACCATCTGGCAGATGAAGCGCCGTTATTAGCCGATCCGAGTAATGCTTCACGGACTCAACTATGGGATTTAATTAAAAAAGACTGGCACCCTGACTTACTAAAATTATTTGATATTGATATATCACTTCTACCAAGTTGTGTTCCATCAAACTACCCTTTTGGAACACTATCGGTATCTGGTTTATCAATTCCTATTCAGTTGTGTATGGGGGATCAATCTGCAGCAATGTATGCTTATGGAAAAATTCAACCAGACACTGCTTACATTAATACCGGTACGGGTGCCTTTGTGTCGCGTCCATCCGGTTATGCAATGTTATACAGTCGACGCTTATTGACCAGCCTGATCTACCAAAGTCAGAATCAAAGCCAATACGTTTTAGAAGGGACGATTAATGGAGCAGGCTCGGCAATCGATTGTATGAGCAAAGAACTAAAAATAGATAATGCATTTGACAACCTGAGTGAATGGTTAGAACAAACGCGTAACGGTCACGATGACAACTTCCACCAACTTTTTTTAAATGGTATTTCTGGTTTAGGCGCTCCGTTCTGGGTACCGGATTTTAAAAGCGTTTTTATCCACGAAAGTAATGAGTCGGATAAAATTGTTGCCGTTGTTGAAAGTATTATCTTTTTAATTCGTGAAAATATTGACGAAATGTTAAAGTTGTCCTCTCCTCCAGAACAAATTCAAATTACCGGCGGACTAACCGTTCAAAATGAAATTTGCCAACGTTTAGCCGACTTAACCGGCCTACCTGTTTATCGCCCTGTAGAATGTGAAGCCACGGCCCGAGGTCTTGCCTACATGCTAGCGGATGAACCTAAAATTTGGCCTGAAACAACAGTAGGGGACTGGTTTAAACCGCAAGAGAATCCTGGTCTACAAGAAAGATTTGAACAATGGCATAGAGCTCTACTAGATGCATTACGCAATTAAATTTAAACATCACCTTAAAACAATTTAATATTTTTAGTTGAAACTTGATGCGTGGAATTTGTTGGCATTACTTTCTGAATTTTAGCTAAAACCTGTTCAGCCGTAACACGATAACCTGTTAATTTACCGCCATACAAAGTTAATAATTGCTCTGCTGACTCATGTATTACCGTATCTCTAGGCCGAGAAAAAAATGAAGTCTCTAACACCGGTAAAACACGTAATCCTGCAAAGCTATCAATAACCTTAATGTCGTCTACCAGAATATAATGTGAATACACTTTTTTCAAATACTGAATTTCTTCTTCAGTTGCGACAACTTTAGCTGGATCACCTGTATATATTTTCTCGGTAGTGCCTATCAGGGTTTTATTTTTCCAGGGCATAATAAATACTGCACGCTGATCTTGTGGTGCTTCGACATATATCACACCCTCTGGCGCAGGTGCATCAATAACAATATGCGTACCCTGGACTAAATCACAATCCAGAATACTTACTGCAGTACCATTCACTTTTTCCAGTACATGATTAACCCAGGGACCGGCAACATTTACAATAAATTTTGCTGTTACCGATTCATTAGTATTATCTGTCGTAATACGATAAATATTCGATTCGAATTCTAGACGCGTCACTTTTACCGGACACTTTAATTCGGCACCCAACGATTCTGCGGAACGTATAACGGCACGAGTTAACAGCGCGTCATCCGTCTGCGCATCATAGTACTGATACATAGCACTGAGGTTAGTCATGCGTAAGTTTTGTATAGGAAGTGTTTTATTAATATTTAAGCGCTTAAAACGCGTATATTTTTTAAACCCACCCAATACTTGATATAAGAATAAACCCAGCGCAATTTGCCATGACTTGCGTGTTGTTTGAGTATAGATTGGGATATAAAAACGAACTGGCTTAACTAACCCTGGCGCAAGCTGAATAAGTCGTTCGCGTTCAAGTAATGTTTTTCTCACTAATTTAAATTGACCCGATTCAAGATAGCGCAGACCACCATGAATCAATTTACTTGACTTACTTGATGTTCCTGAGGCTATCCCAGCCTGCTCGAACACCACCACTTTATAACCCGCTGCTGCGGCGGCCTGAGCAACGCCGGCTCCCTGTATACCGCCACCAATAACCGCTATATCATAATCCATTATTGTTTGTGCCAAATGCTATCAATGGTTTTTATCATCATGTCAATATCAAAGGTTTCAATAAAGTGTATACCACGATCCAGTGCTGCAATAGCCTGTTGAGTGTCAGTACATTCGTAGGTCACTATTTTACTGTTTAGTAATTTCAGCGGCCCTTCATCAGGCAGTGTCGATATGTCGCAAAAAAAATAGTCAGGATCCAGGCTTTTTAAACGCTCATAGTGTGTTGTTATCGCTACGTCCCATTCATCAATCACCGCGCCAATGGGCAATGTATCCTGGGAGCGAATAGATTCTAAAATATCTAATGAAAAAGAAATCAGCACAACCTGCTTTAGTATTGGCTGCAGGCAAGGCAGCACAGCCTGCAAGGTTACATCGATGCCATAGTGTTCAATACTAATTCGCTTCAACTCAACAAATAACGTAACCTCAGGGTGTTTTTCAATTAAGGCAACAACATCATTTAATGTTGGTATTTTCTCGCCTTTATATTTATCAGCAAAACGGTCCGGCGAGTAACTTGAAAAGTCTTGCAAGTTTTCCAAAGTATAATCATGGATTGCACCCGGCTGTAAACATAATCGGTTTAAGTTACGGTCATGAAAAATGACTACCTGTTTATCTGCTGATAATTGAATATCAATTTCAATATATCTAGCCCCTGCATCAAGCGCGCCCTGAATAGCCAGCAAGGTATTTTCAGGAAAATACTCAGAATAACCTCGATGAGCGACTAAATGATTGCTCGCTATCATATTTTTAAGGTTTTTTTCTAAAGTCATAGATACTCAGTGTAACTTAGGTTATTTTACAAATGGATTTAAATTTAGAATCTTCGCTTACAATCAACTTAAATTTCCCTTGAATACCAGCATGCGATACAAAGGGTTGCAATAGATTTGCAGGAAATTGAATTTTTCGACCATCCTCGCTCATTGCTATCACACTATTTATATTATTTGAATAATAATACTGGAATTCTTGTGTAGAAATATCCAGCTGAATATAGAAAATATTGTCCATAATCGTCATTATAGGCGGTATTACTTAAACTACCATAGCAATGTTAATGGTGTGTTTATTTAACAGTTTAGTTGCATAAAAAATTTCGTTATAATAGTTCTTTTGTCTGGAGTGACTTTTTTCCGGACGTCTTTAGTTATCTGCTTATGGAAATTATTACTATGAAATCATTATTACCTGCTCTTCGTATTCTTGGACTTTCTTTCGTTGTCTCTTTCGCTATTGGCATTATCGGCTATTTTGTATTCGACTCGATTGATACAGCTACGTATAATACAGCCCGTCACCTGACTTACGTTCTTATGATCGGCGCACTTATTGGAGCACTGGTTATTTTACTCATTCAAGCATATCAAAATCGTTCTACAGAAGTGGTTAGTTTATTTATTGGTAACCTCCCATTTCGTGTATCAAATCAGCAACTCCGTCAGGTTTTTGCGGAGCACGGTACGGTACATAATATTCGTTTAATGACCGACAAAGTGACTAAAAAGCCACGTGGCTTTGGCTTTGTTGAAATGAACAAAAATCACGCTAAAATTGCGGTTAAAATGTTAAACGGCGCTGACTTTATGGGACGTGAGCTTAAAGTTAATTATGCAAATGAAAATAAATACTAAAATATTTTCTTTTAAATAATAAAAAAGGGCTCTAAAGCCCTTTTTTATTGCCAGATTATTTTGTTCTATTTTATTGGCAGGAGAAATAAATTAAATGTTCGTTATCGACAGAGACCGTCTTGCCCAAACTAATAAAACCAGAGCCCGATAATGGATATTCTTCATTCTGAATAAAAACTTCCTGACCACCCTGAGTCTTAATAAAAGTACCATTCGTGCTTTGATCTATCACGACAAATTTCCCTTTACGATATACAAGTTTCGCATGGTGTCTCGAGACACAGTCTGTATCAACAATAATATTACTGCCTTTGCTACGACCCAGCATTAAATCATTACCTCTGGACGAAGCTTCAGTAATACGTTCATGATACGTGAGAAATAAATGTTGCCCGCGCGTAAACAAAGACTTAATGCGTGACTCACTCATGTTTTGAGTTAAAGTAGATAGCTGAAGGTCATCAGCGGTATCATTTAACTTAATCACTTGTGATGAATCGCTTCGAGCGGCCTCAAGCAGATTAATAAAAGACGATTTACGCCTTAAAACCAGATTACCAAATTCATTTAATAATTCCTCGGTAACAGAGTCTGTTTTAATCGTATATTGTTCACTGCCAATTGTTTGGTAATTATCAATAATAATGTAAATACGATTTTCTGAAAAATTTGATTTGAAATAGATACGTGTGGGGATAACACCCTGTAGTTCGATATTGTAAGGTGATTGCTTGGCAATTAAACAACCTGCATCTTTTACTTTTCGAATTACATCTTGTGTATTTGTAGACGAACCCAGGGTCAAATCGATATTGTCTTTACGCTCTAAATTAAATATAAAACCGACAACATCATCATCGTAGCTACTTCGGACATGAATTTCATAGTTACCCTGTTCAAAGCCTTCAAGAAATAAATCTTCATTAAATTGAAAATCAACAGGAATAACGGGTTTCACTAAATGCAACTGGTCAAGTAATTCATGCATGTATTGATAAACTTTCTGTAAGCTATCAATTACATTACTCCGATGTAATTCATTCAAAGACTTTTGAGATTCTGAATGCGCATCTTCTTTATGCAGTATCGTTTGCGCTTGTTGTTTTAATTCTTTTAGCACACCCATATAATACGGTCTCTTTATTATTAGCGAATTCTTACAGCATAGACTATCTATACTTAAAGTTGTAAGTCTACTTTACAATTTTAGAACCTCAAGTTCAATTCCCAATATTTTACTTATATCACTTGCGACCAAATTGGCTTCATTGGTGATAACAGCGATATTCTCGGTTTTCTTACTTAAATAACGTTCGGTAACAGTACGTAAGTCATCAAGGCTGACCGCCAAAACACGTTGTCGAAATGCCTGTCTGATTGCTGCCGTTCGTCCAAACAATTGGTTTTGAAAAGCATCTTTTGCCTCTCCAGCCGGCGAGCCGGGTTTATCGAGAGAACCAATCACGCCCAAGATAGCTTCTTCTAACAAACGCGGTTCATGAGTATTCGACACCATCCAGTCAATTGAGCGGTTAAAATCCTGCAAAGTCTCTACCAGGCGAGGGTCGCGATACGAATAGAATCGAAATGAAGCCGATTCAGCATCGTAGCTCGCTCCACCCCCATAGGCACCGCCTTTTTCGCGTATATTGGTATGTAGGAATCCATTACGCATGAATACTGCTAGCACCGTTAAGGCCGCGGAATCAGGGTGATTTAAGGTGACTCCGGCATAGGCCTTGGCACAAAAATTAACCTGTGTATTGGTTAGCCAGGCTTGCTGAACAGGTGAAACAGACGTTTCCAGATTAAATCTTTCGATATCCTTCTGTTGCGCTTGAAGTTGTGCCCAGGGTGCCAGCATCATCTCCTGAGACAGGGCAAGTTGTTCATTTTCTGTGATTAATAAAAACTCACGCGGCATTTGAATAACATCCTGGTGGATCTGGGCAAGCTGTTGAGCAAAGGCTTTTAATTCACCTTTATCTGCTAAACGATCATCTAGCGCTTTTAAATTCTTAATACTCTCCAGACCACGCAAAGTCTGTGACAATTTTGCCGTCTTACTCACGCCTGCTGCTGCTGCCGTCATTGCAAGACTGTGTCCACTACCGGTAACACTTTGCTCCGCACGTACTCTTTTTTGTGAAATTAATTCACCAATTCGTTCATGCTCGTCAAAACGAACCGATTCAAAAGTATTTTGCATCAATTCGCTGAGAGCCTTTTGATTACGCTGCAAGGCTTTGCCAGAAAGAATAAAATAACCCGATAGTTTATTCGCATCATCAACAGCGCCACGTAAGGTATGAAATGCATTAATGCCACCACTTACACTATACTGCCAGTTTTGTACACTCAAATAGTCTTTATCCCCCACCCCTAGACGCGTTAAACAACTTGAGTAATGTGGCAAATAAGATAAAACATCGGATTCAAGTTTAGGCAAAGGGCAAATCACTTGTTGATAAACCAGGCCATTGGTAGGTTGGGCATAAAGTGAAATAGCGATGCCATTCGCATCAACCTTCTCACCCTTGGCAATCGACATCTCAACCGGTACATCCTGTAACGTGACTTTAGGTAGGATATCCATATCATCTTCACTTGCCTGGCGCGCTTCTAAAGCATGCGCCTGGGATATTATTTGTTGTTTAGCTTCACTATCCAGTGTGGCGTTAATCGCAGCTAACCTGGCTTTTTCGTTGGCTTCTTTTCGCTGGTTCAGTGTTGCATCGGGTTTCATGGTTAACCGCACCCGGTGTAGATTATCTATCAAATTGGTTTTAAGCAGGTTAACCACATAGGAAGGATCCTGAATTTTCTGGCGTAAGTTTTCAATAACCGGATCGATATTCATCAGCTCGACCGGATCACCACGATGAATCGCGCACGACAAACCTTCCAGGATTATTGATAAGCCATATGGATAACCGTCACCACTCACCTCGCGTTGCCCGAGTTCAAGTTGATGTAATACTGCCTCAACATTTTCAAGCGCAATACCATTTTTAACGATATCGTCAAATACTCCCAGGATTAGCTCCTCTACTTTCTGTGCATCCTCAGCCTTACACCCTTCAAGGCCGCACATGAAGCTGAGCTCATGATTGGAATCATCCAGGCCACACAGTGCTGACGGAGCGACACCCAGCTCACTGGTTTCCAGAGCCTGGCGCAATGGTGAGGCACTATTATCGAGCAGGATACTGGAGAGCAGGTGTGAACTTAGTACGCCTTCCAGATCTGTATTACGTCCTAATAGCCAGGCCAAAACAACTTGGGATTTATCTTCTAGAGGCTCATCGGTGTCTATTCCGTAAAACTCTTCCACTACTATAGGGGCAGATAAACGTGCTTCGTCATCGACTTTAATGACAGTATCCAGTTTGTCAAAATCTTTCAGTACATTATTTTCAAAAATTTCATGATATTGATTTGCGGGAATATCACCATAGGTCATAAACACCGCATTTGTTGGATGATAATGGGTTCTATAAAAGGCTTTTAACTGTTCGTAACTGAGGTCGGTAATACATTCCGGATCACCACCACTATTATAATGATAGGTTGTCGTTGGGTATAAGTGCTTATACAGCGCCTCCCATACCTGACTCACCGGTGAACTTAAGGCACCTTTCATTTCATTAAATACAACACCTTTATATAACAACTCGGATTCTGCATTATCCATTTCAGCATATTCGAGGCGGTGTCCTTCCTGCGCAAAATCCAGTTTATCCAGTCGCGAAAAGAAAACTGCATCCAGATACACATCTAACAAATTAAAAAAGTCTTTACGATTCTGGCTGGCAAATGGATACGCAGTCCAGTCACTACTGGTAAACGCATTCATAAAAGTATTCAGCGAACGCCGGATCATCATAAAAAAGGGATCACGTACAGGGTATTTTTTACTGCCACATAACGCTGTATGTTCGAGCATGTGAGCAACGCCGGTAGAGTCCATTGGTACGGTTCTTAGGGCAACCAGGAAAACATTTTCTGTATTGTCCGAAGCTAAATGATAATGACTGGCGCCGGTTTTGCTGTGCCGATATTCTTCAACCGTTAAGTTTAAAGAACTAATCGGTTCGCTGCGAATCCATTCAAATGATGGGTGAACTTTACCTGGTATTGTAGCTTGTTGTGTTTGCATGTGTTTTCTATTTAATAAATTTTGAAAGTTTAGGAACAGAGTGTCCGTAAAAGACAACTTTCCCTGCGGGGTCAACGACAACCATAGTGGGAGTGACAACAGCGTGATACGCTTCCCCTGCATCAAGATTATCCAGTCGGTTACTTAAGATTAAATATTTTATACTGTTATCCTTAACGTACTCGGCAACATCTTCATCATATTCGGCGCCAATATTAATCGCCGCAATAGTAAGACCTTTATTATTATACTTTGCATGCAAGGCATTAAAGTCCTTCACATGTACATAACAATAAACACAGTCCACTGCCCAGAAAACCAGCATCACATGGCCTTTTTTGCGCAACGAGGCCAGGGTATGCGTTTCTCCGTCAAGCGATTTGAGTTTAAATTCGGGCGCAACCTGGCCAACTTTATAACCTATCGGCTGCTTGCTCTCAACACTAAAGGCCGGGTTTGCTGCTAACCCCAATATCGCCACAAGCAATAAGGGTTTTATAAACCATTGTTTTAAAAAAACCACGTTGTACACCTCATTTTAGACGTGCTCTAAGCTTACCATAATTATCCGTAGCGTTTACTTTCACCATTTAAATTTTATATTTATCGAATCAGGCTTCTTTGTTAAGATACGCAAACACAAAATTGCAACAGTATAAGACTTTAGCCCATCATCTTTAAGCTCTCATTCTAATTTCTTGTTATATTACCTAAGGCCGTACTCATGATTATCGTTATTTCACCTGCAAAAACAGTCGATTTTGAAACTCCGCCACAAACAACAAAATTCAGCATTCCTGATTTCCTGACTGAATCCAATAAACTTGTCCGTGAAATGCGTAATTATTCACGAAATGATATAAAAAAACTGATGCATGTAAGTGATAAAATCGCTGACCTTAACATTCAGCGCTTTAAAGATTTCAAGACCCCCTTTACTCCCAAAAATGCCAAGCAGGCGGCACTGGCTTTTAAAGGAGATGTCTATACCGGCCTTAATATCGAAGAATTCAAAGCCAAAGATTTAGATTTCGCCCAGAAACACTTACGTATTTTGTCCGGCCTCTATGGCATATTGCGCCCATTGGATTTAATGCAAGCCTATCGCCTTGAAATGGGTCTTAAGTTACCTATCAAAACCAGTAAAAACCTATACGAATTCTGGGATGGTCGGGTTACCGAAGTCCTCAACGCGGAATTCAAAAAACAAAAAGAAAATACCTTAATTAATCTTGCTTCCAATGAGTATTTTAAAGTTATCCAGAAGAAAAACTTAAATGGCACAGTTATCACTCCTGCATTCAAAGAAGCGCGCGATGGCGATTTTAAAATAATCGGTATTTATGCTAAAAAGGCCCGTGGCTTAATGAGTAGATATATTATTAAAAACAGAATAACGAATCCGGAAGACATAAAAGAATTTCGTTTGGACGGTTATAAATTTAACAAAGGATTATCAACCGATACCGATTGGACTTTTACCCGTAAACAATAAATATTTAAGCATTCGACTGTCTGTAAGTCCCTCATAAAAAAAGTAGTAAACAATGAACTCTGAAAATATATTTAATGTAATGCTCGAAGACTTTGAAGAAAAAGTCATTCAACCCTCATTCTCGAAACCCATTCTCGTCGATTTTTGGGCAGACTGGTGTGGTCCGTGTTTCGTTATTGCGCCCATACTTGAAAAAATTATTCAGGATTATAATGGCGCGATTCAATTAGCCAAGCTGGAAGTTGATGAAGACGAAAACATGAAACTTGCCGGAAAATATCAGGTACGTGGCTTTCCAACCATTATGTTATTTGAAAAAGGTATTGAGGTAGAGCGTTTTAGTAGTGCGCAGAGTTATTCTTTTATCGACCAGTTTATTCAGCAGCATAGTACTTTAATAAATAAAACTTAAACTATTTAAAAATATATTTAACCACAACGAATACGACAAAAGATATTAAAATATCAACTTGGTCATTGCGATCGATAGCGCGGCAATCTTAATGATATGTGATTATAGCCAGCAAGATTGCCGCGCTATCGCTCGTAATGACATATTCTTATCTGATCACGTATTCCGATGTGTACCCAAAAAACTTCGTGGGCAGGCTCTTCGACGTTGCTCTCTCAGGCTTAAGTCGATTTAGAGAAAGCCGGGGAGTTTGGTAGACGCCGAGCTCGCGTTGCGAGCTCAGGCATAAGTGCGCGTACGAGAAGACGCGCACTAATTATTTAGGTTTAGTGTAGTAAACACCTGGTATCCACGACCGGTGTAACTTGGCTGTTTCATCCAGACGTTGATCTTCCGAATCATCAAAAGTAAAACTATTTGTTCCAATTCGAATACGATCGCCTTCTCGCAATCGGTGTAAATTGATGTGTTGATCATTCACATAGGTATTATTGGTACTTTCAAGATCCTGTAAAATATACTCGTAAGCACCGTTTAGTTCCTGATTAACCGTAATTTCTATCACCGCATGATGTTTACTCACCAGGCTATCATTTAAACAAATATCGTTTGATTCATCCCGGCCTAAGGTTATTTGTCTTTTTTGTATGGGAAAAACAATGCCTGCGCTACCATCTTTTACTTGAATTAACTTCGCCATGCTAACAACCTTAGAACAAAATACTCATAAAGTAGGGAATCCAGATAGATAACATAACCACGATGGTTAATACGTTACAGCCGAGTATTAACTTATATCGATTTTTCTCTGTACCAGTTGTCTGAGTCAACCAGATTGTGGCAATCAAGGTATCGAGCATTAGCACCATAGTAATTAATGGTGCCATAACGGGTATAAAAACCGTTTCAATCATGGGCCAGCCATCATACGAAACCGGAGTACCCATTTTAGCTTTAAAAATAAGCGATAATATAGCCAGGCCGATTAATACAACACGCATAGGCCGTAATTTTGTAAGTATTGATAACATTTTATTTTTCTTTTTTTAGTGAATAGATGATTTCAAATCATTCGGGTTAAAAGCAACATGAACTTTGTTTTTATAGTCTTCATCAAACACAAGATCAAAATTATAATCTGCATCGACTTTTAATTGCTTTAAATCAGGGAGTCTATTAGCAAGATAAGCACAACTTGCTGCAATAAGTTGGTCATTACTATCCATTAATGCCGCTATCAACTGCATAGCAACAAATTGAGCGCATTGAATAAGGTCGGGGCCGGTTATAGTGCTACCATTTAAAGAAATCCCTTGCGACATTTTTGAGTCCATTCTATCCAAAAATGCCAGCTGCTTTACTGGTAACGCTTTAGTACGATCATACTCAATCTGGCTTTCACCATTCACTAACACAACAAATATATTCGACATACACTCACCCTAAGGACATAAATTTTTTAAAATCAATCAGATACGAGCTTTTCACCGTCAAGCTCATAAACCCAATTGATAAAGAATCTATTCTAAAGGATTTTATTTAAAGTTTCTTAAAAAAGAATTATTTAATCTTATATTCTAAGTACCTAATTTTTAACAGAACATTATTAAAATGGAAAAGGAGTAGCAAAAGTAAATCTAAAATTCAATATAGCAATAAAATTAATCCAGACTAGTCTTAATAACTGTAAACGTATTACCCCGGATTTATTTGAGCCGATTCTATTATATCCGGGAGCTAATTTGCTGATGTGGTGTGAATGCCTGGCTTGTCCGGGAATCCTGAAACATTTCTGAAGCGCCCACTTGAACACGATGGTTCAAGTGTACGGGGTAATACCTTACACTTTTATCTTTAAACTATTACTAGCCAATAAAAATCGTTCTACCCTCATCATTGAACAATAAAGCATCACCCTTCCCTTAATTCCTTACTTAGGTGCAGCAGCATCAGGAGTAGACGTGTTATCCACAGCGGCCAGAGAATTTTTCTTCATAAAGTCCTCGATCACTTCAGGTGGAACGGCTCCGACTTGTGCCGCCATAACCTCACCTTTAGGACTAAATAACAGGAAACTTGGTGTCCCTACCCACTGAGAATTAGAATACTTGCCATATATAGCAGCAACATCTTCAGGTTCGCCTATAAGATTGGGGAAATCAACACTATGACGTTTAATGAACTTTTTCGCATCTTTAAATCTTTCGTTCCCATCTGCGGAGATACCCAGGACGGTTGCATCTTTATCTGAATGGGTAAAATGAAAATCTACATATTGATGCGCTTCCTTATTGCAAATATGGCAATCCGAAGCCCAAAACATCACTAATAACCACTTTCCTTTCCCGCTGAAGTCTTCAATTGTTTTTGGCGTATTCTTAAAGTCTGTTAAACCCGCAGCATTGACTAGTTGCACTTGCAACAATGCGCTGACCAATAATGTAAAAACTATAACTAATCTAGTAAATTTCAAGATACTCTCCTACCCTAATCGAAACTCTTATTATCAAGAGCACTCTTTCTCTGGTTCACCCAAACATAGACCCTGATTTTCAACTAAGTTCATATTTTAGCAACTATTGTGCAAAATAATGTTGTAAGTATTCATCAAAAGATTGTTTTTCACTATTTTCAAGTTCAACTTGCTGACGCAGAGAATCCTCTGATAGTTTTGTGAATTGTTTTTCAATAGCCGAATCTATTTCCAGACCACGGAAGTACTGCAAATGTTGCTCGGACAAGCGCTTTGACAAATGAAAAAATCCCTCTCCATTTTTGTCCATTTCTGCAAGCATCATTGCAGAGGGTGTGACATCAGGGTCTTTAAATTTTTCATATTGCGCACGCAATGCAACTGAATAAGGCTTTGAGTCTATGCCTTGATCCAATACATCACAACATCCCTGCATAGCATCACATAATTGCATTCCTTGTTGGCGCATATTAAGTGATTTTCCTCTCACACTAATATTTAAATCCGGTGACCGACCATGATGCGCCACAATAAGTTCGTTAGAATCAATCGCCTTCTCTTCGTTGCGTAGAATAGGCGGGCTTTCAATTAAAAAACAATACAACATGAAAGCTCTTAAGAAATACAGTTGCTCATGGTTAACGCCTAAAGGCGAAAAGGGATTAACATCTAATGAACGTAACTCGACATAACGCACACCGCGGCGGGCTAAAGCAAGTGATGGTTTTTCATTTCCCATTAAAATTTGTTTTGGACGTACAGTTGAATAATATTCATTTTCAATCTGTAAAATATTCGCGTTTAACTGTCTATAACTGCCATCAACCTTGACCCCGATTTTTTCATATTCAGGGCAGGGTGTTTCTGTCGCGTAGCGCAGACTACTAACATACTCACTTAAACTATTATAATTGGCAACGACGCCCATTTCATTTTCTTTATTGTTTTGGTAACCGATATCACCCATCCGTAAAGAAGTTGCGTAAGGGTGATAAAAAGTATTTTCATTGTACTCTTCGAGCAAAGTATCCTGACCGTTTAAAAATGATTTACAGACTGCTGGTGAGGCACCAAACAAATAAGGAACCACCCAGCCAAAACGTTGTAAATTTCTGACTAACTTGAAATAAGACTCCGAAATAAATGCTTGTGGGGATTCTTTATTTTCTTCGATTTCCTGATAAGCAGATAAAAACTGATCAGAGAAAGAAAAATTAAAGTGAACTCCGGCAATAACCTGCATAACCCGACCATAACGATAACCAAGCCCACGTCGGTAGATGTGCTTCATTTGGCCACTGTTAGAACTGCCATAATTAGCCAGCGGAATACTGGTTTCACCTGCGACCACACAAGGCATACTCGAAGACCAAAGGAATTCATTTTCTAAATTATCATAGACAAATTTTTCGGTATCGCGTAAGAAATTCAGTGCTTCATCGACAGACTCTCGCGGCGGCGTTATCAGTTCAAGCAATGCTTCAGAATAATCCGTTGTAATGTATGGGTGAGTTAAGGCAGCGCCTAATTTGGCAGGATGGCCTGATTGTGCAATTTTACCTTCTGAATTTACGCGCAAACATTCCTTTTCCAGGCCAATCGCACTGGACTGTAAAGCATCAACAGCTTGTGTATTGATTATTTTTGCTAAGCGACTTTCTAAAACATTTGACACGCCATTTCCTTAATATTGTTGATGCGCCGAGATCATAATCACAATCATCAAGCTTGTACAGTTATTCAAAAAAAACCCTGCTAAAGCAGGGTTGGGAAATGACTCATGAGGAGTCCAGGTTAAATCATAAAACTATATTTGTGCAGCATGTTGCTCTGTTGCCGAGTAATAACCCGTCATTGGCTCACGTAAACTCATTGGTAAAGTCGCCTTTAAACATTCTTCGGCAAGTTTCATATAGTCCAGTGCTGCAACCGACTTTGAATCATATGTCCAAACAGGCAAACTATAACAAATCGCTTCTTTTAATTTTACTGTTTGATGAATCATTACAGGTAGTACGCTTTCAGGGAAGCGTTCCCATATTTTTCGTAAAAATGTACGACATAGAAGGGTACGATTATCTACCATTGTAGGTAATATTTTAAAGGGAAGTGGTTTACCGCGGCGGGCTTGTAAATGTTCAATAGTCTCACTAATACGCTCCATTCCATCTAAAGAGAACAGACTCATTTCAAGTGGAATAATCACTTCATTTGCCGCGAGTAACGCATTTACCGATAAACGACCTAATGCTGGAGGGCAATCAATAATGACAAAATCATAGGTAACATCAAGCGGAGCTAACAATCGAGCCAACTCACCTTCTTGCGACCAGTCGGTTAAATGATGTTCCGCGGCAATCAATGCCATTGAGCCTGGAATCAAATCTACATTTTTATAAACATCATGCACAATGACATCACGAATACTGAGTTGACCAGAAAATACGTTATACATAGTGGATAATTCATCGCCGCACTTACCAAAGCCCAACGTAGCATGGCCTTGTGCATCCATGTCGATAAGCAAAACACGTTGTGAAATATATCCGAGGCAAGCCGCCAGATTAATTGCCGTTGTGGTTTTACCGCAGCCACCTTTCTGGTTAGCAATTGCTATAACTTTCATTTTGTATCCTCCCTGCAAACGCAGTGATTTTTAATCTAAAATTGCTGAAACAGCTATTATTGTATTATTCAGCATAAGTTATTAACCCGTTCTCCTTAACTTACTTTCTTCTTTATAATTGTATTATCTGAAACTTGATGAGGTGCTGAAAACAAATCCTCTTGTTCAACAACAAGCTGATAGCTCTCGGGATAATGCAGTGCAATTTCTTTTTCTAAATCGGCAACCTCTAAAATCCACTCCTGTCCGGTCACCGCATCTAACGCAACACCTTGATGAAAAACCAATACAACATCGCCAGTGGCTATGACTTTTAATTCACTAAAGGGTTGTTGCTGTAACGGAAGGTATTTGAGTAAGGCAAGGATACTTTTTCGGACCTTTTGTAGCGAAACGCCATGTTCAAGTAGTTGCTTAACTGTTTTTAATGCAATGAGGTCGGTAAAAGCATAACGCGCATGCCCTCCTTGGGTCGTATTCGAAGGCTTAATTATTTCTGTCCGCCGCCAATAGTTTAACTGCCGTGCGGTTAGGCCGGTTATGTTTGCAACTTGTTGTCGGCTAAAGCCGTTTTGTAACCGTGTATTTGCCATTAAGCAGATACCCATAAACTAATATTGTTATTAAACATAGACGCTAAATGACATAAATCAAGAATTGGGACAGAAAAGTGGCTTTTTTGTCACATTTAGAACCTTTTTTACAAATAGGCCTTCTATATGTAAATGGTTCGGAGCGCTTAGTTTGCTTGAAGCACCATCGCCTATCTTGTAAATTATTTATCCTGTATATAGTAAAATACTTATGAACGTGAAAAAACATCTGAAATAACGTAAAATGCTTCCGTAATGTAGTTCTTGAAGGGTCAAAAAATGCTATTAAATTCCAGGGTTATTCGTTCATCACTCTCATTCATTCTATTTATAGGTGCTTTAGGCTATGGCTCGCAAAGTTATGCGAAGACAGACAAAAATACCATTAGCTGGGCAGGCTGCGGTATAACTAAAAAAGCCTTTATGAAAGAAATCTCTAAAGCCTATGAAATTAAAACCGGTGTTAAAGTCATTCTTAATGGCGGCGGCGCAACACGCGGCATTCGTGATGCTGCCAACCTGAAAATGGATTTAGGTGGTTCTTGCCGCATGAACTTACCTGATGTAGATCGGATTGAATTACACGCTTCACTTCACCCGGTTGCCTGGGATGCACTTGCGATTATTGTTAATAAAAAGAATGCTATCAATTCACTGTCAACCGCCCAAATTAAGGCGATATATACCGGGCATATTACTAACTGGAAACAGGTCGGCGGTGTCAATGCGGCGATTCATTTATATGTTAGACGCGGCAATATCTCCGGTGTCGGCTATGCTGTTCGCCAGTATGTTTTCAAAGATAGTAATATGAAATTCGTGACCAAATCAAAATACGTTGTTAAATCTTCCGGGCCATTAGAAAAAGCGGTGGAAGTGGATCCCTACGCAATGGGAATAACAGGCGTCAGTAGTGCCAGAAAACGCGCCGTCAAAATTATTGGCTTTGATGGCAAAATACCATCATATGAAAATGTCGCCAGCGGTAAATATACTCTGTATCGGCCTTTATATTTAGTAACCAGTCCGTCGCCATCAAAAAAAGTAAAAGACTTTATTAAGTTTGTTGGTTCCAAGGAAGGTCGACAAATACTTAGAGAGAATAAAACGGTACCCTACAAAGATGCTCCTGCATTACAAAGTAAAATGTTAGTGTATGGCTTTGGTGTACTTTAATTAGTCTGAATTTTGCGCTACTGGATATCAGATAGCGTAAAGTTCTACTTAGTCCACATACGCCGTACGTTTACCGCTAATCGTGTGAGGCAAGGCTAAATAATTATTAGTTTGCATTTCAGTTAAGCGGCTAATCGTTCGACTAAAAGCAAAGGCTAAACGTTTTCCCGTGTAAATTATATCGGCAACCGCTTCGGCCGAACAAATAAATTTTACGTTGTGATCATATAATGCGTCGATCAAGTGTATAAAACGTTTCGCCGCACTGTCAGCGGATTCATCCATAACCGGAATATTACTCACCACTACCGTGGTATATATTTGTGCGATATCAATATAATCATGAGCGGAGCGCGCAGATTCGCATATTGCTGAAAACTCAAACCAAATAACATCGTCAGCCTGTGCGATATAATCAATCAGACGATGGTTAATTTCTACCTGACGATTATTTTTTGCTTTAGTCGGTAGAATATTCTCAAAACATTCCAACATTTGTTTCGCTGTTGACTTATTCAGACCAACAAAATAAGTTGGACTTTTTTCTAATATATTAAAGCGGTAATCTGTACCATCACCCAAATCAAATTCAGTTGTTACTTGCTCTAACAATTGAATGACTTCTAAAAAACGTTCGCGCTGCAAACCATTTTTGTATAAATTTTTAATCGCTATATTGGATGATGCCACAATGGTAACACCATTATTTACCAGTATTTTCAATAAACCCACCATTAACATTGCATCAGCAATATCATGGATATGAAATTCATCCAGACAAAGCACTTGATACTGATTGGCAAATTGCTTTGCAATAATTGCTAGTGGGTTTGTCGCTTTAGGTAAGGCACGTAATTGGGCATGGATATCCATCATAAAATGATGAAAGTGAATCCGGTGTTTTTCTTTAAAAGGCAAGCACTCATAAAAACAATCAATTAAATAAGTCTTGCCTCGCCCGGTTCCACCCCAAAAATACAATCCTTTTATATAGTCGGGTTTTTTCCTGAATAAACTCCGAAAAAAAGGATTCTGTTGTGATTCAAACTTATTTGCAGCAAGTAAATCATGATACAGTTTATTGGTTAACTCCACAGCATATCGCTGTGCATCATCGGGCAAAAAGTTACTGCGTTTTAAATCATGTTGATATGATTCAAGCGGTGTCACAGAAGCATTCCTTGTAAATAATCGTCTTAACTCGTGAAGCATATAGAGTATACTGTAAAACATTATAACTCATCAGATTAAAACTAAAAGAAACAGTGACTAAACATATGCAATCAATTGCTCTAAAAAAAACAATACTCATCATTCTATTTTCCATTTCCAATAATATTGCTCTAGCAAATGATCCTACCCTACCTGAAAAAGCCACATGGGAATTAGGTGTTGGTTTAGGCGTGCTTAGCTTGCCCCATTATCGTGGTGCTGATCAACGCTCTGACTATGCCGCACCCATTCCTTACGTGCGCTATCATGGTAAACGCTTAACAGTCGATAAAGAAGGCGGACGTTTCTTTTTTTATAATGGAGACGACATTACAGTTGATGTCAGTACTGCCTTTGCCTTGCCCGTTGATAGTAAAGACAACCGTGCCCGGGAAGGCATGACTGACCTGGATCCTATTATAGAACTAGGACCAAGAATTGAATTTAAGCTTTACCAATCGGATGATGAAAATATTCGGTTTCGCTTTGCCTTGCCACTACGCGCGGCTTTTGCAACGGATATAAGTCACACTCAAAGTATTGGTTGGGTACTTTCACCCTATTTGCAACTACGGTACTTTAATACAGGATGGGAATCGGCAGTTTCGGTTGGTCCACTTTGGGCAAGTGAAGAATATCATGACTACTTTTATGAAGTTGCTCCCCAATATGCCAGCGCGACACGCCCGGCCTATGATGCACAAACAGGCTACAGCGGCACTCGCATTACCATCACTTTAAGTAAACGTTTTAATAAAGTTTTTTTTGGTTTGTTTGCAAGATACGACAATCTAAACCACGCGGTTTTTATTGATAGTCCATTGATTAAGCAAAACGACTCCTTCCAGGTGGGTGCTGCCCTTTCATGGGTATTTAAGAAGTCTAACTAGTAGAGTCAACACATATCCCGTCGTTATAGTCAGATTTTAAACAATCCTTTCTATACTGATGACGGGATAATGCTATAGAATAGCCTGCGCTTTTTAGCCCCTTTCTATCCTTAAAAATAACTTATTGTGAGCAAATATGTCTGAATTTGTAGTTGGCCAGCGCTGGATTAGTGATACTGAAACGGACTTAGGCCTTGGTGTCGTCACCAATGTTGAGGTTCGCCGCGTCAGTATTCTGTTTCCTGCTAGCGAACAAACTCGAGTCTATGCCATTGGCCAAGCGCCATTAACCCGGGTTATCTTCTTTGCAGGCGACAAAATCGATTCAGAACAAGGCCAACATTACACTATCGAAAAACTGGAAGAACAAGCCGGGCTTATCGTCTACCACTGCTTGCAAGAAGATGGTTCGCGCTATTTATTGACTGAAGGGGAATTAAGCCATTCGACACAGTTAAATAAACCCCGGGACCGAATGCTCACCAGCCAAATCGATAAACAACTCTGGTATAGCTTACGTTATCAAACGCTCTTGAAACGTTATGAACTATCCCAACTACCTACTCGAGGACTCCTTGGTCCGCGAGTGAGCCTTATTCCGCATCAGCTCTATATTGCACATCAGGTTGCCAACCGAAGTGCACCACGGGTTTTATTAGCGGATGAAGTTGGCCTTGGTAAAACCATTGAAGCCGGATTAATCATTCACCAACAATTAATATCCGATCGCGCTCAACGTGTTCTGATTATTGTTCCGGAAGCACTCATGTACCAATGGATGATCGAGATGCTACGGCGCTTTAACCTGAGAATGAGCTTGTATGATCAAGAGCGTTATGAAGAGTCGCTTGAAGATGACCACAATCCATTCATTGATGAACCACTGCTGTTATGCAGTCTGGAATTTGTCACCCATAGTGAAACCGTTTTACAACAATTAATAGAAGCTGAATGGGATATTCTGGTTATTGATGAAGCACATCACCTAGCCTGGTCTGAAAACTCACCCAGCCAGGCCTACACATATATCGAAAAATTATCTGCAACCATTCCGGGCTTACTGTTGCTCACGGCAACACCGGAACAACTCGGTGAAGAAAGTCACTTCGCGCGCTTAAGATTACTGGATCCGCATCGTTACCATAGTCTGGATAAATTTCTTATTGAAGTTGAATCATTTAAAACCATTGCCCATGTCGTAGATAACCTGCTTGATGCCGATATGTTAAACGAAGAATCAACCGAAACCTTAAGCCGACTTTTTAAAGGTAATGAAACCTATTTATCGTTAATCGAAAACTTTAACACACAACAAGAAAATGATATTTATCGGCAACAGTTAATTCAAATTCTGGCAGATCAACACGGCACCGGTCGCGTTTTATTCCGTAATACGCGTAACGCAATTAAAGGCTTCCCGGTACGTGAATCACATGCCTACCCATTGAAAGCGCCTGCTGACTATAACACCTTGATCCAGTCTTACGTTGAAGCAAACGAAATAAAAAACCTGAATATAGCATTACTCCTGACCCCTGAAATAATCTACCAGAATGTATTTAAGGATGAGGATAGTCATTGGACCAGTATTGATCCGCGAATTGAATGGCTCGCAGGTATTTTTAAAGAATACCGCAATGAAAAAATTCTGGTGATTTGTGCTTATGCTACAACAGCGATTGAATTAGCCAGGGTACTGCGTGAACAATACGGCAAACAAGCCGCGTTATTTCATGAAAAAATGAATATTATTGATCGCGATCGTTCGGCAGCTTTTTTTGCAGATATGGAAGAAGGTTCACAAGTATTAATTTGTTCAGAGATTGGTAGCGAAGGTCGCAACTTTCAGTTTGCACATCATCTGGTTTTGTTTGATCTTCCTTACAATCCGGATCTACTGGAACAGCGTATTGGTCGACTCGACCGCATCGGCCAAATGGAAACCATTCATCTGCATACGCCTTACTTTGAAAATTCGGCTCAGGCTATTTTATACCAATGGTATAACAACGGTCTAAATTCGTTTATGCACACCTGCCCAGTAGGGCAAGCGGTTATTCAAAAACACGAAGATGAGTTAAAGACCTATCTCATTAATCCAGAATTTGATACATCCACTATAGAGCAGTTTATCGAAACGGTAAAAGCCGATACCCATGAGTTCACGCAAAAATTACAGCAAGGCCGGGATCGATTTCTTGAACTGAATCCCTATCAACAAGCTGAAGCAAGTGAGATAGCTGGGAATATTCAATGCTGGGATCACGATCGTAGTCTGGAAAAATATCTTTCCGGAGTATTTGACATGTATGGGATTAATTTCGAGTTTCATGCGCAAAAAAGTTTTACCGTACATCCAACGGATCATATGCTAATTACGCATTTTCCTGATTTACCAGATGAAGGTGCAACCATCACCTTCAACCGACACCATGCTCTGGTACACGAAAATATGTATTTCATGACCTGGGAGCATCCCATGGTACTCAATGTCATTGATCTCTTTGTTTCGCATGAACATGGCAACACTGCTTTAAGTATCGTGAAGTTACCCAAAATTAAACCCGGTAGTGTGTTATTAGAATGTATATTTGTTATTGAATGTAGTGCGCCACAAAATTTGCAAATAAATCGTCACTTACCTCCTGCGATCATTCGCATTGTGATGGATGCAAATTGTGTCGATTTAACCGAAAAATTTGATTTTGAATCTTTAACAGGCGCCCCACTACAGTTAAATAAGCAAATTATTACTCACCTTGTGCGCAACCATCAAGAACGTTTGAAAAATATGTTTACCCAAGCAGAAAAACTCGCAATCAATAACTGTTCGGCACAAACTCAAACCAGAATATTAGAAATGACAACCAACTTCGATCAGGAAATCCAACGCTTAAGTGCATTACAAAAAGATAATCCCAATATTCGGCTCGATGAAATAAGCACCTTGGAAAATCAAAGAAATAAACTTAACACCTGCATGAGTAAAGCCTATGCACGCCTGGATTCGTCTCGATTGATCGTGACAGGGTAATCGATTTTATCTCGGCGATGCCAATGTTCGTTATTCCTGCAGAGGCGGTAGTAACCCAAAGCAGAATAAGTTACTCCCACAAAAATTCAATTCATGTATTTCTCTGGCTCCACTAAAGAACCTCTGCTCGATGAAAAACAGTATTTGATTCAGCCTGGATTCAGCTGATAGTCGCTATTGTAGTACCTGTATCGCACCACAACACGATTCAGGAGCAACACTATGAAAAATATCAATGCAAAACAAATAGTTATGGTAATTGGCATCGCTACTCTTAGCGTTCTTAGCCTATCAGCACAGGCTGGCAACCGGGACCACGAGAGTCGTCATTCTGATAGAAATAGTTATTCCAATGACCGCCATAATGGCCGTCATGCTGGACAACATCGCAATCAGCGTTCCCATTCTCGACATAATCAGCACCGCAGAATTAAACACCATAACAACTATAATTCATATAATCGCCACGGTTATGGTTATGGCTACGGTTATAACCAACATCGCCAGGAACACCATGCTAGACGATACCAACAAGATCATAGACTGCACTTGATACCCCGAATAAGTGGCCAATTACATCTTCCGGGTATCCGTCTTAATCTTCACTTATAGATTATCTATAAAACCTCAGCTGGAGCATGTTGCAATGCTTCAGCTCCAGGTCATCTCACAGTCAAAGCCGCCTTTTTTAAATTAGATTAAACGTGTATGCTATATGCAATATCACCCGTAACCGAGAAACAAAATGTCTATTCCATTACGAGTTATTTTTCTAATATCATCACTATGCATGCCGATGCTAGTACAGGCTAACTCACAATCTTTTTTTATTACTGACTTCAATGCCACTGCCATACTTGCTGCGGTTCCTGTTAGCAAACAACAAGCGGCGGGCATTGCGCAACTATACGTTCCAGGTCGAGTACTAAAAATTACTTTTGACGGTAGTACCTACCGAGTGAAGATTGTAAGCAAATCAGGTGATGTCGTGAGTGTGTTTGTTAACGGCCAAACTGGCGAAATACTAAAACAATAAATACTTAAGCCATAAAATTATGCGTGTATTAGTTATTGAAGATGAACTCACTCTGCAACAGCAAATTCGTGAGCACCTGGAACAAAATAAATACATGGTTGACACCAGCTCTGATGGTGAAGACGGTTTGCATAATGCATTAGAATTTCCTGTCGACGTAGCCATTATAGATATTGGCTTACCCAAACTTTCGGGAATCGAGGTTATAAAAAAAATCCGCGCTCAGGGTAAAGCGTTCCCTATTCTCATTTTAACCGCGCGCGGAAGTTGGCAGGATAAAGTCAATGGACTGGAAGCAGGAGCCGATGATTACCTGGTTAAACCTTTCCACATTGAAGAACTTCTGGCACGCCTTAAAGCATTATTACGCAGAAGTTCCGCTACAGTGAGTGAAACCTTACTCTACCCACCCATTAAAATTGATACCACCAGCCAAAAACTCCACTGCGACGATGAATTAATTGAGTTAACCACATTTGAATACCGCACCATCGAATATTTAATTCGTCATGCTGGTGAAGTTATTTCAAAACAGAATTTGAATGAGTACCTGTATCCTCATGATGAGGACACCGATAGTAATGTTATCGAAGTTATGATTGGTCGACTCCGTAAAAAACTCGACCCTGGCAATAACATAAAACCAATAGAAACATTACGTGGTCGCGGCTATCGATTCAATCTCGAAAAATCCGCTTAAATAATCAATCAACTCAAATCTGAAAATTAACTCATCAATAAGCATAATTCTCTATCATGTCCATAAAACTACGTTTAATTATTAGTAGCCTGTTCATTCTGCTATTCTTTATAATTGGCACAGGCTACACGCTTGACAAAGCCTTTTACAAAGCCAACAAAACCGCCATGCAAGAACAACTTACAACCCATCTTTATTTGTTGTTAGCCGCAACAGAAATTGATAAAAATAAAAAAATTAACATGGCGGCATCCTTGCTCGAATCAAAGTTCAGCCTTCCCTCTTCCGGTTTATATGCTTATATTACCGATAGTAACAACAAAATATTATGGAGTTCCTTATCCACCATAGGGATAAACACTCCACAACCGGTTAATCTTGAAAAAGGCAAACAACAATTACTCCAGACACATCAGAATGAAACTGATTTTTACACTATAGGGTATGGTGTCAATTGGTTGGCGGGCAATCACAATATACATATCACTTTTAATGTCCAATCGGATCTTTCAAATTTCAATCAGCAAATATTCGATTACCGTACTACACTATGGAGTTGGCTGGCTGGCATGGCACTATTACTTCTTATAGCGTTTAGTCTTGTGCTTTATTGGGGACTCGCGCCACTGCGAAAAGTGGAGGACGAAGTAAAGGCCATTGAAAATGGGCAACAACAAACAATCGAAGGTCGGTATCCACCTGAAATAAACGTATTAACTCAAAGTATTAACCAACTCATTGAGCATGCCCATACTCGCCAGAATCGTTATAAAAATGCTTTAGGTGATCTGGCTCATAGTTTAAAAACACCTTTGGCGGTTATTCGTAGTATTACAGAAAGACTTAGCCAAAATGAATCAACTCAACAATTAGATGAGCATATTTCAAAAATCGATGCCACCATTCAATACCAGTTACAACGCGCTACAAGTGAAGGGCAGTCACTTAGCCAGGCATTCGTCACATTAAAACCAACGATTGAACGGATTATTGCAACACTCAATAAAGTTTACATCGATAAAAACATCAACGTAGAAAATCTTATCGACTCTTCAGATACCATCCCGATGGGTGAAGATGATGCACTCGAACTCTTTGGCAACTTATTGGAAAATGCGTATAAATGGAGTGCATCGGACATTGCCATTTCAATAACGACTCAAAAGAACAAACAGATTATTTGTATTGAAGATAACGGGCCGGGTATCGCGGCACACAGCAGACAAAAAATTCTTGAGCGCGGCTTTAGAGCCGATAGCTCAACCCCGGGGCATGGTATCGGGCTTGCTATCGTCCAGGATATTCTGGCCATGTATCATTCGGAGTTACAAATTTCCCAAAGTGCACTCGGTGGCGCGCAAATCTGTTTTACAATTTAATCTTTCTTATCCAGCTCAAAATCGGGTATCTGCTTTATTTACTCTGATACAGCACAAATCTTTCACTTAAAAACAAATCACCTATCTTTTGTCAGGATAAATTAATAGCTGTTATATTATTAAATCCGATTATAATAAACTATTCATTTCGGATATTTTATGAAAAGCATTACAGCTGAAGAAATAAACCAAAGAGTTTACATAGAGCAAGTTCAGAGTTTGTATGCCTCATTACCGGCATCGCTGATCGCTAGCACTATCATGTCTATCTTATTATTTAGCATACAGCGCGATGTTATTGATACATCCGTTTTATGGCTCTGGCTAAGTACCTCCCTTCTTATTATTGTGCTGCGTTTTATCACCCTTGTTCTGTATAAACGCCTAAACGTACCTGACACGAATATCTCATTATGGGGCAAATTATTCACTATCGGCTCCAGTGCATCCGGAGTCATTCTTGGTGTAGCCGGTGTAGCCTTGTTTCCACCTGACAACCCTTTACACCAGACTATCTGCGCTTTTGTGCTGGTTGGTATGAGTGCCGGTGCGGTTTCGACCTTATCCATTGGACGCTTTAACTTTCCGCTTTATACTTCTTTATCATTGATTCCTCTGATGGCAAGTTGTTTGTATGAAGGAACCCAGCTTACCTACTTTCTGGCGCTCATGACTCTGATTGGTTATGTATTTGCATTAAGAAGCAGTTTACTTATTTACAATAATAACAATCAAAATATCAAACTCCGAATAACAGCGACACTTAACGAACTCGAATTACTCAAGTCTCAACAAAAACAAATCCTCCATGTTATAAATACAACATTAGCAGTGATCGAATGGTCTGCCGACTTTAAAGTATTAGAGTGGAATCCTGCTGCGGAAAAAATATTTGGCTATAGTAGTGAACAGGCGATAGGAATGTATGGCCCTGACCTGATTATTCCGGATGAAATGAATCCGGATAGTCAGAAGATATGGAAAGCCTTACTTAAACAACGTGGAGGCCAGGAATCCATCAACCAGAATAAAACAGCCGATGGCAGTATTATTACCTGTGAATGGCATAACACTACTCTAGTCAATTCAGAGAATAATGTTATAGGAGTCGCCTCTACAGCACGCGATATTTCCACAAGATTAAAAGCTGAAGATGAAGTTATAGAAACTAGAAATATGCTGCAAGCAGTTCTTAATACAATCCCGGTGCGCGTATTCTGGAAAAATAAACAAGAAAAATATCTCGGCTGCAATGCCATGTTTGCAGGTGATGCAGGCCTATCCTCGCCTGAAGAAATCATTGGTAAAGATGACTTTGATCTACCCTGGAAAGACCAGGCGAGAGCCTATCAGGAAGACGATAAATTTGTAATGCAAAACGATCAAAGTCGAATTGCGTATGAAGAATCACAAACTCAAAAGGGCAATAAAACTATCTGGGTAGAGACCTGCAAAGTTCCCTTAAAAGCTTCCAATGGTGTCATTTACGGCGTGCTTGGAACCTATCATGACATTACAGATCGTAAACAATATGAAGCCAATCTTGTAGCCGCGAAAGTTGAAGCTGAACGTGCGAATAATGCGAAAAATGAATTTTTATCTCGTATGAGCCACGAATTACGTACCCCAATGAATGCCATTCTTGGCTTTAGTCAGTTACTGGAAATCACCAATGAAAATTTAACCGAAGACCAAATTGAAAATAACAAGCAAATTCTGATTGCCGGATTCCATCTTTTAAATTTAATTAATGAAGTTCTGGAAATTTCTAAAATCGAGTCTGGTGAAATAGCATTACAAATTAAAGCCGTTCATCTTGATGAACTAATTGCAGAAATAGTGCGAATGCTACTACCACTAACATTGAACAAACACATAACAATTGAATATTCAAAAAACACGGGTATTATTTTAAATACTGATAGGGATCGCTTAAAACAAGTACTAATAAATCTTGTTTCAAATAGCATTAAATATAACAAAGATAATGGAAAGATATTTATTCAGTCTAAATTTAATGAGCAAGACAAGGTTGTTATTACTGTCAGAGATACTGGTATCGGCATAAAACCGGAAGACCAGGCAAGAATTTTAGAGCCGTTTACCCGGGTAAACGAATTTAATAATGAAATAGAAGGTACTGGCATAGGCCTAACGGTCACAACTAAATTAATAGAAATATTAGATTCAACTCTGCAATTCGAAAGCGAGTTTGGAGAAGGAACAATTTTTGAAATTGAAATGCCGAACAATTTAAGTGTTTGAGACTATATTAAATTCGTCAGCTACACTTCACTAAATAACCTGCTAATAGTTACTGACAAGACGAATAAAGTCTTCTAGTTGCTCTCTGGTTTTTAATCCTGCGTCATCTATAATCGGCAGAGAGGGATACTGTTTTAATAAGGCCTCTACAAATATTCCACTTGAATAATGTTTAACGCTACCGTCTGAATCATAAACAGGTGTGCTATTCACGCCACAGCTCGGTGAACGCTCTTTAAAAACATAACCCGACAAATGTGCCAGAGATAATGCTTTCTTAGCAGAAAAACTTATCAAACGGTCACTCACATCAAGATTCTTATTATCGCGACCCAGCACCCGGATACCCGTAACCGTTTCAATTAATTCCACTGGCGGGCGAGGCACGCCTAGTCCGCATTCCACTTCAGGGCATATAGGAATTAAATCGTAATGCCGAGACAACTCCTTAATTAAATTTTTATTAAATTGTGTTTTCGCATCATAGCGAACAATGCTCCTGGTTAAGCACTGGCTAATGCCAATGCAGGGACGAATCAGACTCATGTAATATCAAGATTTAAAAGTTTAGCCGCACGAAATAAAGCGATACAAGTCTTCGCATCATTAATGGATCCGTTATAAATTTGCACTAAGGCATCAGCAAATGGGATCCAGTGAACTTCGAGGACTTCACCCTCTTCGAGTTGTTGTTCGCCTAAGGTTAACTCTGTCGCAAAGAATAAATGTATTTTTTCGGTAAAGACACCGGGAGAACTGTGTACGATTCCAAGTTCACTCCACTGCAATGCAGTACAACCCGTTTCTTCTTGCAGTTCAGCTTGCGCTCTACGAAGGACTGAAGTGTCATGCTCTTCTAAAATACCGGCTGGAATTTCCCATACCCAATCCCGTACTGCATGCCGATATTGGCGCAATAAACACACTTCGTTGTTCTCGTTAACCGCAACGATGGCAGCACCACCGCGATGATAAACAATTTCTAAATCAGACACTGAATTATCAGGCAAGCACACTCTTTCCTGGTTGAGTGTCACTACCCGACCCGAAAAAATCGTTTTAGTCTTTAAAATACTCATCGTATCGAGTGTATCAAGCAAGGCTGATATTGCAATAGAAGCAAAACTGGCAACACTTTATTGCGGGCAAAAAAATGGGACACTTTAAAGGAAAGTGCCCCTAAGTTTACCTAACCTAAGGAGATTTCATAAATATACACACACTATGTTGCAGTTCCTGTACCAACAGTAAAAGCTAATATGTGTGCGTATTTAGGACCAGTTATCAAGCACTTAGTTCCATCGCCAGGCATGGAGTAGTCATGAAAATGACGTTAGTATGTAATAAAATACTATGCACTTGTATTTAAAGGGGTTTTCTATTGCGATTTTGACACAGGCGTCAATTAATCTATCCTGTAGAGAATTTTTGGAGCTGGCTCGCAGACCTTATTTAATTCTTATTACATAAAATGAATTAGTCGATATCAAACTTCACGGCAACACCCTCATCTGTCACCCGCACAACCGTAGCTGGAATTTCATTCGGCTCATCGCCCTGCATATTTTCAACGACTCTTATCCTGAGTTTTGTTCCTACCTGGAAAATCAGGTTGTCATTTTTTTCCAGGAACACGCCACCATCGCTCATATCGCGCGTATTCGTCATCACTATGCCTTGGCCTTCAACTGAAACCTCTACTTTCATTGGTAAAGGTAATCGTGCATGCTTTCGCTTGTTTGACATAATAGCTTCTTTCTTGATGGAATGTATCCAGTATAGTCAATTAAGATTGTAGCGACAAACCTCCTCTCAATCCGCCATAAGCAAGTAGCAGGAATTGTAAATGAAAATTGGAATACTCGATGCAGATCACCTTAGCCCAAGTATTATTAAAAAATTTGGTTGCTATGCCGAAAGATTCGTCCATTTATTCTCACCACTACCTGCTTCGGTCTCCTTTAATCGCTATACAGTATTTGACTGCGAGTACCCGCAATCAATGGATGAATGCGATGCGTATATCATTACCGGTAGTCAATACAGCACTTATGAAGACTTTTCATGGATAAAGCAATTAGAAGAATATATACGCCAATTACATCAACATAAGAAAAAACTCATCGGCATATGCTTTGGACACCAACTTATTGCCCAAAGTCTGGGTGGCAAGGTAGAGAAAAATAGCCAAGGTTGGGAAATAGGAATTACGGCAACCCATATTACTGAAACCCGTATCACCGACCCATTAGACTGGATGCAACCTAATCGCGAATTCTTTTTCAGTCTGGTAAGTCATCAGGATCACGTCACCCGGCTTCCTGAAAATGCGATTAACTTCTGTTCTACAAACCTTTGTCTCTACTCCGGGTTTTATATCGACACTCATATACTCACTTTTCAGGGTCACCCTGAATTTAGTAAGGACTATCTAAAACTTATTATAAAACTTCAATCCAAAAACTTATCGCTAAAACAACGTCAAGGTGCAAAAGCCTCTTTACAACAAAGTGATGACCATGAGTTAATAGCCAACTGGATTTTCAACTTTTTAAAAACATAATCGTTGAACTGTTTTTTTATCTTTTCGATTCTACTGGTTGCAATATGAATGCGTTCAAACGTAATGTTCCCCTACTGGCGGTAAGTCAGGCCTTAATGATGAGTAGTATGAGTCTAATCATCACAACCGTTGCGCTAGTAGGATCGAATATCGCAACCGACAAATCACTTGCGACGCTACCACTGGCGGTTTTATTTATCGCGGTTATGCTAACCAGTATTCCGGCTGCAATGTTAATGAAACGTATTGGGCGTAAAAAAGCATTCATGCTTGCGACAGTGTTTGGTGTAACAGGTGGTGCACTCGCGACATACTCGATTATAAATAATTTATTTTGGTTATTTGTAGTAAGTACTGCTCTAGTGGGTATCTTTAATGGTTTTGGTAATTACTTTCGTTTTACCGCTGCGGATGTAGTTGAGAGCGAACAAAAAAGTAAAGCAATATCCTATGTTCTGTTGGGCGGCGTTGCCGCAGCAATTATTGGCCCAAACCTCGCCAATCTCACCCACGACTCACTCGCTAATATCGCCTTTGCGGGTAGTTATGCCTCGATTATCATTCTTTATATTTTAATTTTTATCACTTTAAGTTTTCTAGACCTACCCAATACCATTGTGACAATAAAAGAAGAAAACGAACCTGAAGTCAGACCCCTGAGTGTCATCGCCAGGCAACCAAAATTTATTATTGGCTTGATATGCGGTATGTTTGGCTACGGTGTCATGTCGTTTGTCATGACGGCCACTCCGCTTGCAATGCACCATAATGCACATAGTTTCGGTGACACCTCCTTCGTTATTCAGTGGCATACCCTCGGTATGTTTGCCCCCTCCTTTTTTACCGGACATTTAATTCGTCGCTTTGGTATCTATAACATACTGTTAATTGGCACTTTACTCGGGGCGGGTTGTGTTGCAATAAATTTATTAGGCACAAGCGTAACGCATTACTGGACCGCTCTGGTATTTCTTGGAATAAGCTGGAACTTTCTATTCATTGGTGGAACGACGCTCATCACTGAAACCTATCACAGTAATGAACGCAGCAAAACGCAGGCGCTTAATGATTTTGTGGTTTTCTCTACTGTGGCCCTGTCGTCACTGTCGGCAGGGGCTTTACAACACAAATTTGGCTGGGAAATAGTCAATATAGGCGTAACGCCGTTATTAATTATTATTTTTCTCAGTATTATATGGGCTAAAATTAAAATCGAATGATATGGAACCTTTATCTAATCATAACCTATTGAAAAACATCCATAATTAGTCCGGTTTAAAAGGTTACTGCGAAACTGCAATGTATAACACAATACATCCCAATGAAATTAACTAAAGTTTCTCACCAATATTACGCTATATAGAGTGTCATCTTATTTTTACTCCGAGTAAATCGGGTAAATACTACACAATCCTATGGAAATATTACATGCGAAATTTATCAATCTTTATTCTACTATTGTTAAGTTTAATCACTAAAAATATATATGCTGAATCACTACGTATATCGCCAGAAGAGCTTAATCAACAACTGAGTAATAAGACACTGACCATTCTGGATGTCAGGGTAAAAGACGACTACGATGTTGGCCATATAAAAAATGCTATCAACTTCCCCGTAGATTTGACTTATACCAATAAAAAAACCAATGGCCAGATTCAACAACCTACACAGATGCAAAAATATCTAAGACAAGCGGGTATTAACACTGATTCAGAAGTTGTTATTTATGACGGTGGGCAATTAGTTGATGCTGCCCGTGTCTTCTGGACTATGGAAGTTTACGGCATCAAAAAAGTAAAAATCCTCGATCATGGTTTTAACTATTGGCTCAACAAAAATTACTCTATTTCTCAAACTACGCCGATTGTAAAAGCCAGTCAGTATGTTACAACGATTAATCACCAACGTCTGGCAAGTAAATTCACCACCCAACTCGCGATTAACAACTCAAATAAAATTGTTATTGATGCGCGAGCATTACAGGCATACAAAGGTGAGACATCTGTAGCCAAACGCTTTGGGCATATACCATCGGCAATCAATGTTCCGCATGAACAGAATATTAATCACGATTCAGAATTTTCAGCCATTAAACCCATTCAAGAACTAAAAAAACTATACTCAGATATTCCTTTTGGTAAGAAAATAATCATCTATTGCAAAATTGGTCGGGTTTCATCAACCAATTATTTTTCGCTAAGAGAATTAGGGCATGATGTATCCAATTACGACGCTTCATGGAAAGAGTGGGGTAATGATGAAGCTCTGCCGATAGAGAAATAACATAAAGAATAATATTTACCATAACAAGTATAAACACTAAGGATGGCACGAATGTGGCAACGCCTGAGTATTCGCACCCAATTAACCCTATTAATGGTGTTACTCTTAACGGTCGTTGAGCTAGCTACATTAAGCCTGGTTAACTGGTTTGATACTAAAGAACGACAATCTTTAGCCATAGAGCAAGCAAGCACGCTCGAACGTTCACTCAACAATGACTTACTCAAAGCGCTGCTAAATACTAATGCTGACACACTGTCGGATATTAGTTTTCGTATTGAAGGTTTTAAATCCGTTGATGCACTGCAACTAAACAAAAAAAATCATCAGCCCATATTCTCATACGGAAAAAAAGAATACTTAAACACAGACAATGCACTGAAATTAGGAGTGGATAAACCATTATTTGATTCTTCTGGTCGACTATTTATTAAAACCACGATAACAGCAGACGACTTTGCTTATGGTGAAGCCATTATTGTTATAAACCCGGAACAATACAACACACGAATAAAAGAAAATTTCAAAACCCTACTTTTTATATTTCCTATTGAATTGTTAATAGGTTTATTGATTGCCTGGCGTATAAGTTTGTATTACACCCGTCCATTTGAAATTCTGGCCGATGCCATTCAGCGTAACGATATTGAAAAAAACAAATTCAATAAAGTTAAAACAATTGCAAAAAATGAAATCGGCATGCTATTTAGCGGTTATAACAAAATGATTTCAAAAATCATCAAGACAACAAAAATTTTACATCACCAAAGCCATCATGACAGTTTAACCGGCCTGCTTAATCGATTTGCTATAGAAAAAGAAATCACTGCCGCATTACAGGATGAAGAGAGTACTTCCCATGTGTTACTTAATCTTGACCTGGATCAATTTAAAAACATCAACGATTCAGTCGGGCACGTAGCCGGGGATGAATTACTCCAGCTTGTTGCACATCATTGCATCAACAACCTACCTGCAACTGCCTACATAGCACGGGTAGGTGGCGATGACTTCTTTATTCTCCTGAAAGATACCACCAAGCAAGACGGCATTGGAATTTCTCACACACTTCTCCGTGACATGAATGATTTTAGATTTGTATGGCAAGGTGAAACGCTTTCCATTTCGGCCTCCATTGGATTGGTGGAATTTAAACCCTTTGAATACACTTTAACGGACTTGATTAAAGCTGCCGACATTGCATTTTATGCCGCAAAAACCAAAGGCCAAAATAAGCTTCACGTACACGAAGATAGTGAACAAAATGGTGAGAAACTTAAAACAGAAGTGCATATTGCCAGCTATATAAAAGAAGCCTTAAAAGATGGTCCTTCACGGTTTGAATTATTTGCTCAGGATATTGTTCCGCTACAAATCGAAACGGATAAAATTAGTTATGAAATATTACTGCGCATGTGGGATAGCCACGGTGACTTTCTACCACCCGACTCGTTCCTGCCAACCGCCGAACGCTATCAACTCATGGTCGATATTGATATTTATGTATTAACAACCTACCTGGATACTATCTCCGCTGAACCTGAACACATTAAGAAATTACACTCGGTCCATATCAACCTTGCCGGTGGGACCCTTAATCATCCCGATTTTCAAGCCTGTGTAAAAAATGCAATTCAAAATTATAACTTTCCATGGGAACGACTTGAATTAGAAGTTACTGAAACATCCGGCATTGGTAACTTGGTACAAGCTCAAAAATTTATTCAGTATTGTAAACAACATGGTATTGGTTTTGCTTTAGATGATTTTGGTACGGGTATGTCCTCATTTGAATATCTAAAAAACCTGCCATTTGATATTGTAAAAATCGATGGCAGCTTTGTACGTGACATGCTCACTGATCCGGTTGACCATGCCATGATTCGTTACACTAATGAAATAAGTAAACTCAGAAATCAGGAAACAGTAGCTGAATATGTAGAAACGAAAGAAGATGTGGATGAATTACGCAAGATTGGAATTACCTATGGCCAAGGTTATTACCTTGGCAAACCACGCCCCTTGTCCGGCTGGTTGGAAGAATAAATAGTTTAAACTTAGTTGTATAGTTCTCATTAAATATGACAAACTCTAAATTAAACCAGATCATTTCTGGTTCTTGGGCTATTTTCAATACAAAGTACATGTCATTGGCTTCCCTTAAGCCAAGAATTTTTCTTCTTACGCAATACCTTAACCGCTGTAATCATATTTTCTATATTTAAGACTTCAATTACATAACAGATAGATACCTTTATTTATTCCTATATTTTGTCATACTCATTTTTATCACTCATTAGGGTAATATCGTGATCTAAATCATGCCTATCGATATTTCCATACTCAATCAGTGCTAACCTATTGAAATTCTGCCATTATGACAATACATATAGTACAGTTTAATAAAGAATACCTTGATGCACTCTGTGTCAATTAATCGCTAGTTGGAGTTTGCATGGACTTTAAAGATTATTATGAAATCATGGGCATCAAACGTGATGCCACTCAGGATGAAATAAAACGCGCCTATCGAAAATTGGCACGTAAGTACCATCCTGACGTAAGCAAGGAAGCAGATGCTGAAATCCGCTTCAAAGAAGTAGGTGAAGCTTACGAGGTACTCAAAGATCCCGAAAAACGAGCTTCCTATGACCAATTAGGCGCAAACTGGAAAGCCGGCCAGGATTTCAACCCGCCACCCGACTGGGACGCCGGTTTTGAATTCAGAGGCGGCGGTTATACCGACGGTAATGCATCGGACTACAGTGATTTCTTCTCATCCATATTCGGTCAGGGTTTTGGTGGCGCACAAACCGGAAGCCGCCAGGGTGCAGGTCATGCACATGGTAATGATCATCATGCAAAAGTACTTATTGATCTGGAAGATGCTTATCAGGGCGCAACTCGCAGCATTACCTTGCAAAGCCCCGCGGTGGATAACAGCGGCCATGTCACCACTAAACAACGTACTCTGAGTGTTAAAATTCCCAAAGGTGTCAAACAAGGCCAACGCATTCGCTTAGCCGGACAAGGTTCTCCCGGAATGGGTAAAGGCCAGGCTGGCGATCTTTATCTGGAAATTGAATTTAATCCGCATAGTATTTACAAAGTGGAGGGGCATGACGTTTATCTAACCCTACCGGTTACACCTTGGGAAGCTGCTCTAGGTGCAACGCTTAAAGTACCGACTCCGGCAGGCCCGGTTGATTTAAAAATTGCAGCAGGTACAGGCAGTGGTAGTAAATTGCGATTAAAAGCCCGAGGTATTCCTGGCAAGTCGCACGGCGATCTTTATGTGGTCACTCAAATTACCTTGCCACCGGCAGACAGTGATAAAGCAAAAGCGCTGTACCAGCAAATGCAACAAGAACTGGCCTATAACCCACGTAGCAAACTGGGAGTGTAACAATTATGAATATGACAATACTAAGTGGAACTTTACTCGATGAAGAAATCGAATTATCACTAAACGAACTTTGCCGAGCCTGTTCAAGTTCAGCTGAATGGATTATCGAGTTGGTTGAAGAGGGCGTACTGGAACCCGTTGATTCCCAGCAAATACACTGGCACTTCTCTGGAACCAGTTTGCAAAGAGCCCATACCGCCATGCGTTTGCAACAAGACCTCGGATTAAATCTGGCCGGTGTGGCCTTGGCACTTGATCTGCTCGACGAAATTGAATTTTTACAGACGCGACTAAACTCTTATGAACCTTAACGTAGGTAGTGAATGTTTTTTCTTGCATTCTCTTTTTAATATTTTGTCTTATTATCGACATAGAATCAGAGCATAACATTCAGGACTACATCTTCATTCAATCTTATATACATTTTCAACTCATCGGGTTCTGATAACAGAATCATTCAAAATGATTACACCTAATTTACATCGAGTCATGAAAGATGTAGTGTTCTAGCACTTTAACAACGTAAAAAATATTTTATGACAATTCGATGGGGTAGCTACAAGGTAAAAAATCACTATGATGAACTTCTCCGTGCTAGTGGCAAACCACATGAAGCCGCAAAACCACTCTGTGATTTTCTCCGCTCACTTACCGATAAAGAACTCACAGAATACAAAGCTGCGGCCAACCTGGCAACACATGTCACAGGGATTACCTTCAGCATCTATAATCAGGAAGAAGGCTCACTTGAGCGTGCCTGGCCATTAGATATCGTTCCCCCACATCATCCCCCGTTAGGGAGTGGCAGAAAATTGAACGTGGCACGAAGCAACGAGTTAAAGCTTTAAATTTTTTTATTCACGACCTCTATCATGAACAGAAAATAATTAAAGACAAAGTCTTACCTACTGAATTGTTAAAGAACATCGGCAGATTTCAGCAACAATGTATTGGTATGACACCTCCGGGAAATATCTGGACAAATATATATGGGCCGAATTTAGTTCGAGATAATAACGGCATACTCTACATAGAAGAAGATAATTTACGTATACCTTCCGATGTGTCCTATATGCTGGAAAACCGCCTGGTCATGCAAAGAGTATTTCCGGATTTATTTTCCAACTACACTATACTACCTATAGAAAATTATTCATCTCAACTGTACGACATGCTTATTTCACTTTCACCTCGCGAAATCGACAAACCTGAAATCGTGGTATTAACCCCGGGTATTAACCACACGACTTATTTTGAACATAGTTATCTTGCTCAGCAAATGGGTGTAGAACTTGTTAAAGGCCGTGACTTATACGTCGATGAGGATGATATTGCATATATGCGCACCATTGAAGGACTCACACGGATTGACGTTATCTATCGCTGTGTTGACGAATCTGCTGCTGATACCGAAGTATTTGATCCTGACTCGACACTCGGGGTAGTGGGACTGATGCGTTCCTGGCGCGCTGGCAAGGTTGCCTTGGCCAATCCACCTGGTACCGGAGTGGCTGATAATAAGCTGGTATATTCCTATGTCCCGGAAATTATAAAATACTATTTAGACGAAGATCCTCTAATCAATAATATTGAAACCTATCGCTGCTTTAATAAATCTGAACGCGACTATGTCATTGCCAACATAGAAAAGCTTGTCGTGAAACCCGTCGATGACTCTAGCGGTTCGGAGGTATTGATTGGCCCACAGGCAAGTCGTGCGCAATGTAGTAAGTTCAAACGCTTGATCAAGCATGCCCCGAATAATTATATTGCTCAACCCATGCTCAACCTTTCTACAATACCAACCCTTGTCGGGAACCGGGTTGAACCACGCCAATTAGATTTAAGACTTTTTATTCTTTCGGGGAGAAAAATTCAGGTTACAAGCGGAGGCTTAACGCGTGTTGCCCTGAATAAAGAATCGATTGTAGATAATGCCATTCAGAAAGGTATTTCTAAAGATACCTGGATCGTAGACATGGGGGATATCTGAAATGTTGGCACGTATAGCCGAGAACATTTACTGGATGGCGCGCTATATCGAACGCGCAGAAAATACGGCGCGCTTAATCAACGTCACGACCAATCTTGTGCTTGATTTACCGCGGCGCACAAATGTCGGCTGGGAATACCTGGTGGAAAGACAAGGCACAGAAGAACTGTATGATTCTCTATATGAATATATTGATGAAAAATCAATTTTAAAATTTCTTATTTCGGACAACAAAAATCCGAAATCCATTCTTAATTCCTTACAGTCTGCAACCGAACACGCCAGCTCGCTGCGTGACATTATTCCACGTGAAGCCTGGGAACAAATCAACAACCTCTATTCAACTGCCAAACTCAATGTTCAGTCCGGATTTACACGCAAGAACCGTCACCTATACTTGCACAGTATCATCCTCGGCGCGCAGACCATTACCGGCCAACTGGCAGGCACTATGTACCAAGATGCAGGATATGACATGTTGCGAATGGGTAGAAACCTCGAACGTGCCGATATGACGACACGTATCATTGATGTACGTTCTGCTGACTTACTCGAAGATGAACATGAAGACCTAACCCCCTTTGATAACCTTCAATGGGTCAGCGTATTGAAATCTCTTACCGGTTACCAGATGTATCGGCGCATTGTGCAGGTACATGTGCAACGCCGTGAAGTTCTTAAATTCCTGTTTCAGGAACGCAAGTTTCCACGCTCTTTTTATCATTCTATGTGCGAAGTTGAGTCCTGTTTACTCTCTTTACCTAAAAATCAGGACTGTATTGATATAGTTAACAAACTCCAGCGTTTTGTGATAAAAAAAAGTCCTGAAAAACTATTGCAAGATGAATTACATATCTATATTTATAAGTTACAATTTAATTTAAACAAAATCCATACATGTATTGCGCGAACTTATTTCATTAGTGGCACATAATTGATACGCATTCGTATTCAGACAGCACAAAGTAGTTCTATTTGAATGACTTCTGCTTCTAAACTGCATACACTGTAGCAATGAATCTGAAATGTCATACAAATTAACTTCACTCACCACGAGAACACTATGAGCAAAAAACAAAATAATGATCCAATCGATACTCTAGGGGCAGCCTATGAAAAAATGTATGAACGCGCAGTGGAGAACTTGCACAATGCTAAAGATAAAAGCGCTCCACTCCTGTATAAATTAATTGATGACGCTAAACATAAAGCGATAGAACTGGAAGAGCTAGCCAAAGATGATGCCAATCAGATTGCGGATTGGCTTAAACGCGACCTTAACGATAAAATTGATTATCTTGTTTATGAAGAAAACGAACTTAAAGACTGGCTAGGTTTTGAAACCTCGTTACTTAAAAGTGCGGTACTTGATCTGATGCTAAAAACCGCCGACAAAACCACTCTCGAATTACTCACAATGAAAAAGACAGCGCAAAAATCAGCTGGCTACAATAGCGGCGAAATAACCGGCCCCGGCACCTTAAAGTGTGTGGAGTGTGATGAGAAAATACACTTTCATCAGGCAGGCAGAATTCCATCTTGCCCAAATTGCCATGCGACAATTTTTAGCCGCTAAGCAGTAAGCTACAGAGTGTTAGCAGTACTGCTGTTTTAAATAGCTAGAAAATTGTTGTCGAACATTGCCTGGCGTAGTGACGATAGTGTGGATTAAATGAAATAACGGATAGTCTGTTTCAACAAACAAATTATATTTCTCCACCATTTGTAAGGTATGAATACCCTCGCCGGCTATTCCCTGGCTTTCACTTCTTGCCAACATTCGCCCAAGTTCATGGTGATGCGAATTTTCGCTGGTTGCTGTGGTTATGAGATCACCCAAACCCGCCAAATGGTACGGACTACCCGCTTGTCCGCCCATACTGCGGACAATGTTATCCAGTTCATGTAACGCGGCTACCACCAGGAATCCCCGCATGTTATCACCAAGCTGTAACTCATCTGCCATGCCAAAGGCCAGGGCATACACATTCTTTAAAATAACGGACCAACTAATTCCACTAATATCATCTGATATTTCAAAATAAAGTTTAGTGCCCGAAAATAGTTTTTTTACTGTGTTCACATCAGCGGCCTTATTGCACGCCACTTGAGCAAAAGCATAATGACCTGCGCGAATTTCTTCTGAGATCATAGGGCCATATATAAGCCCATACGGTTGCCGTGCACCAAACACATCAGAAAATATTTGCGCCGCGGTTTTTCCAGCTTCATCCAGCCCCTTGGCGATACTTAAACACACGCACTCGGGCTTTAGTAAAGGTGCAATATATTCTGCAATTTCCTGATGTGGGTTTACTGGCAAACAAAATATAAGAATATCGGCCTGTGCTGCCGCTTTTTCAAGCACCACTGCGGTTAGGTTATCATGTGGATGCTTTGTCCAAATGTCTAACGAATATTGATCACGTAGTAAGTATTCCATAGCATGACCCATTTCACCGTAGCCTAAAATCAGTACCTTAGATTGCTTCGTCATACACTACCTTTTGTTTAGATTATATGCCACGAATAACATATTATGTGTTATACCATAAAATAAGATTGGGTTTTTAATGCTAACGACAACAGTAAATGAAAATAATGAATAACCGCCGTATTATTTTTGTACCAGGGAAAAATCCCAAGCCACCGCCCGAGCAACATCGGGAATTGTTATGGCGAACCTTGCTCGAAGGTATACGCCGTGCAGATCCCGAGTGTTACAACGAATTAGTGCAACATACTGAGCAATTTCAGTTGACCGCCTGGACCTATCTTTACTATGAACAAACCAAAGATATCAGTCGGGATTTACCATGGATAGATGCACTGATGAATACGCATATACCATCAGCTGAAGATATCCAGGAAGCAAATAGCTGGCATCGAAAAATACATGGCCTGTTTATTCTATTCGCCGATATATTCCCTTTTATAATTCCATTACTCCCTAAACCGGTAAGCATGTCTGTGGATGAAACCAATCGTTATTTTCACAACGGCGATAATATTGCCTGCCAAATTCGTGAATTATTAAAAGAACAATTACGTGCAGCGTTGTTGAGTAATGAAAAGATATTACTCATCGGCCACAGCCTGGGTTCGGTGATTGCATACGACACCCTCTGGGAGCTTTCTCATTTGGAACATTTGCCAGTTAAAATTGATATGTTTCTAACCTTAGGTAGTCCGTTAGGATTAAAATACGTACAAAATAGATTGATGGGGCATCAGCGAAAAGGTATAAGGAAATATCCAACCAACATTCGCCACTGGGTCAATATTGCATCTGTTGGTGACGGTGTTGCATTAGAAAAATCTTTATCTGAAAGTTTCAAAGAAATGCGCACACTCAACGTTGCTGAATCCATCGAGGATCATTGCGAAGGAATTTATAATTTTTTTCGAAATGAAGAAGGCCTAAACAGCCATCGTTCCTATGGTTACCTGGTCAACCCCGCGGTCGGAAAAGTCATTGCTGACTGGTGGAAGAAATCTCAATAGAATAGCTTTCAAAAACTCAAAAACTGATATTTAGTCAAAGAGTATGTCTTTGCTAGTGAACAAGATGAGCGCGGCATTCTGAAAGAGAAGATATATTAACAAGCAGATTGCCGCGTCAGTACTAAAAAACAGGTGTTTTAGAGTACTTCCTCGCAATGACCGTTAACGGAAAATTTTGTGAGGATCCCTCAGTGTCTGGTCCTATCGTTTTAATCTATCTCGCCCTGAGTTGTGCCATAATTTGATTGAGAGTTTTACTTACTGCCGATAAAGCAACACTCGACTCACTTACAGCGCCAAGACTCAGATTAACCATTTCAGAACTGCGTCTGATTTCCATAGTGCTTTCTGCCACACCGCCGGCAACAGCAGATTGCTGCTCTGTCGCTGCAGCAATACCTGCATTCATTTCATTGATTGTTTGTACAGAACTGACTACCGGTAATAATGCTTGCTGAACCTGTTGGGTACTTGCAACACAGACCTCGGCAGCATCACTATGTTGCTTGACACTTACAGCAGCTTCTTCGGCAATAGTAGATAGATTACCGACAATGCTTCTTATTTCTAATGTTGATTTAGCTGTACGTTGTGCAAGTTGACGAACTTCGTCAGCAACCACGGCAAACCCCCTACCTTGTTCACCGGCTCGTGCAGCTTCAATTGCCGCATTGAGTGATAACAGGTTTGTCTGTTCCGCAATACCTTCAATTACATCAAGAACGGTTTGCACCTTATTACTCCCTTCTTCCAGGCGATGCATTAAATTGACTAAACGCAGAAGCTCGGATGACAATTGTTCAATGTTTTTATTGGACAGCAGTAACTCACCATCGGCATTTTTTACCGCTATATTAGCCTGATTGGCTGCATCGGATGCATTGGCTGCATGTGCGGCAACTTCTTCAAAGGATTGAGACATTTGTTTTATTGAATTCGCCACATGTTCGGTTTCATTACTTTGTTTTAGGCCAAGAACAGCGGCCTGTTCGGAAATACTGAGTACATCTTTACTGGTCATTAGAATTTGGTCTGCTTCAACTTTTAATTTACCGATAATTTCGTGAAAATATTGCCGTAACTGGTTAGCCGAAGTGGTGACAGAATTTATTTCATTGAAGCGCGACTTATTTTTTAGAATCGAATCATAATCACCTTCGGTCATACCTTTGAGAAAGGGAACAAGACTTTGTAAAAAATTTATGGTTTTATTTTGTATCACAAATGAAAACAGAATTGTTGTGATACTAAAAATGGCAAATAATAAGATAAATAATTTTACTCTACCCTCGATTTTATTTTTTATTACTTCGACTTCAGTTGAGTAAGTTTTAATATTTTTATTCAAACGTTCTATGGTGGCGGTTAGATCGCGCTGACTTTTATTGATCGCATTATAAATAGTTGTTGTATTGCTTAACTCTTTTTCATAGCGCAGGGTAAGAGAGTGTATATCATCAATAATTTCCTGACCTATTTCAACCTTCTCTTCATCCATTAAATCATCTTCATCTCCTGTTTCAGAATAGATCCCCAACCGTGGTAACTTATTTACCGAATCAAGCAGAGTATTTATCTGATTATTCTCATTAATCAAAGACTGTCTGATGGAATCGTCATTAGTGCCAATATAACGCTCACGCAAATAAGATGTCCTTTGTAATCCAATGGCTATCCTGGTCAGGCTATCAAGATAGGTAGCCTTCAATACAGGCTGGTTTACTGCACCTTTATTAACATAGTCAGTTAACAGCAATACGTCTTCGACACGCTCACGCTCATTATTAATGAGTAGTGCTTGTGGATTAACAGAAAGTTTACCTGCAGCACGTACCTTATCCAGCTCTGCAACAACACCCGCAACTGCAGCAGCTATATTCTGACGCGCTTTCTCCGGTAACCATTCAACTTTCTGTTGTGATAATTGTTTAAGATAATTCCCAGCTGTCAGTAATAAACTGGCATTACTGGTACGCAAATAACGTTCTAGAGTTACTCTCACGTTAACATCAGCGATATATTTATATTGTTGATATTCACGATTATACGCGTAAGGTTTTTCCATTTCAGACCAGCCCCATATACCAACACCGACCATCATAGAAACGAAAAATATAATAAGCGCACTGTTTGTGCGTGAAATAACTGCAAGTTTCATATTCGAACCACCTGAATATTAATAACCAATATTTGTATTGTCATAATCTAGGGTATTTACATTACAGTTGTGTTACAGATGATAAATTAAATCATTTATCTAATCATTTCCAATGACTTAGCCCTTCTCATTAAATTTAGTCACCCCTTTCAATAGTATCGACGTATTGATTTAATAAGAATATGCTAGTGGTTATCCCTCAAACAACAGGCATGGCAGTACCCGTTAAATTGGTTACATGTCGCATTTGAAACTGAGAGAAGTTTGTTTCGGGATTCATGATTATGAAACGTAATATGTGGTCCCTGTTATCAATAACGAACGATATAATATGCTCGTTATGTCTTTATTGCTTCAAACCGTAATCTAACATAATCGGCAACCCATCCATTTTGTTCTGTGTAAAGTTCAGAATGAAGTTTATCTTTCACTGAGTGCATAAAAACTGTTTTTTGTTCTTGGCTTAAATGCCTTGTAATACCCTCTGTGAAAATTTGTAGCCATTTCTCAACACCACTATTTAGAGGCGTTGGCCTTGCGATAAGCTCAATATATTTGACATGAAATCCAGCCTGTACAAGTAGCCCATTATATTCTTCAGCAGAAGGAAAGAACCAAGGCGTATGAAACTGGCCAAAATCGGTATTTTCATCAAATACCTCTTGTATCGCTTTCAACAAAGCCGCGATATTTTTTTCGCCACCACATTCAGCAACAAAGCGCCCATTTTTCTTCAGAGTTAAGTATATGCTCTTAATTGCTTTTTCTGGCTGGGTCAGCCAATGCAGTGCGGCATTACTAAAAACGGCATCGAATTTATTTTGATAGGGTATATTATGTCCATCCATCACATAAGATTCTATTCCACGTTTTTTTACCATATCAATCATGCTAGGACTCGAGTCAATCCCAATGACCGAGCAGCCTTTCTCTTTAAGCATCTGGGTAAGCTCGCCATCACCGCAGCCAATATCAAGAATGGCTTCACCTTTTTTAGGGTTCAATAAGTCAATAACATCATTTGCCATTGTAGACACAAATGAAGCGTGTTTTATATATTCGGATGCATTCCAATTTTGTTGCGTCATTTTCTATCCTAGTGAGCATAACGTTTTAATAACCTGTCGTTTTCTTACGGCTTAACTTTAAACGGCCAATAATGGAAGGCCATGTCTTACAATTAACATAAAATAAATATGAAACATAAGACTTGCAACCTGTTATTCCAAAGTGTTGCCATTCGAATACAAATGCTTATCCGTTGTCACCAACCATTTTTAATACTTACGACAAGAAATAATGAATTCCCATTCTAATTCCTAACTAGATTTTATTGTTTTATCTATAGTAGCCGTTTCCGATATAAAACAGGAGTTTTAAGGCTTTTTACGCCATAATTAATCAATAAATTAAATTTACAATCAATAGGCTGACTTGGTCAAACCCGACAAATTCCAATTTTAGTTTTAACACACGCTTGATACGCGAGGTAATTTTGAAAAATTTTTTTCGAAAGGTTTCCCTGTTTCAACTAAATATTTTAATGCCGCTAATGAATCGGCTCCCATTTTTTTAGACACTAGATACATCAGAGGCTCTAATAGTTTTCCTAAAATACCTCCTTTTAAAATTACCACAGATTCGGTAATTATTAATGTTTTTCCTTTTTCAGATTTAACTGTCCATTTGTTCTTTGCCGATTTAATAATAGACATTTCATCAGCATGATAAGTAAATGAGCTACCTTCATCCCATTCAACCCACTTTTCTTTAACCGTCATATTTCCCTTTAATTTGCAAATTCTAACGGTTCCAATGCCTCTTTTCATATTACCTTCAAAGCAAGCTGAAACAATTGGATCAACCCATAAATTAACATTAGCTATATCAGATAATACTTTCCAAACTTGACCTTTTTTAGCTTCGATACAAGCTGACATTATTAATTTCATTTACATTCGCTCCTTTGAATTAATTTTTCTTTACAGCTATATTAGCGAAATTCGTGACTCGTTATACTTATTTATATCTTTATAAATAAGTGGGAGATAGTAAAAATTTTATCTCATCGTAACTAATTTAGTTCCACTGACCCGAATATTATTAGACAGTAACTTCCACATTAATAACTGCCATCAATTCTTTTCATCCTTAAATCCTATGTGCCAATGAGTTCCATCACAGAATGGCTTATTTTTTGATCCCCCACAGCGGCAAAGTGTATAGTGTTCCGTTGAAGCTCCTTCACCTGGTGGCTGATCGACAAGTTCGATGCCACCGCTAACAGCATACGGGCCATCCTTTGTGACCGTCACCATCGATTCACGATTTTGATCTCGATGTTCAATATTATCGATAGTATAACTTAGCGCTCCCGATGGGCATTTCTTGATAGTGTTGATAATGTCCTTAGCTGCTGCACCCTCAGGGTCAATCCACGGCTCCTCATTTAATTTAAATACTGAACTGAAATTGTCAGTACAGTGGCCAGCATGTGCACAAATCCCACGATTGTCATGGATCGTAATCCGTGTTCCAACATAATTATCACGTTTGTTGAGTGTTCCCTCTGTCAATTTCTTATCTGTGAAACCGTTTTTTCCATGCGTACCATCACAAAAAGGTTTGTTATTTGAACCACCACAGCGACATAACGCTACCCCGGTTATCGTAGTACAGGGGTCACCTTTAGATTTTTGAATGTTTGGGATTACCTGTGGGGTGAGATCGTTAAGCAAATAATACGGACCGTTTGGTAAACAAGTTATTTTAGGTTTCTGGGTTTTCATTCCGATACCTCCATTCCATTCTATTATTTGATATTTAATGCAAGTAAGTGGGAGCAGAGTTAAAAAATCATCTCATCCTTACAAAAAATTTTGATTCTAAACCAATTACTTGTACATATAATTGAATAAATTATATAAGCTTTGATACTACGTTATTTCACTATTGGTAATTTAAAATAAAAAGTTGTTTTCACATTACGCTCCGATTCAAATCCAATGATACCTTGTTGTCGTTCGATAATATTTTTACTGATATTCAACCCCAGACCCGTGCCAGGCATCTTGTTATTAATATTAGGATGCAACTGCCTGAATTTTTCAAATATTAAATCTTGTAGCTCTGAAGGTATTCCCGCGCCATGGTCAATGACCTCGATAATCACATGCTTGTTATTAACTCTGGCACTAATAATAATTTTATCGTTTTCACAGGAAAATTTTGCTGCATTTGAAATAAAATTACTCATCACCTGCAACAGCCTTTGTTCATCTGCATAAACAATGATCGGCTTATCAACTATTGGACAAGATATTACTAACTCTACGTTACATATCTTTGAAAAAGGCAGATTAAGCTCCACAGATTTTTCTAATAGTTCTAATACATTTATATTCTTATTTTTAAAATCAACTCTACCTGACTCTAATTTTGCTAAATCCAAAATATCATTAACCAAATACAATAGACGTTCCGAATTCCGAAACGATACATCCATTAATTCTTGTTTTTTATCTCCTAATAGCTCGGCCTTATTATTAATCAATAATGACAACGAACCATAAATTGAGGTTAGTGGTGTTCTTAGTTCATGACTTACCATTGAGATAAATTCATCCTTTGTTTTGTCCAGAGATTCTAGTTCTTTAACTTTCAAGCGCAATTCAAATTGACTAACCACTTGTCTGGCTAATGCTCTAAGTGCATCTTTATCGTTATTCGAAATACTTCTTGCTTTATGATCAATAATACACAAAGTACCCACTTTAATATTATTACTCATAATTAATGGTGCGCCCGCGTAGAACTTTACATGCGGCTCACCCGTTACAAGAGGATTATCATAAAAGCGTTCATCTTTACTCGAATCTTCAACAACAAATACCTCATCACCCAGAATAGCATGGGAACAAAAGGCCACATCACGGGGAGTTTCATGCGCATCAAGTCCACAGTGCGCTTTAAACCATTGCCTGTCTTTATCGACTAAACTGACTAATCCAATGGGTGTTTTACAGATTCTAGCTGCAAGACCAGCTAAATCGTCGTAAGCTTGCTCTTCTAAGGTATCAAGTATCCCTAACTCCACTAAGTGTCTAAGACGTACTTCTTCGTTATCCGGAATTTTAGCTTTTATCATTTATTCAGTACCTTCTTATCAACTCTTTAAACTTAACTTTGGCACGTTACAACACTATATTAACTAATTTATACAATTATAATAGTATAGGTTTATAATTAAATACCCGCTACTCGATGCAGATAGTCTTTTTATTGGCCGAATCAAACGACATTATTTGTGCTGACATCCCTCACTGAAGGCTCCCCACATAATTAAGTTTACCGGTCATTGCGAGAAAGTACTGAAAAACGCTTTTTTTTCAATACTGACGCGGCAATCTATTTGTGAATACCTCTTCTCCTTCAGATTGCCGCATTCACTTTATTCACTCGCAAAGACATACTTTTTGACCGAATATCAGTATTTTTTCTAAACTATTTATTTGATCGTTTTTGTTATTAGTTTTGCGGGATACCTCAGCGTCCTTCATCAGCCAATTTAAGGGTATAAATCATAGGGGACAAGTTAGTACAAGTGAATTGTCCTAAATCCAGGCTAAATAGGCTGTTTCTTATTTATTGTGCCGTGGCGGTTTAAAGTGGTTCCCAATATAATGCCAGATCTGTAGAATTTACCCCTTCAATACAGCAACGGAGCAGTAACATAATGGGTCGAGCGTATCAAAACCGTAAAGAGTCCATAGCAAAAACATCAGATGCCAAGGCTAAAGTCTATAGTAAATACGGCCGTGAAATTTATGTATGTGCCAAAGCTGGTGGTGTGGATCCTGGTGGCAATTTATCCTTACGCGGTCTAATCGAACGCGCCAAGAAAGATCAGGTTCCCAGCCACGTTATTGAAAAAGCCCTCACTAAAGCTAAAGGGGGGGGCGGTGAAGACTTCGTTGCAGCGCGATATGAGGGCTTTGGTCCTGGCGGATGCATGGTAATCGTCGACTGTCTCACCGATAATGCTAATCGAACCATCGGTGATGTGCGCACTTGTTTCAACAAGGCAAAATGTAAAATTGGTAGCACCGGCACGGTCAGCCATATGTTTGATCACTCATGTATACTGGTATTTAACGGCGATGATGAAGAAGCGGTACTCGACACATTAATGGAAGCTGACGTTGATGTAACGGACATTGAAGCCGAAGACGGAAAGATTTCAGTATTTGCACCAAACACTGAATACTTCAAAGCCAAACAAGCCCTGCTTGATGCAATGGGCGAAATTGATTTTGAAGTTGACGAAATTCAATTTATACCCAAAAGTGCTACGCCAATAAGTGGTGACGACATTGCTATGTTAGACAAGTTTTTGGATATGTTGAATGACGTTGACGATGTACAAAATATTTATCACGATGCAGAATTTTAGCCACAAATAGAAACTATAGAAACTATAGAAACTATAGAAACTATAGAAACTATAGAAACTATTATTATAGAATATAGCACTCTAACCACGCTTTACTCATCAATTATTTACCGAATAATCTATTTTTAGCTAAATTTTCAGCTTGATTTCAGTTTCGACTGATATCGTAATCGTAAGCTGAAAACCGTAGGTAAAAATATAATGTCTAACTCATCTCAAACAAAGATCTGGGATCCTCTAGTGAGGTTCTTCCACTGGTCATTAGTCAGTGCTTTTGCTATTGCTTACATTACTGAAGATGACTTTCTTACCATCCATAGTTGGGCTGGTTATTTAATTCTTGCGCTGCTCGGAATCCGTTTTATATGGGGGTTTATTGGTACGCACTATGCACGATTTACTGATTTCATATATTCCCCAGCAAACATAATCCAGTTTTTGAAAGACACTTTTCGTTTCAGAGCAAAACGTTATCTTGGCCATAATCCGGCGGGTGGAGCCATGGTGATTCTTTTGATGATTAGCTTGCTAATTACGACAACGACAGGGGTTTTATTATTGGGTGCTGAAGAGCATGCCGGGCCTTTAGCTCATTGGTTTACTCAAGGTGGTGATTTCTGGGGGGGTATTCTGGAAGAAGTGCACGAATTCTTTGCCAACTTCACCCTGCTACTGGTATTTGCCCATGTTATTGGCGTCATTGCAGAAAGTTTAATTCATAAAGAGAATTTAGTCACCGCAATGATTACTGGTTATAAACGCTCAAAATCTGAATAACGGAGACATCATGAAAAATCATATTTTAATTACAGCACTACTTCTAAGTGCCCCATTAAGTTTTGCATATTCAGATAGTGTAACGGTTACTACTTTATTAAAAGAATATAAATCTCAAGGCGCGGATACTGCCGACCCTGCGCAAGGGAAAATACTGTGGCAAAAAACTTATATCACTCAAAATGAATCTGGTCAACGAAGCTGTGCAAGCTGTCATACACAGAATCTTGAAAAAACCGGTAAGCACATTAAGACAAATAAAGAAATAAAACCTATGTCGCCTTCTGTTAATCCACAACGATTAACAAGCTTAAAGAAAGTAAACAAATGGTTTAAACGTAATTGCAAATGGACTATGGGACGTGAATGTACAGCACAAGAAAAGTCTAACTTGCTAAGTTACATAGATAAACAATCAATAAAATAATTTTATATACAGGAGTAATATTATGAAGAGTATACTTGCTATAAGCTCTGTTATTTTTACCATAGGAATCCTCACCATTCCGGTTGTCTGGAGTGATAATGATTTTAGCTGGAAAGAATACAAATCCGCAGATGTTTTCGCTGTAAAAAACCCCGTTTATAAAGAGGAATGTGGTAGTTGTCATATGGCTTATCCACCCGGGCTATTACCAACTCGCTCATGGACTAAAATAATGGCCAATCTTGAAAATCATTTCGGTGATAATGCTGAACTGGATTCACAAACACATCAGTCAATTAGTCAACTTCTTCAAAAATATAGTTCCGATCAATCTGATTACCGGCGTTCACAGAAATTCAACCACTCGATTAAAACAGGTGATGTACCTGTACGCATATCAAAAGTACCTTATTTTATTCGTAAACATGATGAAATTCCGGATCGTCTGGTGACAGGCAATCCTAAGGTGAAAAGCTTTAGTCAATGTAATGCCTGCCACTCAAAAGCTGAACAGGGTTCATTTAATGAACATAATATAAACATACCAGGTTATGGTCAATGGGATGATTAATCGATAAATAAGGTATACTTAAAGCATGAAGAAGAACTTTTTTACTCTATATACCTTTTTTATTAGCCTACTAGTGCTAAGTCCATTTCACATCGTGCAAGCCGATGATGATTATATAGAGGCCAAGCGTCTGCTTGACTCGGGTGAAATTTTAGCTTTGGAGAGCATACTAAAAAATGTTCGAAAAAAATATCCAGGTAAAATTATTGAAGTAGACCTGGAAAAGGAAGATGGACGAATTGTCTATGAAATAGAAATACTTGGGAAATCAGGTGTTGTACGAAAATTATATATTAATGCCAGAAACGGAAAACTTGTCTCCATTAAGGACGATGACTAACCATGCGATTGCTGCTAGCAGAAGATGATAAAGATTTGGTAGCCACGTTAAAAAAAGATCTGAAGGCTGCCGGTTATGCCGTAGATACTGTGGATAATGGCGTAGATGCTGAATATATGGGCAGTGAAATGATCTATGACATAGCAGTACTTGATCTGGGCTTACCTCAACGTAATGGCATTGAGGTTCTAAAAAACTGGCGCAGCACTAAAAATCAATTACCTGTAATTGTACTGACCGCTCGCAATGCCTGGCATGAAAGGGTAGATGGCTTCAAAGCAGGCGCTGATGATTATCTTGGCAAGCCTTTTCATGTAGAAGAGCTATTAGCCAGAATTACTGCATTACTTCATCGTTCAAGTCAACAACCAGGAGGAACCCTCAATGTTGCCGGCTTATCCTTAGATGAAGAAAAGCAAACAGTAACAACCGAAGATAATCAAGTACATAAACTGACAGGATTAGAATACCGTTTATTGCGTTATTTTTTGTTAAACACAGAACGGGTTTTGTCGAAATCCAGGCTTACCGAGCATATCTATGATTTTGATTCAGAAAAAGACAGTAATGTAATTGAAGTGTATGTCCGACATCTTCGTCAGATTCTGGGCAAAGATCGAATAGAAACACGACGTGGTCAGGGTTATATATTCAGAGATAAGCGCTAATGAAATCCTTACAGTCGAAACTTGGCACAGGTTTATTACTCAGCTTAATTTTAGCCTTTTCTACGTTATGGTTACTCGTTAGTGTAAATATTCAATTTCTTGCAGAAGATTATATTGCCTCACGGCTTAAGCATGATACAGAAACTTTGCTTGGAATTATTCGTTTCGATAACAATACTAAATTAGGTATCGATACTACACGCGTCGATCAAATTTATAACCAGCCATTCTCAGGTCATTATTACGTCATCAATACAACCAAACAAACTCTTAGTTCACGCTCATTATGGGATCATAAACTAGAACATAAATCGGTCAAAACAGGCCAGCTTTTACGAACTTCACATCAAGGTCCTATTCAGCAATCTTTAATCGCTATCTCTGCAGGTTATAAAAAGCAAGGCCATCAATTAACGATTACCGTCGCTGAAGATCTCAACACTATTAATAAAAATATGAGCCTGTTCAAATACTGGTTTGCCGCAATAGCGTTAAGCATGTTGTTAATCCTGCTTGTATTGCAAATATTAATTCTTCGAAAAATATTAACACCACTAAAAAAAACTCAGAATGAATTAAAATTACTTCAACAAGGTCAGCTGGATAAACTAAATACAGACTCACCAACAGAATTGCAACCATTGATTAATGAAGTTAATCATCTACTGGAAGTTATGCAGCAGCGTTTACGCCGCTCACGTGATGCATTAAGTGATTTGGCACATGCAATAAAAACTCCATTAACGATTATAAAACAAATAACAGATAAAGATGATATCCCCGCCTCAACTAAAGCTACATTAATAAAGCAAGCTGATAATATTTATCATATTTCAGACCGAATTCTTAAGCGCGCACGACTTGCAGGCCATAGTCATAGTGGTACTTTATTTTCATTTAAGCATGATCTCCCTGCGCTGATTAAAACTCTTGATATGATGTATGCAAATAAAGAAATAGAACTAAGCACAACCGTTGAGGAAAATGTTATTTGTTACCTTGATCGACAGGACATGTTGGAATTGCTTGGCAACCTGCTGGATAATGCTTATAAATGGGCCACACGTAAAATAATCCTGAGTGTAAGTATAAATACTGACTTGCACATTTGCATAGAAGACGATGGTCCGGGTGCAGCTCCGGAGGAAATAGATAAATTATCAAAGAGAGGTGTACGTTTAGATGAAAAAACTCAAGGGCATGGTTTTGGTTTAGCGATAACAACCGATATTATAAATGATTACAATGGCAGCATCAATTTTACACAGTCAAACCAACTCGGTGGTTTCAAAACAGATATAAATTTACCACTACACTAAAAGTAAATTATCAATAACAACATTTCTGATTATCTTGAATATTTTCCGTATCATATATAATCTAGTGTTCTAAATTATGCTCATTCAGTAGAGGAATAATACCTAACTCCCGAACTTAAGCTATCGCTTCACCGGCACCATGAAAGTATTCATGATTCCCCAGGATAAACACGTGGGCACATAATGACAGTCTACTCTCACACTTTATTTTTTATATAAAAGAAAGAGCCTATAATAACGGCTCTTTTATTTAAAGTGATATTGATTATTTCTTTTTACGCCAGGTGACACGGTATAAATCATGCCGGCGGTCTTTAAGGTTTTGTACTGTACCCGCATGGCGGGCGGTGCGTAAGGCATCCAGACGTAAATCGGCAAAAGCTACCGTTTCCACATTCGGCGTAGTATCGGCCGCTATTCCGTCTCGCGAGAATGGAAAATCACATGGTGTCAGAATGCAACTTTGCGCATACTGAATATCCATATTCGCCACACCTGTCATTGAATCTAGTTTGGATGACAGCCAGTATGTGTCAAGCCGGCATTTCGCTGAAGACCAAACATTAAATTCATGTTTTCAATTCCAACCTGTGCACCTCCTTTACCAAGGCTATCCAACACACTGAAAACAACAATCCGGTTGCGTTTCTCATCAACATCCAGACCGATTGAATTATAGTTTGTACCACTGACTGCACTTACCCATGGATAAGGCTTGTATTGCCATGCACTAGTATTATCTTTTTCATTATCATAAATCTTTATAAATGGCTGTCCCTGATAAAAATCACGATAACATTCAAGCAACTGTTTTCTTGATACAGATTTAGTATTAAAAGCATGACAGATATTTAAAATACCCCGGGTAATCGGCACATACGTTGGCGTGAAATGTATTTGTACATTATCATTGCTCATCGCTGACAACTCTTGTTCCATCTCATAAGTATGGCGGTGATTCACAACATTATATGGTATCAGATTATTTCCAATTTCAGGATGATGTGCTGCCCTGGATAGTTCTGCTCCCATTCCTGCTGTGCCAGATAAACCATTGACAACTAAAGAATGTGTTTCAACCAGATTATTTATTATCAGGGGAGCTAACCCCAGAATAGCCGCCGAAGCAAAACAACCCGGATTGGCAATCAAACGCGCCTCTTTTATATCATTAAGATGTAACTCTGATATTCCATATACTGCTTCTTCTGCCAGTGACCAATACTGATGCTTTTGTCCGTACACTTCTTCCCAAAGAATCCGGGATGACAAACGAAAAGCTCCACCCAAATCAATCACACGACAATTCATAGCTAATAACCGTGGTGTAAATTCAATAGATGCATTTATTGGCAAGGCCATAAAAATAACATCACATGCTGTTATATTATCAGGGTGAATAAGTTTTATATCGCTATCATATAGATTTGGATGATAGTCTTCTATTTTCCCGGTTGAGCGACTAGTCGCCCATGCTATTTCTACGTCTGGATGAAAAAGCAATACCCGCAGGACCTCGCCGCCCATATAACCCGTAGCACCAAGTACACCAGCTTTTATCATAATACTATGCTTTTGTTTAATTTATTACTGGTGAAAACTGACTCAATCTGTATTTTATCTTTAAATGCGGCTTGTAGATGCTTAAAAACCTCGCCTGGACATGAAGATATTTCACGTCCGTCAATCATACTCACTGGTATCAACTCTACCGCCGTACCAGTCAGGAAACATTCATCAGCAGTATAAAGATCATAAGGCGATAACGTTTTCTCATTGCATTTAATATTTAACTCAACATCAAAGCCTTTAACCAATTCAAATATTATGTCACGTGTTATACCCTGTAAGGCACCATCTGTTACTGGTGGTGTTAAAATTTCATTGTCTTTTACAATAAAAATATTATCAGTCGTTCCTTCGGTAACATGACCTTGTGCATTTAATAAAATAGCTTCGTCAGCAATGGCATGATTCGCCTCGATCCTGGCCAATATGTGGTTTAAATAATTAAGTGACTTAACACGTGAATCAAGTCCATCAGGTGGTAAACGTCGAGTGGATGCAATTATAAGTTTTGCTCCATTATTTTTTATATGTGGAGCAATAAACCCGGTCTGATCAGCAATTATAAATACCGTGCTTTTTTTACATAAATCCGGATTTATTCCTAATGGTCCTTCTCCACGCGTTATTACAACCCGCAAGTAACCATCTGGCTTTTTGAATTTATTAATAACATCATAAACCGCTTGTTTTAGTTCTTCTGGTGAGTACCGAATTTTTAAACCGATAGCTTTTGCAGATCGGTTCAACCTGTCGATATGTGAAACAAGCCGAAATGGCGAACTATTATAAAAACGTATCCCTTCGAAAACACCATCCCCATATAATAATCCATGATCAAATACCGACACCGTTGCCTTCTCTTTGCCAACTATGCGTCCATTTATCCAACATACCGACACTTGCCTTACTCCTCATCTGATAAAGCCATTATCCTAATCAAAAACTAGCAAGCAATACAGATACAGTATATGATTTATTTAACCGGTACAGATATCATTACAACAAGGTTCATACCATGACTACACAACGTGATGTATTTTTATACGAACAACTCGCAAATGACCTGGCGAAAGCTCTTTATCAGGGTGAATATGGTATTTATGAACGCTTACCTTCATTACGTTATGTTAGCGAACAATATCAGGTAAGTATGGCAACGGTTATCCAGGCATATCAATCGCTGGAACAAAAAGGGCTGATTGAGGCTAAATATAAATCAGGGTATTACGTTTGCCCACGTACAGAGGAAGCGTATCAGGAACCCACCGTATCACAACCAAAGTCAGCACCATCTGAGGTTAATGTGGGGCACCTTGCAATGTCATTGATCAATGAGTCACGTCAACCCGGACTTACAAAACTTGGTGCCGCTATTCCAGAACCTGACTTATTACCATTAGGATCATTATCACGTACTTTTGCAGGCATTGCTCGCCGTAACATTCATGCTGCTGCGAGTTATGAACAGGCACAAGGTAATTTAAAATTACGTCAACAAATTGTTCATCTAATGCGTGAAGCAGGTGTACGCTGCAACGCCAAAGATATCATTATAACTAATGGATGCCTGGAGGCTTTAGGTCTGGCACTTCGTGCAGTTGCACAAAAAGGTGACACCATTGCAGTTGAATCACCAACTTACTTTGGCATATTGCAAGTGATCGAATCATTAGGTATGAAAGTCGTTGAAATTTCAACTCATGCAAATACTGGTATAGATCCCAATGCACTAGAACAAGCTATTAAAAAGTATAATGTAGCAGCATGTATGTTAATCCCGACGTTTAGTAACCCGCTAGGTGCAACTATGCCAGATGAAAATAAACAAAACGTTGTTTCACTATTAAATAAACACGCTATACCGCTGATAGAAGATGATGTATATGGTGTTTTAAGCTATGAACCACGTCGCCCTAAAGCAGCGAAAGCATATGATAATATTGGGAATGTACTTTACTGTTCGTCATTTTCTAAAACGGTATCCCCCGGCTTGCGTATAGGCTGGATACTTGCAGGAAATTATCAGGAACAAGTACTTTACCAAAAATTTCTGGATAACATCAGTACCGCTATTCATCCACAACTGGCTTTGGCAGAATTTTTATCCAGGGGAAGTTATAGACGCAGCATTAGACATTCAGCACGTGTTTATTTATATCGTATTGAACAATTTAAACGCTGGATATCTGAGGCATTCCCCAAAGGAACACGTATTACAAATCCTAAAGGTGGGTTTTTACTCTGGATTGAATTACCAAAACAAATCGATTCTATGGAATTGTACCGTAAAGCGATGGCTAAAAAGATAGCAATCACTCCAGGAATATTATTCTCTGCACAGAGTCAATACAAAAATCACATACGACTTAGCTGTGGTGCTGTAGACGGTGAGCGAGCAAAAAAGTCAATATCCAGCATAGCCAGATTGATTAACCAAATATCCTGAAATAAAAATTTATAATCTAATAGATAAAGAATTATATTTTACTTATTCAGTAGATAACTAACCGCACTATGAAATATATTTCTTGCTTCATTTTTACCGTTTAACCCTATATTTAATCCAATCTCTTTCCAGTCAAGTTTATGTACTACTTTATCTATTAGTATACGTCTAAAATTTTCAGGGAAAGTTTCCTGTTTAATTACATCTTGCTCTAGCATAACAATTTTTGTAAGAGCTGCAATACAGAGCTCATAGTTGCGTGAATATTGAGTAAATGACTCAAGATCTTTTTTATCATATTGGTTAAGTTCTGATATTTTTGCTGGTTTAACATCAAAGCTGGTTTTTATTTCTTCTGAAATTTCTTTCAATAGATCCTCAAACCAGAACGGCACTTGATTACGAAAGCGTGTGCATGCCTCATTGTAAATATCAGACCCTCGCTCTGTTAATGGCAAAAGCATAATCGCAGCATGCTCACCGCTGGTTTGTTCCCGGGTAAAGCCAATACGAACTACATTAAATTTTAATTTTCGCCAAAATTTGAGTAATGGCGTATTCATACCAAAACTGGTTCCAATCGCATCGCGGCCGTACCGTTTTTCTGTCGTGACAATAAAATCAAGTAATGATGAGCCAATACCCTGTTGTTGTAGTTCAGGATGGACGGCAATCCGCATGACCCGGGCATAGTTCAGTGTAGCGGCATGTTCAATACCACAATGATACGTTAGCGCCTGGGCAAGCAAATGACCTGATGGCCTACGCTCGCCGCGATAAACATCTGTCGATAGTATTTCTGAAAAACGTCCTTCCCTGATAACTAATGCAACAGCAATAACATGTTTATTATATTGTGTAACATATAATGCTATATCAGCGTCGTCGAGTAGGCTCTTTAAATCTTGTGGGCGAGTTCGGTAATGGGCGAGTACAAGTAATGCAAAAATTTCGTTTAATAAATCCTGATCATCCTTTAAACGTGTTTTATCCAGTAAATAGTGTTCAATTTTATCTGGCTCAATTTCAACAATATAACTTACATCAACAGGATCTGCGTCTAAACATAACAAGCTAAACATCCAGTTTTCTAATGGGTCATTCGCCGCCCAACGGATTGGAGTTTGCATCTGTAATTTCAGCCAGCCGGGATATTTTTCGTTTAAAATTTGGTTAAAGCGTAACGCAAAACCGCGCCCGGTTCCCTCATAACCATGTACCGTGGTGGCAAAAACACATTGCGGATAATCTTCTAAATATCCACTCAACAATGGCACTGGAATCGCAGCGGCTTCATCAATTAATAATACATTCATATCGACATTTCCCTTCATCAACTCGTCAGGCGCATAAAACTGAACAATACTATCGCCAAATTTTACACAACCACGCGTGACAATGGCTGTGGGCAAGTTCTCCGCAATATGCTTAAAAACAATATTGGTTGCGCGCAACCGTGGTGCAGTAATGGCGATTTTTTTTATCCCAGACTCTAACAACCTCGCAACGACAAGACCAAGCGCTGCAGACTTACCGCGACCTCGATCAGAGATGACAACAACAGGATTACTTGTATCGTTCAGAATTTCAACTTCGATCGACTCAACAACACTTTGTTGCTCAGTCGTTAAGAAAGGGGCAACAAAGTCTTTTGCTGATGTCGCTTCCGGACTGCCAGGAAGTGAGACAAATGTTGCGTCAGTTTCATTTATAAGAATTAATTCAGCTGTTCTGTTAATACTCTTTAGCAATCGCTGACCAAAGGGCGATGCGTACACGACATTCCATCTTTCTACCGCCGGCATCAATAAAAAAAACAGTCCTCCACCAACGACAATGCCGCTTATCGCGGCAAAGCTATCCGGGTCGAAGTCTTGATTCGCATCAAATACAACAACCTTTGTCTCATTACCCAACCAGCCACGTGCTTTTTTAATAGCAAGGGAAGGGAAATCATCCAGTACCTGGTCGGTTAGCCAAAGTGATTCTGCTTCATATCCTGATAAAGTTTCCTGCAAAATACATTTTTGCCATGTTTCGTCACCTGCCAAAATAAAAACTTGCCGATGCAATGCAACACCACTCTCTCGGGAAAGTATTTCATTAATTCGAGTAAAATTCTGCGTGCAGTTAAGTGACAATTGTATTCCTTTAAACAAGATATCGAATAATAGAATACAAGCATAATCAGCTATACATCATAAGGGAAGAACAATTGTCAGGAACTATCGAGATAATAATTATATTGCACTGTATGTTACTGTCTGAGCCTATTATGTAGATGCCAACAGGTATAGCTTGTCCATAAAATATACTTACTGCTGGTTAGCGTATTGACCGATATATATGTGGCCGGCTGCGTTTACTGAGTATCAGCTGCCATAATTGTCCCTGGCGTGAGCGAAAAAAACCAGCACAACTTAAGAGATAATATTTCCACATACGATAAAAGCGTTTACCGTACTTTGGTTCTAATTCTGGCCAGGCAGAATCAAAATTCTCCCACCATGCCATCAGTGTTTTATCATAGTCATGGCCAAAATTGTGCCAGTCTTCAATCAAAAATCTGTCGTTCAATTCCGAAGTAATTTCGGCAGCTGAGGGTAACTTACCGTTAGTAAAAATATATTTATCAATCCAGGGGTCAATCATCGGTATCGTTTTATAGTTTCCAATGGTATGCAATAAAAACAGTCCATCATCTTTTAATAAACGTGAAGCCTTATCAAAGTAAACAGAATAGTTCTTTTGACCAACATGCTCAAACATCCCGACTGATACGATTTTATCAAACTCGCCTTCTAACTTACGGTAATCAGTCAATTCGATATTTACGGCTAATCCGGTACATCTTTCTTGTGCAAGTTTTTGTTGTTCTTTGGACACCGTAATACCGGTTACTTTAGCGCCGTAGTATTTGGCCGCGTGATAGGCAAGACCACCCCAACCGCAACCAATTTCCAGTAAGGTATCACCTGTTTTAAGTTCCAGTTTGCGACAAATCATATCCAGCTTGGCATTCTGCGCCTGTTCAAGATTCGTCGCATTCTGCCAATACCCACAGGAATAACTCATACTCGAATCAAGCATAGCTTCAAAAATATCATTACCGGTATCGTAATGCTGCTCGCCGACCTGAAAGGCGCGCTGGTAACTTTGTAAATTAAAAACACGATGCCGAATCACTTCGCCAAACAAACGCACCCGAGCCCAACCGACAAATTTTTCCTCAATGTCATAACTAAGCAAGCGATAAAACAGGTCGTCCAGAGCATGGCTATCCCAAAAACCTTCCATGTAACTTTCACCGAATCCTAAAGAACCATAGCTCAGCACCCGACTGAAAACTTCATCATCATAGACCTGAATATCCCAGGGATTCTCACCATTAAACTTAACACCGGCCAGGCCAACCAGCTCACGTAACACCTCGGGTGGTTCAAATAGTGTGCGTGTCTCGGGCATTAATCCCGAGTACGTTTTAGTAACTTCATCCATACCAAGACCCTTCTTCATAGACGTTGATGCGTTTACTGACCCACAACCAACTACCTTAAACAAGTAAACTTTAAAGACCAATATATAAAAAAATAATGAACCGGGTAACTCGTAAAAATACGTAGAAAGAATCGTTATGGTATATAAAGTCGTACGTTACTTATTGTAAACACTCCATATTTCCACAGCATCAATATGAAGAACTGACGGTTTCGGGTTATGCGTTGTTCTCTATGCGGACCTGATACTCTTCGTTATCATTCCATGCTTCACCTGTTATGCGAAAATAGATAGTCTGTGCAGTTGGTTTCGGCACCGGGAGTCGCACCATTTGCACGCCAAGTCCGGGGTCAGTGGTTGTGGTACTTTGAGTAACCTCGTCATCTATTCGCCATAAAATGGTTGCCGCAACAGGAAAACAAAAACCAAGACGCATCGCCGCTGGTATCACACTAATCGGCATTTGCGGAGACCAGAACCAGATATGAGTTTGCGGTACTATTCCCCGATAACGTGCCCAGAGAGTTTCGGGGCGATCAACAGGTTGGCCTTTTAGTATTGAGCATGCCAGCTTAATATATTCTGCATGGGTCCAGGCAAGTGGCATTGCCGAACCAGTTGGCCTACCCGCCAGCAAACCCACTTTTGCCATTGGCGCTTCATCCCATACTTGCTCGGACATCATTCCAGCCTCACCCGACATTGCCAGCATTGCACGTAAATAAGGCATGGCATCCGCACCCTGAATTAATTCATAGTGGCCGCGCTCACCTGTCAGTAAAGGCCAGAGCCTGCCATGCCCTGTTCCATTGAATGCAGTACCGTCTTTATGTTCACCATAACCATCACCGGTATAGCGATGCCAACCTGGACCATGCGGCGTATCGGTGCGTAAAAATTTATCCACTAATTTTAGCGTGTCACGTACCAGTGGGCTATCGGCCGAACGTAAACCGTAGCGTACCAACTGTAAAAAGTCGATACCGATTTGATCCGCTGCACTTAAACCAGGATCTTGCTGTCGATTTTTTACTTCCATTACTCGCGCTAGCGCATTGTCGCCACTAAAGGCTGACGGCGGCATAATACGAATGTAATAACCTTCCACTCCAGATTGTTGTGCAAGTTTAGTGTTAAAAACAGCGGTCCAGTCTTCAATGCGTACATTCCAGTAATCAGCCAGTTCGAGGACACTGGCTTCTGCAGACACCGCTAAAAAACGCGCACCGGATACCAGAGCGGCAATGCACACCGATAGGGTAAAAGTATTCACACCACTGTTTTCTTCCCAGCGATCCTGTGGGCTAACCGGTCCGTGCGACATCAGAAAACCTAAAGCACGCTGCACCATGTCCTGAACTTCAATACCATCAAGTGCATCACGATCGGCAAGTGTCCCCGCGAGTAACACTGGAAAAGCGACCTGGTCGAGTTGCACACCAGTCCAGTACGGCTTGCCACCCAGCCACTGGTTCTGTGCCCAGCTACCATCCTGATGCTGGGTTGCAATCAGATAACGTAATATTTCACGTGCCTCAATATCTTTGCCCAGTGCCAGTAATGCTCCGGCAGATTCAACCAGGTCGCGTGGCCACACCAGATGATAACCCGGCCTTTCCTCTCCCGTTTCGCCCCAGGGTATACTCAGGCTCGCCACCATTGCACCGCGAAATGTTTGGTCTTGATGAGTGCGCAAGACCATGGCACTCACTTTAAGTTGCGCAAACAAGTCTTCGGCCAAGCTGCCATTGGCGGTTATTTCTGCATAGGTTTTACAACCAGCATGCCAGCTCTGCCAGTGTTCAATTTGTTGTTGCCAGATTAATTCAAACGGTTGTAACAATGAAGACATTGCCAGGGTTGCAGCACCTTCTCTGCTAGTGGAAAAGCCTAGGCCGAGAACAGCATTACAGGGTAGTTCACCGGTTAGCGTCACATTACCAGGACCTGCATTTTGATAATGCCAACGCATTTCGCTGTGTTGATTAAAATCCTGCCAACCATCAGAAACCCCGCTATAACCTGCACTGCATTCTTTAAAAACATTCTGTTGTTTTAAATCAACGGCGGCTAAAGCCAAACCAAAAGGGCCCTGGTTTGCCCATAATATTTTTCGTCCGTGATACTCGCCGACCTGGGCCAGGTTGTTATTACCACTACCACCAAGATGTGGCGCAAGTAATACGTAGGGTTTTAAACTTGCATCCCCTTGCAAACTGATCTCAACCAGCACCACATCACGATTGAGCTCGGGAACAATGCGTTGAGTGAAAGTAAAACGGGGATGACTATGGACAATGGTAATCGCAGGTACACCCGCTGCATGATATTGCACCTGACAGGAGTCGAGATTTTTTAATTCAATCCAGAAACCTTTATCGTCGGCAATAATAAAGCCCATGTCGCGAATTTGCGGAATATCGATGCGTGGATAATACACTTCATTAAGAATACCACTGCCTATGGTGAACCAAATGCGCGAGGCGCCTAAGGTCGTGCCAACAGCTTGTTTATTGGAGCTACTCCAGTTAATCGACATACCCGGGGCACCCGGGGCGTTATCCTGATAAATTGTTTTAGACATTATTTAAATACCAACACTGAGAAATTTTTATTTAAGTTCTTTTACTCATTTTCTGGCTCGCTGCCGTTTTTGTTTTTACCGGATACCCAATGTGTAGGAGACAACCAGGCATGACCATCACCAGCAACTAAACGCTCGGCAGCTTCCGGGCCCCAACTACCGGCCCGGTAATTTGGAAAATCGGATGCCGGATTTTGTTGCCAGGCATCCAGGATAGGTTGTAATAACAGCCAGGCTGCTTCGACCTGGTCACTGCGCATAAATAATGTTGCATCACCGATGAGCACATCATGCAACAGCGTTTCGTATGCACCGGGCGATTTCTTGTCGAAGGCTTCAGAGTAGGAAAAGCGCATATCTACCGGACGTAAATGTAATGGAGAACCCGGTTCTTTTGCCATGAATTTTAAAATGATACTTTCCTGAGGATGAATTTGAATAACCAGTCGTACAGGTTCTGTATTTAAACCGGTTAAGGCAGGAAACGCATTGTGCGGAACATCGTGAAAGCGAATCGATATTTCCGAGGCTGACTGGGTTAAGCGTTTACCCGTACGCAAGTAGATAGGCACACCTTGCCAGCGCCAGTTATCAATCAATATTTTTAATGCTGCATAAGTTTCAATGTTGGATTTTTTTGCGATACCCGGCTCATCTCTATACTTAGGCATACTCTGCCCGTCAATCCAGCCTGCGTCATATTGACCCCGCACGGCACACCTGGAAACATCCGTTGCAGAATATTTTCGACACGCCAGTAATACATCAAGTTTCTTATTTCGAATGTCATTGGCATCATAAGCGACAGGCGGTTCCATTGCGATTAAACACATCAGTTGCAATAAATGGTTTTGTACCATGTCACGTAAGGCACCGGCCTTCTCGTAGTAATCCGCTCGATGTTCCACCCCTAATGTTTCAGCAACGGTAATGGTGATATGGTCGATATACCTGCGGTTCCAGATAGGTTCAAAAATTGGATTAGCAAAGCGTAACGCCAGAATATTTTGTACTGTTTCTTTGCCCAGAAAATGATCCATTCTGAAAATCTGTTGTTCATAAAAATGGGTAGTCAGTGTTTGATTGATTCTTCGGAATGATTCGAGATCATGTCCCAGTGGTTTCTCTACGACAATACGGACTCGCTGTCGATCAGTTGCAAGGTCGGCTTTGGACAGACCATCTGCTACCGCGGCAAATAAACCCGGTGGAATGGCAAGATAAAATACGATGGCGCCGGGTTTTTGATGGTCATCTTCATGCAGGCTTTGTTTCAATTTTGTGTAAGCAGATTGATCGGTAAGATCCATAGCATGACTGCTTATACAGGTAGCAAAACTATCCCACTCGGCCGCTTGAAAATTATCTCCATGACAGAACTGACTGGCACCATCGCGCAATCGTGGTAGAAGTTCTTCGTTACTGATATCACGGTCAACCCCGATTAGATGAAAGTTTTCAGGCAACTGATTTTTACGATGCAAATCAAAAAGTGCGGGACCAACCAGGCGCCAGGCCAAGTCACCCAGCGCGCCAAACAATACAAAGCTTGCGTTCTGTGGCAATGTTAACGCTGTTGTTTGTTGCATAAGACTAACTCGCCTGACGCATACGTTTTAGCGTAGTGAGTATTTTAGAATACGGCTCGACGAATTTTTTTATACCCTCGTCTTCCAAAACCTGCATCAACACGGGCATATCGATTTTTAAATCCGCAAGTTGTGCCATCACGGCTTTAGCCCCGGCGATTGACTGTTCAATGCGCAAGGCGGGTTCACCATGGTCCCGGTAGGCATCCAATGTTTCACGCGGTAAGGTATTAACAGTATCAACCGCAATCAAGGGCTCGACATATTTTATATCACTGTAGGCCGGATCTTTGGTGCCGGTACTGGCCCATAATAAACGCTGCACTTTTGCGCCCGCTTTGGCCAGACTTTGCCAGCGTGCACTATGAACCACCGTTTGAAAATGCTGGTACGCAAGCGCAGCACTGGCAATCGCTGCATGGCCGCGCAATTCACGTGCAGCTGTGAGTAAGGGGTTATCTTTTACTGTAGCATCCAGAAGTGCATCAACCTTAACGTCGATTCGACTCAGGAAAAAACTCGCCACCGATGCCACTGAATCCAGTGGCAAGCCTTGCGTATGGCGTAGCTCCAATGCCTGCAGATACGTTTCCAAAACACTGGCATAACGTTCGACAGAAAACAGTAAGGTTACATTTACATTAATGCCTTCGGCTAACAATATCCTTACGGCTTTTAAACCTTCTTCCGTGCCGGGTATCTTAATCATTATATTTGGCCGCTTTAAATGCGCCCATAAATCTCGCGCTTCTTTAACCGACGCTTTGGTATCACGCGCGAGCAACGGTGAGACTTCAATGCTGACATAACCGTCCCTGCCGGCACTTGATGTATAGACAGGTAAAAAAAGATCCGCTGCACGACCAATATCTTCTAATACCAGGGACGTATAAATTGTTTCGGTCGTGACATCCGTCGTATTCAGTCGCTTAATATCATCACTATAGGCAGTGTCTTGTGAAATGGCTTTTTCAAAAATGGCCGGGTTTGATGTTAAACCGGCAAGTTTGTCCTGCTCAATCAGCTTCACCAGCGTTCCGTCAGTGAGAATGGTGCGATCAATAAAATCCAGCCAGATACTCTGACCCAGATGATTTAAAGAGGTAAGATTTTTTTTATTCATGGACTCTCCTTGTAAGGTTACATTCACCACATTGAATAGCGAATTGTTATACATTTCTCTGGCAGACTTGGTACCAACAACAGACTATCAATTTTTGGACAACTGAAGCCACCGACTAGTTTCATTTTGTTCAACCATTTTTATTAATCAGAATCAGATAGAGCGACACAGAATAAAAATACGAATAAAGGGATTATCTGGGCGTGGTTTAATCAAGACGTTTTTTGAAACGTAAAATTGCAAAACTAATCGTTACCAACATAAACAAAAGTAAGGCATAAATATCATTCGACATTTGTGATATCTCGGCACCGCGCAACATAATGCCGCGAATCAGGCGTACAAAATGAGTTAACGGTAATACTTCCGCAATATATTGAGCGGCACGGGGCATGCCTTCAAAGGGAAACATAAAACCGGAGAGCAATATCGAAGGCAGGAAAAAGAAAAAAGTCAGTTGCATCGCCTGGAACTGGTTTTTCGCAATGGTTGAAATCACCAGTCCCAGACTCAGGTTCGCGGCAATAAAAATTAGAGCTACAAGATAAATAGCCATCACCTGACCATTGACTGGAACATGAAATAAAAATATTCCCAGTAACATAATAAGAGTGACCTGGATAAGACCAATAACAATGTAGGGAATAATTTTCCCTATCATCAACTCGGTAGTTGTTACTGGTGTGTTGATTAACAATTCCAGATTACCGCGTTCGCGTTCTCTTACAACGGCAACGGCAGTAAACAAGACCATAGTCATCGTCAGGATAACGCCGATCAACCCAGGCACAACAAACACCGAAGAGCGTCGTTCCGGGTTATAATAATTTCGCACTTCAAATAGTTCTGTTTGTTTAATGGATTTTGCAGCACTGCGCACATTAAAGGTCATTTTTGTCAGTGTCTGAGCTGTCGCTAAAATAACCGGGTCGCTGCCATCTATCATTAACTGCGCTGCAGGTCGATTGTTTTGCTGTAACCGCCGTTCAAAGTCTGGCGGTATTAAGATTCCAACATTAATTTCGCCACGGTCAAGCAGCACTTTAAGTTCGGCCCCCGTTGTCACCTGCTGTACCTTATCAATGACCTGGCTTATCTGCATATCGGCAACTAACTGGCGCGAGAGTTGTGTGCCGGCCTGGTCGGCAACCGCAGCCGATAAGTGACGTACATCGGTATTGATAGCATAACCGAACAATAGAATCTGCATGATAGGGATGCCAACGATCATTCCAAATGTTAACCGGTCGCGGCGAAGTTGCAGTATCTCTTTATCAAGAATGGCAAACAGACGCGTTAAGCAGCGGCTCATACACCACCCGCTATTGCTGGTTTATTGGTTACGGTTACAAACACATCTTCAAGACTCGGATGTGTATCCCGACAATGTGATTCGACCTGTGCCGAATTTAATATTTGTTGCACGTAGTTTTTCGCATCGCCTTGTTGCTTGTTTACCAATACACGCTGGCGCGTTCCTAATTGGGTAACGCTAATGATATTCGTAGCATCCTTCAATGTATGTGCAACCTGGCGTGGACTTGTAGACTCGACTTCTACTACATCACTATTTATTTCCTGCATCAATGTTTCCGGTTCACCATTAGCAACAATGCGCCCACGGTCTAGAATGGCCAGATTATGACAGCGCTCGGCTTCATCCATGTAATGTGTGGAGACCAGAATAGTCGTGCCGGAATCGACGAGTTGAAATAAATTATCCCAGAAATCACGTCGTGTTTGTGGATCAACGGCACTGGTAGGTTCATCCAGTAATAACAACTCGGGGCGATGTAATGTCGCCGCCGCCAGTGACAGTCGCTGCCGCTGCCCACCACTTAAAGTTCCGGCAAACTGTTTCGCTAGCGCGCTCAGTCGATATGTTCCCATCGCCGCCTCTATACGCGTGCGACGTTGCGTGCTTGGCATGCAATAGATACGCGCCATAAAATTCAGATTTTCAAACACCGTCAGGTCTTCATACAAAGAAAATCGTTGGGTCATATAGCCAATTTTCTGTTTGAGAATTTCTGCTTGTTCGGGCACACGATAATTCAATACGCTCACGCTCCCCTCAGTCGGCGTCAGTAAACCACACAACATCCGAATTGTCGTTGATTTACCGGAACCATTAGGTCCCAAAAAACCAAAGATACGTTTACGCGGAATTGCCAGATTGACGTGGTCGACCGCCGTCAGGTCACCAAAGCGTTTGGTAAGATTAGTCGACTCAATTGCGTTTTCAGTGTTCATGTTTGATTCAATGACACTATTTTACTGTCGCTTGAAATTCAACCCGAAGCGGAACCCCGGAAGGTAACTGTACACTGCCAGGGTCGGTTATTTGTACTTCGGCAAGATAACTCAGTCGTGAACGATCCCGCTCGGTTAGGGAATAGTACGGCGTAAATACGGCTTCGCTACTGATCATCCGTACCTGACCCGCAAAGGGTTTATCTATGCCATCTATATAGATACTTGCCTGACTACCCTGATGAACACTTGCGCGTAGCGGCTCGGGTACATAAATACGTGCATACGGTGCTTGATTGATTAACATAACGGCTATTACAGCACCTGCCGATGGCCGCTCACCGGCCTGATAGGGTAAATTATCAAGCCGACCTTGTCGCGGTGCACGCAAGGTCATATTGTCCAGCGTTATAGTCAAGGCACGCGCTCGCGCCTGAGCTTGCGCAACCGCTGCCTCGGCCTGGCCTAATTCTTCGATGGTAGTGCCATGTAATAATTCTTCGAGTGCCGCGCGCATGGCCTTTTTATCTGCGCTGGCTTTTTTTAACTTGGCTCGCGCCGAATCAACTGCTTCTTTACTAATTAATTTTTCAGCCAACAAGGTTTGTGCACGGATAAATTCTGTGCGGTCATTATCTTCTTCGCTCTGCGCGCCCTGTAGTTTTGCTTTGGCTTCATCAATACGTTCAGCACGTGGCCCACGCTTAAGTTCGGCAAGCCGTGCTTGTGATTGCACCGTTACCGCGACAGCTTCATCGAGCTGCGCCTGTATGCGACGAGGATCCTGTCGTAAAATAATGGCATTCGCTTCGAGTATATCGCCTTGCTGGGCGACTCTTTCAAGTATCGGTTCGTTGGTCTCGGCTATTAGTTCTAATCGGTCCCATTCAAGGAGTCCAACCGCACTCAAGGGTTCGCCCTTGCTACAGGCATAGAGTGTGAGTAAAAGTACTATACCCAGAATATTTTTTACTGGAACAGATTTCAGGCGAGCTGCCAGGCTTGTGTTCATCATAAATTATCCTTAATCAATTTCGTATTGTTGTGCTTGTCGTTAAGAGGCGTATGTAGAATAAATTTGGATATCCTCCAAAGATAACAACTCTTAACTCAAATTGGTATAAACTTTGAATAAGCCACATCATCCACAAAATTGTTAGCAGTCGGAGCTTAGCGGCAAATGTCGACGCCGTAAGATATTTTCAAGCATTGGGTTTGGCATTGTATATTTCTTGTTTATTCTTATGGTCGAATCATGCTTCACTAATATCATATAATACAACTTTAGCCTAGTCTGATTTCATTTGTACCTACAATTTAAATCCAAACACAGTGATCCTTAATTCAGATAATGCTACATTGCCAGTTAATCCAATTTTTGCATAAACAACCAAACAGGAACATTTTATGGAAACCCTCCGCCAGTTTGAATATGGTCTGAGCCCCCTCGCATTACTGCTACTGGTGGTATATCACCTCTATTTATATCGTAAAATTTGCAAAGATCCCTTAAGTACATCGCAGGGGCTGGCAACACGCACGCGTACACTCTGGGTGAAAAGCATAATCCAGGAAGGAAAAAACATTCTTGCAATCCAGACATTACGTAACTGGACTATGGCGGCTACTTTTCTCGCCTCCACCGCAATACTTATCAGTTTAGGTATATTCAATCTGACATTAACCGCTGAAAAACAGGGCGAGTTGTCATTGTTACTTGGGCCCTTCGCCAGTAGTCATCCGGGATTATGGCTTGGCAAACTTATTTTGTTAGGCGCTAATTTTCTATTTGCATTTTTTAATTTTATTCTTGCAGTACGTTACTATAATCACACTGGCTTCATGATTAACTTACCCACCGATGCCGATACTGGCATTAGTGTAGAAGATGTCATTGAAATTCTCGATCGTGGTGGCATGCACTATACACTTGGCATGCGCAGCTATTACCTGACGTTACCTCTGATCTTATGGCTGTTTGGTCCATTATGGTTAATGGCAGGAACGCTATTGCTCATCATTGCTCTCTATCGACTTGACCGCGGTGTGTAACACTAATGTCATTTTTGGTTATTAGATGTAAAAAATCACCATGCTAATTGAACTGAATTACGCCTGGATACTACTGTTCGTACACGCTGTACTCGCGATTATAAGTGCCAGTCATGCATTATTATTTAAGCATGACCCTAGAGCCGCACTGGGCTGGATTGCAGTTTGTCTTGCTTACCCGTTTATCGGGCCAATCATGTACTACCTTTTCGGTATAAACAGATTACAAACACGTGCACACTGTCTAAAAGGCGCACCCATAAAACGGCTTAAGATTGGTTACGAAAGATCCGATAATCCTGATACGGAAACGAATAACAGCATTTCAAAATCATCAAGCAATCGCATTAATCAGCCGACACTAAAAGATTCTCTCACACGATCACTGGCACGTTCATCAGCTGCGGTTACGCATCGACCCCTGGTTGAAGACAATACACTGAATACTTTTTTTAATGGCGATAGTGCTTATGCCGCCATGCTTGCTGCTATAAATCAAGCCCGACATACAATTTGTATGATGTCATACATCTTTGATACCAATCATACTGGACGCACATTCATAGATGCGCTCGCTGCCGCGCAAGCACGCGGTGTTGAAGTGCGTGTCTTACTCGATGGTATCGGTGAACTTTATAGTTTCCCGTTCGCAGGACAACTGCTAAAAAAACGGGGCATGCAAGTTGCGCGATTTATTCCGCCGCGGCTTATTCCACCATCAATACACATAAACTTACGTAACCATCGCAAATTACTTATTGTCGATGCGAGCATTGGTTTTACCGGCGGGATGAATATTGGCGACCGTCATCTACGCAAACAAAAAAATAATCGTAAAGGCATCTCAGATTTGCATTTTCAATTAAGCGGACCCATCATCACTCAGTTACTAGAAGTATTCGATGAAGACTGGAGCTTCGCTAACGGCAAAAAATCTTACAATAGTAACAAGAATAAACAGCCGATTAAAATTCCTGCCCAGCCTGTTAAGAGTAATGCTATATGTCGCGTAGTAACGGACGGGCCAAACGAAGACCTCGGTAAACTCACCATGATTATAAGTGGTGCTGTGGCACTTGCGCGTAAACGCGTATCAATCATGACGCCTTACTTTTTACCACCACCCACCCTTGTGAGTGCATTACGTGCTGCTTCATTACGTGGCGTCGATGTATCAATTATCCTGCCCGAAAAATCAAACCAACCACTGGCACACTGGGCTACCCGTAATATGTTATGGGAGTTACTCCAATTCGGAGTACACATTTATTACCAGCCAGCGCCTTTTTCACATAGTAAATTAATGTTAATCGATGAAGACTACGCACACATCGGCTCAGCTAATATCGACGCCCGAAGTTTACGTTTGAATTTTGAACTCGTGGTAGAAATTTTCGATCGGGAATTTAATGCAAAAATGGCCAAGCACTTCCAACAAATAAAAAAAATATCAACCGAAGAAACATTATTCAACGTTGATAATCGTAGTCTACCCGCACGTATTCGCGATGCAATCGCCGGGTTGTTTTCACCTTATCTTTGAAGACTAAACTTTATTATTACTCAAATTTTACTTTCCCGAACAACCATCTATTAAGTCCTACCTTGCACGGTCATTTTAAGTAATAGATATAATCAACAGAAAAACGCAAGCCTACTGCAATAGATTTTTCAGTTAGTTGTATGCTTAGTCATTTTCAGATTTATGGTAGGGAAATTTAGTATACCCATATCGAATCGCCAGAATAGTTAGGGCAAGAATAAAAGCAGCGCCAGCAAGAACAAATACACAAAGTATAGTCACACTCTACTTTCTTCTTTTAAATAACTTTCATCTTTGTAGTGTATTTCAACTTCAGATTCGCCCAATACTGCTTTTCTATTTACAACACACCGCACTGCATTTTTTTCTGATGGGATTATATACATTATTTTATGCAAAATATTTTCAAGTACATTCCTTAGTCCACGAGCTCCATTACCACGTTCCAAGGCAATTTCTGCGATGGCTGTTAATGCATCTTGTTCAAACTCTAAATCAACGCCATCAAATTCAAACAAATGTGTGTACTGTTTAATTAATGCATTTTTTGGTTCTGATAGAATTTTTACAAGTGAATCAATATCAAGTTCCTGTAAACCAGCTACGATTGGAAAACGACCTATAAACTCAGGAATCAAGCCAAAATATCGTAAATCCTCTGCCTGAGCCTGAGAATAAACATCTATAATTTCTTCTTTATCATCTGCATGGCCCGCATGAAAACCGATAGATGTTTTCCTGGGAGTAATTCGGTTCTTGATTATTTCGTCAAGCCCGGAAAACGCTCCACCAACGATAAACAAAATATTAGTCGTGCTTATTGTGGTTTTTTCTTTACTATCTTTACCACGATTTTTATCAGGTAATTTAATATTTGAATCTTCAACCAACTTGAGTAACGCCTGCTGAACACCTTCGCCTGAAACATCACGATGTCCATGTGCTGATTCACTACTATGTGCAAGCTTATCAATTTCATCTATATAGATAATCCCCCATTCAGCAAGACCGATATTACCATCAGCTTCATCAACTAAATGATGTAAAATAGTTTCTACGTCTTCACCAACATAACCTGCCTGTGTAAGCGTTGTTGCATCAGCAATAACAAATGGAACACCAAGAATACGTGCAAGATTTTTAGCTAATAATGTTTTACCCGAACCCGTAGGCCCCAGTAATAAAATATTTGATTTTTCAATTTCAATATCGCTATTGCTCATTTCAACATTAGGTTGCTTACTAACCAAAGTAAGACGTTTGTAATGATTGTAAACCGCAACAGCCAATGACTCCTTAGCCGAATCCTGACCAATAATATAATCATCCAGTTTCGATTTTATTTCTTTTGGTATTGGAGGTTTGCTAAAAGGCTTTAATAAGGAACGCTTTCTTCCCCAGCTTGTTACAACCTGATTTGCCAGTTGCACACAGCTTTCACATATATGTCCTTCCAGACCAGCAATAAGTGGAGTTGTTGATGATTGCTCTGCACCACAAAAAGAACAAGCGTGAATTTTAATATCTTGCATTATTGGCTCCCTGTTAATTTCCAGCCTTCTTATTAGCCAGTTTTTTTAACCATGTTCGTTGGCAAACTTTGCGTCGATTAAGTAAAAGTTTTTCTCTGATTAAATTTTCAGCACGTTTATATCCCACAGGTCCGTCCGCATATATTTTTTCGCAAAAAATTAGATGAAAACCCATCTCCGATTCAGTTATCTCGCTTATCTCACCTTCATTAAGTTTAAATAACATATCGTCTAATACCGGAAATAATTGTCCCCGTGGAATATTACCAATCATTCCACCGTTTAAAGCAGTAGGGCATTCAGAATGTTTTTCAGCTTGTTCAAAAAATCTCTTTGGTTTATTGTTAACCCGCTTTTGAATGTCTTTTATTTTCTGCAAAGACTTCTCTCGCGTATTTTCTTCAAAATCTTCATTGATAGTAATAAGTATATGCCGGGTAACACGTGATTCAGGCTGGGTGAATTTTTCTTTGTGCAAGTAATAATAAAGCTTGATATCAATGTCATTAATTCCGGCCATATTTGAACTGATTTTACCCAACACAGCTTCAACTTTTAACTCACGACATAATGATTTTTTCAGTATGGCTTCACTAAGATTATTATCCTGTAAATCCTGTAAAAAACCTTCTTCGTCTTCATATCGAGAACGCACATTTTCAACTGCATCAAGTACAACCGATTCAGGAACAACAACATTGTTAGCCTCATCCGAACCCAGAACTAACTGTTCTATTTCGTATTGTTTCAGTGCCTGCTGGGTTACATAGTCAAGCTCTCGATCACTTAAATCACCAGGCGCTTTCCCAAAACTCAGCAAGGCTGTTCTTAATACATGATAATTAGTTGCTTGTAACCGACTTAACTCTTTGGATGCGACAAGTTCAATATCCTTAGCCATAACTGTACTCATTATTTTTCTACTGATTTCAAAGCAGATTCAGGAACCTGTAACGTTCTACCAGGAAAACGTATGTGATATTGAATATCTACCAAATCCATAAGCACTTTTGTTACCTCTCCGATATCATTTTCAGCAACAATAACGTCACCATCTATCGACAATGTTTTTGCCGCCATCACCTTTTCTCTGAATTCAAATTGGCTTGGGTTCCATGGTGCATCTTCAGAAATTAATTCTTCTTCCTTACAACCGACCAGAATATCCTCTTCAAGGAAATGCACTGAATAAATAATATATTCTTGCAGATAGGTTCCGGTACTTTGGATATGACCACAACTTCCACGTTTAATCAGTGGCTCACCAACTTCCAGGCCGGGATACGTACCATCATTACGAACATTACGTATTAACCGGACTTTTTCTCCATAGTCATAATGTGGTTTCATAATTTATCTCGCATCTAGCTTTTTATTAGCTGATCTAACGATACAAACGTTTCCTGTGGTTCAAGCATTTTGTAGACTTTCAAGACTTTTTCAGTAGCCGCATCAGAATCAACAAAATCAGTATATGCCTGCAGTAAAAAAGTTTTATAAACATCACGAAGTGCATCCTCGGCTTCAGGAAGACTGTCCTTTACTGTATTCAGATAATTATGGAAACGTTGCAGTATATGCAACCTGTTAACATGAACGATTGTTTGGTCGTAATCAATGTCAAAATATTGCAGAAAATCTTCAGCACTTACCAAATCTTCCATATCATCTTCAAAAATTTCAAGACTCATATTCAACACCTCATTTTGATACAGCAAATTCACTGTAACCACGAATGGAAACAATATTGCTGTTGTTAGTAATACTCGATTTTTCCAAAGCCATATCCAACAGAAATTTCACGTGTAAACGGTCAAACGGATCCAGTTCAGTCAACTTTGACAGCATTTCCAGACCGCTTTCAATATTATTTAATCGTAATGACAGATAACTCGCACCTTTAAGTGCCAATAAATAAAAACGTAATAATCCCATTGATACAAGTGCAGCAGAACCAAGGTGCGGTTCAGTTATATTTCGCCAGTCATCAGGCAAGCCGAGTTTACTACCAGCGGCTTGCATTGCTTTGCCCGCTGTTTTAAGTGCCGCAGTGTAATCATGTTGATAATAATAATAGCGATACAACGCCACAATGACCGCCAGATTCTCCGGCGCCATCGCATAGGCTTTTAACAAAAAATTTTCAGCCATATCCGTACCGTACATTTCAGCAGCCTGATTAATTAATATTTCAACTTCGGCACTCATATCCTCGTTAAAATACATACTGCTATATTCAAAATCCTGTAAATCCATCAGAAGGCTCCTGCCGCCTTGCCAAGCTGTTGTGCATGACTTGTTGTAGAGACATCTTCAGGTTCACAAACATTGACTGCTTCACATTCATCACAGTCATGATTAAGAGTGACTTGACCATTTTCCATATGAAAATGCTGTTTAATCTGTCCTTCCAGAATTTCAATCCGTTCTACCAAACAACTGATGGCCTTACCAACCGGGTCAGGAATTAAATGATGATTCAAGTCGATACCATACGGATTGAGTAAGCCAACTTCATTGACCTGAACAATTTTCCCGGGTATTCCGATAACAGTACAATTAGCTGTTACATCCGCTATCACTACCGAATTAGCACCTACTTTTACTTTTTCAAATAAAGTAATCGGGCCAAGAATTTTTGCACCTGCACCAACCATGACACCATCTTTTAATGTAGGGTGACGTTTACCCTGATTCCACGAGGTGCCACCCAGTGTTACGCCGTGGTATAACGTAACATCGTTACCGATTTCCGCGGTTTCTCCGATCACGACACCGGCACCATGGTCTATAAAAAATCGACGACCAATTGTTGCCCCCGGATGAATATCAATATTAGTTAACACTCTTGATAGAAATGAAATTAAACGTGCAACAAAACACCAGTTTCTTAACCAGAGATAATTAGATATACGATGAAATATAATCGCATGCACACCAGGGTAAGTTAATATAACCTCAAGTTTACGTGTTGCAGCAGGGTCACGTTCAAAAACGCAATTGACATCCTCTTTAAGTTGCCTTAAAAACCCTTGTTTGTCTCTGTTATGATTTGCATTCATACAATCACCATCTTCATATATTAATTAAAGGCTAGTGCCGAAACCGTCTTTGAATCAGTATCGAAATTACATAGTTCTGCAAAAAACCTTATAAATTCTTTCTCGCCAGGAAGACGTTTAGATATCGACACATATTTTCGTATGTGTGCCAATATTATTTCTGCCTGTACATATGTTAGAGCTATTCCCAATTCTGAATACGCACGCATCACGCCATGACGACCAGAATGTTTTCCAACAATTAATTTATGCTGACGACCAAAAATAGCAGGATTAACGCCTTCATAATTTTTAAAATCTTTAAGTAAGCCATCAACATGAACACCAGACTCATGAGTATAAACACCTTCGCCTGTTAAACTTTTTTGCCATGGAATTGGTCGACCCGATGCACTTGCTACTTTATTAGCAACATCCGAAAAATTTGTTAAATTAACTCCGACATCGAAACCATAAAGATTTTCAAGCCCGACAACCACTTCTTCTAAAGCAGCATTACCTGCTCGTTCTCCCAGACCGTTTACTGTCGTATTAACATGTGTTGCACCGGCAACAGCTGCGGCCATTGTATTTGCAGTGGCTAGTCCAAGGTCATCATGCGCATGCATTTCAATTTCAATATCAGTGTTGTTACGTAAATTCTGGATTATTGCTAAAACTCCAAACGGCTCCATAATGCCAACCGTGTCCGCAAAACGAAACCGACGTGCTCCAGCCTGCTGTGCAACTTCGATAACTTTAAGTAGAAAAGAAAAATCTGCACGTGAAGCGTCTTCCCCGCCAACACATACATCCAGACCCATATCTACTGCTTCACTAACATAGTGTTGTATTGAATCAAGAACCCAGTTACGTGTTTTAGATAATTTATTCGTAATTTGTTGATCAGAGACCGGTATCGATAAATCAACCATATCAACATCAAGGTGCTTACATGCAGCGATGTCCCGTTTATGCATACGTGCCCATACAAGTAAGCGTGCATTTAAACCAAGCTGTGTAATCGCCTGAATTGATGTACATTCATCATTGCCCATTGCGGGTGTACCTATTTCAAGTTCATGTATACCAATGGCGTCAAGACTGCAGGCAATATCAATTTTTTCCTCAACAGAAAAAGCAACACCCGCAGTTTGTTCTCCATCTCGCAATGTAGTGTCATCTATAATGATTGTTCGTTGAGTTTGATCCATTACACTATCTCTTATCGTTTCACTGTTAACTATTGCAACCCACATGCCAATGGTAATTAATCAAATAAAACAATAACTTATATTATTATTGTCAGGTTTCATAAACGACAAAAATAACAATGCAATACTGATTGTTATAAAGGTGACAATAATATAAATCGAATTTAGTCGGGCTTCTAAATACACTTGTTCATGGCTATTACAAGCTTCATTGTTTTAATGGAAATGTTCGATGAATTAACTGGAAACTTACCGGATGTACTCCGTTGTACACCCGGGAAATTGACAGGACGCGATTAAACGTCAGTTGGAGTTGAATCTTTGACTTACCGGTTTATGCATAAGTAGGTGCAAAAGCTTTTTCAGGATCCTCTACTGGTGCTCCATTAGCCCAGTAAGGAGATAATTTACGTAATTTCTCCATAATGGGTGGTACCGCAGCAATCACTTTTTCTACCTCTTCCATGGTGTTATAGCGTGAAAACGAGAACCGAATTGTACCATGCGCTGCAGTATACGGAATCCCCATTGCTTTCATTACATGGGATGGATCGAGGGAGCCCGAAGTACAGGCAGAACCACTGGAAGCAGCAATACCTTCTTTATTTAGTAATAAAAGAATACCTTCACCTTCAATATATTCAAATGCGATATTTGCTGTGTTTGGTAAACGCTTGTCAGGATTACCCGTCACAAAAGCACTGGGAACAATTTCCAGAATACCTTCTTCAAGTCTGTCGCGCATTGCTTTAACAACAGTGTTTTCATATTCAATATGCGCGAGAGCAAGTTCGCACGCTTTACCCAGGCCAATAATCGAGGTTACATTTTCAGTTCCGGCGCGACGACCACGTTCCTGATGCCCTCCTCTTAATAATGGTCTGAAACGCGTACCGCGACGTAAATATAATACACCAACACCTTTTGGTGCATGGAGTTTATGTCCGGATAAAGATAAAAAATCTATCCTGGTATCTTTTAAATTAATTGGAATTTTGCCAACAGCTTGCACAGCATCAGTGTGAAACATCACCCCGGCAGCATTGGCTAACTCAGCCATTTCTTCAACCGGGAAAATTGTTCCAGTTTCGTTGTTCGCCCACATCACCGATACAATCGCGACCTTATCTGACAAAAGGCTTTTGTATATCTCTAAATCAAGGTTACCCTTACTGTCCACTTCCATGTAATGAACTTTATAACCATCCTTTTCAAGATACTCACATACATTTAAAATCGCAGGATGTTCAACACTTGTCGTAATTATTTCCTTACGATCAGGCTGCGCTTTGATAGCAGATAATAAAGCAGTAGAGTTTGATTCTGTGCCACATGAAGTAAAAATAATTTCAGAATCATGCTCAACACCTAACAGATCCTGTATTTGTTTACGCGCTTTTTTTAAAGCATGTCCGACCTTGTTACCAAAACTGTGCATTGAAGAAGGGTTACCATATTGCTCGGTAAAAAATGGTAACATTTCGGCAACAATCTCCGGGTCAACCATTGTCGTTGCATTGTTATCAAGATAGACATCAGCCATGATTAACCTCCGGCACTAATAGTTGCGGGCATTTGAGTTGCAGGAATAACCTTAATGAATTCACCAAGATCCTCGATTAAACGTTGCTGAATTCCACCCAGAGTCGCAGCAGCAAGTTGACAACCTGAACAAGCACCTATCATGTTGACATAAATAGTATTCCCAATAACTTCAACTAACTCAACGTCACCACCATCAGCTTTTAACTGCGGACGTAATGATTCAAGAACCATTTCAATGCGTTTAATTCGTTGTAGACTTGTCATACTACCGCTTGCCGCAACTGCAGGTTCAGCGGGTGCTTCTGACGGATTAAATTTCTCACCGTTTTCTTCAAGCACCATTGTTAATATTTCTTCAATACCTTCATGACAGGAGGCACAACCACCACCCGCTTTAGTGTAATTAGTAACATCTTCCACTGTACGCAAATTATTTGCTCGAATAGTGTCTTCAATCATCACGGCATCGATTGCAAAACATTTACAGATTAAAGCACCTTCTTCATGGTCATCTTTCCATTCTTCACCACGATAATCGGCGATAGCAGCCTGTAACGCTTCACGTCCCATAACTGAACAATGCATTTTCTCAGGTGGCAGGCCTTCCAGATAATCGGCAATGTCCTGATTGGTAACTTTCAATGCATCATCTAACGTTTTACCTTTAATGATTTCGGTTAGAGCAGATGATGATGCGATAGCAGAGCCACAACCAAATGTCTGGAAGCCTGCATCAAGTATAGTTTCATTTTCCGGATCAACTTTTAAGGTTAAACGTAAAGCATCACCACAACTTATTGAACCCACTTCACCCGTTGCATTCGCTTCTGTAACAGCACCGGCATTTTTTGGATTAAAAAAGTGTTCTTTAACTGTTTCTGAATAATCCCACATACTTATGTCCTCTTTGTACTGTTAAACTGAAAATGAATTACCACAACCGCAACTTGCAGTGGCATTCGGATTATGAAATTTAAAACCTGTTCCTTCCAAACCTTCAACAAAATCCACGGTTATCCCTTGCATCATTGGCGCACTTAATGGATCGATAAAAATTTTTACATTACCAAATTCAACAACGGTATCGGCTTCTTCTGCACTTGCTTCTAATGCAAGTCCATATTGCATACCGGAACAACCACCGCCTGAAACGCTGATCCTCAAACCACCATCCGGTGTTTCTGAATTGCTAATAAAATTGTTAATGGCTTTAGTGGCACTTTCTGTCAGTGTAAGCATATGATTCATCCCTCTTGGCAAATGGCTTGCATTAATCTATCTGCGACTGTTATTTGTCTGGTAATTGTCTTAAGTGCAAGTGGCATGCCACAGCATTTAAACGTATATAACTAACTGAAATAACAAGAATTACACACTAAACCGCTACAATTTGTAATGTTGCAAACAAGCCAATGAAAGGGTTCTACAAAAGCTACTTTGTAGCCTTTACGACATTGTAATGTGCAAGCATAGAAATAGAATTTAAACTTAATTGAGGTAACAAATATGAACTTACATGAATTAAATCCCGGTGATATTGTTTTTGCAGCCATTACTATCGTAAATGATGGTAGTGTGCCCGGTATGGCAGAGAATGGCATTATTGCAGAACAAGGAACACGCGGTGTTATCATTAATACAGGACATATTGAACATGATCCGGCGAGTGAATTAATGTTAGTCCGTTTTGAAACCACCGATAAAAACCTCGGGCCGGCTGTGGGTTGTTGGTATAAAGAATTAACAACAGAAGCAACACAAAACAAGGCTTAAAATGAGACATAAAAATTTGCCCGGGTTGGCAACTGCAACTGATATAATCTTTTCCTATCATCAAGATAGCAAACATCATTTGAATGCTTATGCAAAAGGGCCCGACACAATCGACTGGTCGGCCCAACCAGTTGCATTCAGGCACTATTCGAATACAGCTGTTATTGATTTGCCGTTTATTAAAGATTCCCTAACAGTAAAGTATGATGATTTATTTATTTTGAATCGTATCAAACCACAACAACTTACTATCGCCACACTCGCAGGTTTTTTTGAACTTTCAATGGGATTATCCGCATGGAAACAATATGGAACCGACCGTTGGGCACAACGTTGCAATCCTTCAAGTGGGAATTTACACCCAACCGAAGCATATGCCTTACTAACTGATATTGAAACTATTTCAGATGGTATCTATCACTATTGCAGCGATGAGCATCAACTTGAACAACGAGGACTTTTAAACAAAGTCACTTCTATAACATCAAACACTCCAGGCTCTTTGTTTGTATGTCTCAGTTCGATTCATTGGCGTGAGGCATGGAAATACGGCGAACGTGCATTTCGTTACAGCCAATTAGATATAGGTCATGCAATCGCTGCACTGCGTTATGCGGCTGCCTGTTTCGGATGGTCCATTGAAATCCAGTCACACACCAACACTGATGAACTTGATACATTATTTGGTTTTGACCGGCCCGATGACTTTATTGAAAATGAAAAAGAAAACGCCGAAGTCTTTCTGAAAATAAATACTTTCGACAATGATAATACAAAAATCGCCGAACTTACAAACAAAATAAAGTCTATCCGGTATTATGGCAAAGCGAACATACTGGATAATAAACATTTTTACGACTGGCCTGTTATAGATTCGATTGAGACTGCCACACGCAACCCGGGTATCGTCGAAGAAAAAAATACAGGAAATGTTTCTACATACCCTGATATTAAATCTTCATCTAGCGTTGAAGCTGCCACCATCATCCGGCAACGCCGTAGTGCACAACATTTCGATAACACATCGATAATGTCGCAAGATGTTTTTTATCAACTACTCGACAAGATATTGACCAGGAAAAATATTCCACCGTTTGATCTTTTACATGTACCAGCATGCATTCATCCTATCTTGTTTATTCATCGAGTAGATGGATTAGCCAAAGGACTTTATGCCTTACCCAGAAATAACAGTGCCGTTGATTTACTAAAAACTGAAATGCGTGATAATTTTTTATGGCAGGCAATAGAGAGTTGCCCGTCGCATATTCCGTTGTATAAACTGATTTTAGCAAACAGTCAAAATGCAGCGCGTACATTGTTCTGTCAACAGGATATAGCTGCTGACAGTGCATTTTCAATGGGAATGCTCGCGGAATTTAAAAACAATATCATTGATAAACCCTGGCAGTATCGAGATTTATTTTGGGAAGCAGGGATATTAGGGCAATCAATGTATCTTGAAGCAGAAGCGCATAACTTTCGCGCTACGGGAATAGGCTGTTTTTATGATGATAACTTCCATGAATTACTCGGCCTAAAGTCTGATAATTTACAAAGCCTGTACCATTTTACAGTTGGAACACCTATAGTCGATAACAGACTGGTAAGCTTGTCACCATACGCCCACATACAACGCTAGAATATTTATATGCCTGTTTTATTATAAATATTCCTAAATTACATTTTTATCATTATCCGAGAGTTTACCAATCCCAATATCCTGCTGTAACGGTTTAATAAGTTTATATTTACGCGCAAACGTGCCGGCATTACTTAACATATGAATATGTTGTTGAGGAAAATGTAATTTAACTAAATTCCCCGGGATGGGTAGTGGCTCATCCCAGGGACGATGCATATCAACTATGGTGTCATCCATGAGTTTACAGTGCACGGTTCTAAACGCACCTAAATCTGTAATCGCACAAATTTTAGCATCAATATTAGTTTGTTCAGTATGTACTCCGGATTTTGCAAATGAAATATGTTCAGGTCTAATAGTTAGCCATGCAGTATCCACAGAAGGTTCTTCAGATAAACTCATTTCACCCCACTTCGCTTTAACACCTTTATTTGAAATTGAATGTACTGGCAGAAAGTTAGTCCAACCCAGCACTTCCGCAACTTGACGATTAACCGGGTTTTCAAATACCTCAGCGGTTTGTCCAAACTGCATAATTTTACCGTTAACCATAACACCAACATAATCCGCCAGATAACGTGCATCTTCGAGATAATGACTCACCAGTAACGTTGGTACACCTGTACGGGCAACCAGTTCCTTAAGCTCCAGGCGTATTTTATGCCGCAACGAAACATCAATTGCAGATAATGGCTCATCTAATAATAAAAGATCCGGTTGTGTAATGAGGGCGCGAGCCAGAGCAACACGTTGACGTTGACCTCCAGATAATTTTTCAGGGTAAGTATCTTTATATTGGCTTATATGTAAGCGTTCCATCCAAAATTCAATATCTTTAGAAGAAGACTTGCGACCATAACCAATATTTTGCTTAACCGTTAAATGACTAAATAAGGCATAATCCTGAAACATCATTCCGATATTTCTTTTTTGTGGTGAAACATTAATTTTTAGTTTTGAATTAAACCACTGATCACGCGAAAAACTGATCGTTCCTTCGTCAGGCTTTTCCAGACCCGCTATCGTCCTCAAACAAGTAGACTTTCCGCAACCGGATGGACCTAACAAGGCCGTAATACCATTCAATGGCACATTTAAATTAAATGAAAGCTCAAAATTTTTTTTATGTATGTTAACTTCAGATGTTAAATAGCTCATGTTTTGATACCAACCTGCCATCGTCTATTTATTGCATACACAAAGAATAAAACCATAAATGAAAACATCAACAGTAACAAAGCCATTTTATGCGCACTGTCATACTCCAATGTTTCAACCTGTTCATAAATAGAAATTGATATAACTTTCGTCGCGCCTGGTATATTCCCGCCAACCATTAATACAACACCAAACTCGCCTAATGTGTGCGCAAAACCTAATACAATAGCAGTGATAAGACCACGGCGTATTTGAGGTATAACAACAGTAAATAATGAACGAATCTTTGAAGCACCAAGTGTCCAGGAAGCTTCCAGCATACTTTTATCAAGACTTTCAAATGCAGCCTGTAATGGCTGAACGACAAAAGGTAAAGAATAAATGCATGAAGCGATTACTAGACCGGCAAACGTAAATGCCAATGGCTCCCCCGTCATAGATTGCCAAACACCTCCTATTGCACCCTGTGAACCCAATAATATGAGCAAATAGAATCCAAGCACCGTGGGAGGCAAAACAAGGGGCAAGGCAATAATTGCTTCGATCAGAACTTTACTACGCTGCTGTGTAGTCGCCAGCCACCATGCGAGTGGCGAACTGATAAGTAACAACAGACAAACAGTAAACAGTGCCAGCTTTAAGGTTACGAAAATAGACTGTATATCAAGCACTATACTTCCCTGATTTAATTAATTTACGCTGTAGCCAAATTTATTATTTAAAATAAATTTGACCTGTTTTGACTTCAAATAGGTATAAAATTCATTTGCAGCTGGATTATTTTTTGAACGTGTAAGTAAAACAGCTTGTTGTTTAAGAGCTTCATGCAGAGTATCGGATATAACCTTGCAGTAGAGTGGTTTAACGAAATACTGTTTAACTTGTGATAAGGCCACAACACCAAAATCTGCATTTCCGGAAATAACATACTGGAAGGCTTGATTGATATTTTCAGCCCTGATAATTTTATTTTGCAAGACTTCCCATATATTTTTCTTTTTCAGAAATTGTTCAGCGGCTAAACCATAAGGGGCAATTTTAGGATTAGCTATTGCCAATCTGTTAAATTGAACTTTATTAAAGTCAACAATATTTTTTATGTCATTATTAAATTTTTGTTTAATTGTACATAAAGCCAGTCGACCATAAGCATAGGTAAATCTGGATGATGTAACAATTGCATTGTTTTGTTCAAGCCGTAACGGTTCTCGTTCATTAGCGGCAAGAAAAATATCAAATGGAGCACCATTGATAATTTGCGAATACAGCTTGCCCGTTGAACCACTACTAATAACGACTTTATGATTATATTTAGTGAAAAAATCGTCTGCCAGGAATTTAAGTGCTATAAGCGCATTACTCGCAACAGCGACATTTATCGTGCCGGCATAGGCAACGTTAACTGGCAATAACCATAATATTAAAAGTACGATTTTAAAATTACAAAGAGACATATTTAGTCTTCCATAATCACAGTGTAGGCGCGACGCAATAATTCCAACTCCACGTCAGATAGACCACGTGCTTCAGTTAAAGAGATAAATGAAGCGCCAATACTTTTTACAGCAGAAAGTGGCGGATCGATAGTCGTAAATCGTGCCAAATATATTGATAGACAATTGCCGGGTGTATCAATTTTTTGTTGATAATCACTAATAATCTCCATATTATCCTGTTCAATATTCATAACCGTCGAGGCATACTGCAAAATCAAATTAGGATGAATAATTATATCTTTTTCAATATAAGAATTATCACCAGGATCAACAATTTGCGACAAACCCGGTAATTTCTCAAAGCTACAGACCTCACCACTAGCATGCTTCATAAAACATGTTTTACCACTCGCAGGAGTCTTATGATAAAAAATAACTCTAACATCCTTTAACGGTAATTCCAGTTTTTGTACGGCTGACATTATGAAACTCTTTATGTTAGGAATGAATTTTATTGCAAATATTCATTAGGTACATGTCTGGCATCCCAGAGACGTTTATATTGCGTATCAAAGGATGATAAATCTTTATCTATATCTATAAGTTCACTTTGTTTTGGAAACCGTCCTTTACCCGATAAGCTATACCAGGATTCCATTTCAGCTTTGAGCGATTCACGTCGACTCACTAAATCAGATATCGCCACGTGATGCCATTCCATTTCTTTTTGGCCTAGATCCAAAACACGATAGTTGACTGCCTCATCGAAAATTCTGACTCCACCTCCTTCAGCCACTACTTGCCTTAATAATTCGTGATCCACTACGTCGACACCGGCAATAAAATCAACCCCAAAGTCAGATAATTCTGGTAGCCATGGAACACTTGGCCCCATTAACACTAAATTTGTATCTTTGGCCAGCTCCGCGACTCTTGAAAAAGTTTTATTCATAATTGATGTTGCTGTTAAAAATACCCAATCAGCATCCTGAATCACATATTCACATGCCATACTGGGTAAATCATTATTTGATGGATTTTGTTCGAGTACTGTAATATTTAATATTTTTTCGTAGTACTCGAGTCCGGGATAACGGCCAACAACAACAATTTTTTTATTAATTAACCGAGGTAAGAAATATTCAAACACCGAAAGATTTGAACGGTTAGTTGGATTTAATAATATTGACTGACTTGACAAATTTGAATTGTAATTAATACTGGTGTTTATTGCTGACAAGGCAACACTGGCTTCAAACGGATCCCATGACACAATCCAGTCTGCAAGTTTACTTAATGACTTCCCTTTTAATGTTCCTGACCATGGAAGATTACGTCTCGATTCAGCAATATTCATTGCAAGACCGGAACTGTTTTCTGCTCTGCAAAGTGTCCAGGTGCGTCCAATCAAAACCTCTTCAACTGACAGGTCAATGACTTTATCTCTCAATAGATCATAGATAGGACCGTAATTCATAATCACACCATTAATATTTTATAACCTTTCAATAAAACGTGGCTCAACTTTAATACTATCATCTCGCCCCCAGGCAGTAATTGCCTCGATAAACCATTGTTTATATTTAGGATGATTCTCTATCACATCATATTCAGCAAAAAAAGTACCATCACCATGAAACACAATAGAACCACAAAGTAATTTATTAGATGCATACCACTTTCCTAATAATGCATAATCGCCGGAAAAACTATCTTTTTCAATTTTATATTCAGCATCTTCGAATTTAATATTTACTATCTTATTCGTACCAATATTCCTCATATACTCGTTCATAGCTGAACATACCTGAGTCCCAAGAGGTTGCAATTTACGATATCGTTCATCAACTGTAATATCAGGCAACAGCTGCATCTTCACTCTCTAATAAAGTTTGTGCTAATGACATAACAACCGATCCACCTACCAGATCGTTTATATCCAGCGCCAATAGTTTTGAAAGAATATTTTCTCCTTGTTGCAGTCGTTTAGTTCGTAAATATATAAAACCGATAGCTTTCATTGTATATAGAAATACCCGTTGAGCATTACTTGGATTTAACCAGTCACAGCTACTTGTAGTCAGTTTCACCCATTCCGAATCAATGCCAGATTGTTTCGCCGCAACATTTAAAGTTAAGTTTGCAAAATGTTCGGCTGAGTTAAAATGCTTTTTGTAAAAATAAAACTTATAAATAGCAATATATATCTCAAGTTCTTCCGGGGCTAATTGCAGGGCTTTTAATAATAGTGATTCAGCTTGTTCAGTATTCTCATACTGGTCAATTGCCTGCTGCATAAAACTCCTCGCTCCAGGTGGGACATCTGCTGATAGCATAAGATGTTCATCTGTAAAGTTCAGAAGATTTGACATACCTATCCCCAAATTTCTTCTGCTACCAACAAACGCTCAACCGGGGCGTCACCTAACAAATGATGCTCATATATTTCATTAACATCATCTTTAGTTACCTTGCCGTACATTATCCCTTCAGGATACACCAATACATTTGGCCCTGTACCACAAGGCCCTATGCAGCCAGTGTTGGTTATGGCTATCTTGTCGTAACAGTCACGTTGTTGTAACTGGAATAAAAACTCATCAATAACTTCGGCACACCCGTTTTCCGAGCATGAACCACGAGGGTGTCCGGCTGGACGTAATTGCGCGCATAAAAAAACATGTTTTTCCGGTTTTGGCATTTTACTACTTCCTCTTTAGAAACTTACAACAAAGTACTTCTGATTTTAAGAATTTAATGATAATTGCGAATGCGTATGACAATCCTTAGGACAAACCCTTGAGCATGACTCACAACCAATACAATCCAAGGGGTTACTCAATGACATAACCATTGATGTATCATCATCAAAATCATCATCGTCGTCGTCATCACTACTTGCACCCGTACGTTCAACTAATTCAAAAACATCACGCGGACAAACTTTAAAACAGCGTCCACAACCAATACAATTATCCTGATTTAAATCTATAACAAAGGCAGGCAGCCATTCTGTTCCACCACGTGTTAGACCTGTTATATTTTCCGACATAGTCTGTTACCTCATCAACTGGACTGTGCTGCTTTTAAACATTGTGCTGCTTCTTCCCATTCCTTACATGCATCATAGGCAGATTGTGCAATTTCAGGTATATCTTTATAACCTGCAGGCAATCGATCTTCTACTAAATCATGTAACTCACCCGCTCTTTCTGTTGCAATGCGTTTTTTCTTTTTCACCTCTTTATCCAGAACTTTTATTTCCTCTTCAGTCATATTTATCTCCACTTACATTTTAGCTACTTCAGGATGCGCACTAATAATATTCAATGCAACCGAAAGAAATTTATCTGCTTCATCTTTCATTTTTGATGCTGATTTAAAACCAAACCGATGCACGTCACGCAGTATTTTATCAACCACAATTAATTTCCCTACAGAAATAATAACGCGACCAAAACCTTCATGTGAAATATTTATCAGTGGCACGGCCATTGACTTACATTCTTTCTCAATTAAACAAGCGATGGCATTATAGAACGCCTGTATACGAGATAACGTAATCTCATCAGGATCACCCACTACGGGTAGATCGGCTTTACGTTCTTTGGTCATAATAAATGGATCCAGAATCTTTTCCACTGACCAGTCATCGTATGTTCCATACGTATCAATAGCGCGCATTTGTTTTATTAACTCGCTGCCAAAATCTGTACTCAAAACCGGGTCATCACCGGTTATTGCTAATGCTACTTCGCTCATATTTTTCTCCTGAACTTAGTTTAAAATAATTTGCTTACCCTATGGATGCTACTCATCCCAACCTTCTTCATCCATTTCGTCGAACCGACTCATATCCGGACCTTTTTGTTGCTGAATAGCCTTTGCCAGCCAGGCAGACGGCCCCAGTTTCATTTCATCCTGGAGTGCATTGATCAAACCATTAATACTCACATTCTCTGCGACTTTAATTGGCTGAACACCTTTAGCAACCAATTGCCGAATTGCAGATGCACCAATCGCCTGACAATACACAGCGGCACAACCATCCAGCATTTGCATTTTTGATGCTAACTTGTCTTCGTTACCATCTTGCATCTGTGTACCAAACTGGGCTGCTTCAATCAAGGTGGCCTTTTCCGGGTCAACCATATAAAGAGCAAAGCTTTCAGCAGAACCAAAATGCTGATTTACAAATTTCATATCTGTGGTTGCAAATGCAAATTTAATCCCGACGGCAGTTTCAGCAGAATTACCGTCATCTACTATGCGCATGTGTCTTTGCAGTGCCATCTTCATCTCCTTCAATTAAATATTCCGGCTTTTGTGCCAGAAATGACCGATACGGTTTTACTTCGTGATGATGATTATTGGCCATCAAAATATTGGCAAAATCAAATACGGCCTGCCTGCTCGCCTGATAACCGATCCAGCTGCGCTGGTAACCACCGAGCAAATCAAATTGCGGGAAACCCACTCTCATTAAAGGTATTCCGATTCTGTTTGCGCTCTCAGCCAGATGTGAATTGCCAATCAGAATTTCGGCAGCACTAGCTTTAGCCATTAATTCAAGGTCTTCCAAATCTCCAATTTTAATTTCTTTTATTTGTGACAGTTTAAATATAGAAGCATTGGTTGGTGATACTGCGGCCACAATCTCGGCGCCCATACTCAACATGAATTCACTGAATGCAAATAACAAATCAGGATCTCCGGCGATGCCCACTTTGGCCTGACCAATCATAAAGTGGGTATCTAACATCGCATCTTGTAACTGAGCACGATGTCGCTCGAGTTTTGCAGGGACTTCCTGGCCACTGATATCAACCAGCACCATAACCAATTTATCGACCGCCTCAAGCCCCATCAGGTGATCAAAATAATATTGAGTAACTCCGGTTTTTTCGTTTAGTAAATCTCCAGATTTTTTCATCGATGGTCCTATCACCAGCGAAGCAATGGCATCTCCGAGAGTTTCGAATTCCGTAATTGGAGTACCACCGATAGTCACCGGACTAAAATCATCATCAGTTAAATGTCCATCGAGCGAATCGGAAAGGTCCGGAATCATCACCGGACGTAAGCCAAATGCTTCAACAATATCTTTTAATACTTCAAGATCACCCGGAGTTAATGCTGAACTCACAAGAATATTCACCTGACGCATTCGTTTACCCGGTTTAGTGCCGGCATCTTTAGCATCCGGCACTAAAATATTTATTGTCTCGAATACCGCTGCGGCATAACCGGTTTCAAAGCAGCCGCTAAAATCCGGCGTATTTACCGGGATTACTTTAATATGTTCATATTCAGGATATTTATCTCTGAACGTTTTAGTCGCACCACGTATATCGGCACCCTGGGTTTCGGCTAGTCCGGTAGTCGGTAAGCCAATTAATGCTGGCTTACTTTTTTCACATATGGTTTTCAAGCCCTCGACAATATTGTCATCAGCACCCATAACACTACTGACCTGATCCATAGCCGTTGTTTGTAATGGAATCGGTTCACGAAAATGGCGTACAAAAAATACTTTGCCAAACGCTGTGCAGCCCTGAGAACCGTGCATCATCGGTATCGCACGATGCAGACCTAAAAATGCCAGTGACGCGCCAACCGTCTGGCTCGACTTTAACGGGTTTACTGACAGGGCCTTTTTGCGTTTGATAATGCCAGCCATGTCAGATCCCTACCGCAGCGGATTCAGAAACTGGATCTTTTTTATTAGCTCGCCACGGTGCGGGTTTACGCACAGCTTGCCAAACCGGGCTTTCTATTGTTAATGCTAATTGACGCACCAGTTCCAACATTCCCTGATAGCCGGCATAACCAAACTCTCTTTCCTGATTGATATCAAGGAACGGGACTTTTGCTTTTAAAGCGGTATACATATTCCGCCCACCGGCGATGAGGATGTCGGCCTTGTATTCACTGACGATTCCCAACAGCGCCTTGGGACTGCCATCTTCAATCATTTTAGTTTCTTCACCCATCAATTCACGAATACGGGCTTTGTCTTCTTCAGTTGATTTATTGGTTCCGGTTGCAACAACAACCATACCCAGATCCTGTAACGCAGAAATAACCGACCAGGATTTAACCCCACCGGTATACAGCAACACTCGTTTGCCTTTTAAACGTTTACGCCAGGGAATGAGTGCTTCATCAAGCCGCGCCTCTTCACGTGTAATTAATGCTTCTGTTCGTATGGTTAGATCGGGGTCATTTATAATGCGCGAAAATTCACGTAGCGCATGCGTGGTATCCGTGATGCCGTACCAGCTGCCTTCAAACCACGGAATCTGATATTGCTCCTGCAATTTACGCGCAACATTAATTAAAGCTTTTGAACATACCATCATGTTCACTTCAGCTTTATGCATCGACTGTACTTCCCGGAAACGCGCATCACCCGACAAGGTACATAATACGCGAATGCCTAATTCATCGAGCAAAGGCAACACGTGCCAGAACTCACCTGCTATATTATATTCACCAGCAAGATTCACATCGTGTATTTTAAAGCCCAGCGCTTTGGCTTTTTCCGGTAACGGATCAGCATCACGGGTACCGACAACATATTTAACCATCGCTTCACCCGCAATGCGATTACCTAAATTCTTGGTGCCATAAAATCCTGCCGCATCAACCGGCACTACTCTTACACCCCATTTTTCTTCAGCCGCCTTACACACTGCATCCACATCATCACCGACCAGAGCAGGAATACAGGTGTTATAAACAAAAACCGCTGCGGGGTTATAATCATCAATGGCCTGTTTGATAGAATGAAACAAACGTTTTTCACCTCGACCCATGACAACATCCTGTTCGGTTAGATCCGTTGTCATACCGATTCGGTATAAAGTGGAACCTGACGAACGTGTACCACGGTTGTCCCAGGAACTTCCGGCACAAGCAATTGGACCATGAACAATATGCGCAACATCGGCTATTGGTAGCAGCGCGATTTGTGCGCCATCAAAAGCACAACCGCCTGCGGTTGAACCGGGTTTCGGTTTAGCGCAGCCCGACTTGGACTTTTTATTGTGCTCGCATGCGGGTTCATCCAGTAGCTCTGCAATGTCCTTAGCCTTCATTACGCCTCCAATATAAAATTTTCAGTAGAAATTATTCAACATACTCACTGACTGTATGGAAAGAATTGCAACCGACGTGCCAGTTGCTATGTGATTGTTGTTAAAGAAATTATTGATAAATTGTTATGTAGCAAACACGACAAAATGCCTTGCAATAACCGACATCAAACACAAACAATTTCAGTTCATCTACGAATTAATGGTTTTGAATCAAACGTTAAGCCTAAATTTTAACGACGACAATCACTGGCATAATTGCTGCACTCACTGTCTATTCAGAACCCACTCATTTGAATAAATAAGGAATCCAGCATGGCTAATTACACCGGACTCAATGAAAGAAAGCTAACCTGGGATGAAATTAAAAGTCTGATAGAAAATTCCGGGGTAAAACCTGATGACGAGATCGATCGAATTGATATTTCATGGGGAAGTATTGACGATTTTGAATGTAAGCGAGATGAAATATTTGGCTGGAGGATTATTCTTTAACCTGAATGCAGGCAAAAATATAACCACATACTTAAATAAACATCACCTACCCGTCACCACGTCTAGAGCACTTCTAAAACATTCATAGAAGTCCCACCTGTGTTATCAATATTATCCAAGCGTTCTTTTTGTAACAATTCAACCGTAATGACATAATTATTGTAAGGTTTATAACAAGGCCTCACCCCATTGATATTATTCGCGATCAATACTGCATAAATAAGTACCTGTTTTTATTATTTTATTCAAAATTATTAAAAATTAAAGTCAATTTAATTAACGTGGCTTAATAGTTGCAAAACTGAATGCAAGCACACGTAGGGTGTAGTACTTGCTAGTCATGGAACAAAGCAACGTCTGAAAGTTTTACAAATGATTGCAAACCAGACCAGACAACGCTGCCCTTAATATGCGTAGGCTTGAATAATTTTTTAACAAACTAATCAGGAGTATAAATATGTCAGTAGAACAAATTGGTAAATTCTCTGAGAAAGCCCGAGGCGACGCAGCCATAGCTGAACAATTAAAAGCGTGTATGAAATTAAAGGAATTATTTGCTCTCGCCAAAGAAAGTGGCTTCGAATTCACTGAAAATGATCTTTATCCACCTAATGAACCAATGTTCACTGAAGACCAATTATCAGAAAGACTGGCTAAAGCATTTTTACGCTCATAGAATGACAAAAAATCCCCCCCTCTTAACCCAGAGGGGGGAGATATTCTGAAAATGATTTCTTCTACGTCATTCTCGCCATGAAGACGAGCCGGCAGGCTAGCGAAATTTAATGGATATGTATCATGACAACCTATGCTATCGGTAACCTGCACAATGGCTACGAATCTTTGCAACGGTTACTGGAAACCATTCAGTTCAATAAAGAACAAGACGTCTTATGGTTTAGCGGCAACCTGGCTAATCATGGTAAAGATACCTTAGCGATTCTTCGGTTTGTAAAGGAGCTTGGTCAGAGTGCAGTAACGGTTCTTGGTGACAATGATATAAAATTACTTTCGATAGCCGAGGGTTTCGCCGAAGCGGGCCCCGATGAAAATTATGATGAAATTCTCAATGCTCCAGATCGGGATACATTATTACGCTGGCTGCGACAATGCCCTTTTATCCATCATGATCCCAAGTTGAATTTTATAATGGTGCATGCCGGCATACCCGCTGAATGGAGTTTAAGTCTGGCCAGTACTTTTTCGATTGAAGCAGAAACGGCATTAGCGTTTGGTAACCACAAAGCTTTTCTGGAAAATATGCGAGGTAACCCGCCACGCCGCTGGAATGCAAAACTTCAGGGCTGGAAGCGGCTGCAATTTATAGTTAATGCATTCACCCGTATTCGTTGCTGTAATGACAAAGGTTATATGGATTTTAGTGTCAAAGTACCGGTCAATAATCCAGCTCAGGCATATATTCCCTGGTATCAATTACCAAACCGTGACACCAGTAACCTCAATATTGTATTTAGTCATTGGGCCGAAAACGATGCTGTGGATAATGAACTCTATCCAAACATATACCCTTTAAATGCGGGCGCCGAAACTGTAAGCCCTGGTATCGCACTAAAACTATCATCGGGCATACAACGAATTAGTTCGCACTAATAGTAAGGGCGGTTAAATTGGGTAATGATTAAACCTGTTTTTTCAGCTCATTGCCAAACCAGAAGGACCACTCTTTTTCTAAAAATTCGAATGCCGGAATATAATGCGAACCATCACAGGAAAAAGTTAAGCCAATCATCCCATTCATTACATTTAGGGATGCCGCACGTAGATAGACGTTCTCGTCAGCCTCACGCAATATTCTGAAGCGTTCAAAAATAAGCGGAATCATCGCCTCACTAATTGAGGCTTGTTCATGATACGCGCGACCTGAATATGCCAGAAAAATATCCTGATCGAGTAATTCTTCAAGAACGTGGATACGATAATTATACGGATCATCTAACTGCCACAACGTTACCCGAGAACTTGAGAAATGAAATTTGCTATGAAAAATACCATGCTGCCCCATCAAACGATATATCATCGAAAACGTATCGTCCATATGTTCATCCATCGCACTTGTCGTTCTTTCCTGCATAAACAGGGTTCCACGTATCGCTGGGTCACCACGAAACTGTGACCAACGTAAAGTTTTATCCGTCAGTGTTGAAACAGGCAAGTCTAACAAACTGAAATCGATGGCCAAAAAACCTAAAAAATTATCGTCACCATCCTGAATAGATTGCAGGGCGGTGATGACTGGCTGAGTATTGCGATGACTGGTGTAAACTTTGGAAAGCACAAAGCCTCGTAAAGGTAGATCCCCTTTTAAATAGGGTCGATCTGATAAATCCCGTCCATAGCATTCTGACTCAATTTCATCTAATGAAATAGTTGCACTCAATTGTTTGCCATTTTTATCTAGTGTATAAAGCAAATGTGCATAGGGAATGTTTTTCAGCAATTGTTGTAAGATATGATCTCTTTCTGAATGGTTCCATGCTTCTTGACAAGATTGAGCCAATAGCTCAAAAGAAGATTTCAGCCGATGAGCAATGAGTCTTTTTTTTTGTGAAACTATATCTTCAAGTGCCATGATTAATTCCTTAAATCCACGGATAAACATGCAATATATATACCGATTATATTTCATCAATAAAAACTAATTTTCGTGTGATTTAACGAATTGGAATCTGTAATTTCCCTAAAAATGGCTTCAAAGAAAGGTTTAGAAAAAAATTTAAAATCAAAGCTTAAAAAAATCAACAAAGATTCAAACAAAAGACAAGCACAATATTGGTGCAGTATAGAAATTGAGCATTTTTTGCGCTCTATAAAGTAGCATAGTATTTCCAGCTAAATAGATTTGGACTTGATTTACCCACTAAAACCCTAAGATTGTCATCTTCTCGCTCTGGCATACTCGTTGCTATATGTTCAATACAATTCAAAGAAGGTTAAATGATAGATATGTTGTTAAATCCCACAAGTTATATAATCCAGATGATTGGACATAAAAAAACAGCTTTGCTTACATCTGGGTTATACCTACTTTTATTATATTTTATAGTAGATGATAAATCTCAAGCTACTTTAATTCTATTATTGATTGCAATGGCATATTTGTCAGTGACTGAGATTATTGCAAGCAACAGAGAACTTCAAAAACTGCAGAATTATCTCGTTGGGACAGAAGAAATCAATCATGAGAAAATAGTAAATAATTTCAAAGGACCTCTAGCAGGCATTGATTTATCACTTCTAGCAGTAGCTAGTAAAGAACGGCGTACGAAGGAAACACATCAGGATATAATTTCTGAAATTAGTCATTCAGCAAGCGAATTGAGTTCTACAGCAGAACAATTAGCAACAAATATTTTACAACAAACTCAATCAACAGAAACGATTGCAGCGGCAGTCAATGAAATTAGTTATAGCATTTCTGAAATATCAACTCGAATTAATAGTGCCAATGAATCAGCTAGTGAAAGTTATATAAAAAGTGAAGAAGCGTCAAAAAAAATGGAAAATGTTCGTGCAAACATGGATGAAGTTTCAATATTTACTAAAAAAACCTATCTATTATTAGAAAATTTAACTGAAAGAGCAGACAAAGTCTTTCTCATCTCAAATGTAATTAGAGAGATTGCAGATCAAACGAATTTACTTGCACTTAATGCTGCCATTGAAGCAGCAAGAGCTGGTACGCATGGCAGAGGTTTTGCGGTAGTAGCAGATGAGGTTCGTGCATTAGCGACTAGAAGCCATCAGTCAGCAAACGAAATCACATCCAATATTAACGAAGTACAAGAACAAATGAACAATGTTAAAGATAGCATGGATAATGTTTTATCCAGAACAGATAAAACTGTTGATATGACAACTAAAGCAGAAGATATTCTAAAAGAAATATCCGGTAACACTCAATCTGTTTCAGATATGGTCAATGCGATTTCCGACGCATCCATCCAACAAAATCAGGCTGTATCGGAGATTTCAACCAATATTGAAGAAGTTACGTTAGTCGCAGAGCAAAACAATCATATGGCAAGGCAGGCTTCAGATATTGCAAACCATTTGTATATGCTATGTAAACAAAGGATAGAAATTAATGAATAATAACTTTATATCCTTAATAGTTGTAGCTCTAATTATTTCTATTGTCATGGTATCTTTGTTTATTACAGGAATAAATAAAAAAAAGCACCGTAAAGATCGTCAAATGCTGGGTATAGCTTGGCTGAGAAACTTACGTGTTTTATTATCATACATACAACAACACAGAGGAATGAGCACAGGATATTTAAATGGTGGTGTGACACTAAAAAATGAAATCGACTCTCTACAAAAAAAAATAAATAATGAAATAACCAATATATCTCGACTGAATTCATGGATGAATAAAAATTCTAACTGGCAATCTATAATTCAACATTGGTTTAGGTTAGCTGAAAATTTTAAAAATAATACTGCTGAAAACAATATTTCACAACACAATGCTATGATAAAAAACATCATATACCTTATTGATGATATGGCTCAAGAACATGGTCTTTTGTTACTTAAAAATGATAAAAACAAACCATTGCATCTGTTATGGAGAGAACTACTTCCAGCATTAGAGTATATAGGACAGGCACGTGCTATCGGCACAGGCGTTTCCACAGCTAAAATATGTGACAGTGTATCTCGAATAAAACTTAATTACTTATGTCGAAAAATAGAAACCAAATCAGGAAACGTCTCGATTGACATTTCAACAAAACAACTACAGGAATTAAAAATTAAAGAACTAATCACATGTATAAACGAGGAAATCACTAAAGACAAACCCACAATCAAACCTGATATTTATTTTAGACTAGCATCCGAAACATTAGATAGCTTATACATGCAATATGATAAATTTATTGATGACACTGAATCATTTCATTTCAAAAATTAAATTAAATCACTACCATTATAATAATTGGAGTTCATTATGACAACAGCCAGCAACATATCCAAAATTAGTACAATAATAGAAGGCAACAATAAAGAAACATTAGATAATGTTCGCATATAACTACTTCCCTTATTTTCAACCTATTATTGAAATAGCATCTGGTAAAATAGCTGGTTATGAAGCACTAGCACGCACAAAGAATGAAAATAATATTGCTATTTCAGCTGGGTCACTCTTCACTGACCCTGGAATTCAAGCATCAACAAAATTAGCTATTGACCGCTGCTTACGAAATCAGGCTATTGAATATTTTTCTAAACATAAGAATGCTGGCTTTTTATCATTAAATATTTCACCTGACTGGGTAGATTTACTGGACAAAAATAACACTATCCCTACGATTGGAATGATTGATAAATTATCAATTGATCCATCTCGTATTCTTATCGAAATAACAGAAAGAACTGGGACTATTGGTAATTTGAGACGATTAACAGAAGAATATCAGCGACTTGGTTTGCAAGTGGCAATTGATGATTTTGGTGCGGGCGCATCTCAAGTTGACAGGATCATTGAGCTTGAACCTGACTACATAAAAATCGACATGAAATTATTTAAATCTGCAGCAAAGGGTGGTACAGCAGCTAATGTTTTATTATCAATCACATTAATAGCTCAGCGCGCTGGATGCAAGATTATCTGCGAAGGAATTGAAACAAAAGAAGAATTCTTTTTTGCGATTGATTGTGGTGCTGATTATATACAAGGCTGGTTATTTAAAGAGGCCATTCCTGAGGTAATTGCCGATGATTCGTTTTCATCTAAAGTCAGCCACTTAAAACGCCTCTACCTGGAAAAAAAGTCTCAACGCTTAAAGAATTCTGTGGATCATAATAAGACTGTATCAATGAGTGTCATAGATTTAAATAATTATCTTAGGACAATTGGCACAACACCTGAAGATATTCAGAAGTTTCAATTTTTTAAAATGAGCCGGCTGAATATAGTTCGTTTTTATATTTGTGATAGTCAGGGTACACAGATATCAGTTAATTACGAGCTAAAACAAAATAACATTGTTATGGTGGATACGTACTTAAAGTACAACTGGTGCCATCGCCCATACTTCCCTTTATTGATTGCTATTCAGGGCTTTTATGATGATCATGTTATTGTATCAGAACCTTACAAAGATATTAATTCAGAAGCTATGTGTAAAACATATTGTCTTTTTATTTCAAGTTGCCAAATATTATTGGTAGATGTTTTAGTTAATGAAGACATATTATTTATAACAGACTCGTAATGAGAGCTTGAAATAACCGCTTGTGACCTCATAAATTTAATAATACTTAAAGTTATTATATTTCATCACTGTATCTCATTAACGTTAACTACCACTTTATTTACCCATGTTGTAATCTAGATTCAATAGCTGCAATAATATCGGGTTCTGTTTCATTATGAATATCACTCACTACATGAAGGGGTGCTCTTAATACGGCTGTTAATCGTACTACCCAATCACTATCATTCAATAAATCGACTAAATTATCAGGGTCAATCCGTTCGGCAACAACCTTACGCACCATCGAGTTGTTGTCATGGATCATCATAGCCAGACTCATCGGTGCGATTCGTTCTGCAACAACGCGTCTTACCTGATCATCTTTATCGCACATCATTCGAAATAATCTGCCCGGAGCCAAACGACGAGCCACATAGACTCTTACCAGGTAGTCATTATCATCTACCATAATCTCGACTTTGTTCAATGGTAATCTGTCCGCAACGGTAATACGAACTTCCCGATCCGGATCGTTCGATAACAACTCGAGGTGTTCGATCGGAATACGATAGGCAACGGCTCGACGTACCACTTCATCTTCATCATCAATTAAACCGATAAGTCTTTGTTGGCTGGCATAACGAATTGCAATGGCGCGTGTTTCCCAAAATGAATCTTCAAGATAACTATCTGCCAGTGCCGGGTTATTTCTAAAGAAACGGTCAATCTGCCGGCCACTTTTCACCTGGATACAGGCATCACCGAGTTTACAGTAACCACCTGTTAACAGGTTTGCCTGATAGGGGCACGACAAACAATCACCAAGAGGTGTGCCTTCAATACTCGCCGGCTCATGTTCCATAATAGTCTTCCAATTATTAAACCTATTAATTCGTTCTAGGCTGCTTGCTGAGTATTTCTTTTCTGCCACCAGTTTGTTGCTAGCAAGATAGCTTTTACTTGTTTATCGGTAATGCCGAGCGCCTTTATTGCAATCGCCGTGGTCGATATAACCGCGGCTTCACCATATTCATGGCTTTCAGCCCCGCTCCATACTCTCTGGAATTGTTTAAGGTCGAGTGAGTCTTCCTTTATATGCCGGGTTGCATTGTCAAACACCGGCGGCCATTCTTCTGTAAAGAGTTTGCCTTTATCTACACCATAAACAATTGAAAATTTATCCGGGTCACGTTCAATTTCACCACCCTCCCCTTTAAATACAGCTACAACTTCTTGATCAAGTAAATGTGCTGCGTGCTGGTGAATTTCAGCATAGCCGGGATGGAAAATACCCTGCATCAGTAATTTTGCAGATAAAGGATTAAGTGAACGACTAATTGTATGTCCGGGTGTACGTAAGCCTAACATCTGGCGCAGTTCTATCATCCGGCTTAATAACGGTGAAATATTTTCAATTGCAAGGTAGGCGAAACCCGTGATAGTAATTGCACTGGCAACCTCAGTAAAAGATTCACACGCAGCAATACCAATTGATTGTAATGCCTGTTCTGCATACACGCGATCATCATCACGTGCTATACCATGCATAAACACTGGATAACCATTTTGGCTTAACAATATAGCCGAAAGAATAAACCAGGGAAGATGACGGCGCTTACCTGCATAACTTGACCAGTCTACCGTAATCGGTGGCATGTTCTCAGGTATGGGCAGACTGTCCCTGATGGCCTGAACAATTCCGGCAATTTCTTCCGCGGTTTCTTCTTTCATGCGCATGAGCATTAAAAAAGCACCAAGCTGAATATCTTCTACTTCACCATTAAGAATAAGTTGACATGCATTATAAGCATCTTGCTGTGACAATGAACGCTGGCCACGTTTACCCTTGCCCAAAGTGCGAATGTACTGTGCAAATTCGTGTTCAATTATCATAAGAATAAATTAATTGCTTTGTTTGTTATTCATCATCGACTTCCGCGATAACAATACCTGTCGCAGTGTCATAGTCATTCGTCAGACACAAACAATGTTCGCGACCATCAATTAAATAAATATTGAAACTTTTATTTTCAATGACCGGATTACCTGCAGTAATGTCATCGTCCTGGCAATAGGTAAAATGAATGTCAGGATAAGCAGCACGCAGCGAGGAAACAACAGCATCATCAATGTACGCATGTTGTTTCACCTGATCAGAAATACTGGATACTTTTTTTACTTCTAACATATCAGGCCTCGGCTGCGTATTTAGTACGCTGCTCCGCAGGTACACCCAACACTTTGGCTAACCAGGGCGGTGGATGACCATTCATTACGGTTTGTAATTCCTGTAGTGATTCCATTGCCGAACCACCATCCGGTTTTTTCATTGGATAAATCCCGAATTTAACTACCTTGGCTGCCGCCGGCCCACCGATGGACTGTACATACATAACATGACAATCATCAATCAAGCTGGCACGGAAGGCATTTTTATCTTCAGCCTCCTCTGCACCATCTGATTTACGAATATCAATGAGCTTTATTTCATCCGTGGAGATTTGGTAAATTAAATAGTGCGGGCACGAGCCAAAATGACCATCGAGTAAATCTGTTCCATTAGAAGCAACAGCAACCCGAATCGAATCGGCCATATCACCTTCCTCATAAGCCTGGATCGTAGGTAGATCCGGTTCGATATCTTCATCGCCCCAAAGATATCGAACCGCCAGTTTAAGGTATTCCATACCAATACCGGCATCTTCACCGTCTTCTTCACCATCCAGACTGGATAAACCGGTTTTCAAATGGGTAACCGTAACGGAGCGTAATTTATCATCCGTCAATGGCATGCCAACACGTACCTTAAGTACCTGTAACAACTGCTGAATATCAATGCCAGGTAAAACCTTTGCAGCCAGACCTACCCTTAATGCTAACTCCCGTTGTAATTCTGCTGTACTCATTTTGATCACCTATGCTGGAATGGGTAAAATACAATTATCAACCGGACATGCTACAACACACTGCGGTTCATCATAATCACCTTCACATTCAGTGCAGGTTTCCTTGGTAATTTTAAAAATTATTTTATCTTCATATACTGACATGGTTGGACAAACCGGTTCACAGTCACCACATGAAATACATTCTGCTTCGACAACATACAAGGCCATTTCACTATCTCCTCTATAAACTGTTATCCACGTTTCGCGCGTAAAGTAATCGGTAGTTTGGGTGATGCATCTAGCGTTTCAAGCAAATAGACAGAACCATCAGCCAATGTTACTTCACCACCCCATTTATCCGGCGTATCAAACTCCAGAGAAATGATATTTTCTTCCAGATCCTTTTTGGGAACATACAATGTCATATCCCCTGTATCACGATTACGTTGAATCATAACTTTTGGCATTTTACTAACCTCTTAACGAGTCGTTGGGTGGAGTAATAACGTACTCCACCCGTCAACCTGTTTATTAACGGATTAAATCGTAGTTATAATCCGTTGTACCCATACCGCGTGTATCTTCATCCAGACGGTCCATAATGGCATTAACCAGCGTTTTAAGAATGTACATACCACCCTCATAACCCAGCGTTGTGTCACGATGTAAATGATGCCGATCGAAAATTGGAAATCCAATTCTAACTAAAGGCACTTCAAATTCCTTACCTTTAGTCACCGTATCACGTTGAATAAATTTACCGTAAGAGTTACCAATCATGAAGTCCGGTTTATTGGTGAACACTAAAGAACGCATGTGCCACAAATCTTTACCGATATGAATTTCACAGTCCTTACCAAATGGAGAATCATCAAGAATTGCTTGCATAGCTTTCTTCCATTTCTTATTCGCGTTGTTACACAAGATATGAATGGGTTCAGCACCTAATTCCAACAGAAACTTAGCCATACCCATTACAAAGTCAGGATCACCCCATAGTGCATATTTTTTACCGTGCATCCAGGCGTGTGAATCGGTAATCATATCGACCAGACGACCTCGTTCTTTTGCAAGTGATTCTGGAATAGGTTGACCCGTTATTTCAGACACTTTCATTAACCAGTCATCCGTCCAGCTTACACCCATCGGTATTTTCATATTTGGAGTTGAATGGTTCCAGGTATTTTTGGTGATTTTCATTGATTTAACTGATTGCCATGGTTGCAAGAACATGGTGTCCTTGGCATTTGGCGCATCTTTTACTTCATCAATGGTTGTACCACCAGAGTACATACGGAACGTGCCGTCTGCGGGTGTGTCCAGAACTTCTTCAGGGTCTGACAACATAGTGAAGTCAACATCCATTTCTTTTAACATCCGTTTCATAACCCGGAAGTTACCAAGATAAGTTTCAAAACCTGGTACGATATTCAGCTTACCATTCTTGCCTACTTCCTTATCTTCCATATAATTAAGGGTGAAGTATTTAATAATACCTTCAAACATGTTATCCCAACCCGTAATGTGGCTGCCTACAAAACTAGGGGTATGCGCAAATGGGGTTGGATAATCTTCCTCTATATGTCCGGCTTTCTTGGCGTTACCAATGAAGGCATTTAAATCATCACCAATAACTTCGGCCATACAGGTAGTCGATACCGCTATCATTTTTGGTTTGTATAATGCTTTAGCATTTTCCAGACCGGCAAACATATTTTTCTGTCCACCAAATACAGCGGCGTCTTCCGTCATCGAATCCGATACACAAGCAATCGGCTCTTTGAAATGACGATTAAAGTATGTTCTGAAATAAGCAACACAACCTTGTGAGCCATGCACATAAGGCATTGTTTCTTCAAAACCCAATGAACATAACACTGCACCTAATGGCTGACATGCTTTAGCCGGATTAATAGTGACCGCTTCACGAGCAAAATTAAGCTCCTGATATTCTTTGGTTGTAGTCCATTGAAAAACTTCATCAATCTTGTCTTGTGGATGACATTCTTCATAAAGTTCTTTCTTTCTAGCTAAATTTTCTTTGTAATCCTCATCTCTAAACAGAGGATAACTTGGTTTGATATTATCAATATTCTGGCTCATGGTAAAACCTCCTGCCGCGCCACTAATATGTGAACTAACGGTCGTTGGGTTGAAAAATTGCCCTGCCAGCGAATCCAGAACGGATTCGCCGTCAGGAATTACTACTAAGCACTTACTGCCACAGCATCAACATCCGCTTCGGCTTTCTTCTTCCACGGCGCTTCAATTGCAGCCCAACATGGGTTGTTCAAAGTCATATCCATGTCGCGGGCGAAAATAGCAAAGCCATCGTAACCGTGATAAGGACCTGAATAATCCCAGGAGTGCATTTGACGGAACGGTATACCCATCTTCTGGAAAATGTATTTTTCCTTAATACCGGAACCTATCAGATCCGGTTTGATGGCTTTTACAAATTCTTCGAATTCATAACCCGTTACATCATCATAGAGTAATGTGGCATTACCCATTTCCGGAATGGTTCGATCATAATCATCGTTATGACCAAATTCATAACCGGTACCCACAACTTCCATACCCAGATCTTCATATGCACCAATGGTATGACGTGGACGCAAGCCACCAATAAATAACATGACTCTTTTGCCTTCAAGACGTGGTCGATACTTGGCAATAACTTCTTCATACTCTGCCTTGTATCGATCAATAACACGCTCTGCACCTTCTTTTATTTTATCGTCAAAGAATGAAGCAATTTTTCGTAAGCTTTCTTCAATTTTTGTAGGACCAAAGAAGTTATATTCCAGCCATGGAATACCGTATTTTTCTTCCATATGGCGAGAAATATAATTCATGGAACGATAACAATGAACCAGATTCAATTTAACTTTAGGCGTTAATTCGATTTCAGCTAAAGTACCATCACCAGACCACTGAGCAACAACACGTAAACCCATTTCTTCAAGTAAAGTACGTGAAGCCCAGGCATCACCACCGATGTTGTAATCACCAATGATAGAAATATCATAAGGTGTGGTTTCAAAACTATCGTCGTCATCGCGTTTATCAAGGACCCAATCGCGAATAGAGTCATTCGCTAAATGGTGACCTAATGATTGCGACACACCACGGAAACCTTCACAACGTACTGGTACAACCGGCTTCTCGATTTCTTTCGAAGTTTTCTTCGATACGGCTTCGATATCATCACCAATTAATCCAATCGGGCATTCTGACTGAATACTGATACCTTTGTGTAATGGAAATAAACCTTCAATTTCATGAATAGTTTTATCCAGTTTTTTATCGCCACCAAACACGATATCCTTTTCCTGGAAATCGGTTGTGAAGTTCATGGTAACAAATGTGTTTACACCTGTGGTACCAATATAATAGTTACGTCGACCGGCACGTGAATACTGACCACAGCCAACCGGACCGTGTGAAATGTGAATCATATCTTTAATAGGACCCCATACCACACCCTTTGAACCAGCATATGCACAGCCACGAATCGTCATTACACCCGGTAATGATTTCTTGTTAGATGTGATGCATTTTTTAGATTGCTCAACACTCTGGTCGTTTACGGCCAAATGTTTTGCGCGGCTCTTTTTCGCTTCTTCTGGATATACTTCAAGTACTTCCTGAATCAACTTTTCAGTTTCTTCGCGAGTTAAATTACTCATTTTACAAACTCCTGTATTCGTCGCCACGAATCTGTGGACGCCCGTTTAACAGACCTGGTCTCGAGAAATTCTCTACACCCGTTTAAGTAGTGACAGAGTCAATCATTATAATGATCGACCCTGCCGACCTTATTATGCGGTGACTTCTGCAGATGCAGTTTTACCGATAATTGAAGTATCTTCTTCATCCATAATACCGAATTCCATCAACAGCTCTTCGAGCTCGTCCATGGTAATCGGTGTAGGAATATTAAGATTAGTATTGTTTATAACCTTGCTAGCTAACGCTCGATATTCATCCGCTTGTTTTGCAGTTGGGTCATATTCAATAACCGTCATACGGCGAATTTCTGCACGTTGCACTGCGTTGTCACGAGGAATGAAATGAATCATTGTCGTACCCAAACGACCTGCTAATGCTTCAATAAGTTCATCTTCACGATCAGTTTCACGTGAGTTACAGATTAAACCGGCTAAACGAACACTGCCTGAGTTTGCATATTTAACAATACCTTTAGAAATATTGTTAGCCGCGTACATCGCCATCATCTCACCAGAAACAACGATGTAAATTTCTTGAGCTTTGTTTTCACGAATAGGCATCGCGAAACCACCACATACAACGTCACCTAGTACATCGTAAAATACGAAGTCTAGTTCTTCATCATAGGCACCTTCTTCTTCAAGAAAGTTGATAGCAGTAATAACACCGCGACCAGCACAACCAACGCCTGGCTCAGGCCCACCTGATTCAACGCATTTAATTTCTGAGTAGCCGGTTTTTAATACATCTTCAAGTTCAAGATCTTCTACAGTTCCAGCTTCAGCAGCCATCTCCATAATAGTATTTTGAGCTTTTGAGTGAAGTATTAATCGTGTAGAATCAGCTTTAGGGTCACAACCAACAATCATGACTTTTTTACCGGCTTCTGCCATAGCAGCTACCAGGTTCTGAGTTGTAGTGGACTTACCGATACCACCTTTTCCGTATATTGCACATTGACGTAATGCCATGGTTTTTCTCCTTACATGGGAAATCTGAATGTTACATATCCTTATGAGCAATCAGCGTGCCAGCACCGGAAAAATTCTCTAAGCTACTGTTTTTATTTGATTTGTATTTTTTTTAGAGCTATCGTTTGTAGGTAATGTTTACTACAAAATAATTGAATCTGTATGGATAACTACACGAAAACGACGACATACTTATATGTATTCTCTTCCTGTAAATAGTTACTTACCTATTAATCACTGTAATTTACCAGCGAAAATTCTCGGTAGTCTTACCTTTCAACAACACCCGGTAACACTATTACTCGATAGTGTGCGTGAGTTACACCACCATTTTTTTAACCACCTTGATACGCTGTATTCTATAGAACAAAGAGCCAGGGTCTTTACTGACTATATGCAACTCCATTTTTTACTCAATGAAAATGAACAGCCAAACACGTCAACGATTACAAAAAATAAATCAGGACGCATCAATGCTAATTATTTATCGCTATTACAAGGCTGGATGTTTAATTCTAATAATCGCGATGACGCAATCATTAAAGGCTGGGTAGAGTCACGCTTTGGTCTAATGCCGCGCTGGCATAAAACAGCGATTAAAATAGCAGAAGATAACGCCTATAGTATCTATATGCACGAAAGAACAACGGGGGGTATACAACACCAATGCGCTCGAGGCTCAGCTCGATTTACTTTATAGTTTTTGCCAATATGAAATACATATAAAGTTTAATGATATACAACATATCCAACTGTTTCGCGGCACAGACTTATTACATGAGTATGATGTTGTTGACAAGAGTAATGAAAAACAACCGGTTCTATTAATGAATAATATGAACTCATTAACCAGTTCTCTTGAACGCGCAGACGAATTTGGTTCCACTCTATATAGTGTAAACATACCCATCCAGAAGATATTCTATTTCAGTGGTTTGTTACCAGGAAAACTACAGGCTGAAAACGAGTATCTTGTTATTGGTGGCTTGTACCGGATAAAAATACTGTAAGCATCAGGCTGCGATATTCTCGTTTTCATTACTACTTGTCGGGCACGAGTCTATTTCATCATGCTGAACAACAGTTTTTAAATTATTTTCTAAAGCAAAGCCCATCACAAAAGACCAGATATCCGGGCGGCTATTCTCTAACGACAAGTCCATAGAAAGACATTTGTTATTATTCATAACAACGGGGAATAATTTACTGTGATAGTGTAAACGACGCGTATCCAAAAACGAAGCAAAGCACGATGCCAAACGCTCCACCCAATCACTCGGTCTGAATTTTTTACCGCTTATATTTTCACCCAGTACAATCAATCTATTATTCACCTTCGAAATCCCTCCTGGTTAAAATTTTTACTCAGCTTGTTTAAAATATATATTCGCCAAATTTATATTCAACCAAGCAAGAGTAATACCAATGTATTTAAGAACTATGAGCTTAAATAACTAACGTAAATTCAATTATTTACTTCCAGTCGATCCTCATGAAAAATTAATCCGCTATGTCGTATAACCTACAATTACATAAATAGTTACTACACAACCATACTCAACTTACACAAAAACAAAGGCTTAAGAGCTGGATCGGTTTTTGCAAAACTCTAGTAAGACTCACTAAATAAGGACCGTGAAATGGAAAATGATATGTATAAAAATTTAATCGACGGTATTAAGGACGGCAGCATTGTTCCCTACCTTGGGCCAGGTGTTTTAACCGGTTCCGTAAATATTGAAACCAATGAACCTATTCCTGCTGATAGTGATAGTTTGATTTGCGCAATGAACAACGGTCAGCCTATGGCACCAAGACTCATGTATGAGTTTCCACGTGCCGCGATGCATGTCGAACTCAAACGTGGACGTAGCGCGGTTAATAAATTCTTAACCAAACTCTATCTGGAAAACAAATGGACACGCTCGCCATTTCATGACTGGCTGGCAGAAATAAAGCCTGCTTACGTTGTAGATATTAACCGGGATATACAGTTACAGGAATCATACAACAAAACACCACACAACCTTATGAAAGGGATTTCCAGAATAGCTGGAACCGACTACCGGTTTAAAATATTCCACTATGATGGCAGCGCCTATACCGAGATTGCACATGAAAATGCCAATACAAATTTACCCCTGTTATTTAAACCAATGGGTTCACCCACGCCAAATGAAGAATACATCGCATCCGATGCTGACTATGTAGACTACATTACCGAACTCATGGGTGGCTTTGGCTTACCACCGTTCTTAAAAGAATATCGCAAGGAAAAGCAATATGTATTTCTTGGTTTTCGAATGACGCGAGATTCAGAACGCATGGTCATGAGCGACATCACCTATGCCGCAGGCGAGAAAAAAGGCTGGGCATTGATCAAAGAACCAACCAGTAAAGAAGTGCGTTTTTGCGCAAGACAAAACATCGAAATAATCGATGCCGATATTTTTGATTTCATGGGTATACCCAACCCGGATGTAAACGTGGATGAAGAAATTGAAGCCGCCCAACTCGTTGGCTGTTAGCAAATAATAAAAGATACATACCCGGCAGCATGAAGCGCCGCCGGGTAGCTATCAGGAAGTAATCTATGCAATTTAAACCCTGCGTAAGTCGTAGCGCCTGTACCGAAGACGGCACCCATTGCCGTGCCTGTGGTCGCGCCCATGAAGAAATAATACGCACCAGAATATTAATCAACTCAGTTTCAGCCTTTACAGCAGAGATGGGATATGAAAACACAGAAGAATTTTTTAATTACTTTGTCAATAAGTTGGGGAAGAAATTAAAACATATTCAAGAGGATGTAACTTAACTAAATACAAACTCACGATATGTTATTATTTATGTAACAGCTTTCACCAGTTGGAGACATACATTATTTTTACAAGTATGACAGCTCTCAACTTAAAAGTAGTCATAGATTTAATTTTTAAATTTTTTTAATTCTATTCTTGGTAAATAGCACAAATAAATTTATTGTACTTCTGCTTTTCAGCGGAAGCAGTCGTAGAGATAACATCCTAAATAAGGAGAATTTACCCAGAAGCAGTCATTCAACAGAAGCTTATAATGTGTAAATATTCTTGAAAGCAGATATTTAACAACGTTAGAGTTAATTTGCACTTAAAGCAGAGCGAAGCGGCGCTTTAAGTGTCAAATTGGACGATTTTGTTAAGTGCGTGCATTATTTATACTTTTTCATTATGTGTTGATTATATTTTTTAGCCCAAGTTTCTAATTCTTTTATCTTTTTGTATTGTTCTTTACCAAATAATTCTTCACATGATTTCCATAACTGCTTTGGTGGATTTAGAGGTTGCCCACCCCCATAACCTGGGACACCATTAAAACAACCAGGCACCATTATCAGTTTGCTGTTACCTGATGTAAATGCTTTTTCTGCTGCTTGAATGGGAGATATAGCTATAATTTCGCTAATGCTCTGAGCAAATAAAACTTTACTGCTAAGTAATAATATTGATATTAAGATAATTTTTTTCATTTTTTTACACATAACAATTATATTAATGAGACCCCATGTCTCGTTATACATTTTTTATATTTTTTATTCACATGATTCTATCGACAAAAGCAATCTGACCTTATTCTTTATTTGAAATTTTTATTTTTTTGTTATCTTGGTATCTTCCACAATAACCGGATAAACATACCCATAACCGTAATCTTTATCCAGTTCGAGTTTTCCTTCTATGATAACAATATCATCTATTGCCACCGTGCTATCGGTGGTGACAGTAAGATCATCAAGGGTGCTACTGTCCCTGATATGAAGCCAGTTCTTGCCCATGACGTTGGGGGTGAACTTTGTTACCTGGCCACGTACACGTATTGTTTTCCCTTTAAGTTTTTGTTTACGGGCATTAATTTCGGCGATTGTATTGCCGCCTTTCACTTTATTGATTCCTTTGACAGGTTTGAGAGTCTGTTTCTGTTTCTGTTTCTGTTTGATTTGATTGTGTGGTGAAGCAGTAGTTGCGACTTTGTTTTTTGAGGCGACTTTATCGGTAATCAAACTGTTTACAAAATAGATAATGGGGAAGTCACGCTTCATGGATTTGCTATAAAAGTTTTTCATAGGCATGTCTGTCGAAAATGAGATCATGTCGCCGGTTTTAAGCGGGGTGACTGGCCCAGCGACCCAGACTTTCTTTTTACCGGTGTCAACCTCGGCATAGGTGTAGACAGAAGTCTTGATAATGCCCGTTACCTTGCCGTGAATTCTGTTTGAGGTGGGTTGCTGTTTTTCTTTAGTATTCTTCTGTTCGGCATAGGCTGAATTGATTATGTCTGCATTTACCATAGTGAAAGAAAAACAGGCAAGCAGTATAACTATATTATTGGTGCGATACGTCATAAAGAAATCACTCTTAGGTTAAATGTTAAATAGGTGGTTCATACAATATAATATCAGGGTGTATATTATTACTGAAAAATATTGATTTTATCATTTTATAAACATAACGCTTCACATCACCGGCGGGAAAAAGTGGTGCGAGCGATAGTGAACGGCGCTTTTTCCGTCTGTGTGTATGTGATTGTTAGATTCTTTTTATTCATACGTTACTACCCGACAGCTTAGCATTGAAATGAGTCAAGCTCCTCCTTTACCACAGATAGAATGATATTTTGATCAATGCCCATAGCCCTAAATGCGCGTGCAGCAACACCATGTTCCATACGTGCAACTACATCTATAACATGCGCTCCTAGTAGCGGCCTATCTTTATCATGACGTTTTAGAGCATATAACTCTTTCATTACTGCTTGCCCTGATGGTTTCGAGTTATGTAACACTCGGTTGGAAGTAACTGGCTCGGGCTCATCTTCTATTATTTTTGTATCAATGCCAATGGCGTTAAGCGCATCACTATACTGCTTTTTAATGGCGACTTTGAATTGTTCTGGGCTAGCCCCAACACGCTCGAAAATTCTCTGAGCAGTACCATCAGGTAGTTTCAACGCAGAAAGAAGGAAATGTTCTGCCCCTGATTTCTCCTCGCCCATCATGTGAGCCTCCTCATCTGCACCAGGTATTAGTTTCCCTATAGTACGCATATCTTGAAGGCGTAACTTAATTCGTTTAAACATCATCAGTCCTTTTTTTATTGACTTTTTTATTAATAGAGCTCGCATGACGCTTGTGTGCTGCTTGCTTCGTAACTCCCAATGATTCTGCAATTTGAGCCCACGTCCATCCTTGAGATACCGCTTGTTTAACTGCTTTTCTTTCTAATCGATCTGCCACTAAACGAAGCGCGACAACAGCAGCCAGTGCCTCTTCAGGCTTATCGGGTGGAGGAAGTGAATTAAAATCAGACATGTGTCAACTATAGTTGACGGGGAAAAATCTGTCAATATAAATTGACAAAAATAATTTTAGGCTTGATGAAAAACTTGGAATAGCTTTCTAGACATCTAACAGTTACTATACTGACCCGTGCCGGTCAGTATAGTTAAATAATAAAATTTTAAAATTCTTACATAATTCATTGTTTTCTCTCTGAATTATACTTTCCTTGTCAGTATATCAAAACTTAATATGCGGACACTACATTGCACTATGCAACGCTGTTTCATAATCGCATAAAGGGGAGATTTTTGGTAGTTATTGAAGGTTAGGAACGGCTGCTTTGTACAATATATTCTATCTATATTATATTTCACTAACAGACTGCAAAGGGTCGTTTGTACCCTATCACTCTACATAACGTAAAGACCGCTTTCAGTATTGAACAGCCAAATGAGTTATTTTAGAGCAATTTTTCGACTTTATCGAAGGCCACATCCGCTATTCAGCGAAAGGAGTCGTTGAGTAAATATCTTCATTAGGCTGAGTTCGGCCAGGAGCGGCACCTCATTTTAGTTAGTAAGTCTATACATAATAAAAAAGGCCACATTAAGCGGCCTTTACTTATACATAGTTCGTATAGTTATTAATTACATCGATTAAATTCAGTACTTACATTCGCATATTCAAGGCAGAAATCGTCTTTACCACTTTCTGTCTTAATTGGCTTGTCTTCAAATTTAGCATGAATAACTTTTGATTTTGTAATGCTGTAACGTTTGTTTGCACAAGACTTTGTGGCAACTTTACGGCATTGTTCAATAGAATCCGCTTCTTTGAATTTAGAACAAGTCTTTTTGCCTTTACATTTCTTATAACTTATTTTTTCTTTGCCAGGGCATGCGGTACGATCATACATCACCTCACAAGATGCAGCAAAGGCAGCACCTGCATAGAATACAGACATTAAAATTATAACCATCATTTTTATTTGTTTCATTTTTATACACCCTCCAATTGAGTGATTTTAGTTAATATTAATTTAAAATAATACGTGTCCTTATATGACAGTTATTATTTTAGGAGTAAAACCTTAAACTCTAAATTGTCCAACAAGGCCCAGTAAAGTTTCAGCCATACTCGCCAACTCATGACTGGCTTTCTGGGTTTCTTCTGCACCACTGGCCGTTAGTACTGCGACTTCAGCAATAGCTGTAACATTCTTATGCTGTTCCTGTGTCGTACAGCTCTGTTCTTCAGTAGCATTAGCAATCTGATAGCTCATATCTTTAATCGACGTCATTCCAGTCGCAACCGAGCTAAGCATATTACCCACCTCACGAATACCCTCGACACTCAACTGTGCTTCTTCACGACTTTGTGTCATTGCTTTCACAGCCTGACCAGCATCAGTTTGCAGTTCTTCTATCATCGACTGGATTTCAGCAGTTGAATCATTAGTACGACTTGCCAGCGTTCTAACTTCATCTGCAACAACGGCAAAGCCCCGACCTTGCTCACCTGCGCGTGCAGCTTCAATAGCAGCATTCAATGCGAGTAAATTGGTTTGTTCGGCAATATTTTTTATGACATCAAGCACCGATCCAATACTGTTACTTTTTTCATTCAGGCTGTTAATAACTTCAGAACTATGATTAATTTCCTCTGCCAGTCTGGTAATGGTTTGAATATTTTCCTCCAGCATTTTCTCACCTTCCTGAACTTCATTGTGTGCTTTTTCAACCTCGTTCATTGTCTGACTGGTTGATTGGGAAACTTCATTTACCGTAGCAGCCATTTCTTCAACGGCAGTAGCAATAAGCTCGGTCTGTTCTTTTTGTTTTGTGATACCGTCCAGGCTTTGTTGTGAGGTCACCGAACTTTGTTCAGCAGTAGCAGCAAGTTGCTGAGAGTTATCACTAATATCTCTCATCATATTGCGTAATTGACTAATCAAATTTTGCATGCTTTTACCGAGACTACCAAGCTCATCGTGATCATTCGATTTAAACGTTGGAGTTAAATCACCCGTTGCAACTTGTTTAATCGTTTTGACTATTTCATTTAAAGGCTTACGGATAGATTGAGTGACAAACCAGCCAGTCAAAACAGAAACTATAATTGCAATTGCAGCAAAAATAATAAGTAAGGTACGACTGGTTAATACTGATTCCTGAGCAATTGATTCGATTTCGTCAGCATAATCCCCTATATAGCCTGATAACTCATCCAGGCTTTCTACTGATTTCTTACTGGCAATAACCATTGCCGCTAACTTCTTAGTGGCTTCTTTATTTAATTTTAAGGTGTTCTTTTGAGATTTTAGTAGTTGCTGTATAGCCGCTTTGAAATTATTGTATGATTTACTCAGGTTTTGAAATTCAGATAAACCTGAAACACCAGTAACACTGGCTATAACTTTTAATAATTGTTCAGCCTCGGAAAAGCTGCCTTTTGTTTCACTATCGACACTTAAAATTTCAGCAATAATTTTACTCTTACTGGCATCTAATATAGCTGTTGATAAGCCATCAAGTAACTCTTCCAGCTCAGTTATTCGAGACTTTACCGTATCAACATTTACCTTAACGGATAGATCACTTGAATAGCTAAGAATTTCATCGCCCATGTCACTGAATTCTGCTGTTTGACTACGCACGATTCCTTTAGACTTTACAACCTCTCGATGAAAACCAAGAACTAAATCACCGTCCTTATATAATTCGGCTTGTAGTTTCTTTTCATGTTCAAGCGTTTCTTTTAGCAATTCATCGTTTTGCACTAATTCAGATAATGTAGATAAAGCTTCCGAATTATCCGCTTTTAGTTGCTTATAAATACGCTCATACTTATCAAGTTCCTTTATCGTATTGCTATTAGAATAATTTATAATCCCCATATGGCTTTGGAGTACAGTAGATAACAATTGGCTAGCATAGCTACGCATTGGCATCGCATGTTGAGTCACATGACCCAGACTACTGTTTATTTTTCCCATACCAAACAGACCTGATACCAATAACGCAATTACCAGCACTAACACAACTGCATATCCGGCAAGGATTCGAGTACTAATAGTAAGTTTAAATACAGAAGGTATCTTGCTAAAGATCTGCTGTTGGAAAGACATGTTTGTAACCTTATTATTCTTATGCATTGTGTAAGGTTATATCGTCTTATTTAGATTATTCTTTAGATTAATTTTGTGGAATATTACCATTTTAATTTTACATAAATTAGAACGGCTGACATGCATTATTATGGTGCATTGAGAAGGATTATAGGACAGCTACTATGAATCACTAGCAGAACGATTTAATCAATGTGTTGCGTTGACCAGTTGAAACCGCAGCCAGTTGGAGACATACATTGTTTTTACAAGTATGATAGCTCTCAACCTAAAAGCGTCATAGATTTAATTATTTTTTCTAATTTTATTCGTTGTAGACAGCACAAATAAATTTATTGTACTTCATAAAAAAATCCATTATCAACACCCTTGATAATGAACTCTGATCCCACTGTCCGGCTTATTCAAGTCTTAACTGCTAAGCATTGCGCTAAAAATGGAATTTTTCTAAGCTAAACTCGAATTTAATATCAAACTTTCTTTCTTAGCGTTACTAATAAACCCACCAAACCAATACAAGATAAAAGCCAGTTTACCTTTTGGTGCGCTTTGCATTGGAATATTTACCGATAAATATCTAAAAAATAAAATCCATATCTTTTACACTACTTTAATTTACTGCTGAATGTTTATCTTCAACAATTCTCTCAATCGCTGCAATAACATTCTGGCTGGATATCTCAGTCTGGGTGAATGCCTCAATTATTATTTGGCCAACCTGTTCGTTATCTAAACTACCACTTTCAAGTTGTTCTAAAACTATCTGTACATTTTCATGTACCTTCTTATGCGGTATTTCCATTGAACCAAAGCTATGCACTTCACTGAACCGTTCATTCCCTTCGCCGGTCTCATACCATTTTCCAAGCCGACAACTATGGTGGTCCACTTTGGCACTATCTGCTTCTATCGAATCTATACCTGTTTCAATAGAGCGATAGGCATTTTGTTTATATAAAATGTGGTCAAGTTTAATTAATGATGCAAAACTGATGTCCCGTATATAACTCAACTTATTCAGTGCATCAGCTGAGGTATTGGCAAACTCTGAGAACTGATTGCCAAAAGCATGTATTGTAGTATTTGATTCATTGGCCATAGTTTTCATTTTTGTTGAATCGGCTAACATATGTTCTGCTTCATAAGTGAACGCTTCGATTGCCGGCGCAATTTTTTGTGTGGCATTTTTGGTACTATTAGCAAGGTTACGCACTTCATCAGCAACAACAGCAAAGCCCCGACCATGTTCGCCTGCGCGGGCAGCTTCAATCGCCGCATTCAATGCAAGCAAATTGGTTTGCTCTGCAATATTAGTAATTAATTCAATTGCACTGGAAACCTCAACGCTGTGGGTAGAAAGTTGCTGGATAGTATTGTCCATTTCGTTAATCATTTTCACAATTGTATCGAGTGAATTAATCACATCTGAAATTGCCTGATGGCTATCAGCCGCTTTCTCTGCTGTATTTTTTGAAATACTTTCGACAGCTATAATTTTATCGTTCACATTTACAAGATCGTTTTGGTTTAGTTTTAAATTGCCCAAAAGGTTACTGGCATTGAGTTGTCCTAATTGACCGAGTAAATGTGCACGGTTACCTTGTTTCTGTGTCGCTAGAATTGTATGCAAGGATTCTGTCAGTTTATCTAATGTAGAACTAAATGAACCATGCAGCCCGGTTGCAACAGGCAAACGGTAATCTTTTTTGTCAGAAACATATTTAAAGGATGTGTTAACTTCTCTGAAGAATGTCTCAATCTGATCAAGCATATCATTGAAAGCCCAGGCTATCCGACCAACTCGTTTGTTATCAGGAATGTGTATTATTCTTTCACTAAAGTGGCCTTCGCTAACATGGGTGGCTACCACGTCAATTTGCTTCAACACACTTTCAATACTCTGGATATGCTGTCGGGTTACAAAGGCAACAGCTGTTATTAACAGGGCCAAGATAGAAATAATAATCAGACCAACATCCCACTCATTTGCCTGGCTAACATAACCTAGCAATATAACTGGCATAACTAAAGTCGCTATGAATAGGAATTTAACCTTGAAGTTTAATGACCAGTTCTTCATAAGTGGTACCTTGTTGATTTAAGAAATTCGTTAACAGTTGGATGGAAGCGTCGCAGGCATTTTTCGGCCCGGCATTTTTCTCTTCTTCCAGCATTTGTATATATAAGCCACTGACCGTTTTAACTGCAACAGGATTAGGCTGACGACGCACTGAAAAATAGCCATCTACGTGATGGTGCTTGTCGTAAGAAGGTGTGACATTGGCAAACACCCAATAAAAGGATCCGTCTTTAGCCATATTTTTAACAAAAGCAAAGACCTCCTTTTCTGCACCCAGGGTATCCCATAAAAACTTGAAGACTCCCCTCGGCATATCCGGGTGACGAATAATATTGTGCTGTGCGCCTAGCAATTCTTCCTCTTGATAACCGGAAAATTCGATAAAAATCCGGTTCCCATAGGTAATGCGACCTTTAGTATCTGTTTTAGAAACAATAAAATCATTTTCGCGCATGAGTATTTCTGTATTATTCGGGGTGATGTTTTTATTCTTCATTTTTCAGTAAATATCTAATTATGTTGAAAGTAAAATAGCTAATAACCATACTACTTATCGGGAATTAAACATTTTTCTTTAATTAAAATTGACTTTAATGTGTAATATTTTAAGTATTAATATCCATTTTAGAAAATGGGTTAAATTAAGCTCGATTCGAATACAACAACGATTACCGGCTTTATCAAGACTTAAAGCAACACATGCCAACCTGATTTTTATACGCCGTACTTTTAAAAAAACCAATAATTGTTGCAGTTAATAGTTTAATTCAAACCCGTTGAAGCAATTCTTGTTAGTCAGTTCTTTTTTGTTCATTGTCGTAATAACCATGAGACTCGTTCATATGACACCAGATAATGTACTACTATTGCTCCAAATAACCATCCCAACATAGAATGGCGCATTACAAATAATGCCCATACAACTAAAATAAAAAATGTTAATTCGAGAATAAGCCTGATTACACCCGGCACAATAATGGGTGCATTACCCGATCTACCTGGATCATCTAATACTGCGAATACTCCCCAAATGGTAGCTGCAATAATGGGTACGCCAAGTGCTAATATAAATTTGAATATGCCATCTCCTTTATCCCAGCCCCATACTCCAAGAGTAATAAGACCTGACATTTCAAGTATAAAACGTACAACTAGATTTATTGAGTTAACTTCCATTGTTACTACCGTTTCAAATGTCTAACAAATATATTAACGAGACCCGAGTCTCGTTAAACATTTTATAGCACGACCTCGGAATATAACTAAATAAAAGGGGGCAAAAGGAATAATTTTAACCCATTACTAACTTTTAATACCTCTACCTTCTTTTACATCCAACGAATAATATTATCGATTCTTATTTTTTATGGTTGATTTAATCAACTTCCCAAAGTCTTTATCCTTCTTTCTTTTCTCGGAATAAGACATTTCGTTGAACGCTGATTCTTTTTTCATTTTTATATAGTTTTTATAACGTTGCTCTGACAACTCACCATTTTCAATAGCTTCCAATATAGCACAACCTTTTTCATTGGTATGACTACAAGTACTAAATTCGCATTTTTGTGAAATCTCAAATATTTCTGAAAATGTATCATCAATGCCACTATCAACTGATATATTGCCAAGCTCTCTCATTCCTGGCGTATCTATTATCATCGCGCCATTTTCTAATAATATGAGTTCACGACTTGTCGTAGTGTGCTTCCCTTTGTTTTGTATTTTGCTCACAGGTTGAGTTTCAAAAGTTCCATTGCCTAATATACTATTTAGTAAAGTTGTTTTACCGACACCAGAAGAACCGAGCAAACAGTAAGTATTGCCATGCATTAAAGTTTCTTTGATAGTTTCAATATTATCCTGATTCAAATTACTAAATGCCAGCACAACAACTTGAGGGGCTATATTTAAAATACTTTTCTTTATTTCTTCAACTTCATTTTTTGAAATGAGATCACATTTACTCAGTAGAATAACAGGCGTGATTCCACTTTCGTGGACCATAACCAGATAACGTTCCAACCGTCTAAGATTGAAATTGTAATCCGCAGATTGAATAATAAAAGCAACATCAATATTTGCCGCTATTAACTGAAAATCGACTAACTTTCCTGCAGCCTTTCTTTTTAATATGGTTTTTCTGGGAATGACACCATGGATGATCGCGTGAGTATCATCATCATAAAAATCTACATACACCCAGTCTCCTACTGTTGGGAAATCAGTAGTAGAACTAGCGGTATATAAAAGGTGTCCTGTTAACTCAGCAAAAACTTCCTGATGGCCATTAGAAACAATATATCTATCCTTGTGTACTGATAGCACCCGAGCAACTTCATGAGCAGCTAACTTGTCATCATCAAGTTGACTTTTAAACCAGTCGTTAAATCCAGGAGCTTCAAGTTTATTCATAATATTTTTTTCATTTTACTATAGTGTAAATTTAATTTAATAATGTCTGCTTTAGATAGTAACTGACTGGAGGCTATCGTTTATAGCGGATGTTCATTTATATCATTTGGTTAAGTATTTTTCTTAAGCGATATACCCAATACCAATTGTAGCAAATCCAACAAACCTACTCATAACCTACCACTTCCACAATTCTAAACCATTGAAAAAGCAATACTCTCACCTCTGGCACACCGCTTGCTTCCACTATAAATATATAGAAACCAATCAACACCCAAACCTCAACCACTTGATACAGGTGATGTAGTCCATGCCTTATAGTTTTGATCTGAATGATTCCTTTATGAATTTTTCGCCGCCAACCCCAGCGGATGGCTGCACCCAGTGCGGGATCTGTCTTTCCAGTTGCCCCACCTACGTCAAAAGCAAAGATTCGGAACAGTCGCCCATGGGTCGCATTCGGCTGATGCGGGCACTGGAAAAAGGCGGCAGCGAAGGCATGGCAATGGAAAAACTGGAGAGCTGCCTTGGCTGTTACACCTGCGAGTCCGTCTGCCCCTCCAAAGTCAACTTCGGCAAAATGCTGGATGAGTCCCTGGCGCGCCTGCGCGAGCAGCGGCCGATACCGGCGATCACTCGCATGATGATGTTCCTCGCCGAGAAGCAATCATTGTTGAAGTTCCTGACGCAAGCCATCTATCTAGCGCAGGCGATTGGACTGCGCGGCCTGTTTCAAAAACTCGGTCTGTATAAAGTGATGGGGATGCAACGAGCCAATGCCCTGTTGGGTCGGATCAGCTTTCCCACCGAGTTGCAAAACCGTATCCAGCGTCCCGGTGACGACCAGCGCGTTGCACTTTTTACCGGTTGCTTCAGCTCGGTGATGGAGCAGGAAATTCAGCAAGCAGCCATCGATGTTTTTAATACCCTTGGTCTGGAAGTAACACAACCCGAAGGTCAGGTATGTTGCGGGGCGCTGCACCGCCACAGCGGTGATCTTGAAACCGCCGCGAAGCTGGCACGCAAAAATATCAAGGCCTTCTCATTTGAGCGGGCCGATGCCATTGTCACTACCAGCAGCGGTTGCGGCGCCGGCCTTAAGGCTTATAGCAAGTGGCTGGAAGATGAAGAACTCTCGATACCGGTAATGGATGTAAACCACCATCTCGCTAATGTTTTGAAGCAGCGCAAGGTAATGTTCAACCACCTGTCGATGAAGGTCGCGCTGCATACTCCCTGCACCCTTCGCCAAGTCGAGGATCAGGAAGAGATAGTGATCGAGTTGTTGCAAAAGATCCCGGGACTAGAGATCGTGCCTTTGTCGGGCGAACCACGTTGTTGCGGCGCTGGCGGCAGTCAAATGCTGAGCCAACCGGAGATGGCAGATGCACTACGCGACGATATTGTCGACGAGATCAGAGCGATGGGTGCCGATGTGCTAATCAGTTCCAATCTGGGTTGCAGCATGCATCTCAGAGAGGGGCTGGTGCATGCGGGGATTGATATTCCGCTGCAGCACCCCGTGCAGCTCATCTCTCAAGCAATGGTCGAGTAATTCATCAGCGCCAGGAATTGATCGTATGTAAGACTAGGTCTTTAGAAATTCTTGTTGATGACAACGGTGGGGTATATGCCAGACATGTTCGGGAAAATAATGTCGATTCGCTCTAGCCATGTTACTTCATCCTTAAAGTAGCCATTTGGAGTTTAAAATAGTCGTTTTAAACCTTTATATTGGCTTGTTTGAATGTTTTATAGAATAGTATTCAATTAGCTAGATTGGTCCGAACCCATGTCTCGTTATTCCTTTTTGTGTTTTTTGATTTAGTAAGCATGTCTAGTTTATCCAGCCTTTACGTTTAACTAGGTTTGAATACCATATTAAAAATGCTGCGATTATTAACGACATCAAACTACCAATCCAAATATCTATTGCACTGCTTACCTGAAATGTATGAATGTTTGTAATTAGTGAACCAAGAAACGCTACAACAAATAGGTAATATGCAACAGCTCTTTTTAACAAAAGAAAAATTTCAGCGAGCGCACCACCAAACACAGCAATTGCAAAAGCTATAGTTGCCCATAGTGGGCGGCTTGCTATTAGAGATTGAGCCGCTTCAGGATAATTAGCTAGCATTTCTGGGTTGGTTTGCATAATAAAGTTAATGCTTCCCATAACATTCCAGATTAATGCAACAACACAAATTACCCAAAAGCTCCAATGGGGTTTTATATAAATTTCAGTCATTTTTTACTCCAGATATTTATTAGTTTTTAACTATCAGGTAATACGTTAAATTCTTTACGTTTTAACTCAAACCATTTTTGCATTTCTTCTGGTACTTTCATAAGTTCTTACATTTTACTCATAGCGTTTAGATGTGCTTCATCTTGTTTTTGAAACATTTCCATTCCATGTTGTTTACTCATTTCAGCCATTTCTTCAAATGACTCGGCGCGAAATTATTTTTCACATGCTCCGCCAAGTTGATTACAAGTCACTGTTTTCATAAATTCTCCATTGATGTGTTTTTGAACATAACGTCCCACTTCAGCCGCCGACGTAGGAGGTCAGTTGAAAGCGGTTGTTAGCCGACATAGTTTCCAACTATTTCTCATATGACTTAATTGCAAGTATATCACTGATTAATTTAGGGCCACTGTATACCAGTCCTGAGTAAATTTGCACAAGTGAAGCCCCCGTATTGAACTTTTCTTGAGCATCTTCCATCGTCATGATTCCACCCGATGCAATTATTGGAATTGTTCCACCAAGTGCAGCTCTTAGCTGTCTGATGATGGCGGTTGCCTTTTTACAAAGAGGCGCTCCACTCAATCCACCTTTCTCCGTACTATTCTCCATGCTCTCCACACCCTGACGGGAGAGCGTACTGTTTGTAGCGATTACGCCATCAATGTTGTGCTCTATGAGCGTTTCGGCAATATCATTCACTTCGGCTAGTGTAAGATCGGGCGCAATTTTGACGACTAGTGGCACATATTTTCCATGTGTTTCAGCTAATTTATGCTGCTTCAGTTTAAGCTTGGATAGCAACTCCGATAAATCATTTTTGCGCTGCAATTGGCGCAGATTTGGGGTGCCTGGAGAGGATATATTTAGTGCTACATAACTTGCGTAACCATAGACTTTGTCAAATGAAAACAAATAATCGTCAACTGCATTTTCAATCGGTGTGTCAGTATTTTTTCCGATACTCACACCTAGGATGCCTTGATATTTGGCGCGCTTTATGTTTTTTACAAGCTGCTCAACACCATGGTTATTGAACCCCATTCGATTAACAATGGCCTGTGCTGCGGGGATTCTAAATAGCCTCGGTTTCTGATTACCCCGCTGTGGGCGTGGAGTAACTGTTCCAACTTCAATAAACCCAAAACCAAGCTTCGAAAGTGCATCAATGTATTCACCGTTCTTATCAAAACCTGCCGCCAACCCTACTGGGTTTGGAAATTCGAGACCCATAACTTTATGCGGAACACAGGTTCGTTCGTCTTTGATACCACGTAGAAAACCCAACCGATAGGCTGTATCCAGGAGAGCAAGCGAAGCCGCGTGCGAAACCTCAGGCTCGAATCGGAATAATATTGATCGGGCAATCGAATACAGAATTTTTTCTCCAATGTTTCTTTTTAAGTATGAGCTTATTGGCGGCTAACGCCTTGCTCACCAGAAAGTTGCGAGCACAGAAAATTGTTAGATTTTTTAGAACCAATCGTATGAGGGATAACTACCCCCGATCGCTTTTGCCATAATATCATCAACCATTTTGTAAGATCTCCAGCTATTGGTCATAACAATGACGGCCATTCTTTCCTTGGGATATCCTACAACATAGTGCCTAAAGCCAGCCGTGCTACCCCAATGCCAAAATGAATAATTAGGGGCTGTGTCCTGCAATCCCCAACCCAGGCCCCACCTTACTCCATCGGCCACATCCACATATGGTTTGAGCATTGCTTCCGCAACAGAACCTGGCATATTCAATGCGTCCATCGTGCTCTCAACAAAATGAGCGTAGTCTTTTATTGTAGTAAATAAGCTCCAAGCCGAATAGCCTCGCAATGGTTTTTCTTTGGAAGGAAATGTTACGCCAGAATTATCATAGCTACGGGAGAGCGCACCCCTATATTTGTTTTGCCAAAGATAACTACTTTCTGTCATTTTCAGAGGCTTAAACACAATCTCATTGGCCAATTCATTTAAATGCTTACTTGTTATTTTTTCTAATACTTTTTGAAGATACAGATAGGCATTGCCTGAATATTCAAAATCCGAATCTGGATCAAACATAAATTCAATATCTGATTTTTTTCCATTAAGGTTGGGCAGGCCAGTTGTATGTGTAAGAACCATTCTCGCCGTGATTATTTTGGATCGAGGATCGCCTTCCACAACTTCATTTTTAAGATATGAGTACAAAGGAGCATCTAAATCTATCTTTCCTTGCTGAGCAAGCATAACAACTATATAGGAAAAAATAGGCTTCCCTAATGATGCTGCACGAAAAACCGTATGTTCATCAACTCTTCTCTTTGCCTCGATATCGCTATACCCAAACGATTTTGATATTGATATTTTTCCGTCACGAATTACAACAACTGACAAACCCACCACATCGTGCTCTTCCATCAATATTGGAATTGCTTTATCTAACGTACTAGATATCTTTTCAACAGGAACATCAATCAATAGCGGCCCATCACGATTGCATCCAGAACACAGCACTAGCACGATAAAGATTATGATAGTTTTCAATTTCATACTCAGTGGATGTATAGATAATCTAACGTTTGCATGTGGGGCCGTTCACTGTGTAGCGAAGCGGAGCAGTGAAACAATCCCTCACGATGCGCTTGTTAGAATGTTCCTTGATATCTAGTATTACCAGATTTTACATTAAAGTTATGTCTCATGTTTATTAATGCGTGTGCCCCATATATTGCCACAATTTACCATGTGCATTATTCATCTCTTTGTACATTTTATGATACAATGGCTCTCTAGAATCGGTACAACACGTAGCATAAAGAAAACCAATCATACTTCCAAAATGGCCAATATCAGTAACACTATTATGGATACTATCAGTACTGTCATTTGCGAGATCGAGATTTTGTAATATGTTATCCAATTTGTTGAAAGCCTCAGTCATATTTGGGCTTCGATCAGGCATGCAACAACTACTTGAGATCTCTTTTAACAATTTTCCACATTCTTCCATAGCAGATTTTGCTTCATCGAGTAAAACTGTATTTCCTTTTGTCATTTCATTCACCTTATATTTTCATAGAACTAGTATGTTACATTCTTGACTGGAAATGTTTGTTGTATAATTAATCGAAAAGTTTATAGAATTCACACTTTATCCAATGACCTGCGAGATTTTTCATTTCTCAGCTTTTTAAAGTGACTTGGCGTAAGTCCAGTGACTTTTTTAAATTGGTTACTTAAGTGAGACAAGCTGCTGTAACCGAGTTCCTGTGATATTTCAGTTAAATTTAATTCATTATAAACTATGAGTTCTTTTACTTTTTCTATTTTGTGATTTATTAAATATTGCTCAATTGTTATTCCTTCAATAGAAGAAAATAGATTACTTAAATAGGTATAATCGTTATGTAGCTTATCACTTAAATAGGACGACATATTAAGCTTAATAAACTCATTATTTGCACTGACCAATTCAATTATTGAAGTCTTAATATTTTCAATTATTTTCGATTTCTTGCTATGAATTATTTCAAACCCAATTGGCTCAATTTTATTTTTCAACATTCTAATTTGTGAGTCACATAGGTGGCGATCTCCAAAGTCAATTACACCGAGTGAAACCGATAAAGGAGTAATATTTAACTCGCTAAGTATATTCGAAATTACATACTTACACCTATCACATACCATGTTTTTTATATGCAATTTCAATTTTTGAATTTCTCTTAATAATTAGTAAAAAAATTTCCGAAAATTCTAACAGTTGTATTAACGTGACCCCATGTCTCGTTATTCCTTTTTAGATTTTTTGTTCATTTAAAAAATTTCTTCAACTTTCTGATATTTCAATGCCATAAGTACTGCGCATAGACTCTTCAAGTGTTTTTCCTGATTTAATCATAGTAATAATTTGTTCGAATTTTTATTGTTCTCATGATGCAACCAGCTTACAAACATTCCTGCTTGCCTATAAAACATATGAGGTGTTAAGCCAAAACTATGAGCGGTTTTCTTAAATAAAAAATTTCCCGATTCATTTGGAATAAACATTTTGCCTGCGACGATTGCTTTCTTAGCATCACTTACTGTTACATTTTCAGCACCAGAACCTCCAGATGCATATACAGCTAGCCCCTCCTGGAACCAGGATGGAACGTTCGAATTCCATGTCCACATTCCAAGATATTGTTCCATATAGAGATGAGATAACTCATATACAAGTAGTTTAGGTATTCGTTCAGGTGTATTTGCTTTTTTCGGTGAAATGAATAGCCGTTCATTAAGAACGGTCGCACCTGCCTTTGAATTCACGACAAATGATGTAAAACTACCTATAGTTGCTGTTACATAGATAACGACAGGTTTTTTAAACACCCCGTAGTGATTGTTTTGAATTATGTCAATTGCACTATCAAGATTATCAGCAACGACCTTAGCGTTAAACTCGGCTCCCGATTCATATTTAACACGGGGATCACTTTCTAATGTCTTGAAATCATCCGTGCTCTTATTCATAGCGACTAGATGTTTTGTAACAGAGCATCCGCTAAGTAGTACTGCAAGAAAGATGATTATCAAGTTTCGCATGGGTAATCCTTTTTTAAAACCTAACAGTTTTATTAACGAAACCCCATGTCTCGTTATCCCTTTTTATGTGCTATTTTCATATATTTTTTTATCAATAAATTCTATTGTATACATAAACAGTGTGTAAGACGTGAAATATTGAAAAGACTATTGAAGGTAATATGAAATGCCACTTTGAATAGATCAACTTAAAATAGTAGGATTCTACCATCAGGCTTAGACCTACTAGCCATATGATTGGAGTATATGCTGGTGCAGTAAAGCCCAGAACGCTATTACTCCACCCGGAATTTGGTGCATAAATAAGCAATAACCAAGATATAAAATAAAGCGAAACTCCTAAAGAAAAGGTAATTACCCCTTTTCTTTCAAGAGATGATGATATGTTTAGCCTGAAAAACAATGGCAGAAGGAAAATGATTGACCGGCATATATTTTCACCAGCGATAATGGCAAAAGGAATGTTGGTATTAAATGATGTTGGGTTGAATGCTGGCGGTAACTTGGAAGTTAAGAAAATGTTCCAAATAAAAATCGGCAATAATGCTAGGTAACCATTTGTTAAAATTTTCCGTAAATGAACCATCTCCATATATGCCTACCTATTCTCCCTACACATAACAGTTGTATTAACGAGACCCCATGTCTCGTTATCCCTTTTTATGCATTTTGACCAACAATATCGTAATAAACAGGTGTTGCCTTTTCATACATATTCATAAGTTTTTCGGGTATTGGATCACCCAGTTTAGCAGGGCCTAGAATCTCAAAGAGTTCGTTAATGTGATTATCTAGAGCTTCTTGACTTTCCCATTGCTCGTATAATACAAATTCTGTTGGTTCATCCTTGCTTTGATTAAAGGAATAATTAAGACATCCTTTTTTCGTAGTTTCCTTGCTCAGCACCTTTATTAAATCTAGATACTCTTCAAGCATCTCATGCTTTATTTTTGCATGAATCATTATTGTAAGCATTTTGATTCTTCCCTCTATCTATAATGTTGATTTTGTATTTTATATTTTATGCTTAACAGTCGTATTAACGAGACCCCATGTCTCGTTATTCCTTTTTAGATTTTTAACTTTCACTAGGGCATATTCCTTTTGTTTGAAATTCTTTCGCTGAATCAGCGTAGTATATTTCAACAAAATCTATTAACCATTCATTATTTTCGTATAGATATTTAATACTGAGTACAATAGGGCTATTGTTCTCTCCATACCCATTAATAGTTAAGCACCCAATATTACTATTTATTTTTGTATAATGATTTATATTTTTATGTAATATGCTTGGAAAGCTACTTAAAATAGGAAATTCTTTTTCTCCTAATGATTTAATTTTATTTCTTCGATTTTTTGAAAGCATAGGCAAGATTAAGTTAGATTTGTGTTTTATGATTTCACTTTTATATGTATTATAACGTTCAAATAGCCCAACCTTTTCTTCTGTTGCAGCGCATGAAAGTAGCACAAGTGCAAACATAAATATAATTATATGTTTCATTCATTAATTCTCCATAATTTCTTTTAGTATTTTTTCATTTCTTTTGCTATTCCCTTTTAATAACCTCGCAGCTTGGCATAATAAACCAGAACAAGAAGTGACGAGATCTTCAATATTTAATGTTCCTGTAACGGAAAGTGATGTAACTCCTCCAGAAAATGAGAAATTAGCCTTATAATTAGCTGTTTGCCCTTCACCTTTAGAAAAATGAATAGTGGCAAATTTTATTTTTGCACCTATTGCCTCTAGTGCGACGCCACCATTAAAGGACAAAACACCAGCACTTCCGTGGAGCTTAACTTTATCATTTTCGTCAATTGATATTTTAAAGTTCCCTTTCTTTCGTATTATTTTAGTGGTTAACCCCTTATTTTTTGAATATGCGATTTCAAGGAGTTTTGCTATTGTTATCTTTATTCCTATTTTTGAAGCCATGTTAATTTCCTTTTAATATGTTGTTTTAAATCTAACGTTGATAATCAGTCGCGTGTATTTTTTCGTCGGGTGAATTTTTTTTGTTATGCATTTTGGTGATTATGCCTAAAATGATGCTGCACCCTTAATGCACGAAGAGTATTCCAACGACTGGGGCATCCCGTTTTCTCCATATCAAAATGCGTTTGACCAGGATGTTTTGCCTGAACTGGCCATTTACTGTCTTTTCTCCGTTTGCTCATCAATACATCCAATGCATCTTGCATTCTTGGATCGTATTCAATTCCTGCGAACTGAAAATAATCAAGTGCCCGTAATATATCGTATTTCCAACGAGAAGGATAAGAAAGCATCAACATTTTCTTATCTATAATATTGCCAGTTTTATGGGAGCGAAATAATTTATGTTGTAAAATAAATTCAATCGATTCCTTTGCTGCGTCTTGAAGTTCTTTCATCATGTATTCATAACCATTTTTTTCATATTCTAATATCCCTTCAAGTACAGATATTGTTGAATGTAGAGAGCTGTGTTTAGCGCCGATCGTATTTGAATAACAATTAAAGCCGCCATCTTTCATATGTTCAGTAAGCAAAAAATCGACAATTGATTTTAATTTATCTTTATTTGTCAAAAAGTAAGCAGAATAGTTTAGAAACATGCCATTTAAACAAACATCGCTTTTCTTTTCCCTTCCAAATGGGGAAACCCCTCCATCGGGCCCTTTGAGCTTACTTAGTACTTGGTCTATCGATTGTTTAATTTCTTTGTTTTTGGGTGATATGGCAAGATTTTTCAAATCGAGAAGTGTGTAGTGAGTTGAAATCCATTTTGGTTGATAAAATCGACCTCCCCAATGACCATCTTTCTTTCGAAAACTGAGAAACCTAGCCCCCCAGCCTTCTGTTGCAATTCTGTTTCTTAGAGCAGGTTTATCATTACCAGCCAAGTCACGATATACCTGATACTGAATTGAGATATCACCTTCAAGCAGCCATTTACTTAGCCCAGGATCTACCAATGTGTTCGAATTACTGTTTATCATTTTTAATATGTATAACGCCGTGCTCAGCGGCAATTCAAAGTAGCGCGTTTTTGCGAACGCAAAACAAGCGCCGCTTTGAATTGTCCGCTGGAGCTATTTGTTATGCATTTTTTATTCATCTTTCCAACTCCACCACTTAAGAAGTTCAGGTTTGTGTTGTTTATTAGTAGCAAAGTAGACTGCACACCGAAAATGATAGAGAACACAACGATCCATCAGCTCGCCACGATACGCACAAATTTTTTCATAAAGTCGTTCAGGGTTTTGGCCGCGCAAATCAGAGACTTTTGAAATGCCTATCTCTACCAACATTTCTCCCACCTTTGGACCAATGCTGGGAATGCACTGTAAATTAGCCATAATGGACTTATTTTTTGTTAAATCCGCTGTAAGCTTTTTACTTGTAATTTGGCTCATAGATATCCAACACTTCATGATTTTACATGGTGAGAGTTTTTGAATCTAAATATTTTGCAAAAGCAAGTGCGTCAGTATCTTGCATAAAAATGGCTTGCACGTGTTCAACATCAGCTTTACTTTCCCAGTTAAAAATATCCATATAGCCATCGTCTATTTTTAAGAAATGGCGACTGATTAGTCCTTTACATCTGGCACAGTAATTTTTGTCAAATTCCTTCGATGCGCTCACAAGTTCTTCGTGTGTTACACCGTCTACTGGTTTATAGGTGGTAATTTCGACAATCATAGTTTTCCTCCTTTGATTTTGATGCATAACAGTTGTATTAACGAGACCCCATGTCTCGTTATTCCTTTTTAGCATTTTCATTGGCAATGAATTTTGAAAGATTCCAAAAGCCATATGAACCGATAAAAAAGGCTATTCCTATTACTAAGCTTATTACTGCTTCAAATACATAGCTATCCTCCCCCTCTGCTACAAGCATATAACCTAATGATATAACTGTACCGATAATAGTACATATAATTGAATAAAATATTAATTTAGCACCGGGAATATGGTGTGAGCGAAACAATTTAATACTAGACATAATAATGAATATAAATGCCAATACAGTAAATATTCCCCCGATAATTTCTAGCGAGGTGTAGTTAAATACTACAAAAAATAGATCGATTTCTGCTGACACTTCCTATTCCTTTTTATGTAATTAATAATTTGGTGTAAATGAATTTGTAAAAAATTCATCTTTAATTGCGCTTTCCGGTATTTTTAAATCGGAGCATATTGCCCTTGCTAATAAAGTGAAATTATCACCGGCTCTATTAGGATATGTATTGAAGTTCATTATTGTCGTTAGTATTTTCTTAGACTTCCCAAAAACAACAAATGCTTCGTTAAGAGCTTTAAAAAATTCTCTTTTAACCTCGGGATCAGGATTTTGTATTAACCCATGTCTATTACCCATTAGGTTTCTAAAAACTTCAAGCTTTTGTTTTCTTTCTTCATGGAGCATATAAAACCAAGTTGAAATAGCAAAAGTTAATAACCCAGATGTTAATGATATTACTATTGTTAGCCAAATAGGTACTTGCATTTGAGCCTCATTTATAGACATAACAGTTGTATTAACGAGCCCCCATGTCTCGTTATTTCTTTTTATGTGCTTTATTCATTTTACTAAATGAACATTATATTGTTTTTTGTTTCTTCATAACAGTGATAACAAAGTAGCTTTGCTGTTAGATTGGCACCTTGTTCTGATTTTTCATTCCATTTGTCCTCTTTTAAAAATGATTGGTGACATTGTTCACACCACGCACTTGGCCATGGATCATTTTTTATTGGTGACGCTGAATACCAATCTATACCAGATGCTCCAACCAGGTGCTCACAGACAAATGTTTCATTTGCTGCCCCATGAGTTTTGAAATTAACTTTATTATTCATTTTTTACGCATAACATTTGAGTTAAAAGGCGTGCAACTTTTGCGCATCCTTTTTGAATGAGTTGTTATACATTAGAAGTCGGGACATTTAGCTTTTCCATGCACAAATTTAGTTTTTCACGATACTCTGGGTTACTTTCATGTTCTTCGGGTGGTACAAGCAAATTACGAGTAAGAGTTGCTAAAGTTTCACCTGTAGATATGGTAACCATAATTGCTTCAGAAACATACATTTCTAGACCTGACTTAGAATACAGAGTATCTATATCAGCAGGTGTTAAAGAATAGACAACGCCATTCGCTTCAGAGTTTTCTGATCTTAATAAAGTAGCCATATTGCCAATTCTAAGCTTGTAGCCTTTAACGGCAGCAATACGTGGATTTCTTGGTTCTACACCTTTGGATTTAAGTATTTCTGGATCCATATATAAACCATAAAAAAACACTTCTTGTAATCTACTTTCCGAGTTGTCCATTACTTAATCTCTATTTATGCATAACAGTTGTATTAACGAGACCCCATGTCTCGTTATTCATTTTTATGCAATTTATTTACACGATTTATTAAACTCATTGCTATCAATCCATGAATCAGGTGATTTACATGGATTATATTTTACAAATATATTGTGAAGTTCTGAATTATTGTAAAGATCGACACACTTCATTAACGGTATTTGACGTCCTTGTTTATTCTCATAGTTCTTTTGAAGCCATTTTTTTACTACAGTACGAGCCTCTTCATATGCCTCTAGAGAGATATGCGAATATTCTCTATAGCCATTTGCCGAGGAGGCTACTTGTTTTGAAAATTCTTTAGAAATATCCTTATAGCCCATACCTAAACAAATTGATAAGGCGAAATTTTTAAATAATATTTCTTCGCTTGCAGTTTTAAATGCATGTTCTTCTGCATTGCATGACATTGGTAATATGAATAAAAACAGTAGATAACTTAATTTTTTAGTTCCCATATATATGCCTTTTTAGATTCCTTGAAATAACATTTATCGGAACATTTCGTTCCATCCCAGATAGTAGCATGCCCACTCGCATCTACCCATTGATCTACTTCAAAAACTATAATTCCTTTTAATTTTGATATTTTTAATAATGTTGGATTATTGATAATGTGATCAGGTGCTTCAAATTTCTTTTTTAAAAATTGAATTAGGGTTTTTACTTTGTAAATGTACCAATTTCCATTTTTTCCTGAAACTGTTTGCCCTGAGATATGGGGAATTTTCACTCCCGTATTATTAAGAACGTAACTCATTCTAATAGCACAGGCATTTTCAAAGCGACCTTCAGCTTTTGTAAGTGTATTTATGTTGTAATTCACCTTACCTCCGATAAACTTCCCTACTTTCTCTACACGAATGTTTACCTGTTTAAACTTATTCGTGGCTTTATTGAGATTTGGCCTCATATATCCTCCTTGATTATTTTTTTTGCATAACAGTTATATTAACGAGACCCCATGTCTCGTTATTCCTTTTTATATTTTTTATTCATACTGCTCGCACTCTTCTTGGAGATCTTGCAATAAATCTTTAGCTTCCATAAGCCATGTGTTTCCTTCTGGGTTTGGAAATACCCCAACTTTTACATTATCACTGTCTAACTTTGGTAATAAGTTAGACATAAAGTCTTCTAAGCTAATTTCATCTTCATTATATTCAGGATAATATTCTTTCGCTATGTTCTTTGCGTACTCTGGATGTGGCCAGACTGAAAAGTATTCTACGTTTTCATTTGTAGTTCGGAGTAACCAACCTTCTTTTTCATTATATAAGCTCCATAGTTGCTCCCAGTCGGCTACCTTGCCAATGAAATGTGAATAACGTTCCTTTGCAGATAAAGCTAAAACATTTTCATATTGTTCTGAGTTCATTTTATAAGGCATGGTTTAATTTTTTAAATATAACAGTTGTATTAACGAGACCCCATGTCTCGTTATTCCTTTTTATGTGTTTTTTATTCAACTGGCTCATACTCAAATAATACATTAATATTTTTTATTGATTCAGGGGCGACTGTATATTCAGACTCTCCTAAATAGTTGCTGTGATTACTTGGGCCGATTATTATCCATTCAGGTTTGCAGTTACACTTAAGTAACAAGCCACCGGAATTAATTGCGTTTAACCCTCTTGCAAACACTGCTGCTGTTTCTTTGTTTGTAGTCCAGCAGAACCCAACATTTTCTTTTTTCCACCTTTCTTTATTTTCACCGCGAAATAATATTTTTTCTTCACCAGTATATGCTGGGAAAATATGTTGAAGCAACATACTAAGTTTTCTGTCGTTGTTAATTTGCTCTCTAATTCTATGGCCTCTAACAGTCCAGTTAGTATGAAACTCTATGATAAATTCTTTCGAAAAAGTATTTTTTTCTAAAAGGACATCGGCTTCTTCATTCCAGGCCTTATTATTTGTAATTTTCTCGAAATATTCACTCATACTCATTCATGTATTACACATAACGCCGTGCTCAGCGGCAATTCAAAGTGGCGCGTTTTTGCGAACGCAAAACAAGCGCCGCTTTGAATTGTCTGCTGGAGCTATTTGTTATGCATTTTTTATTCATCTTTCCAACTCCACCACTTAAGAAGTTCAGGTTTGTGTTGTTTATTAGTAGCAAAATAGACTGCACACCTAAAATGATAGAGAACACAACGATCCATCAGCTCGCCACGATACGCACAAATTTTTTCATAAAGTCGCTCAGGGTTTTGGCCACGCAAATCAGAGACTTTTGAAATGCCTATTTCTACTAACATTTCTCCCACCTTTGGACCAATGCTGGGAATGCACTGTAAATTGGCCATAATGGATTTATTTTTTGTTAAATCCGCTGTACGCTTTTTACTTGTGATTTGGCTCATAGATATCCAACACTTCATGGTTTTGCATGGTGAGAGTTTTTGGATCTAAATATTTCGCAAATGCAAGTGCGTCAGCATCTTGCATAAAAGTAGCTTGTACGTGTTCAACATCAGCTTTACTTTCCCAGTTAAAAATATCCATATAGCCATCGTCTGTTTTTAGAAAATGACGACTGATTAGTCCTTTACATTTGGCGCAGTAATTTTTGTCAAATTCCTTCGATGCACTCACAAGTTCTTCATGTGTTACACCGTCTACTGGTTTATAGGAAGTAATTTCGACAATCATTGTTTTCCTCCTTTGATTTTGATGTATAACAGTTGTATTAACGAGACCCCATGTCTCGTTATTCCTTTTTAGCACTATTCGATTCGTATTTCTTTTGGGCATAAGGCTTTAGAATGATGATTTTTAACGCTTTCTAAAAATGAAACATCAATATCAGATATTAACCATTTCCCCGTTTCATTTTTATATTCAAGGTAAAATGCAACAGCTTCATTTTTAGTACTTAAACCATTAATAGTAAGACACCCTATATTTTCACTAGATCTTTCAAAATGACTAAGTTCTTTGCTCATGTATTTTGAAAATAAGAGTTGCGATTTATTCTTACTATTGATTTTCTCAGTTATAGTGGTTGAGAAATACTTTGAATACCCTTTATTTTCAGAAGAGGACTGCTTGTATTTTTCAAATATATTATAAAGCTCAACGTCTTTGTTTAATGTTGAGCAAGCTGTGGAAAAAAGAATGATAAACATATATAAATATTTCATATCAATTGCCACCCATTATTTGTTTATATTTTCTTTCTTGTTTAGCATTACGATTCTTAATAGCTCTTATTGCCTGACATAAAATACCAGAACACGACGTTAGAAGCTTCTCTATATCAAAGCTACCCCTTACAGATAAGCTAATTAACTCTAGGCTAAAAGTAGCTTTATACTTTACTCTAAATTTTTTATCTTTATAAAATAGGATGCTAATTCTTTTTATTTTAGCTCCTATTGCCTCTAAAACCGGTTTACCATTAAATATAAGGCTTCCTGTTTTTCCTGTTAAAGTTGCTTGGCCGTTTTGATTTACCTTTATTGTGAAATTCCCTTTGCTTCTAACAATTTGGAGTGTAACTTCCTTGTTTGTTGAATATGCAATTTCAATTAATTTCGCGATAGTTAATTTTAATTCTGCTGATTCTGGTTCCATGTGATTTCCTTATTTTGTGCTAACAGTTGTATTAACGAGACCCCATGTCTCGTTATTCCTTTTTAACGGGATCTCAATTTCCTATAAATAGTATCATTGGAACAATAACATAGCGACTTTTTGCCCGTTTCCTCTTTTGTGTAAATCGTGACAGCTTGAGTTGTTCTATGTCCGCTTTGGTGTTTGATTAAAGTTTGCACAAATGGCAACTTCGGGGCGAGAAGAGTTCATCTAAATTCTTCACGAGTAACGGCTTTCAGTATTGAACAGCCAAATGAGTGATTTTAGAGCAATTTTTCGACTTTATCTAAGGCCACTTCTGCTACTCAGCGTTTGAGCCATTGTGAATTAGTTAAGATATAAGTGCAATCAGGTTTAACCTGACCTTTGGAGTCGACAACTCTCTAACAGGTTAAGCTATATTAGATACAACTTAACCTATAACAGAATTTAAATGGCCTCGTCCCTGAAGCCTGCCTACACACTCAACGTATGCTCGGTAAGGTAAGCCAACGGACTCGGCAACCGATTGGTTGGTTATTTCGCCGTTGATTACGTTTAAACCTTTTGCAAAACCGGGGTCATCTTCAAATGCTTGTTGGTAACCTTTGTTTGCTAAATTAATAATATAGGGCAAGGTAGCATTGGTGAGTGCTTCGGTTGAAGTACGCGCCACTGCACCGGGCATGTTGGCTACGCAGTAATGCACTACGCCATCTATAATATAAGTTGGTTCAGAATGGGTGGTGGCATGTGAGGTTTCCGAACAACCACCTTGATCAATTGCCACGTCTACCAGCACCGAGCCGTGTTTCATTTGCGCTACCATTTCGCGGCTAATCAATTTGGGGGCTTTATCGCCGGGTAATAGCACCGCACCGATGACGAGGTCGGCAGTTGTGACTTGTTCGGTGATTGCAATTTTATTGGCGTGCAACGTTTTTATATTCGGTAGTACATCGCTTAAGTAACGTAAGCGGGTCAGATTGATGTCCATAATGGTAACGTCTGCGCCTAAACCAAGTGCCATCTTTGCGGCTTCGGTGCCGACCACCCCGCCACCGAGCACAACAACCTTTGCCGGTTGTACACCGGGCACGCCGCCTAATAATTTACCGTTACCACCGGATGCCATTTGTAATGACAGTGCACCGGCGGTAATGGATAAGCGCCCGGCCACTTCACTCATGGGGATTAATAAAGGCAGTTGGCCTTTTATATCGGTAATGGTTTCATAGGCAATGCCGACTACTTTTTTTTCTAATAATTTTTTTGTTTGTTCCGGGTCGGGAGCAAGATGTAGATAGGTGAATAATACCTGGCCTTGATAAAAATTTCTAATTTCAGAAGGCTGTGGTTCTTTTACTTTAACCACCATGGGGCAGGTGAAAACTTCTTTTACATTGTCGGTAATTTTTGCACCGGCATTGGCATAGTCGACATTCTGATAACCGATTTTTTCACCAGCGTCGGCTTGAACAATAACGCTATGACCAAGCTCGACCAGTGCGGCCACGCCTGCTGGCGTGACACTAACGCGGTATTCATGGTTCTTGATTTCTTTTGGTATACCAATGGTTGTGGCCATGCGTTATATCCCTCTAAGTGATGGAACCAGTTGAATAACAGGTGATTTCCTGATTAACGCTAAGGCCTGTGTTTTACAGTTTTCAATAATATTAGTATCCATTTTACTTAACCAGCGTTCCGGTATTTGTTCGCTGCCGTATAAGGCACCGGCGAGCATGCCGGCAATTGCGCCGGTGGTATCGGCGTCTCCGCCGCGATTAACCACGTCGACCAGGCAACTCTCAAAAGAATCAGTTAAAAAGAATGACTGGAAGACAACTTTTAACGTATCCACAATATAGGCAGTGGGGTTGTTCATGCGGTTGGCGGTAAAATCAAATTCCGGATGCTTTGCAAGCAGGTCACGAACCACACCATTATACAGGTCGTTCTTATCTGCGCCGTCCAGTAAGGCTTGCACACATAAGATAATGCATTCGGTACCTGCGTCTGACTGGGGATTATTATGGGTAATATGTGCCTGAATTTTTGAAGCATCAAGCACCATATGAGTATCTTTGCCATAGGTGGCTAAGGCAATAGGCAGGCTGCGCATACAGGCACCGTTACCGGCATCCATTTCACTCTTACGCATAAACGGTAAATCTGTATAACGAAAATGTACAATGCCACGTCTTACGGTATTACCAATATCAACGGGTTTGGATTTCATCCAGTCGCTATAGGCTTGTGCAATAGTAAAGGCATTGATCGATGAGTCCGATAGAATGGCCTCGCCTAATGCAAGTGACATGGTGGTGTCATCCGTAACCTGCCCCGGCTTAAGGCGTAACCAACCGCCGCCAGTAATACTATTATGTACGCTATAATGCGTTTTAATTTCCTGTTCGCTAAGAAATTCCAGAGTTGCACCCAGTGCATCGCCAATCGCCAAACCCAGGTAGGCCGCAGTCGATTTATCTTCAAGCATAATGCTGTTTATATTTATCGGGCTTAACTGGGGCATAGCTATTTACTCCGGTGCAAAGCAACTGGCGTAGTCGACGCAAACTTCACAGGACGGCGCCCTGCAAGTGTAAATACCTTCCTGAACACAAAGCTGTTTATATAAAAATTTTTTCCACTTCATGTTTTTATCGTTACGTAGGGCAAGTTCAGGAAAGTTGGTTTCCATTAAACGGGTTAGGTCTTCACGACACCATAAACCAAGGTCTTGCCATAAGTGATTGCCGCCCATACACCCTGCTACAACGATTTGCGCCATCCATTTTCGGCTTGGGTCTGAATCTGCTTTATTAACATAGAGCAATTCAAATAATTCACCTTGTTCGTCAGATCGATCAATTTTCTCTTCGGCTTTAGCGATTGAAAATTTATTCATATCAATGCCGGGATAGTGCGTTGTAAGCATTTCAGTGTACTGTGCTTCATCCAGACCAAGACGTACGGGCATATCGCCACTGCCAAGACTTAACGAGGCGAGCATGCAGGCCAGTGCATCGTCATTGGGTTGATTCGTGCTTGCCACCATGAGGCGTGCATAAATTAACTTTCGCTCATCATGGCGTTCATCATGATTGCCGGAATGAGCGACGTCATGCGCTGGTGTAGACTGTGTTATTGTTTCAAGCATGTTTCCAAATCCAGGTTAAAGTCTGACACATTAAGCCCAATCCAGTTATGCACTGTTTCCAAATCAAAACCAGACATATATTCATTACTCACTTGCATAAGTGGCCGGGCAATGAGTAATGGATTTTCAACCATAACCTTTAAACTTTGTTGCGCGTTTAGCTGTTCCGGTTTAATTCGACCACTCTTGATATCCGGCGCACTTTTATTAAACCATTTCGATCGTGGCACATCTTTTAAAAAATATTCTAGCCGGTCTGCCGTCCACGCTTCTTCAAGTAAACTTAGCGCCGTTACTGTGTGCCCGGACTTTTGCAATAACTTTTTCTGGCGCTTGTTGTTGATACAGTCGGGTTTTTCATAAAAAATTACTATTGCCATCAGGTACCGACTCTAACTTTAAACCCTGAATATTACGATTCTGTTATTCTGCAGATAAAATACTTGTTTATATAAGCCTATGCAGAATAGGGTTTGAAATTTTTTACATTTATAGTGAAGGGTTCTAAGCCGGTGGTTATAGATTTTTTATCAACATCTTCCTTTATTAAATCAAGTTCATTAGCGGAATGTGTATTACCGGGATGCATATTGCGGTCAACGTCTAATAACATCGAGCCGTAACGACACCAAACCCGATAAGACATTTTTCCGTTGCAATGTTCTTTGTAAAACAAATAATCCTCATAGACATCTTTGTACAAAGTCTTTGACAAACTATCTGTTAATGTTTCACAAAGTAAAGCTGAAAGTATTTTATAACCACGAGTGCAACTACTCTTGAATACATTTATTAAGAACCGAAAGGCGTTCGAGAGATAGTCATGCTGTAAAATTTCTGCATTGGTAGACACGGTATCGGTTACCAAAAATTCATTGTCCATTACGTATTTCATCAAACACCTCCAGGTTATAATTAACGTGCCTGTATCTCGGCCATTGCGGCGGCCATTGTTTCCGGCGGAATACCTGTTAACGAGCCAGGCGGGTTATATTCTTCACCGGCCGCATCCAGAATGGCACCTTCGATAGGACATATCGTTGCGCATTGTGGTTCGTCAAAATCACCTTCACACTCCGTACACTTGACCGGATCGATAAGAAAATTTGGTGCCGCTTCATAAATTGCATCATTCGGGCACAGTGGTTCACATGCCCAACAATTTACACAAGATTCAATAATTTCAAGTGACATACCGACTCCTTAAGCAGTTGCTTTAATCTCTTCGTCTTTAGAAACATCATCCAGCTTGCCGTTTTCCAGCATTTCTGTGAAAACAGCCATAACCGCTTCTTCGATTGTTTCCATGGCATGCTCACCATTGGGTTGTATACCGGCAGCTTCTAATTCACTCCAGGGTTCATAACCAATTTTTGAACATAGAACAACTTCACAACCTTCAAGCACGCGGATAATGCCCTGTAAAACGGTTTCACCGTCACCACAGGTATCACCACCTTCACAATAAAGGTCTTCAACTTTACGATGACTAATAAAGCGTACGCCTTCGGTAGAACCTTCATAAATTAAAAACTCTCTAGCGTGCCCGAAATGTTGGTTAATAACACCACCACCGGTTGTTGCTATTGCCATAAGAACAGGTCGATAGACTTTGTCTGTTTTAATGGGAACAATTTCAGGTCGGCTTGCAACTTTGGCATCAAGTTCGGCTTGAATGGCAGTATGAACTTTGGCACGTTTAACCATTGCAGCATCGTAATCAATGTTCATTTCTGCAATTTTATCCAGGGTAAACTCCGAGCCACGATCTTCACCGAGTAAACCCACCGCATCGGCTCGACACTGTCGACAGTGACGCATCATATTCATGTCACCAGAGCAGGCGTCTTGCAGATCCTGTAATTCTTTTGCTGAAGGACCACGTTGACCCATTACGCCGTAAAAAGTGCCATGTTCTGCTTCTGCAATTAATGGCATAACATTATGCAGAAAGGCGCCTTTCTCTTTTACGATTTTACTGACTTCCTGCAAATGTTTATCATTAACTCCGGGAATCATCACGGAGTTAACTTTAACCAGGATTCCCCGGTCGACTAACATCTGCAGACCTTTTTGTTGTTGTTCAATTAATATTTTTGCACCTTCTGCACCACGGATACGTTTATCTTCCCAGAATATCCACGGATAAATTTGTGCGCCGATTTCAGGGTCTACGGTATTAATTGTAATCGTGACATGGTCAATATTATGTTTGGCCAGTTCGTCTACGCAATCGGGTAAGGCAAGGCCATTGGTAGAAACGCATAATTTAATATCCGGTGCTTCTGCTGATAAACGACGGAATGTTTCAAAAGTACGTTCCGGATTAGCAAGTGGGTCACCCGGTCCTGCAATACCGAGTACTGTCATTTGAGGAATGTTTGCTGCAACCGCTTTGGTTTTAAGTACCGCTTCATCTGGGGTTAATACTTCCGATACCACGCCCGGTCTGGATTCATTTGCGCAATCGTATTTACGATTACAATAGTGACACTGAATATTACATGCAGGTGCAACCGCTACATGCATGCGTGCAAAATAATGATGTGCTTCTTCTGAGTAACAAGGGTGATTCTGTACTTTTAAACGAATCTCCTCGGATAAATGTGACATTTGATCTTCTGAGCTTCCACAAGATCCTGTTGCACAACCACCCTTCTCTGCAGCTGCATCAGTTGTTTGTTGTTCTGGCATGTTCAATTCCATTGCGATTCCTCTTTTGCTTTATGCCATCGTGACTGGCGGCGTTGTTGGATTCAGTGTTTCTTAGTTACTTAATTGAATTGCAATAGGTGTGCCTGTTTTTTTATTTAATGTTTTTCAATGACTTATATTTTTAACTTTTATTTTTAAAATATAAAATGTAATGTTCACAACAAAATTACTCACTATTCTTGTGTGAAAAATTACACTTAATAATTTCATGGAATTGAAAATGCTGTTGATATTGTCGGCAGGAATAACTAAATCTGTCTGACTTTTATTTTTAAGGTTTGAATACGATATGCAATTTGTCGAGGTGTCATATTTAACAGACGTGCTGCTTTAGCCTGAACCCAACCGGCATGTTCAAGTGCAGCAATCACTTTTTCACGCTCATCCATTTCCGGGTCGTTTAAGTCGATTTGCATCGGTGGAACAGGAGTGTCACCGAGGATAATTTTATCTTCAATGCCGGTCATTGATACGGTATCGCGATCAATTTTTCCTTCTTCACTCATGATAGCTGCGCGTTCTAAACAATTTTCCAATTCACGGACATTACCGGGCCAACTATGCCGCATAAGCAATCTAACGGCACTTTCGGAAATCGTTAATGTTCGGTGTTGTTGTTTGGCAATCTTGTTAACCAGAAATTCCGCCAGATCAGGTACGTCTTCGATTCGGTCGGCCAGTGTTGGCATTAAAATGGGCATAACATTTAAGCGATAATATAAGTCTTCGCGAAAATCGCCTGATTCAACTTCAGCTTCAAGGTCTCTGTTGGTGGCTGCGATAATACGTACATCAACCTTCATGGTCTTGGTTCCACCTACCCGTTCAAACTCGCCTTCCTGTAAAACACGTAACAGCTTTGCCTGAAACGCCGGGGTAATTTCACCAATTTCATCCAGAAATAATGTGCCACTATCGGCTTGTTCAAAACGACCTTTGCGTTGGCTAACGGCGCCGGTGAACGCACCTTTTTCGTGACCAAATAATTCTGATTCCAGTAAGTTATCCGGTAAGGCTGCACAGTTTAATTTGATGAATGCATTATTTGAACGTGTTGAATTATAATGAATCGCATTTGAAATTAATTCTTTACCTGTGCCGGACTCACCGCGAATAATAACCGTAGTATCCCATTTCGCAACCTGACGAACTTGTTCAAATACACGGCGCATAACATTTGAGTGGCCAACAATATTACTAAAGCCATAATCTCCCCTGACTGTACGTCGTAATTGATCGCGTTCGGCTTTTAAATCCTGCTTCTCCGATTCAACTTTCCAGGATAACTTAACACTCTGTGCAATAAGGTTTGCAACCATTTGCATAAATTTTGCACGTTGGTTTAACAGGGCATCGGTATTAGCTCGAGGTTGTGCTGCGAGCACACCCACAACCTGGTCATCGTCTACGCGTATTGGTACACCAATAAAGGGGAAATTCTGTTCATATACACCGAGTCGGTCAAGAAAACGGGGATCATCTGCAATCTGTTTTACAATAACGGTTTCACCGTGCTCAAAAATTGATCCAACAATACCTTCGCCGCGTTGATAGCGAACTTCTTTTGCCCGGTTCAAATCACCTTGATAAATGGCGCCTACTAATTGTTCCCCTGTTTCAGGATCAAGAAGCGTCACCATTCCACGCTGCATATCAACTCGTTCATGTAATACTTCAAGTACCTGTGATAAAGTTTCGTGAAACTTTAAAGAGCGGCTTAAAACTTTACTAACTTCAAACAAACCTTCCAACTCCAGTTCCAGATGTCGGGTATGAGCTTGCTGGTCAACCGATAGTTTTGAGTCAGTTAATGGCATTACAAATAACCTCTAGTTATTTTTCTGAAAAACAGGTAATTGAACCAATATTTTGCATCCATTTAAATATTGTTTATCAATATTAATCGAACCAGAATGCTCGTTAACAACATCACTCACTATGGATAATCCCATACCCGTTTTACCGGAAATAACGCCTTTGCGAGAATAGAAGGGTTCAAAAACCTTGCGGTGTAATTTTTCAGGAATACCAGTGCCATTATCGGCAATTGAAATATTAAGTTGTTTATCACTGAATTCTGTTTTTATTAACAATGTACCTGTACCCGATTTATTTTCTTCAAATTCATCCAGAGAATTATCCAGTAAATGCTTTATCATACTGCGTAATTTTTTCTCTTTACCAAGAATTGATGGCAGCATGGGTGCGGGGTCCCATTCTACAATCACACCAAGTTTTAACATTCTTTCGGTAAGAATTGTCATAACTTCACGAATTAACATATTAAGGTTAACCAGATCGAATGGTTCATCTATTGTTTCCGGAATACATGCTTGTAATGTATTAATTGCCTGATGACCCGCAGTTAATGCTTGTTTAAGAGCGGTAATAATTGCCGAATTTTCACCTTCCTGTTCTGATTTTCTTTCTAGCATGCTGGTAACAGCAGAAATAAGATTGATTGGGCCTTGCAACTGGTAGATTGAGCCATTTAACGCCTCACGCACATTCTGGATTGATTCTTCTTCGGCTAATAGTGCGCGTAATGCATTCATTCTCACTTCTTCATGCTGTTTTTTTAATGCGGTAATTTCATTTGCAACCAACAACATATAAGTTTTAGTTTCATTTTCGAAAAACGAATCAGAATGTTCATCAATTTCCTTAAACCAGGTTATGGAACAATTGAAACAACGGGGTTGAATAGTAATACCACGGTCCAGATTAACCTCCTGAATTTCGTGTCCTTCACCTATATTCAATAAACCATCAAACCGTAAACCCAATGATTCTTTAAATGCAGCAAGAAAATACTTAACGGGTTCTTTAATATTCATATCCGTTGAAAGCTTTTTATATTCCATATTGTCGAGTATTATTTTCTCCTCACTGTCTAACAACACTGTAATAACAGGTGCTGCATCGACTACAGATTCAATCAAGTTTTTTTGGTTCAATACTTTTTGTTCGAGTTGATGCACCTCAGTTACATCTTTATGTATCCCGAGATAGTGTGTAGTTTTACCTGCCACATTTTGAACGGGTGCAATGGTTAAATCAGCAAGATAACGTGTACCATCTTTTCGACGGTTAACTAATGTTCCACTCCAGGGTTTTTGTTGATTTAATCTGGCCCATAAGGTTTCATAAATTAATTTTGATGTTGTTTTATATGAAAGAATCGATTCGTTCTTGCCGATAATTTCTTCACAGGAATACCCGGTAACTTTCTCAAATTCCCTGTTGGTATAAAGAATATCCGCGAATGAGTCGGTAATGGATATTGCAGTTGATGACTGCTCTACCGCTTCATAAAATATTTGCGGGGGCAAAGCCTTACCCTTCGCTTCTACTGCATCACTAAATGCTTTAATAATCGTATCGGATACTCCCTCTGGTGGTTTTTCCAAAAAGGCTTCTAATGCTTCAACCAGATGATCAGACACTACTTGTAATTCACGTGTATTTTCCACAACCTTTATACCGCCTTTGTATGAAACCTAACATTTTAATAATCTACCTATCAAGAATTATGCCGATTGCGATATTTACGACAAACCTTACGATAACAAACTGTTTACATTAGTTTTCTTGTAGCAAAGCTTACAATCACAATTTTGTGTCTGCTTTTTTGTAGTAAATCGACGTTAATTCGCGCACTATTTTTGTGCGATTAATTATTATCTAACGATGTCTAGGCTATTTACGTACATTTATAGCGCAAAAGCTAAATGGCATATTTGATGCAAAAGAGACTATGTAACAGACAACGTTTCATTAAATAGTGATAGCAGGTAGTACCCAACCATGACGGAATACTTACTCATTTTATTAAGCACTGCGTTAGTGAATAACGTCGTTCTGGTTAAATTTTTAGGGCTTTGTCCGTTTATGGGTGTATCGAATAAATTAGATACAGCAATTGGTATGGGTTTGGCAACAACATTTGTTCTGACACTCGCGGCTGCTTCGAGTTGGATGATTGAACATTTTATTTTACAACCATTTGACATTGGTTTTCTACGCATCCTTGCTTTCATTCTTATTATTGCAGCGGTTGTGCAATTCACCGAAATGTTTATCCATAAAACAAGCCCGATGTTATATCAGTTACTCGGGATTTTTCTGCCACTCATTACAACAAATTGTGCCGTTCTGGGTGTTGCGTTGTTAAATATTCAAGAGCAACACACTTTTGTCGAAAGTGTTGTATATGGTTTTGGTTCGGCACTTGGTTTTACTTTGGTAATGATTATTTTTGCAGGAATACGGCAACGTCTTGCTCTATCTGATGTACCTGATACTTTTTCAGGTGCACCTATTGGTTTTATTACGGCAGGTCTTTTAGCGCTGGCTTTTCTTGGTTTTGCAGGATTACCTACAGGATGAAAAAAATCGTAGTGGTTATTTATCATGATTAACTTATTTTACTATTTATACTTTTACACGGGAAAGAGGTAACTAAAATGTTATATTCAGCTATTGCAAGTCTAACGCTAATGGGCCTGACACTTGGTTTCTTTTTAGGACTGGCGGGTCGATATTTAAAAGTTGAATCAAACCCCATTGTTGACGAGTTAGAATCATTAATGCCTGGCTCACAATGCGGACAATGTGGCTTCCCTGGCTGTCGTCCTGCAGCAGAAGCAATTGTTGAAGGTGCCGCTCCTGTTACAATTTGTCCGCCAGGGGGACGTGCTTTAATTGAGCAACTTGCTGCAAAGTTAGCAATAGATTTTGATTTGGATTCAATTGAAGATAAAGACCCGGCCTTTGCCCAGGTTAGTGAAGAAACCTGTATAGGTTGCACCCGTTGTTTTAAAGTTTGTCCTACTGATGCCATTATGGGTGGGCCAAAACAAATTCATCAAGTTTTTCGTGAAGCATGTACAGGTTGTGAAGCTTGCATCGAAGTATGCCCAACTGAATGCTTACACATGGATGGTGTGGAAATAACATTAGGAACATGGCGTTGGCCGAAACCTGCACTGGCAGCGTAGGACTATCTTGCTATGAAACTTTTTGGTTTTCGAGGTGGCGTTCATCCTCAATCAAATAAATTCACCACCCGTGAAAAAGGCATTAAAACTTTACCCTTTCCGGATAAGTTATATTTACCTGTGCAACAACATATTGGAGCACCCGCAGCACCTGTTGTCGAAATAAATGACAAGGTATTAAAAGGTCAGTTGCTTGCTCATAGTCAAGGAGCGATATCAGCTCCTATTCATGCGCCTACTTCAGGAACCATTGTTGATATTGATTATTATACTGCCCCACACCCATCAGGATTACCGGTAAGGACGATTGTACTCAAACCCGATGGCAATGATACCTGGCAGCAGTCTGAAGGTGTTGTTAATCCATTTAAATTAACGACAGATGAAATTGCCGCACGTGTAGGTGCAGCCGGTATTGTAGGCATGGGTGGCGCTACTTTTCCTTCCGCCGTTAAACTTGGTCTGGGGAAGGATAATCCTATCTCGACATTAATCATTAATGGTGGCGAGTGTGAACCTTATTTAACTTGCGACGATCTTCTGATGCAAGAATATGGCGATGATGTTGTCGATGGCATTCGCATTATGGTACATGCGCTTAATGCAAAACGCGCCTTAATTGCTATTGAAGACAATAAGCCCGGTGCGATTCAAACAATGACTATTGCAACGCATTTATTTAGTCACATCAAAGTAATTTCTGTTCCTAGCCTCTACCCGATGGGTTCGGAAAAACAAATGATACAAATGCTCACGGGTAAAGAAATCCCCACCGGTAGTCGCAGCGCTGACATTGGTGTAGTCGTTCATAATGTTGGAACAGCTTACGCGGTAAGTAACGCAATACGCAAAGGCAAAACACTAACATCGCGAATTGTTACTGTTGGTGGGGGTGCGGTAAAAAACCCGCAAAATTTTGAAGTTCTTATCGGTACACATGTTTCAGAACTGTTTAAACAATGTGGCGGCTTTATTGAAGAACCTGCTCGCATCTTAATGGGTGGCCCCATGATGGGACAAATTCTTCCTGGTACAGATGTTCCGATAGTTAAGGGCAGTAGTGGCGTTATTGCCCTAACAAAAAAAGAAATCGCACTACAAAAAACAATGCCATGTATACGTTGCGGAAGTTGTACTGATGTATGCCCATGCGGGCTATTACCTCTGGAAATGGCTAATCGCTCCAGGAAAGGTGATTTAACTGGCGCAGTCGATTATGGCTTAATGGATTGTATTTCCTGCGGTTCTTGCGCTTATGTGTGCCCTTCTCATATTCCTCTAGTGCAATATTTTAATTTTGCTAAAGGCGAAATTGCTTCACGCAATATTGAAAAACAACATAATGACGTTACTCGTGAGCTAGCAGAACAAAGAAAAAACAGACTTGAAGCTGAAGCTAAAGCCAAAGAAGAAGCTGCAGCAAAAAGAAAAGCTTTACGCGAAGCCAAATTAAAAGAGGCTGAAGAACTAAAACAGTCTGCTAAAAAAGAGACCGTTACATGAGCATAATCACTCCATTTTCCGGACCCCATACTCATGCTGAGCAAAGCGTACCCAAAGTGATGCTTAGCGTACTTGTGGCACTTTTTCCTGCTACCGTATTCGGCATTTATTTATTTGGTTGGTCTGCGCTAATTTTATTTATAATTACTATATTTAGTGCGCTTGTGAGTGAGGCTGTTTGTCTATGGTTAGCGAATAAACCTGTCAAACTATTTATGCTGGATGGTTCGGCGTTATTAACTGCATGGTTACTTGCCATGACGTTACCACCCACTGCGCCGTGGTGGATTGGTGTTATTGGAGGTAGCTTTGCAATTATTTTTGGTAAGCACGTTTTTGGGGGAATAGGTCAAAATATTTTTAATCCCGCGATGATGTCTCGTGTTGTACTGTTAATTTCATTCCCTCTGGAAATGACGACCTGGATTAATCCTCTGCCTATTGGAAGCCCAAATGCTTTAAGTTTTACCGATTCGTTATCGCTTACTTTGGGAATGAATAGCGTTGATGTTGTTTCAGGTGCCAGTGTAATGGGACACGTAAAAAATGAATTGGGCCAGGGCCATGCCTTGAGTGATATTATACCGCAAGGCTATGATATCCATTCAATGGCTATTGGATTTAGTAATGGCAGTATGGGAGAGACATCTGCATTATTAATCCTGTTTGGTGCGGTGTTATTATTAAGCCTTCGCATCATTAGCTGGCATATTCCTGGTGCCATGATTGCAACTACCGCTATTCTCGCAACCGTATTTAATACAATCGACCCACTACATTATCCTGATGCAATTTTTCACGTTCTATCTGGTGGGCTTATGTTAGGAGCTTTCTTTATAGCAACTGATCCGGTTACTTCACCCAGTTCAAATGCCGGACGATTATTATTCGGAGCCGGTTGCGGATTGCTTGTTTATATTATTCGCACCTGGGGTGGCTATCCCGAAGGGATTGCCTTTGCTGTGATGCTGATGAATGCTAGTACTCCCGTTATTGATAACTACGTACGCCCACGTATTTATGGTTATAAAAGTAAAAATGTTCCGTTACAGTACAGTCCGGAAGACTTCATGAGCAAAGATGATTTAACAACAAGTGATAAACAATCCGGAGGCACTCATTAATGACCGTGCCAGAAACACCTAGTTATCGAAAGCGAATTGGATATCACACTGGCCTGTTGGGTTTGTTTGCGTTTTTTGCCAGTACTGCACTTATGATTAGTTATCTTGAAACTAAAGATGATATAAAACTGCGAGGTGAAGAAGATTTAAAGTCGACTTTGGAAAAAGTCATACCGATTGACTTGTATGATAATAATATCGCAACCGATACAATAACCATTAACCTGCCCACTAATTTAGCTAATAAAGACCCGGTTAAAATATTTCTTGCCCGTAAGAAAAATAAAATTGTAGCAGTTTCGTTTCAATCTAATGCGCCAGATGGATATTCCGGACTCATTGTTATTATGCTGGGAATAAGTATCGACGGCCAGCTATTAGGTGTACGTGTAATATCCCACTCTGAAACACCCGGCCTGGGCGATAAAGTCGAAGTCAAAAAAAACAACTGGATTCTTAAATTTACTGGTCTCTCTCTGAATAACACTCCATCAAGTGACTGGAAAGTAAAAAAAGATGGCGGGGAATTTGATCAATTCACAGGTGCGACAATTACACCTCGCGCTGTTGTAAAGGCTGTAAAACGCGGGCTGGATTTTTATACTATTCATAAAAATGAAATTCTTGAACAATCAAACTTAGTGCAGGTGATAAAATGACGAGTCTAACACTGGAGCGCGTTAAAACCATGTTTCGCGATGGAATATGGGATAACAATATTGTTTTAAGTCAGGTACTTGCTTTATGCCCATTATTAGCGGTTACCAGTACGGCAACTAACGGACTGGGAATGGGCCTGGCAACTCTGGTTGTATTGATTTTATCAAATTTATCAATATCGCTTATACGAGACTTTGTAACTCCGGAAATTCGTATACCGATTTTTGTTCTTATAATCGCAGCAATTGTCACCATTGTAGATATGTCTATGAATGCCTGGTTGCATGAATTACACAAAGTCCTTGGTCTGTTTATTCCGTTAATTGTTACGAACTGTGCCATTCTTGGCCGGGCTGAATCTTTTGCTTCCAAAAATTCTATCCGGGCATCTATATTAGACGGGCTTTTCATGGGTCTGGGTTTCATTATGATTCTGGTGGTACTGGGTGCATTTCGGGAAATTATTGGCAGTGGAACTTTATTTGCTAATGCATCGCTTTTATTAGGTGATAGTTTCTCATTCCTGGAATTAACTCTTATTCAGGATTACCGTGGTTTTTTAGTGATGATACTCCCTCCAGGAGGATTCATAGCCTTAGGCTTAATACTAGCGGGTAAGCGAATAATGGATCGACAGTCTGCCAAATCAAAAGCAAACATCACAGCAGAAATAGATAAACCTTCAGATTTTCAAACAGCTTCAAATTAGTACTCATAGATTAATATAGGGGGTCATTATTTAACATGAAAGTCAGTGTAGCCTACACCACACAAATAAAAAAATGTTGGCTTAAGATCGATGTGCCTGAACAATGTACTGCGATAGAGGCCATCAATATATCCGGCATTCTTGAACAATTTCCGGAAGTTGTTATTGAAGACAGAAAGATTGGTATATATGGAAAAATTATTAAATTTGACACACAAATCAATGAAGGTGATAGAGTTGAAATATATCGCCCCATCACCGCAGACCCTAAAACAGTGAAGCGACGCGACACAGAAGAAGATGAGGTAGAACAATAGTAGGAAATAAATAAAATTTAAATTATCAACAAGACGCCAGTCTGATGTGCTTTCAGTTAACACTGAGACTACCTTTTCGATCTGCTTACTCTCGAGTTAAATTCGTTAATATCTGATCGCTCAAAAATTTCTGACGCTGAATTTATATCAGGGAAATAAACTATGCAATTAGATGTAGCAAGACAGATAAACAACCTCTGCTCCAAGAACAAAACTTATGCAGTGAAACAGCATCTAGCACTATCTCGTCATATTAATAATATAATACCTTGCTTGGTTTATATAATAACTATAAACGCCACGTACCGTGACAGGCTTTAAAATGAAGAACCAGGACGACCACTTATGGTTACAAGCCTGGCGTAATCAGGAAATTGATTTTCACCAACTCTCAGCAAATAAATTCCTTACGAAATTCTGGCCTAAGCTTAATTTAGCATCTGGTTCGAGAATATTTATACCGCTTTGTGGTAAAAGTCTGGATATGATCTGGTTTATGGAACAAGGCTATAAAGTTATTGGCGTTGAACTGAGTCCTGTTGCAGTACGCGCGTTTTTCAAAGAAAACAAGTTAAAACATATTAAACGAAAAATTGGAGACTTTACTGTTTGGGAAAACGAAACCATAAGTATTTTTTGTGGAAATTACTTTTCACTCAGCCAGGAAAATTTGGGGATTATAGATATTGTTTATGATCGGGCTTCACTAACGGCTTTGCCTGAAATACTTCGCGAATCTTATGTTGAGCACTTAAAACTTATTTTACCTAATGAAACCGAACTATTCTTACTAACAACTGAAGATGCAGAAGAAAACGAAACATTAAAGACATCCCTTGGGATAGCAGAAGAAATATCAGCGCTATTTTCAGTTAATTTCGATATCTATTTAACATATGTTGAGAGTGTCTATGAGGAAGATATTTCTCCAAACAAAGATCTTATCCGTGCAGAATATAAACTTTATCAACTTATCAATAAATTATGCGGAAAAAAGCAGCTTCATTTCATCTAAATCTTTTGCTGAAAGCTTAAACTCGAATATATCGAGATCTTCTCTCATGTGCTTTATAGAGGTTGTTCCTGTCAAGGGTACAATGCCGGACTGACTGAGATAGCGGAAAAATATTTGTGCAGTCGTTTTTGAATAGTCTTGAGCGAGCTTGTGCACTAATGGACTACCAAGAATGTCAGAATTTGCCGTCAGGCTCCAGAAACTCTGAAAAATAATTCCCCGTGGTGCACACCAGTTACGCATAGCCAACTCATAATGCGTATCTTTATAAAATCGGTTTTGTACAATGGCCGGCTTTATCGCAGCATCTGTGTAGAGTTGCTTAAATACCTCTATATCGTAACAGTTGCTAATACCTAGCTGGCGGATGCCGCCATTTCCAGATAGTGTTTCCATTGTATGCCATGCCTGCATTGTTTGCTCATGCGTCTGCAGGGGTGAATGAAGTAACAAGCAATCGAGATAATCTGTTTGTAGATTATCTAACGATACATCAAATGATTGTAAAACCTGTTCTTCTAAGCAAGATGAATTCGAATAAGGTGATTTATGAGGATCCTGACTGGATAGTGGAGTGAATTTTGTTTGTATATACAATGCCTCACGTTCTATACCTTTCTCCCGCATTCGCTGTATACCAACCCCAACTAATTTTTCGTCGTAATGTTTTGGTTGACATGCCGTATCTATACCTCTGAACCCTGCGATAATGGCTTGCTCAACCAACTCAGCTGTTTGTTCTTTTTTCCATGCAGTACCATAAATGATACGAGGCATTGTTATACCAGCAGATGTTGTTAACCAATCTTGTTCAGACATCGCTTAAATCCTTATATTAAACCCGTTATAACATTATATTTTTACTACTAAAGATTGTATGTGCTTAACGTGACTCGTGACAACTAAAATACTGCTCATTATTTTATGACTAACAAAGTATATAGCATGCATTTATAATAATAATTTTGTACCAAAACTGACAATGTATTATCCATGTACTATTTGCCACAGATTCCCGAAAAATACAAAACCAAAACATAAACTTAATTACCTTACTGGGATCAATGCCTTAGATAAAATGAATATATAAATACATCTTCACAAGGAACGTTCTTAAAGTTGGTAAAATTATTGCTTATTAGGGTAGGTATCATTTATTTAGTTTGCATTAGAGCGACAATATTATTATATCGAATTGCTAAATAAATAGTTGGCAATATTTATTTAGGAAAAATGAAAAGGCAATAATATGATCGCCACAGCCAATGATAAACTATATACAGATGAAGAAATCGAACATTTGTCTTCAGTACATTTCATAAACAAGATCGATATTCATCTTAAGAGTGTTGCGAGTATGACTGTTATTCCACCAGAAAATAACATACCCGAATATGTTACTCTGTCATTAGAAATATATTACGAAGGTAGTAAAGTTGATACTATGACATTTAATTTACAGAATTATGATTACCAGGATGTATTGCAAGTTGCGAAAAACATACATACCAATCAATACATTCTGCAAGAAGTGGATAATTTACTTGCCGGGGATATAGAATAAAATTCAGGTGTAACGGATTTATATATATTTTAATTTACCTGCATAATCACTTTTCGAAAGGTCAGGTTAAGTCTTGGCTTTACAATATCTGGCTGCTGCGGGATCCTGTGTTCCCAATATTGCTGGAATTCAGACTGCATGACTAACAACTCGCCATTGTGCAAATCCATGCTACCAAACTCCAATTCAACGGGGCTAGTTGATTTGAGTTGTTTTTCTCGATAATTAAATTTCCGGCTACCCCCTAAACTGAGCGATGCTATAACAGGGCTTTCACCCAGCTCGGGTTCATCATCTGCATGCCAGTTAACATGGTCATCACCATTGCGGTAATACGTGAGTAAGACGGAATTAAACCGGTATCCGGTACTCGTTTCAATATCTTGCTTGACAGATAGTAATGGCTCGATCCAGACATTACTGTTAAGTTTGTTGTCCGAGTATCGATAATGTACACCTTCATCTGCATACCAGGCTTGTAATCGAGGCACACTAAAACAACGTCCGAATGCAACGAATTCCTGCTGCCAGTTTATTTTTTCAAATAAAGTATTGAGTAAACTTATAGATTGTTGCGAGGAATATAATTCACCATAAGATGTTAATAATTCTTTCAAAATAGTTTCCTCATCAATGTCATTTCATCCACTATTCAAAGTTTAACCCATATCTGTAGACATGTATTTATTGACGATTTAGTTCATAAGGTAGTTACCTTTATTACAATGAATATTTAATAATTGTATGTAAAACGACATTATAAATTATGAGAAGACCGTTAGTCGCAATAAACAGTCAATATTTAACGGTATTATCATTGGCACATGCTTTGCAAATATAAATTTGTGGACGATTTATCTGTCTAGATTCCAGCTTGGAAGCGAATAATAAAGGTAATTGTAAAGATAAAATTCAGTTTAAGGAGAATATATATGCCAGCAATATTTGAGCTTAAAACTAACAGCGAAAATGCGTTTTATTTTCACTTTATAAATAGCAAAGGTGAGCTACTCATGATGAGTGGTGAATACCCAAACAAAGAAGATGTTGAAAAAATTATTGAAGAAGTTAAAGTCGGCTCACTTATGAGCGACCAGATAGCAGCAGGAAAAGTACCGGCTGGTGATAGTTTCTTTGTTATTAAAGACAGGGATGGTGATGTACTCGCTAAAAGTGTTTTGTTTGACTCCATTATGGTACTGGATAACGCTTTACATGCGGTTAAAGATAATGCCTGCATTGCTAAAGTTAATGACCTGACATGAATTCTAAATAGCTCTTATTAGTAATATTGAATCAACATAATCATTACGCATTATAAAGAGATTGTCTATGGTACTTGAAAGAATTATTGTTGAGGAGTTTGCTAACATTAGCATGACACTAACGGAGTTATTATCCATTACAAATATTATCAATAGCGAACTAAAAAACGATACATTTCATTCTTTGTTTAACAAGTTAGTTGATGATATCGATAATTGCTATGGCGTTGTCTGCTCTAATATAAATCCTTTATATGAAATTAAATCTGAAGAATCATTTCTGAAATTATTCAATCAATGTCAAAGCACTTATGCCGCTAATTATTTGATTGAAGTTAGTAAACCCAGAGCCTACGCTGAACAAGCTTATGAAGACCATCTGGAACTAAAAACCCTTAAAGAAACCAAAACACAGTTTCCAATTTTGAAGCGGACATTTATAAGACTCGATGCGTTAATCGACAAATGGATTACCAATGATGCCTGGCTAGCAATGTATATCGATAACTTACTTAAAAGACTACATAGCCTGCTAACTGAAATAACTGAACTTAAAAACAAAGATCCTGAGGATGCCTATCTGATATTTCACTCTGCATTTACAGCGTTTGAACCCTATCTCGAGCTTATTACACAGCAACGAAAGCGATTAAAACTCTTAAATTGAATGATATTAAAGCTTATAACCTTCTTCCATTAGTACCTGACGTACTTTTGGACGTCTCAACATCTGCTCATAATGACGTTGGCACGCAGCAGGTAAGCTAATATCAGTTTTATCGGCCCAGAACTCCACATAAAATAATGCGCAATCAGCAATAGACAGGTTTTCGGTAACATAATTTTCGTTCGTTAATACACTGTTTATATAAAGAAATCCTTTCTCTATAATCTCTCTTCCCTGTTGCCTGACCCATTCATAGTCAGCTTCATGAGGTGTAAATTTGTCGGTAGTGAAAATTCGTGCGAAACCTTGCATATGCATAACACTAATAACATAATTCATCATGTCCATAATTTTAAGCATGGTATCGGTATCTTCCGGCAATAACTTTGCCTTTGGATAGTGAGTTGCTAACCACCACGCAATGGTCTGAAAATCTGTTAAGGCACTGCCATCTTCACGTAACAGAGTAGGAATAGTACCTTTTGAGTTAAAGGCGAGATAGTCTGATTTATTCTGCTCTCCTTCTAACAGGTTAACAATGTACACTTCAAAAACCAGCTCCAGCTCTTCGAGAAGAATATGAATTCCGGTCGTACACGATCCAGGCGTCATATAAAATTTCATTATCATTATTGCAATACTCAATTGGTAAAATATAGTTGTATCCAATCATATGGGTATATGGGGATTTTTATCTAAATTCACGCCTGCGCGGGAGTGATTTACAGCCGGTTATTATCCGAACAGACCGTCTCTTAACATGTCTTTATATTGTTTCATTACCGGCTTAGGAATATTTTTTTCTGCAAAAAGACGACGGGCATGAACATGGTTTTTCACTCTTATATTAGAGTCGTAGCGTGCTTTATATATGACATTATGTGTTTCGACATCAAACAACTTTCCTGGCGAATATTTAGCGACATCATATATTTCCATAATAAACATTTTTTCACCCTCGGACATTTTACACTTACCATCCAGTATTTTTAATACTACTGCGGTAGTGCAATCTACATCCGACTCGCTGAAATTTTGTTGTTCTGCCCATTCATAACCAGGATGAATTTTTCTATGCGGTGATGGCATATTCATATTCAGTTACCCATTAATATTGTAAAAAATCGTTACCATGTTTGTCTTTATGTGCTCGCATATAGGCATCGAGCATTTCCTGCTCGGAACGGTCACCTAATACCGATAAAACTGACTCTCGAATTTCCGAATCCATCATGCCGATGACGACGTCAAACTCCATCGTCATACCATTAAACGTAATATCAGCCATTCTTACACTCCTGTTTTATTTAAATTAAGCCGGTAATGCAACATCACTAATATCCATACCGCGAAAAATTGAACATCGTTTAAATGCATCAAGTTCAGGTAGAGTATTTTTATGTTTACAAAATTTTGCTACGAGCTTGGTTAAACCTTTAATGTCACGACCCGTTGCTAATGGAAACAAATCAACCAATTGTTCAATTAGTACATCATCAACCTCAAGTTGAAATTGTTCAGTCATAACTTTCCATATTACAAACCTGTCTTTTTTTCGTGGCGGATGATATTTAATCATTGCAATACAGCGAGATACTATTGCTTCGTCAATATCACCTACTCTGTTAGTTGTAAGAAATAATAAACCGTTGAAATATTCAAGTACGCGTAAAAATACGCCAACGACTGCATTGGCGGCAATATTGTCATCACGACGTTTGATATAAACATCCGCTTCATCAATTAACATAACAGCACCCCAACGTTGAGCTCGGGTTAGCGTATCTTTTAAGGCTTTTTCCATTTCGGTCACATTCAAACCCAACTGACCAGAATGCACTCGATATAAGGGGCGTTTTATAATCTCGGAATAGACTTCCGCAGTTAAAGTTTTACCGACACCGGCAGGACCTGCACATAGCACCGTTGTGCCGCCTGATTTTCCTGCAACGATGTCATCCATTAACACATCCATTTCTGCGGTAAGAATATCGATGAGATCAGTTTGTTCCTGCGGTAAAATTAATTTCTGTTTTAATTCGGGTTGATATTGGTAAGGCTTAACATCGTCAACATGTACCCATAGATGATGATGCAATTCAAGATGAAACATTAAAATGTAGCTATGTACCGGTAATTCGGTAAACATACCTTTGGGTATATTATCCTTTGTTGCTTCTACTTTATTTTCAACTTTGCAATCATAGCGTGCACTTTTTCCGGCTTTACGCAAATAGGCACTCAGTATTTCTCCCGAACCTTCAAAACCTAATACTCGATCACTGAGTATGTTTTCATCATTAACCAGTTTTGCATCGTTACCATTTGAAGAAAGTACTACACGGTTTTTACGGGACCAGTCTGTATTACGATGTGATGCAGTGGGATCTTCAGCATAAATGCCCGTGCCTTTGGCAGAAAACTGTTTGCCGTAATCTGAACGCCATTCAAAATATGTTCTGCTGGACTTGTCATATGTCGCAATCATTTCTTCTGTTTCTTTTAAATAACCTTTGCCAGCGAATATTTCACTAATCGTTTTATTTTCAACATCTTTGCCCCGGATATTTATTGTTTCGATAGCCAACTTACCGCACGAATTAGCTTTCAACTCGATGAGGATGCGACCAGCTTCCTCTTCACCTGGGGGTGTAAAATCCAGACGTGTTATTACATAGGCAATAGGCTTGGCAGAAGTACTCGCCTTAAATAGCCAACCACGAATACCATCTTTTAATAAATAATCGGCCACTGCGGGCATGAGCACTTCAAGGTTATCCGCTGAATAACGCTCGCCTTCATCATTTAAAGCCTTTTGTAAGCTACTGATTTGAGCAGCACGACCTTCCATCTCTGGACCTGACTGCTGATAAATATCCTGCAAGAAGTTTAATTCCTGATGGGATAACTGATTTACTGAAATAACCGCATGATTACCAAAACGTAATTGTTCCTTTAAACTGGTGAGATCTGGAAACTTTTCCAGCATCGCATTGACATATTGTTTTTCGATATTTAATTTCATTTTATTAATACACTTCTAACTAAATTGTGTCAAAAAACATCAGGCTTCGATTGCATGACCTTGCTCATCAAAAACCAGTGTGCGCGGTAATTCCTCAGTTTCAACCAGAATTGCTTTTTTCAACACACCCTCTTCGGAATATTCATAATGATGGCTAAATTCCACTTCGCCATAAACAACCTTTTCTAGTATCGCCAGTCGATCTTGAGTATCGTAATAACCTTTAAAATAGGTAATGCGTTTATCCAGATTGTTATCATCTAGTTCATTCACTAATTTGAGTGGTAACTTAATTCCTGTGTAAGATGTAAAACAACGCTCATTTAATGTCATACCCACCTGACTAACTCCCATGTTGTGAAAAATAATCTAACAGCGATGGTTTAATATCTTCCCATGCATATTTAGATACGGCTGTAATACCGCGCACAGCAAGTTTCTCGGTTGGACCATCACCAATTTTCGCAACAAATACTGCTTCACAATCTTTAATCGTTTCCAAAATTCCACTTAATGCACTTTTATCAGAATGTCCACCAAGGCAATAATGTCTAACCTCGCGCTTTTCCAATAACTGACATTCATTCTTATCTATTTCATAGACAAAAAATTGTTTTGCATGTCCAAAATGTTCACTTATGGCAAGCCCTTCCTTACTGGCAACCGCATAATATTTGACACTCACCCTTGTAGCACCTTGTCCGACAATACCTCCATGTGAACGCATATTTTCATATACTCACGAAACCACTAAGTTACACTGCACCCCATGCTTCACGCACAATATCTTCCGTTAACGCAAGTGCTTCATCTAATGTCACCGTTGAATATTTCGGCTTATAACGTTGCAATTCATTGTTTAATGTTTGAATCTTGTCAGCAGCGGTTTGACCTTTAAAGTCACTTTTCTCCAAGGCCAATTCATCTATAATTTCATTCCATGGCACACCCTGAATCAGCGGTATGAAAACAAAATTAATCCCTTCTATTTCAACTTGCATTGGCACTTTAATATTCACAACAAATATAACGGCGTTCATATCTTGTGAAAAATCCGCTTTATACTTTTCAATAAACGTTGTAAGTGAATCCAGTTGATCAATCGCACCAACAATCATTTTAATTTTTTCATCCGCTAAAATTGCAACACCTCGCATTACCTCAACAGGCGTTTTTGGATGTCCTTTCGCATCACCAGGCTCACCTTCAATTAATACGAGCTCGCCGCGATAACCCACCATACTTTTATCGCTGGTCTCCTCCAGAAAATTCGAGTTAAACAACAAACCACTTTCTTTATATTTATTTATTGGCACAACATTCCCTCTATGAGTAATTTTATTTTATCGCTCTAAATTTCAACCATCTAATTTCAACTATCGCAATATCTATACCAAACTTATGTTTCATATAAATGTGTAACAAAACAATCTGTTAACAATATGACTCAGATGAAACCTGCAAAATTTTTGTAATAAACACGACAAAATTATGTGCGATCATACGAAACCTGACCTGAAAAATATTTCATTAAACTGATTAACTGTTGATTTAATTAACAATTAAGCTGGGGTTTTTTATGGTTTGATTCTTGCTCTTATTAATACAGACACATGCTAAACAACGATTAACATAGAGGAATAGACTTTATGAGCCTGTACATCAGTATTAATACAGCAAGTTCTACACTTGCAAAAAGCCCTATCGATGATGCCATTACCTTTATGGCCGCACATGCTGCAATAGAGAAAAAAAATGGACGCATACCAGACGGCCCCTCTCTTGATGTAACATTTTTATTTCCTGGTGAACATGAAGCAATACCCTTTGAAGGGATGAAAATGGGGGGTTATACAACAGAGAGTGATACTTTATTTTTTGAAACAGCTGTACCAGGGCATATTCTGAGGTCTGACAGTGCGCCGGAATATGTTGCTGTTGTCATGCAGGAAGTGGTCGAAAATGCACAGGAATTCTTTATTAAAAATGAAATTTATTTTAATGCACAAGACTGGAAAAGAACTATGAGCAATCTAACCGTTTCCCCAACTGCGGTGAGTCTTACGCATTAACATAATTTCAAAACATATATTTTAAGGATGTAATAATGAACAAGATAGGTATTTTTTTTGGAACCGACAGCGGTACTACTCGACTCATTAGCAAGAAGATGGCGAAAATAATCGGTGATAAGGCTAGTAAACCACTAAACGTCAATCGCATTAGTGCTGATGAGCTGTTGCAATATGATTCTTTAATTTTAGGAACACCCAGCTATGGTGAAGGAGACTTGCCGGGTATCGCAACGGGTATACCCGCTGGTAGCTGGGAAGAGTTCATGCCACAACTTGAAGGTAAAGATTTTTCAGGTAAACGAATTGCGCTTTACGGTTTGGGTAATCAGGATAAATACGGGGAACGCTTTGTTGACTCATTGATTAAACTCTATAGCAAATTTACCGAACTGGGTGCGGAAATTATCGGACAGTGGCCTATAGAGGGTTATGATTTTGAGGCATCAAAGTCTATCGTTGATGGTCAGTTTGTTGGTCTGGTACTTGACCAACAAAATCAGGCTTTGCTTACTGACGATCGTATGAAAATCTGGTTAGACCAAGTTACGCCTGTACTTCTGGATAATATGGCAGTCCAACAGGCTCAAGCTGTTTAAACCTATTAAAAATTTAACCGGGAGTTAACCAATGTATATTGCAATGAACCGTTTTCGTATTGCACCTGGGCGTGAAGATGACTTTATAGAGATCTGGAAAAACCGGGATACACATCTTGAATCGGTACCTGGTTTTAGAGAGTTTCATTTACTCAATGGTGGCAAAGTTGAAACTGATGAATTTAGCTACACTTTATTTTCATCTCATGCCACCTGGGATACAGAACAAGATTTTACCAACTGGACACATTCAGAAGCCTTTCGTCAGGCGCATGCCAATGCAGGCAATAGTAAAGGCATTTATTTAGGGCCACCCAATTTTGAAGGTTTTGAGGTTGTACTGTAATAAAACAGTACTGACAAAATAACATGCAATTTAAACCAACACAAAATGAACTCGATACTTTTTCAAAAATGAAGGCTGCTGAACGGATGCAGTATTTTCTAAGCCGCACAATTGAAGCCGAAGAAGTATGGGGTATAAATGATTATGCCGGCTGGGTACTTCGGGATATTGGAGATAACGTTGTTTTACAGGTTTGGCCTTATAAACAACTGTGTAGTGATTATATTATTTCCCAAAGTGAATCATATATGCCTGGCGCGGTATCCATTGAACACTTCGTCGATAACTTGTTACAGATCATGATGGAACAGGATATTGATATTGATATATTCCCGACTAAAGAGGCTAACGGAATTCGCATCAAAGCTGCCGAACTTTATGAAATATTGAATAACATGCTTGAATCCGGCGAATACTACATGGAAGGTTAGCTATATACCCTTTGGCTGAGGTATATGATGAACATATGGGCATTGGATAAAGACGTTACAATTAAACATTTACTTCTCTTGCTTGAAGATGCCTTGTCAAAATTTTCATACCAGATAATCAATAGTGAACATATTGATAATAAAGCCATCCGTTTAAGTAGTCCGGATGACACAACAACAACTGTATATATTTATACCTATGGACAAGTGCAGGATAAATACGGCGTTCATCTGGAATACACCGATGTCCTCAACCAGTATCTCGATAATTCAGTTGAAGTGTATGACAATATGTCATTTGAAAATCTGGTTGAGTTATTAAAATTACAATTCATCCCGAATGCATGATAAGTACAAAACATTGTAATCTTGTTGTAAATACGACAATTAATCTTAAACTGATTTTTAAATTAATATCTTTAAAACAATAACTTATAGCAACCCCCTATTCTGGCACAGTCCTTGTAATAAGCTATTGTGAAAATCTATTGTTAAGGGTTAGCTATGCCATTTCAACCATTATATACAAAAGACGTAAATAAATTTTTACTCCAGGCCGATGCAATCATATTAGATCATCGCGATTCAAGAAATTACACAGCCGAGCACTTACCAGCGGCGCAACTGGTTAGTGATGCGGCCTTAATGCATACAATGCGACAAGATAAAAATATACCGATTCTTATTTATTGTTATCACGGTAATAGCAGTAAAGATCTTGCCTCACTTCTTTCAAATTACGGTTTTAATAATGTATTTAACCTGGAAGGAGGATGGACTGAATGGAAAAAATACCAAACAAATCAAAAACAGCTGACATCGAGAGAACTGGAACTCTGGTTACTCCAACAAGGATTTTCCCCGGAAAACAAAGAAATTTGTATAGCCAATGGTATGACACCATTAATGCAAGCCGCACTTTTAGCAGAAACGACTTATGTACATGAATTGCTGAATTATGGCGTTAATATAAATATCTTAAACGACGATAAAAATAATGCACTCTGGTTCGCTTGTGTTAGTGAAGATTTGGAAATTATCAATATGTTTATTTCAAATGACATAGACCTAAACAATCGCAATGTGAATGGAACTAGTTCGTTAATTTATGCCGCATCAGCTGGTAAATTTCAGGTTGTCAAAACACTTGTTGAAGCCGGCGCAAACATTAGCGATACAACATTAGATGGGTTTAATGCACTGGATAGTGCATCTACTATAGAAATTTTAAAATATCTCAAGCTGCTGTACAAAGCTGCTTAGAATACAACTGGAGAAACAATATGAACACTAAAGACAAAATATTACAACAGCTTGAAGAAAATCCGATTATTTTATACATGAAAGGCTCACCAGCAAACCCAAGCTGCGGATTTTCTGCCAAAGCATCATCCGTTCTTTCTAACGCTGGTTATGAATATGCTTATGTCGATGTTCTCGCCTCACCCTTCATTATGGAAGCACTTCCATCTGTATCTGACTTCCCAACTTTTCCACAGTTATTTATAAAAGGGGAAATCATTGGTGGCAGCGATATAGTTGAAGAGCTGATGAATAAAGGTGAACTGCAACCAATGCTAGAAGCCGCAGTGGTATAAATAGCATGGCGATGAAAGAAGAAGACATTATACAACGAATCAAAACACTGTACCCCGTTGCAGATGTTGATGTTGCAGGCGAAGATTGCAGCTTTGAAGTATATGTCATTTGCGACAGCTTTAAAGAGATGAATACTTTAAAGCGCCAACAATCCATTCTTGCGTTATTTAAAGATGACTTAACCAGCGGTAAGCTTCACGCTCTCGGCATTAAAGCTAAAACCAAAGCCGAACTTGCAAATAACTCGGGGCTTCTTCAAATACAAACTTAATGTTTTTATTGAAATGGATTCGATATGGATTAATCCCAGTGTAGCGGGACACACCATCTTCTGTCATTGAGATATTATCCCCAATTCGAGATGCACTCACTTTACAAGGTTATTTAAGCTACTGAATTGGTTGTGAGAATACTGTTTGCCACAGATTGGGCACAAGTTGGTCACAGAGGTTATTTACCAAGAATTTTAAGGAAGGAAAAATATTCGATTTTTGAAAATGGTGGCTACACCTAGATTCGAACTAGGCATCATTATGAGTCCTTATTTTTGCAAGCGCGAAAATAGCCATTAATCTTCATAATTATCCACCAATCGCATATTAACGCTATTTTCGTCCAGCATATAAACCGAAATCAATGCAAAATAACTTGTATTAATGCAGTCACATAAGAAGAAAATTTAGGTTTCATATATTTATGTGTCACAAACCACATTTCACAAAATATGAATACATCACCAATTCAAAATATAGACCTAACGAAAAATAAAACAGATATATGATGAAAATATCAGGAAAAGATCAGCTGATACCCCATTGCTTTGTAACCTTTTTCTCTTTTATTGAACATTCTTTCAAGCATAGGAACTGATGAGTCGACATAGTCAAAAATCGTAACGCTATCCTTGCCCTCTGATACACGATGTATTCTACCTGCATACTGAGCTAACAAACCTTTCCAAGCAATGGGCATAGCAAGAAAAAGAGTGTCTAACCTCGGTAGGTCAAAACCTTCACCAATATATTTTCCTGTTGCAACGATAGCTTGCGCATTTTCAATTTGTTCATTTGCAGCCTTACGCTCCTTAGCTCGCATTGCTCCTCTAAGGATGACAGAATGTATTCCTCTATCCATGAGGAGCTGATTAATTGTCTCTGCATGTTCTCGCCGTTCCGTCAGAATCAATGGATGTTTGCCTTTGGCAATGATTGAAATAACAGCTTCGACAATTTTCTGAGTACGGTTATTATCTTCCATAATCCAGCGGTACACATCACTAATGTGTGGTCTTTCTTCACTATTCACAATATATAAGGGCGAACCATTGACTAATTGTGTTACCACGACCTGTTGTTCAAATTTTACACTATGACTTGATTTGACTTTGTGACGAATCGGCCCCGCAAGCATAAAAATAATTTTCTGATGACCATCTTGTCTATCTGGTGTTGCGGTTAGTCCCAATACATATTTTGCCCGTACTTCGTTAAGTACCATTTCAAACCTAGGTGCAGAGATATGATGACACTCATCTATAATAACCTGACCATAGTCCTGAACAAGTTGGTCGACCGAGTTATCTTTTTTGTTGATAAGACTCTGATAAATTGCAATGTCTATTTGGCCTGTTGGTTTTTTCTTACCTCCACCAATAACACCAACTTCAGTATTACTCAAAAATGATTTTAAACGTATCTGCCACTGCTCAAGGAGCTGACGACTGTGAGTCAGAATCAAAGTGTTAATTTTTCGTTTATTAATGAGTCCTATTGCAACAACTGTTTTTCCAAATGCAGTAGGGGCATGCAAAACACAGGTATTATATTTAGCAATTATATTGACTGCTTTCGATTGGTCTTTACGTAATATTCCAAGAAATTTTAGAGATTTAAGTTTTCTCCCTGCTTCTCTTTTGTCATCAATGACCGCAGTGATACCTTGTTCTTTCAATAGTTCCAAAGCTTCATCCAAGCATCCTCTTGGTAAAGATAAATAACCTTGTTCTATTCTTGCACAAGTGATGTACCTTGGAATGCCATGGGTAGAAAATCGCAGTGCTTGAGTTTTAAAAAATACTGGATTCGAAAAACTAGCCAATCGTTTAAGCCTTGCCGCGAGTGGTGATGGTATTTCATCCAATTTAAAATATATATGATTGGCTAAAGTTAGAATGATTTTCTTTGGGCAACTGTCAATTTTTATTGGTTTAATCTTTTGCCCTTGTTCCCAAGGAGGCCGATCATCAATAGTTTGCTGTACTATATCGATTAGAGTATTTGGAGCTAATTTAGTCAGCAATCCTTCTAGTTGCTTAGGTGAAAGTGTTTTCACCTGACTCAAGAACTGCCATTGATCGGGATAAGGAATTAAATCATGCTCTACAAACTGGCTATTACCCATCTTCCTGGCTTGGAATTGCAGTGGTAGAGCAATCAAATTCCCAAAGCCACCTTCTGGCATAATATCCTGATTGGGAAACAGTCGATCATAAGAATCAAATGATAAATCCGGATGAATCTCCATTGCTTTATCAAGTAATCCGAATCCTAATAATCTTGCCTCTCTGGCAAGTACAGGTTCAGCAAAAAATATCCAGAGGTGAGCGCCATTACCTGAGCGAGATATTTCAATAGCATGAGGAATATTTAATTGTAAACAAGATTTTGCCATCGCCTGTACTGCAGCCTGCCAACCATCTTTATCAAAGTCTGCGGCTAGTAAATAACATGTATTATCTGCAAGAAGCGGATATAAACCGACAACCTGTTTACCAGCTAAATGATCATAAATTATATTATTATCAAGTGCTTTGTATTTCCTATGTGCGCATTCATTACATTTTATTCTGGGTTTATTACACTTTCCAGACACCCACTCATTATGACAAGCAAAAGAATAGCCACTGCGTCCTTTTGAGTTTTCCCATCGACGTGCAAAGACATCTTGCCGGCCTTTAAATAATTTTGTGAATAATTCAACTTTCTGGTTAACAGAAAAAAGAGGGGATGTTTTTTGTGGATTATTTTTTTCTTTCGAACATTGTTCTGATAAAGTTTCACGTCTAGCGATCAAAGTCGCTCTTTCTTCATCTAATATTACAAGTCGCTTATCAATATCTTGTAATTCTTTATTAATACTGTTTTTCTGAAGCGTCATAAAGCTTCCTGTTTCTCGCTACAAGAAAGTGAGTTTGTTTTTACTTATAATTAAAACCATCAAAATAAGCTGATAGTAATAAATTTTTTCTCTCAAACTCATTTTCGATATGTATACACATCTCTTCAGTCAATAAGTCTAAATGTAATCCTGGTAACTCTTCTTGTCTCAACGCATCAATCATTCTTACAGTCTCTTCTTTTGCGATATCTCTTGCTCTTCGACCTAATAAACAAGCGCCTGCTTGCATAACATCCCAATCATACGTTTCTAAAATTTGTTCTTCTGAATACAATGTATCCTTTACTTCAGGTATTAACTCATAAGTTGATAATAAATATGCAATGTCTTTCGCATCTTTATTACGAAGTTCAATCGCCCTATCTGCCCATGAAATTATTTTTAATAAGCTCATACCTACCGGCGTGGCAACAGGCATATCCAGTACGGGTTCTTCTTGAATGCGTAGCCACTCTGCATTGTCGCAAGCTTCTTTAAATCCAAGCACATTCATTATCGTCTCGCCTTTCGGCGGCCAAGCGATTGAATACTCTTCATTTTCAACATCACCAAAAGGCACAATATCAACAACCATCTCAGCCGGACTCAGTAATCGATGTTGTGCTTTTGTTTCGTGAAACCCTTTTTCACATAACGTACTCTTAATAATAGCAAAAGCACTCCAGTCAGGTACTTCTATCGCAAAATCAACATCATCTGTTGCACGTTGAATTTTTGCACCGTGCCCGTGATGCAACACCAAATCTCTCGCCGTAGCCCCCACCACGATATAAGGTATTTTTAATTCTGACAAAACACTGTTAACAGAATCAAATACTTCACAAATCCGAGGATCAACCTTCCCTGATATATTGAGCAATGTACTCGTCATAAATTCTCCGTGCGGTTTCAATATTCCTTGTGTCACCCGTAGCAACTAAATCTGCATAAGCAAGAACAGGATGAACGAGTTCTTTTTGTACTTTCATATCAGGTTCAGTAATATTTTCTGTCCAAAAAGTTCTGTAAATAATAACGGTGGCTGCATTCTCATCTATCCAATCAGTCACTTTACGTAATCGTGTATCAACTAAGAATCGAGTTAATGCATCGTCATGCAAATAAACAGTTGCAACTTGTGGCTTGAGATAATCAGTATATTTTGCAGCCGCAATTTCTCCCCCCCAATAAGCATCGTATTTTTGTATATCAATATCTTTCCACCAATAAGGTGTGTCTGCTATAAATTGACCAATCACTTGTTTCGGTCTTAATTTTTCAGGGTAGGCCTCTACCCAGCGATCTAATAATTTCTGGTAGTTAACGATACGCCGTTCCTGTTTCTTACCTTTATCCCGAATGAGATCGGCTGCTTTTAATCCATTAATAACCCAACCGACTGTTCCTACTGCTACACCTGCTTTTTCGGCTATCTCACGATAAGTTGCATTAACTAAATCAGGTTGACATAAAAAAGCAAAAATAACTTTTAGACCTGTTGGCTCAAAAGCTCTTTTGGCTCCGGTATTTGTGGGCATAAATTTATCTGGTGTTTCTCTGCGATTTCCCTTCACATAGACATACACGGGGGGCACATTAATATATGCATTCCCTACCGTATCAATAAACTGAACATTTTCCTGGTGTAGCTTTTCCGCCATTTTAGGATCGACATAATCAGCAATAAGCACCCCTTGTTCAGGTAAGTTCTTCACTTGATTAATCAACGCCCCCAAATTAGCCTGTTGTGCCCATTTTTTAATTTCCGCAGCTAATACCGTATTGCCCTCATCTAGCTTAACGAGTGCGTCGACCTGACAACCATTGATCCTTGCTTCTGTCTTCTCAATATATAGACACAATCCTGTCTCATGCTTCAGAGCATCCAAAGCCTGCTTAAGAATAGCTTGTTCTGTGTTGCATGTTTGCTTAGTCATACTTATCAATATAGCACGTACATTAATAATGTACATATATATTTTATGTACAAGAGGTTCGGTAATTTTCAATTCAATCACCAAGGTATCCCATATATTGAGCAGAAAATAGACTTGTAAATAAACAACCACACTAGATCTCGAAAAACAGTGTTGTACTCAATTTTAGAGCTTTTTTCTGATTCTGAATTTTACGAAAAACAGTTTTGGTCACAGAATGGTCACATTCTGGTCACATGGCTTTTTTTGGAGTTTTTTGCGGAAGAGAAAAAGGTTAGATTTTAGAAAATGGTGGCTACACCTAGATTCGAACTAGGGACCCCGGCATTATGAGTGCCGTGCTCTAACCAACTGAGCTATGTAGCCTTTTTCATTTTTTTCTCGGAGTGTGTACTCACTTATGAACAAAAAAATTGAATTTTCTTGTTCAAAAAGAAGAAAAGCCACTCCATCTTTTCTTCCCTTTTTTCGGCCACGACCCAATCCTTATGAGTGATATGCTCTAACCAGCTGAGCTATGTAGCCATATAAAAAACCGCCTCTGGTTGGGAATGGCGGTTTGAATTGCCCAAGTAGTAAGTTGCTATTATCTACCCGACAAGGCGCGCTAGTATACTCTAAAATTTTGTGTAAATTAAGTAAAAATTTGTATTCGACTCTTAAGAAAAGTTGCAATCAATCAATAAGTTACATATATTTGACTCATGGATATACGATTAAATTGGCCAATAGAGGCAAGTAATACTCTTTACAGCAAGGGCTTCCAATGGAATCAGGCCGGGTCTAACTTGTGTCTGGATTTCCACGGTAACCCGTTAACCGCCAAACTGGTGGTTTTTTCCGATGGTAACCACCATATGGCGCTTGAAGCTTGTTGTCAGGCCTTCTTACAGCGGTGCCCTGAGATAGTCGATATCTTTTATGCCACCACCCCGCCTAAAGTTATTTTACAGTCGGTTCTACAAGGCGGTGTACTGATGGGTAATTTGCATTTGAATATAATGCCGCAGGTGTTTATTAGCCCATCGAACATCGTTGATACCTTAATTCAGAAAAAATTCATGACGGAGCATCGCGCCTTTGCTAAAAGCAGTGGTAATGTTTTGCTGGTAAAAAAAGGTAATCCCAAAAGTATTAGTCGCATTGCAGATTTACTGCGTGAAGACGTGCAGTTAACAATCTCGAATCCTGTTACTGAAGCAGCAAGTTATGAAGTGTATCAACAGACACTACTAAATATGGCTCAGGAACAGGGACTGGATGTAAACGCGATTGCGGCTTTGATTAATAAGGACTCTACTAAAGTCGTCTTTGGCCAATCTATCCACCATCGTGAAGTACCCCAAACTATTTTTTCTGGTGCAGCGGATGTAGCGATGGTGTATTACCATTTGGCTTTACGTTATACACGCATTTTTCCAGATGATTTTGAAATTATCGAAATTGAAACCAACGCGCAAGTGTATACTGACTACCACATTGGCTTAATAAATAATGGTGGCGAATGGGGAGCAGCATTTTTAGATTTTATGTTGAGCGAAGACGCTGTGAAAATTTATACAGAGCATGGCTTACAGGGCGTTTAGTTAGTTAACTACACGAATCCCGTTTATACGAGTATTGGGTCTTCTTATAAACTGGGAAAAATCATTCAATATTCATGGGTTCCCGCCTTCACGAGGGGAAGAACGTAAGAATTAACAGCAAAATAAGCAGGGTGTGGATATGGGTGAAATAAATAATTGGTTAGTCGGTGGTGGTTTGGCAATAGGTGCAGTATACGCCATCATGGTTCAACGCTTTCGTTTTTGCCTGGTGGCCGGTACCAGTAATTTATTACTGATTAAAGATTGTCGCCAGCTCGTTGGTTTTAGTGCCGCCTTACTTGTTGCGATTACCGGTACCCAACTATTAGAAATGACCGAGGTCGTTGCAATCGCGAAATCATCTTATCGCAATAGTACTCTGGACTGGTTTGGTGCGTCTATGGGTGGATTGCTTTTCGGAATTGGTGCTACCCTGGCCGGTGGTTGTGCGACACGTACACTTGTTAAATCGATGGAAGGGAGTATTCATTCCCTGCTTGCCCTGGTTTCATTTGCTCTCTTTGCAGCCATTACCCAATTTGGTTTTCTTGAAACGACACGTCTTGATCTCACCCACGCTACCTCCATTGCATTAACCACAGATGCCGGCATTGCTTCTATACTGTCGCTACCACAATGGTTGGTGCTCGTCGTTGTGGCCCTGGCTTTCTTGTTTGTTATTTTTAAAGGCTTGAAGCGCAGCCCTGATAAAACCATGCTCACTGTTGGCATCATCGTTGGTTTATTGGTTGTTTGTAGTTGGTATGTGACAGGTGTATTGGCTCAAGATGAATTTGATCCAAAAAATCCATCGGCTATGACCATGTCGGGGCCCCTCGCACGTTTTGGTTATATTTTGATTTCCGGGCGAATACCGGCTTTATCTTTTTCGATTTCATTTGTTATTGGTACAGCAGTCGTTTCTCTACTACTCGCGTTAGGCTCCAAACAATTTAAAATTACGGCTCCAGGTAAGGGAATGGCTAAAATGGCCATCATCGGCGGCGCATTTATGGGTGTTGGCTCAATATTGGCTTATGGTTGTAATATCGGCCAGGGCTTGAGTGGTATCTCGACTCTTTCAATGGAGTCTGCACTTGCTGTTGTTGGGATGATAATGGGCGTTGCAGTGATAACGAAATTGATGGAAAAATACGACTAGTTAGTCTGAAATCGCAAAAGGCTATAACCAATAAATGTTGATTGCGTTGTTATAGGCTGCGTGAACTCGTTGCTTCCTGTGCGAGTTCTTCAACGGAATGAATATCGCAGGGGCAATGTGCTTATAGTGTTTACGTTCTTTTCTAGAAGTTTTCTTTTTCTTATTTCTGCCCGGTAGCCCTCGAACGCTTACTGAAATTAAAATAATAGATAATGACACCACACCTATACTCAATGAAACAAAAATATCCTCTACAAACTCTACAAAATATTCAATAGTAACTTGTAATAATTCAGACATTACATTGCCCTGTTATTAGTTCAAATCTTTATATTAAGCCAGCTAAAAAAAGAAAAGGACAAAAGGAATAGAAAGAATTCTATTACTTTTGCCCTAATGGATCCTAAAGGATCTTGTTTTTATAATTATTTTTTAAAGTTTATAAACATTGCCGAAGTCCAGATTTTTGCATCATCGACTTGATGTGCAACGATGTAAACAGGACGGTGTCCATGCGGACCATTTTTAGGACTCACTTCAAAATTACCGGTCACTTCACGTGGCGCGGGTGAATCACTCATCCGTTCCATTGCTAAAAACATTTCTACACCCGGTAAATCTTTCTTCAAGCGTGCCGCTTCAAGTAATTCTGCACCGGTAAATTCCCAGGTAAACGTTGGGCAATGCACAAACGGGTTCCCTTTTAACGGATCACCGACTTTCACATAACCGTCAATCGTGCCTTCGATTTTTATCTGAGCGGTCGCCAGATGAGAAACATCCATCTCGATAGCATCAACATCACCATAGGTGTCACTCTTGAAGCCAATCGTCGTTGCTGTTTCGCGCCAGCAAGTTTCTTCCTTATGCTCGAAACCAAGCCCTTCAAATTCATTAATGACTGCATTGGTGATGGTGATCTTGCCTTTCCAGACGGCCCAACGATAACGATCTTTAATACGTGCGCCACCCCAGCGGAAGCGAACTTTGCGTTCGGAATAGCCGAGTTCTTCTTGTAAGTCACGTCGCCAGATTTCACCGTCTTGATCGTAAGCGATGATTTCATCCCAACCGGCATCGCCCAGGAAACGATAATTCACTTGTGCTGCACCTTTGTGATCGAATTCATCACCCATGATGTGTTTGCCACAGGTGGTTAAACCAAAAGTGCGCTCACCGGTTGAGGCAAAGGTATGACGCTCACGTAATGCGACGCCGATAGCCTTGCGCGATAATGCGGGTGAAATTACACCGGAGATGCCGCCTTTCGTTCCGAATACGGCCGTGCCCGGTACCCCACCACCACAACGACCACGATGTTCATCACCGGCCATACTCGCACCGATCTTGTAACCCCGTTCCATTGCATCCGCATACAACCAGCCAAAGTGACCCCAGGCAGAACCAATCTCGACTAGTTTTTCTAACTCGGGATGATGCCAATCCATGATGGCACGACGACCGCCGACGTGAGGGGTTAGCAAATGCCCTTCTGGATCATGAATATAGGCTGCCCATAATTCTTCCAGGGGCCAGGCGCCGGGTTCTGCAACGGTCGTACCCGAGTCTTCATTCCAGTCAACGGACCGCACGTGCGTACCATCTTTTAAGTACGGAAACTCCGGTTCATCGTCATGCAGGAAGATGACGTTATGGTCACCACCGGCGCAGGAACTACCACACCATTCTGTTCCTGGATAAGCTACAAACTCGCCGTCTTTGGTAATTTCGCGAATTAACTCAACGGTTTTTTTCCAACGTTCAGTGGTAATGTTGAAATCATTGTGCGCAAAAGCAAGAACATCCAGACCCGTTACATCACGGCCATAGGTCAGGTTATAGGTTGTTGAATTGGTTCCGACGGTATCCTCGGAGTGAACATGCAGATCCGTATAATAAATACGCGGAAAATCGATGCTTTTATCAACGGTCACATAGAAGGTATGTGCTTTGACGGCAGGATGATCGGACATAACAGCCGTTATTGCTAGCTCGCCAGCTTTGTCAGTTGGCATGTCTTCCAGTAACTGCACTGCCCAGCCTTCTTTCGGCAAGCTGATATTTTTTTTATAACACTCTTTACCGTCCAGAGTTGCTGTTACTTGAACCTTTTCCGGACGTGACCAACAGGTATTACCCCATTCGTCTTCGGCACGAATCCGCAGAGGTATCTTCTCACCTTGTTTAACCAGGCGTGAACCGGCCCATTGCAGCAAAGCTGGCGCACCCGGTTTTATATTAATGGTTAAATCAGGATCAACCGCGGCAAAACGTGAGGTACCCAATGGATCTGCATAGCAGCGGAACTTAAAGAATTCTTCTGTAAAGGTTTGTACCCGCGTACCCGGTCCACCAAAACGTCGATCACCCAGACGAATAACAATTTGATCGCCTGCTTTTAAGTAGCCATCGTAGGTATCGACGATGACGGCTTTCTGAAAGGGACGCTCATGACCTTTCTGATCAAAACGAACCGAGAGTTTTTGCACTGACGCAGGACTTTGTCCCTCAAGCGTGGGTGCTGCATGGTATTCTGCAGAAACATAGTTCGCTGATTTTGGCTCGGTCGTTTGAAACAACTCCCAATCGGAATAAAAACGGAAGGTCGCCTTAAACCAGGAGCCATCGGCCATCCCGGCCTGGCCCAAGGTGTAAACAATAATGACTTCCTGCCACGAACCGGCAATCATCTCTTCAATATTGCAACTAACCGAACCAAGAAATGGCATGTCTTTGGTTTTGGCATACAGGCCTTTTGGCGCTGTATAGCTATCGCCTAGCCTGGATTTCAACTCAGCATCAGTCATTTTTTTCATGAATTCACCTCTACTATTGATTTACAAAAACTACTATTTATTCTTCGCATTATTGCTTAGAACAGAAACTACAAGAAAATTTAATTGTTACCTGGAAGCGTGGAGGTAGTGATAACTACCTCCACATTTTCTACTGCATATTTAATAAATTACTGTTTTCAATCTGTACAATTAATAAGGCCAAGGTACTGATGCATCCCAAACTGGCATACCTAATAACGCGTACCAAGGTGCCATTATCAAAATACCGTAAGCAATTGCAATCAACACACAGACCCAACCTGCTTTTGCATAATCACTAACACTGAATTGATCCGAACCATAAGCAATTACCGCTGCGGTTATTTGTGTCGGTAATAAATAGGCAAAGGTATCGGTATCAGAAACTAATAAAGTGAATGCAACTGGATGCAAGTTAAGTGCGGGTGCCATTGCAAATACAATGGGTGCTAACATCGCAATTGCAGCTACATTAGACAACATACCAATACGAATAATATGCGTACCAACCATCATAATTAAAACGATCATCCACCATGAATGACCAACCACTATGCCATGAATACCATCCGCAAGGAATCCTGCTAAACCTGACTTGGTCATCGCAGCGGTCATAGTAATTGCACCACCTAATAACAGGAAGGTACCCCATATGGTTTTGGCTTGTACTTCATTCCATTTAAACGGGAATAAACCCGGAGTAAACAGCACCAGAATACCAATCAAACCGATGACACCTAGTTGATAATGATGCAATTCGTAAATTGGACTACCTTTACCCATCATGAATAACAGCGCAATGATCACAAACACTGAAACCAACATCCACTCTGTAGTGGACATTTTACCCAATGCTTTATGTTCCTCTGCAATTTTTGTATGCCCACCCGCTAATTGAATACCGCCTGTTTTAAAGTGGTAACGAACCCACCACTGGGTTAACACAAACATGCCAAGGTAAGGGAATTGAAGCAGCATCCAGTCCAGATAACCCAGACCATCAAAGCCACCATTGGAAAAAATACCAAGCATAATCAAGTTAGGTAAATGTGCCGTTAAAATAAATACACCACAAATCATAGTACCGTAAACTAGCGACTGAATAATAATCGCTTTCTTCGCTTCATTTTCTTCCGGCGTATCACCTAATAAATTAGTAATACCTTTTACAATCGGAAGCAAAGTTGCAGCACGCGCGTTTGCAGCCGGAATTAAAAATGCGAGAATGATATTAACAAAGAACATACCCCAGATTACCCGGCCAACATTGGATGCTTTGATTTTATCCAGGATACCTAATGCGATACGTCGATCCAGCTTGAGTAGTTGCATTACAGCGCCTATCAAGAACGCAAACAAACATAACCAAACCACATGCTTGGTAAAACCAGAGAAGACAACATTCATTGGCGGAACCAGTTTGCCTTTTTTGTCTATCCATGGAATGCCGTGTGTCAGAATTAACAAAGTGGGAACTGATATCCCGGTAATACCAACGGGTAAGGCCTCCGAGACCCACATGATACTTGCCCAAACAACAACCGCAAGAACCGCCATGCCATTTTCATTTAAGCCTTCAGGGCGTGGAAATACAAATAAAATAAGTGCAAATAATATCCAGGCTGCAAAGAACCCGATGATTACTCGTGTAGGATTTTTGCCGCTCGCTTCAATATTGCCAACTAAATATTGAATAACGCCCCCCTGTGCTGCCGATGTATTCATACTTATCTCCATTTATTTTTAGTGTGAGTAGAGTATTGTTAATGATATTTCTACCATTTGGATTTAATCAATTTATTATCCTAATTGTGTTTGTAATATGGCCTGCTTCCTTGTATAAATCTGTCAGCCAGCTGACAAAGTAACGTTAGCTTATAACTACATAAGCATTTAGTGATATACATTTACTATGATTGACACATCAACTCTATCTCTTCAGTCCTCAAATTTTTTAAATAAATTGTCGTTCTCTGAACGTAATGACTTATTAAAAATTGCGGAAGAACATTATTTCTCAAAGTCTGAATTAATCTTTCGCGCCGGAGTAGATTCAGACTATGTATACATTCATAAAACGGGGCAGGTAAAAATTTACGAATTATCATCACAAGGTAAAGAAGTTATTTTATGGTTTTGTTTTCCGGGGGAAGTATTTGGTTTAACTGAAATTACTCGCGGCGCTAAACGTTCGGTCTATGCACAAGCATGTACACGTTCTCGAGTTTATTTGATTCAGCGTGTTGCCTTTAATGATTTTTTAACCCGGCATCCTAATGCAGCCATGGCTATTATTGATTTACTCTCAACCCGTCTACGTGGTTTGTCTGATATGTTATCAAACCTTACTTCTGATGATGTAACATCACGCATAATAAAATTACTCATTCGTCTGAGTTTATTATACGGTGAACAAAAATCTGACATGTTTTGCCTGAATATGAATTTAACCCATCAGGAAATTGCCGACATGGTTAGTGCCTCACGACAAACCGTAACTAGTATTATTGGACAACTCAAACGAGACGGGTTACTGTTTATAGATAATGACAGCATTAACATTCATAAACCCTGTTTACCTGAACATATAAAATTTAACCGAAGATAAAATTAAAGCCGGATAAGATAAAAATTAATGGAAACTCTGATTGGAATTATAATTATCATAGATGCATACGCCATCGTTTATTATCGCTTGATGGTTAAGCATTATTATGAAAAAGAAAACGGTGTAACCGAGAATAACTTTGGTGCTATTTTCAGCTTCCCGCCACACAGCAAGTTATCGGATATTGGCAAACGTTATTCTAAACGTTACTGGATTGCATTAATTGTACTATTCACCTGTGTTGCCTTACTGATTCCAGGGCGTGACTTTAGTGCCCTGCAAAAAACGTTCAGTAGTATGCCATTATAAATTTGTATATTTATATATGGAGCGGGCTGTCTACAGATTAATCAAGCGTTAAACATTAAACCTGAAATGCAACACATCACCATCTTTAACAATATAGTCTTTACCCTCCAGGCGTAACTTACCCGCTTCTTTTGAACCTTGCTCGCCTTTATATTGAATAAAGTCGTTATAGGCGATAGTTTCTGCGCGAATAAATCCTTTTTCAAAATCGGTATGAATAACACCCGCTGCTTGCGGTGCCGTGGCGCCAACGGGTATTGTCCAGCCACGCACTTCTTTTACACCTGCAGTAAAGTAGGTTTGCAAACCGAGTAATTCGTGCCCTGCACGTATAACGCGATTGAGCCCGGGTTCATCTAGACCGAGGTCGGCTAAAAATTCGTTTAACTCGTCGAGTTCTAATTCAGTCATTTCAGCTTCAATTGACGCGCAAATAGCCACGACGGGGGTGCCTTCTTTTGCAGCAAAGTTAATTACAACATCAAGAAAAGGATTGTCGCTAAAACCATCCTCAGCAACATTAGCAATAAACATTAATGGTTTTATTGTTAACAAACTTAAATCACTCACCAATGCTTTTTGTTCTTCATCTAAACCAAGAGTGCGAGCTTGCTCACCTTTATCTAAATGTTCTTTTAGTTTTTCCAATACTAACATTTTTGCTTTAGCATCTTTATCACCAGACTTAGCGACTTTCTGCACTTTAAGGAGTGCTTTTTCAATACTATCCAAATCGGCTAAGGCGAGTTCGGTATTAATAATTTCAATATCGTGTAATGGATCAATCTTTCCAGCAACATGCACGATATCGTCATTTACAAAACAACGCACCACTTGTGCAACCGCTTCGGTTTCGCGAATATTGCCAAGAAATTTATTTCCTAAGCCTTCACCTTTAGAAGCTCCTGCAACTAAACCTGCGATATCAACAAACTCCATGGTGGTGGGTAAGATACGTTCAGGGTTAACAATTTCAGCTAGGGCTTCAAGACGCGGGTCAGGAACAGGAACAACACCAACGTTAGGCTCAATGGTACAAAACGGATAATTTTCGGCTTGAATACCTGCTTTTGTTAATGCATTAAAGAGTGTTGATTTACCAACGTTAGGTAAACCTACGATGCCACATTTAAATCCCATATTTTTATCCTGCTTTAAGAATCTTAATGTTAAGTTAAGATCTAAACCTTTTATATTTAATCGCTATGCAGTTTATGCATCGCTTTTTGCATTTCGCCTGATATAACATCCGGTATAATCCGTAATGCATTATCTACTGCGTTGTCGATTGAAATCTTGTCATCTACAGATGGTTTATTTAAAACATAACCACTGACTTTGTTTTTATCTCCGGGATGGCCAATTCCTAAACGGAGTCGCCAAAAATCTTTGCCTGAGCGCGCACTAATATCTCTTAAACCATTATGACCGCCATGTCCGCCGCCTTTCTTTATACGCGCAATACCGGGTTCAAGGTCCAGTTCATCATGAACAACCATAACGTTTTCAATATTAATTTTATAGAATTGGGCTAAAGCCTGGAGTGCTTTGCCACTGAGGTTCATAAAGGTATTGGGTTTTAACAACCAGACCTCCTCACCATTAATATATATTTTTACAGCATCACCAAAAAACTTTTTATCGTTTTTAAAATTACCGTGATACATACGAGCCAGCTCGTCTAAAAACCAAAAGCCGGCATTGTGTCGGGTATCAATGTATTCATTGCCTGGATTCCCCAGACCAACAATTAAATTAATACTTTGACTCAATGCCGGCTTCTCGTTTTATGCTGCTGTTAATAAATCCAGAAACAGCAGCGATGAAGAATTATTTTTCTTCTTCGCTAGCGCCTTCTACCGGTTCAGCAACAGTCTCTTCTTCTACTGCTTTTTCAGCACGTGGCAAATGGATAGCACACACAATATTATCGTGATCTTCACCATGCGTTAAATCAACCGCTTCGACACCTTTTGGAAGTTTTAAATCAGAAATATGATAACTTGCATCTAATTCTAAATCTGTAATATCAACTTCAATATACTCAGGCAAAATACCTGGTAAACAAGCGATATGAAGTTCAGTCATACTATGGTTAACTAAACCGCCCGCTTTAACACCTTTAGAATTCTCTTCATTAATAAAGTGTAAAGGCACATTAACACGAAGAATTTCTTTCATATCAACACGCATGAAATCAAAATGCGTTATACGTGGCTTCGCTGGATGACGTTGTAAATCTTTCAGAATAGCTTTTTCCTTCGTTTTACCAACGTTGATCGTTAATATATGCGAATAAAAGGCTTCGTTTTCTAAATGATGAAACATTTCATTATGACCAACCATTAGTGAAACAGGGTCTTTGCCTGCACCGTATAATACGCCGGGTACTTTGTCCGTACGACGTAGGCGGCGGCTCGCACCTTTCCCCAAGTCCGTACGAAGTTCGGCTTCTATAATAAAGCTCTCGCTCATTGGATATTCTCCTAAATTTTAAAATAACGTTACAAGCCTTCGCTTATAACAACTGAGTTATCTGTGCGACCCAGATAACTAATATTTAGAAATCTAAAATTAGATAACTAAAAAATTCTTTTCCTCTCTGACGGATAGCGAGAAGCTTGAGTACAAGGCGGAAGTGCGATGAAAAAGCGGAGCTTACACTAAGTAAGTGAGCATTTTTCATTGCGCTTCCAACGCCGGAATCGAGCTTCTCGCTATTCGTCAGTCGACGAACATGCTGCTGACGGATTCGTCGGAGCTTATTCTTCGCATAGTCTCTGCCAACATTTCAGCAATACTTAATTGTCGAATTTTCTTACAAGCCTGGGCTTCAGGACTTAAAGGAATACTATTCGTAACAACAATTTCATCTAATGCTGAATTTTCAATATTTTCGATTGCAGGCCCTGAAAATACAGGATGCGTACAATACGCTACAACCTTTACTGCACCGTGTTCTTTTAACGCATTCGCCGCTTTTGCAAGTGTTCCCGCTGTGTCGACCAAGTCGTCGACAATCACACAGGTACGGCCTTTCACATCACCAATGATATTCATTACTTTGGCTTCGTTAGCGCGTGGACGCCGTTTATCAATAATGGCTAAATCAGCATCATCTAAACGTTTTGCCAGGGCTCTTGCGCGAACCACACCACCAACATCCGGCGACACCACGATTAAGTTTGGATATTTTTGTCGCCACACTTCACCTAATAACACCGGCGATGCATAAACATTATCGACAGGAATATCAAAAAATCCCTGAATCTGATCTGCGTGTAAATCAACTGTTAAAGCTCGGTCGGCACCAACCGTTCCTATCATGGTCGCTATGACACGTGCGGTAATCGGCACTCTTGCTGAACGTGGCCGACGATCCTGACGTGCATACCCAAAGTAAGGTATAACCGCGGTTACTCGTTCAGCCGATGCGCGCTTTAAAGCGTCAACCATCACCAGCAATTCCATTAAATTATCGTTAGTTGGCGCACACGTCGGCTGTACAATAAAAACGTCCTTACCACGCACATTTTCCAATATTTCTACAGCAATTTCACCATCGCTGAATTTTCCTACTGTGGCTCGACCAAGCGGAATTTGTAGTCTGCGGACAATAGCATTAGCTAATTCAGGATTTGCGTTTCCTGTAAATACCATCATTTTGGGATCGGAGACGTCAGCTTGGTTATCCAGTCGATGGGCCATGCCCAATCTCCTACTCTTTAAGATTATTAAATATGGCTGGGCCGGCAGGATTTGAACCTGCGCATGCCAGGATCAAAACCTGGTGCCTTACCGCTTGGCGACGGCCCAATAAACAATTAACGGATTATGTTAATTGAAAAAACTCGTTTACTATAACGGCTACTTAGCCCGTTACTTACTCTGTTTCTGATTCTAAAGCAGAGTACAGTGGAGAACGATTGACACCTTGTGCCACAAAGCCCGTCCACTTTTGTTGTAGTACCTGCCATGCCTGCTGGGCAGTTACTGCAGATTCAAATCGAGCAAAAACACATGCTCCGGTTCCGGTGAGTCTTGCGGGTGCAAACTTTGCCAAGTCTTTTAATGCAGCATCCACTTCCGGAACCATGTTACGAACCACGGGCTCACAAACATTTTCTACCGACCGAAATGCCGCATCAAATCCTGACGTATGCAGCTCTTCCGAGAAGTCGCGTATTGTAATGCTTGTGCAATCTCTCCGCAATTGCGAGTGGGCAAAAACTTTGCCTGTAGAGACAAATATTTGCGGAAAAATGACAACATAGTGGCTTTTTGGCAATTTTAGGGCTGAAATTTGCTCTCCAATGCCTTCTGCCCATGCAGAAATACCATATACAAAGATGGGCACATCCGCTCCAAGCTGTACGCCTAGTTCTGCCAGAGCCTCAATTGACAAGCCACAGCCCCATAATTGGTTTAATGCAACCAAAGTAGTTGCTGCATTTGAGCTCCCTCCCCCTAAACCACCACCAATAGGCAGTTGTTTATGCATATATAAGGAGACGCCTTTAGAGACATGCGCATGAGACTGCAATAACCGGGCAGCTTTTATGATTAAATCCTGCTCTTCAGGTATATCGGATTCAGTGACACGAGTAATGACGCCATCATCACGGATATCAAATTGCAGGGTATCGCAAAAATCCAGGATTTGAAAAATGGTCTGCAATAAATGCAGTCCGTCGTCGCGCTGTCCCGTAATATGTAAAAACAAGTTGAGTTTTGCCGGCGCAGGCCAGGATTTAAGACTACTATTGAGAACGGTCATGATGTATTTTCTTTATAATTTTCTAACGACGGTTCGGTTAGACGCCTAGTCACACCTTAAATTAAACACTGCGTCCTTGTGGACGAATGCGCGGTATTCGCAATGACGAACTCTAAAATTTTAATTTGCTTAAATGAAACAATCGAGCTTAAGTTTTTTCAAATAACCACTCACTTACTACGACACGCACTTTTATGTCATCACCCTGGTGGATAAAAATTTTATCCGGCAGGTCAAATGTAGAACCAGGTGCACCAAATAGTTTAGGTGCCTGAGCACTTTCAATTTGTGTATACCGCTTAAAAGCAACATCCCAATTTTTTATGCTTAACGACTCTAAACGACCAAGTGAATCGAGCATTTCTTTCTTATTAGTTCCGTTATGGGATAAACCTAGCATCCAATAGCGTAAGTAACTTAAAGGCATCGCAATACCCGTATGATCTAATAATAACTCTTCTGGAGTATCGGCGTAAAAAATTTGTTCATCGGAATTTTTTAATAAAACACCATTTATGCTGCCGGCCAATTGCACTTTACCTGCACCAAAAGGTCCGGACAAAAAAATGACATACTGCTCACCCTTTTGTTGCCAGTCAACGCTCATAGCCCATAGCTCGGCACCATTCACAACAACCATCCGGCCTTTCATGTGCCAATCTTGTAAATTTGTTAATTGTAACTGACGCTGTTGCCAAATAGAGTGCAATTCATCTGGTGAATTATTTATAACCACAGAAGAACAACCGCTTAGCAATAAGCCCAGGCAGAGGCCTAAACATAGTATGGAATTTTTATACATTTGAATGATTTATACTTATGGCATAAATCGTTTCATTACATTTAACAATGTGTCATGTTTTGGTGTTTCACGTAATGAGTTTTTCCAAATCTTTCTCGCTTCATCTTTATCACCGCGCACCCATAATACTTCACCTAAATGCGCAGCAACTTCCGCATCATTAAACGAAGCAAAGGCTCGTTTTAAAAAACTGACGGCTTTATCAAGTTTACCCAAACGATAATAAGCCCACCCCATACTATCTATAATAGCCGGATCGGTTGGACGCAATTTGTAAGCCTGTTGAATATATTCCATTCCTTCATGTACCTGCTCTGTTTTATCAACAAGGGTATATCCTAGTGCATTCAATGCTTGTACATTTTGAGGATCTAATTTAACCACCATCCGTAAGTCGGCAATCGCATTAGTAACATTATTTAATTTTTCATAAATAAGGGCTCTAGCATAAATCAAATCGAGATTATCCGGAATCGCACTTAACCCTTCTGTATAAATATCCAGCGCCTCAGAATACATTTTATTTTCACGTAGCACTTCACCTTCTGCCACATACAACCTAACTTGTTCACCCGGTTTGGTTACATTAAGCGTGCGCGCCTGTTCCCGTGCCTGGGCAACCTTGCCTTGTTTACCTAATAAAACAATAATTCTTAAACGAGAATCAAATTTATACACCCCCCCGTGCACTTGTGAATACCAATCGATTGCTTTAGATAAATTCTTTTCCTTTTCCTCAATTTGGCCAAGATAAAAACTCGCTGCATTCTTGCGCCCCTCAACTTTGGTTAAACTTTCAAAATGTTTCTTCGCTAACACCACGTTGCCCATTTGATTTGCAAGTAATCCCATACCATATAGCGCGTCAACATTCCGGGTTGAAGAATAAACTTTTTTAAACTCGTTATAGGCGAGGTCATACTTTTTACTGTCAACAAGCTTACGCGCAAAATACATACGTAACTTATAATTATCAGGATATTGTGCGAGCGTCTTTTTCAGCCAGGCTATGGCTTCATCATTTCGGTCCAGTCTTGACAAGATAGTAACTTTTAATATAGAGGCTTCGTCCCAGTTATTTTTCAGGCTTAATGCTTTATCAATAGCCTTGTTCGCTGTCTCATATTCCTTTGTTAACAGTGCCAGATTGGCATAAGAGTAATATGCACTTGCACTATCCTGGTGTTTGTCTAACAATCGCTTCATAATATCAAGCGCAATATGTTTATCGCGTTCTTTACTTAATAAAGAAGTGATAAGCATAAACGTTTGTTGTTCGCCTTTATCACTTAACGATAAAACTTGCTCGAAGTGATGCAACGCACCATTCAAATTACCGGTACGGACCAACATGGCTGCCACAATTTGATGGGCTTCCGCGCTTGTTGGAACTAACTTGACCCAAATAGTAGCCGCTTCTAAAGCCGCTTTATCATTCCTGCCAAATACGGCAATTCTGCTTGCTCGTTCGGCGACACTTGGATCCTGAGAAATTTTCGCTGCCTCAACATAGTTAGCAATCGCTACATCAACCTTGCCGCGTTGCCCGGCAATTTCTGCAACCATCAAATAATGCAGTATCTCTGCACTTAAACCTTTGCCTTTTTGCGAAAATACGGATTCTTCGTAGGGTGTATTTTGTGCTGTAGCACTTTCAGTTGCCGTCTCGGGGGCGGCAATCTGACCGTGCTGAGAATCTTTAGTGACATTTTCCTGGCTCTCAATTTTTGACATTTCGTCAGTTTGAGAAGAGTTTTGAACGATCGTGCCGCCGCAGTTGATTAAAAATACAGCTGAAACGGATAAAATTAGGTGTTTTTTCATAATTTGCATAAAAAAATGTTCTCAATTGACTAACAATAAACAACTTTCATTGGATTTACCTTTATAATACGCGCCTACTCATTTTTGGCAATAACCGGTTTAGCATTTACCTGTTAAACTCAAATTAAACGCCCTTCAGCAGACAACACTATTGCTAAGGTACTGATTTTTAGACGTGAAATAACTAAATAAGTTCCAACGTGGCTATATTTGCATTAGGTATTAATCATAAGACCGCTCCCGTTAATATTCGGGAACAGGTCGCCTTTACCCCTGAAAAACTGCCGCTCGCCTTAACAGGGATATTATCCCACTCTCCAGCCTCCGAAGCCGCCATTGTTTCCACTTGCAACCGTACTGAATTGTACTGCGAACTTCATGCCAACGACCGTGATGCTCTTATAAGATGGTTTGAAGATTTTCATAATATCGAGCGTAATACGCTTGAGCCTTACATTTACAGTTTTACCGACCAGGATGCCATTAAGCATATATTGCGGGTCGCCAGTGGCCTTGACTCTTTGGTTCTGGGTGAACCTCAGATTCTTGGCCAGATTAAAGATGCCTATGGGTTTGCAAGCGATGCCGGTACTATTGGCCGTCAGCTCAACCGTTTATTCCAGCATACGTTTTCTGTAGCGAAGCAAGTCCGAACCGATACTGCTATTGGCAGTAGCCCGGTTTCAGTCGCGTTTGCGGCCGTTTCCCTGGCAAAACGTATTTTTGCCAATTTATCCGATCATACGGCTTTATTAATTGGAGCCGGGGATACCATTGAACTGGTTGCCCGACACTTAAAAGATCAAAATGTAAAGCACATGATTGTGGCAAACCGTACCGTTGAGCGCGCTCAAATTCTGGCTGAACAATTTAATGGCGAAGCGGTTGCCTTAGCCGATATCCCATCACGTTTAGTCGATGCGGACATCATTATTTCATCTACAGCGAGCCAACTCCCTATATTGGGCAAAGGCGCTGTTGAAAGTGCACTAAAAACCCGTAAACACCGTCCAATGTTTATGGTGGATATTGCGGTACCCCGTGATATTGAGCCTGAAGTGGGCGATTTACGCGATGTGTATTTGTATACCGTGGATGACTTGCATGATGTTATTCAGGAAGGCCAACAATCCCGCGAACAAGCCGCAGAACAAGCCGAGGAAATTATTGAAAATGAAACCCAACATTTTCTAGGCTGGTTACGCTCGCTGGATGCGGTCGACACTATTCGTGCTTATCGTAACAAAGCCGATATTATACGCGAAGAAGCTTTACAAATTGCACAGAGACAACTCGCGTCGGGTAAAGAACCACAACAAGTTATTCAAGACCTGGCCCGTGGACTCACCAATAAGCTGGTTCATGATCCCAGCGTACAACTTAGTCGGGCAGCTTATGATGGTCGCGACGAGTTACTAACGTTAGCTCAAGAACTTTTCAACTTAAATTCTGATAACACATAACTTGCCTTAGGCTGTAAACTACAGTTCTAAAATCAATCCTAAATATAAGCATTAAGAAGTAGCCATAATATGAATCCCTCTATACAAGCCAAATTAGAAAATCTTGCAGAACGTCTGGAAGAAATAAATGCGTTAATGGCTGACCCTGGTGTTATTAATGACCAAAATCAATTTCGTGCTTTATCCAAAGAATATGCGCAAATTAATCCGGTCGTTGCTTGTTTCAAGTCTTATCAAGCCACGCTTGCTGATATTGATGAAGCGAAAGGCATGTTAAAAGATGATGATGATGACATGCGCGATATGGCAAAAGAAGAACTAAAATCCGCCACGGAAAAACAAGAGCAACTCGAGCAAGAATTACAACTTTTAATGTTACCGGTCGACCCGAACGAAGGAAAAAATGTATTTCTTGAAATTCGAGCCGGTGCCGGTGGTGATGAAGCCTCTATTTTCGCAGGCGATTTATTTAGAATGTATTCCCGTTATGCTGAAAAACGCAAATGGAAAATTGAAATCGTAAATGAAAACCGAGGTGAACATGGTGGTTATAAAGAAGTGATAAGTCGCATCATCGGAGACGATGTTTATGCCCGCTTTAAATTCGAGTCTGGTGGCCACCGCGTTCAGCGAGTTCCTGAAACCGAATCGCAAGGCCGAGTCCATACTTCTGCCTGTACCGTTGCCATCATGCCTGAAGTCGACGCCATTGAAGAAAACGAGATTAATATGGGCGATCTACGCGTCGATACGTTCCGTGCTTCCGGCGCCGGTGGACAGCATGTTAACAAAACCGACTCCGCAATCCGATTAACCCATATACCAACAGGCATCGTGGTTGAGTGCCAGGATGAACGTTCGCAACATAAAAATAAAGCGCGCGCACTTTCTGTTTTACAGGCGAAACTATTCCAAATAGAACAAGACAAGCAGCATGCCGAGCAATCAGAAACACGTAAATTACTGGTAGGAAGCGGGGACCGTTCCGAGCGAATCCGAACCTATAATTTCCCACAAGGTCGATTATCAGACCACCGTATCAATTTAACGTTATACAAACTTGATGACATCATGGAAGGTGAACTAGACGAAGTTATTGACCCTCTCATCAGCGAGTATCAAGCAGATTTACTCGCAGCAATGGGAGAAGAATAGTAAGGTTTGATATGACTAGTCTTTAAACGATTGCCTCAAATACTAATCGTTTATTCTTTCTAGGCAGCTTTACTTTCTGGATAGAACATTCCGATCGTTTCATTATACAACGACTTTGTAACCGCGGTGATATCATCAAGATGATCCGATGTACTATTTAATATAGCCCAAACTTTAGCATCTAATGAAAGAGCTCCCATATTGGGTAAGAGTGGTTCAATCTTGTTTGCAACTACATTAGCTAAATGTAAAACACTAGCTTCTGTTGCATAGCGTGTAGCCTTTTCAGGTAAATGATGAAACTTTACGGGCTCAACCAGTGAATCAGGTAAACCCCACTCACTTAACAAAGCAGCCCCTAATTCTGCATGACTATATCCAAAGGCGACTTCTTCAAGTTCGATTATGTTTAAAGCCGGATTTGATTTAATTAACTCGAGTATCTCGAACGACAACTCAGGATGAGCCAAATACATTAGCAACTTCCCAATATCATGCAATAAGCCCGCAATATAGACCCGTTCAGATTGCTGAATGCCAAGCTCCATCACAATAGTGCGGGCAGCCGTTGCACACGCAATATTATGACGCCAAAATTTTTCCGGGCTAATCAAATTGGTAGGGATCTTATTAAACTTCTGAATCACCAAAGTAGCCATTGCCAAATCGCGCAATTGAGCCGTGCCAACAATGGTAATTGCCATCGTAATGGTGTCTATCTGTTGTGGGAAATTATAAAAAGGGCTATTTACAATTTGTAACAAGTGCGTGGTTAATGTTGCATCCTTGGAGATTACATCAGCAATATCTTGTGCGGTAGAATTAGTATCATCACATAATTTGTTTAATTTTAACGCTATGTCCGGTAAAGAAACTAAATCAATACGGTTTTGCACTAACTGCTGCGCGGTTAACTTAGTCATCTACTTTATTCCCAATACCTACATTGTTTGACGTGACGAGCAACATACTGGGTATATTTCAGTTTTAAATGCTCACGTTTAATAGTTCTAGAGTGTAGCAATTGGGATAAGGTATATTCTGTGAAATATTTACATTTAGTGCCCGTTTCTTTATCTTTACGGGCACTTATGTTGTTTTTCCATCCGGCTAGAACCAGACCAGATGCCCGTTTCTTTATCTTTACGGGCACTTATGTTGTTTTTCCATCCGGCTAGAACCAGACCAGATGCCCGTTTCTTTATCTTTACGGGCACTTATGTTGTTTTTCCATCCGGCTAGAACCAGACCAG